>Ga0306921_10000660_pt1 | contig 31585 bp, 32 predicted proteins | sample sta12Cox44000080_FD_203760 | JGI IMG/M metagenome (GOLD analysis project Ga0306921, IMG submission 203760) | Lab enrichment of tropical soil microbial communities from Luquillo Experimental Forest, Puerto Rico - statoxic.12C.oxic.44.000.080 (v2)... | ecosystem: Environmental > Terrestrial >... | reverse complement strand
CTGATGGGTGCGTTCTACGGATTCGCCGGGGCGATGCACTTCGCGCGCCCCGACTACTACATGCCGATGATGCCGCCGTACCTGCCGTGGCACGCGCAGCTGATCTTCCTGTCCGGCGTCGGCGAGCTGCTGTGCGGGCTCGGTGTGCTGTTTCCGCCCACGCGTCGGCTCGCCGCCTGGGGGACGATCGCGCTGCTCGTCGCGGTCTTCCCCGCGAACATCCACGTTGCGTTCAACAATGTCCCGGTGTTCGGCGCCAAGGAAGGTGCCGGCGCGCTCGGCTACGTGCGCCTTCCCTTCCAGGCCGTGCTGATCGCCTGGGCGTGGTGGTACACCCGAGACGACTACCGTTCGGAGGCGAGCGCCCAGACCGCCTCGTGAACCTCGGCCACGACCGCAGCGAAGCGCGCGAAGTCCAGCGTCTCGGGGGTATCGGTCGGCGCATGGTGGTTGGGATTCCTCATGAATGCGGTGTCGGTGATCATCACCGCCGGGAAGCCGCGCGCCCAATAGCTGCGGTGGTCGGAGAGGTCGATGCCCTCCACGGACTCGGGCGCGTCGATGGACTCGACCGGAACCGCCTCTCCAGCCGCGCGCATGGCGGCCTTCACACTCCGGACGAGCGAGCCCTGCGCGAGGTTGCGGACCACCGCAATGAAGTCGCCCGGTGCGGATAGAGCATCCCGAGCGCCGCGGAAGGGAAGTGCTGGCTGTCCGGCTCGTCCGAGAAGTAGCCGAGCATCTCGAGGGCCAGCATCGCCCGCACGGGGACGCCTGAGTCCTCCAGCAGGTTTGCATGCTGCACGCTCCCCATTTGCGGCGTCGCGAAGTACGGGGGCTCTTCGAGCGAATCCGCCACCAGCTCGACCGTGAGCGGCGGAGGTTTGCGCGCGAGCAGATGGGCGAGCTCGAGCAGCGCCGCGACGCCGCTGGCGTCGTCGTCGGCGCCTGGGAGCGGCCCCGCGGTGTCGTAGTGGGCGCCGACCGCGATGCGCTCGCCGGACTCGGGCCCGATGCGGGCGACGACATTTCGGTACTGCGCGCCATCCGTGGCCCAGACCTGGCTGGAGACCACTGCGCCCGTCGCCGCGAGCTCTGCGCCGATCCACGCCGCAGTGGCTGCGAGGTTCGCGGGATGAGCCGCATCCCGAAGCGCGAAGCGCGTGGCCAACGAACGTACTGCGGCTTCGAGTCGCGCCCCGTTCACCTCGACCCGCGGGCCCACCCGCTCCGTGCGCAGCGCGGGCTGGTTGACGATGCAGGTCGTCGCCAGGAGTGACAGCGCGCACGCAACGAGAAAGGGCCTCACGGTGCGCAGCTTGTCACTCCGGCGCGCGAGTGACTAGCGTCCCTTGTTGAGCCGGCCGATGTCGATGTAGGCGCGGACCTTGCCCTTGGTCGAGAGCGGCGAGCCCTCGTTGTTCCAGAACTCGATCCGGTTCCCGGTGCCGGTCTGCACGTTCACGATGATGTCGGAGACGGTGCGCAGGTTCTTCGGCTCCGGCACGCCCTCCCAGCCGGGATACCACACGCCGTCGGCGGCCTTCGGGTCCTTGTTCACCTTGCCGTTCCAGTCCTCGCTGTAGCGGTGGTTGTGCCAGATGATCTTCCACAGCTCGTTCTTGCGGTCGTAGGCGAAGCTGTAGAGCGGCTCGTAGGTGTCCTTGTCGATGTAGATGTCCTTGTGGTGGTACGGGTGATCCTCGTTCTTGGGGATGAAGCGCACGATCCAGGCGTCGCGCACCTCCCAGCGGTCGCTCGCGTAGGAGAAGCCGTACGGGCCGAAGTTGTAGGTGTCGGTGTACGGATAGGCGAGCGTCTTCGTGTTGACCGGAGCGATCACCTTCTTCTCGCCGAGGCACTGCCACTTGTACTGCGGCGGGATGCCCGAGAAGCTGCGCAGGTCGTCCATGGTGAAGTCGGTGCCCTGGACCGAGTCGGTGCGCTGCGCCGACGAGATGCGGCGCACGCGGCGCAGGTCGGGGACGTACACCCAGGTGTCGTCGTTCTTGGCTTCCTTGATCGGCGCATCCGCGTTCTTGTAGCGGTAGGTCAGCACCAGGATGCCGCGCGCGTCGAACGGCGCGTCGACGTCGATGCCGAACGCGCCGAGCCGCTTCTCGTTGGGGAAGATGTCGCCGTTGTTGTCGGCGTACTGCGGCTCCACGTTCTGCGCGAGCTTCACCGTGCGCGACGTGCCCTCGTAGTAGAGCGGCAGCTGCTCGCCGCGGTCCCAGTAGGTGTACGACCAGGCGGCGTTCCCGCCCGAGCCGTTCCAGGACTTGTTGAAGTTCCAGATGATCTTCACGCCGGCGTTCGGGTCGCCCTTGCAGTCGATCGTCTCGTTCGGGAAGGGCCGTCCGCCGGTGTAGTTCACCAGCGCCCCGTCCTCGCCGATCTTCGCCTCGCCCTTGTGCTTCTCGGTCGCCGCGACGTAGGCGTCGGAGGTGCCGTAGCTGCGCTGGGTGGGGCCGATCTGCAGCTGCATGCCCTCGTAGAAGAAGAACTCGCGGTTGTCCCAGAACTGGGCCGGCAGGTAGTCCTTCAGCTTCTCGATGTCGGCGAAGCCGACGACGTCGCCTTCCTTGAAGGGAGTGGTCGGCAGCACATCCTTCGACGGCTGCTGCTCCGCCGCGAGCGCTGGCGTGGCGAGAGCCAGGGCGAGGAGAAACGAAAGCTTTCGCATGAGCAGGATCCTCCGGTCGGTGATACGCAGAAGTGCGCCGCTTGGATGCAGGAGAGCGCACTAACCTTCAGCGAGCACGAGCGGCCCGCTCGGCTGGGGGACTCCCCCGTCGGGCTCGAGCGTGACGGCGACGGAAACGCGGCCGCCCAGGCCCTGCAGCGGTCCGGTGTCGTACTTTGCCTCACCCTGGGCGTCGGCGCGGAGGATTCCCGCGCTGTGCGGCTGCTTGTCGACGATCACCCAGAGCTGATAGGTGCGGCCGTCGGGCACGGGCGGCAGGTTGTGGGCGTACACGATCAGCCGCCCGCTCTCGGGCTCCAGATACGCCTTCGCCACCGCCTGGCGAAAGTCACCCTGTCCCGCGAGCGCGAGCGTGCGCAGGACCGGCGAGCCGATCGCGGCAACGATGCGCGAGGCGCTCTCCAGCCGCTCCTCGAGCGCGACGCGCTGCTCGCGCTCCGACCTCGCATCGCGGAGCAGCGACCAGGAGATGTCCTGCTCGTAGCGCAGCGCCTCCTCGATGTCGGCGCGCGCAGCCGTCTCGCGCTCGAGTCGCGCGTACAGCACGGCCGTGCTGGCGGCCAACCCGATCGCCAGCACGAGCGTGGCAGCGACGGCGAGCGGCGCCCGCAGCGCGACGCGGCGGCGGCGGATCGGGCCGGCCGCAGGGTCGCTCTGCGCGCGCGCGAGCAGCCGCTCGCGCACGGCGGCCGAAGGCTCGATCGGCGGGACGGCGAGCAACAGCTCGTCCGCCACCCGCGCGTTCGCGCGCAGCGCGCGCTCGCAGTCACTGCAGCCGTTCGCGACGTGCTCGACGAGCTCCGCGCGCTCGCCCGGCGAGAGCCCGCCCAGCGCGTACAGCTCGGCCAGCTCGATCAGCTCCGCGTGGTCGGTCACGTGCGCGGCTCCTGCTCGTAGAGCTCCAGGCCCTGGCGCAGCCGCAGCAGCCCGCGCCGGATGCGGCTCTTCACCGTGCCCAGCGCCTCGCCCGTGGACGCGGCGATCTCGGCGTGCGACAGGCCGCGGAAGAAGGCGAGCTCGATCGCCCGGCGCTGGTCGCCGGGCAGCAGCTCGAGCTGCGCACGCACCTCCTTCTGACGCTCGATCAGCACCGCACCGTCGTCCTGGTGTGCTTCGGCTGGAACGAGCTCGAGCTCGGCCGCATCGGCGCGCGGGAGGGCGCGGCCGCGGCTGCGCAGCCGGTCGATCGAGCGGTTCCGCGCCACCGAGAACAGCCAGGTCGAGAAGCGGCCGCGCACGGGGTCGTAGCGCAGCGCCGCCCGCCACAGCTGCCAGAACACGTCCTGCACCACTTCTTCCGCCTCCTCTCTCGCGCCGAGGATGCGCAGCGCCACGCCCATGACGTACGCCGAGTAGCGCGCATACAGCGCGTCCAACGCCTCGCACTCGCGCGCCTCGAGGCGCCGCAAGAGCTCTCCGTCGCTCGAGGTCGCCAACGGCCCGCCGGAGCTCCGCAAAGACCCTGTTCTCCTTCGCGTGGTACGGGGAAGCCGCGTGTTTGGATGCAGGCGCTTTGCGCCCGCCCCACCCCGTATGAGACAACCACCTGCAGGGAGGACGCAATGAATCTGGGACCGCTCGGGGTCTGGTACTTCCTGGAGTCGCTCTCGGCCAAGGACGCCGCGGCGGCGGCCCAGAGGATCGAGGCGCTCGGCTACGCGGCGCTGTGGATTCCCGAGGCGGTCGGCCGCCACGCGTTCGCGCAATCCTCGTGGCTGCTCGCGAACACGCAGCGGCTGATCATCGCGACCGGCATCGCCAACATCTACGCGCGCGACCCGGCCGCGACCGCGGCCGCGCAGAAGACCCTGGCCGAGCAGTCGGGCGGCCGTTTCCTGCTGGGGCTGGGCGTCTCGCACCGGCCCATGGTCGAGAACGTGCGGGGGCATGTGTACGCGAGCCCGGTCAAGACCATGCGCAGCTATCTCGAGCGCATGGCGAAGGCCCCCTACATGTCGGTCCAGCCGCCGGAGCCGCCGCCCACGGTGCTGGCCGCGCTGGGCCCGCAGATGCTGCGCCTGTCCGCGAAGATGACCCGGGGCGCGCACCCGTACTTCACCACCCCGGAGCACACCGCCTTCGCGCGCAAGGAGCTGGGCCAGGACGCCTGGCTCTGCGTCGAGCAGAAGGTGCTGCTGGAGACCGATCCCGCGAAGGCGCGCGCGCTGGGCCGCGCCGCCGCGCAGATCTACCTGGGGCTCGAGAACTACCGCAACAACTGGAAGCGGCTGGGCTTCAGCGACGGCGATCTCGCCAACGGCGGCAGCGACCGTTTCATCGACGCCACCATCGCCTGGGGCGACGTGGCGGCGATCCGGAAGCGCCTGCGCGCGCACCAGGACGCGGGTGCGTCGCACGTCTGCATCCAGCCGATCAACCCCGCGGGCGTGCCGCTGCCGGACTGGAAGGTGCTCGAGGCGCTCGCTCCAGGGCGCGCGCGCTAGTCGCCTTGGGACGCGAGACCGTCCTCGAGTCGCTCTCCGGCGGCGTGCTGCGGCTGACACTGAATCGCCCGGCGCAGAAGAACGCCTTCAACAGCGTGCAGTGGCGTGAGCTGCGCGACGCGCTGGCCGAGGCGCGCGCGTCGGACGCCGTGCGCGCGGTGCTGCTCACTGGCGCGGGCGGCGCGTTCTCGGCCGGCCAGGACCTCTCCGAGATGGCGCAGTCCACGACCGCGCCCGCGGGCGGCGAACACCCGTTCGGCGCGTTCCTCGACGAGCTGTGCGCGTTCGACAAGCCGCTGGTCGCAGCGGTGAACGGCGTCGCCGTCGGCATCGGTCTCACGATCCTGCTCCACTGCGACTTCGTGCTGGTGGCGCGCGGCGCGCGGCTGCGCGCACCGTTCGTCACGCTCGGGGTCGTGCCCGAGGCCGCGTCGAGCTTCCTCCTGCCGCTGGTGGTCGGCTGGCGTGCGGCGCAGGAGCTCTTGTTCGGCGACGGCTGGCTGGACGCGGAGCGCGCTGCCGCGATCGGCCTCGCGAACCGCGTGTGCGCGCCCGAGGAGCTGCTCCCGCAGGCGGAGGCCCGGGCGGCGGCGCTCGCGGCGCTGCCGCCGGAAGCGCTGCGCCACACCAAGCGCCTCCTGCTCGCTACGCGCGACGCCGAGGTGCACGCCGCGCGCGCGCGCGAGGACGCCGCTTTCCGCGTGCGCGTCGGCTCGCCCGAGAACCTGGAGGCAGTGCGCGCGTTCTTCGAGAAGCGCCCGCCCGACTTCGGGAAGCTGCGCAGGGGCTAGGGCGAAGCTCGGCTCGGGCCGCCCCGAGCCGAGCGCGCAAGCGGCGGAGCCGCGCGCAGTGAGCCGCAGGCGAACGAAGATCCTACGGACGTGGGTCCAAGCGGAAGATGATCGCGTGCTCGCGCCCGGTCAGGTCGACCGCCGGGTCGTACTTGGTCTTGTAGAGCCCCCGCACCAGGGCGATCTCGTCCGAGTCGGTCACGCGCACGGCCTGACGCGGATAGAGCTTGCCGAGAATGCGGATGCGCATGCGCCCGTCGTCGAGCAGGTTCTTGCCCCAGGTCGCGCCTTCGCCGCCGCCGGCGGTCACCCACAGGCTGGACCCCTGAGCGACGCACCACGCGTTCACCGAGTACGGCGACTGCGCGTTCGTCTCGACCTGGATGGTCTTCACTGCGTCGGTGAACGACCAGTCCTCGACCGGCGCAGTCACGGTCTCGCCGTCGAGGCGGCCGCCGTGGAACATCGAGGTCGGGCCGGCGCACGCGGCCGCGAGCGCGGCGGCGACGAGGACGAGCCGTCTCACGCCAGCTTGCGCGCGGTCGGCAGGTATTGCTCGGCGAGCTTCGCCAGCGTGGAGCGCGCGCCCGCGGCGTCCCGCGCGAACGCGAACAGGATCAGCTGCTGCGCGCCGGCGCGCCGGTACGCCTCGAGCTTCTGCGGCGTCATCTCGCGCAGATAGGGCGAGACGGTGACCAGCACGTCGGCGCGCTTCCGCCCGCGCTCCGCCAGCAGCCGGTCCAGCGTGCGCAGCCGCTCGGCGAGCTCGTCGGGCTCGAGGTTGAAGCCGTACCAGCCCTGCCCGATCTGCGCGACGCGCCGGAGCGCCGCGTCGCTCTCGCCGCCGAAGTGGATCGGCGGGTGGGGCTGCTGCACGGGCTTGGGGTACTGCCGGCACGCGGGCAGCTCGTAGAACTCGTCCTTGTACTCCGACACGTCGTCGCACCAGAGCCGCTTCATCACCTCGAGGTACGAGACGGTGCGCTCGCCGCGGCGCGCGAACGGCACGCCCACCGCGCGGAACTCCTCCTCGAGCCAGCCGACCCCGACGCCGAGGTCGAGCCGCCCGCCGGAGAGCCAGTCGACGCTGGCCGCCTCCTTCGCGGTGTACACAGGATTGCGTTGGGGCACCAGGCAGATGCCGGTGCCCAGCCGGATCCGGCTGGTGCACGCCGCCAGGTAGGTCAGCGCGCCGAACGGCTCGAGGATGCCGGACTTGCCGCCGGCGGGGATCTTGCCGTCCGCCGAGTACGGGTAGCGCGAGGCGTACTCGTCGAACAGCACCACGTGCTCGGCGACCCAGAGCGAGTCGAAGCCGGCCGCCTCGGCGCTCTCGCCCACGGCGCGCAGGAACGGGCCGTCGGCGAGCGGCGTCGCGAACGGCAGAAACACACCGAGCTTCATCGGAGACCTCCGCGCGGGTTCCGCAGCAGGCTATCATGCGCGGCGATGACCGGAAGGACGGTGCTGATCACGGGTGCGAGCGCGGGCATCGGCAAGGCGACCGCCAGCGAGCTCGCCGCGCGCGGCGACCGGGTGGCGCTGCTCTGCCGCGACGCGGGGAAGGCCGAGGACGCGCGGCGCGAGATCCTCGCGCGCACCCCTGGCGCGACGGTCGACGTGGTGGCGCTCGATCTGCGCAGCCTGGCCTCGGTGCGGTCGTCCGCGAAGGCGGTGCTCGACGCGTATCCCCGCATCGACGTGCTGATCAACAACGCCGGCGTATTTCCGCCGGTGCTGCGGGTCACCGCAGACGGCTTCGAGGAGCAGATCGGAGTGAACCACCTGGGGCACTTCCTGCTCACCAACCTGCTGCTGGAGCGGCTCGCCGCGAGCGCGCCGGCGCGGGTGGTCACGGTCAGCTCGATGATGCACGCCGGCGGCGCGATCGACTTCGCGAGCTTCCGCTCGCCCGCGAAGTACGACGCGACGGGCGCCTACCGCCAGTCGAAGCTCGCCAACGTGCTGTTCGCGAACGAGCTGGCGCGGCGCACGGAGGGACGGCGCATCGCCTCGAACTCGCTCCACCCGGGCGGCGTGGCGGCCGAGATCGCGCGCGACGCGGCATGGTGGATGCGCGCGGGCATCCGCCTGGTCGGGATGAGCCCAGAGAAGGGCGCGCGCACCAGCGTGCTGCTCGCGAGCGCCCCGGAGCACGAGGCGACCACTGGCCAGTACTTCGTTTCCAGCCGCGCGAAGGAGCCCGCCGCGGCTGCGCTCGACCGCGGGCTCGCCGGGCGGCTCTGGGACGAGAGCGCCAAGCTGGTCGGCGCGGGCTGATGGACGCCGAGCGGGCGCGCCGCTACGGCTTCGCCACGCGGGCTGACGCGCAGCCCCTGCGCATCGCGCGCGCCGAGGGCGCGTGGCTCTACACCGAAGAGGGTCAGGCGATCCTGGACGCCTCGGGCGGCGCGATCGTGTCCAACGTGGGTCACGGCCGGCGCGAGGTCGCCGAAGCCTACGCGCGCGAGCTGGAGCGGCTGAGCTACGTGCTGCCGCCGTTCGCGACGGAGAGCCGCGTGCGGCTGGTGGAGCGGCTGGTCTCGCGCTGGCTGCCGCCCGGCCTGGTGCGCGTGGGCTTCACCAGCGGCGGCTCGGAGTCCGTCGACACCGCGTTGCGCGTGGCGCGGCTCCACCACGTGGCAGCGGACCGGCCCGGCCGCTGGAAGGTGATTGCGCGCGACCTCTCCTACCACGGGACGACTCTCGCGACGCTCGCGGTCGGCGGACACCAGAAGCGCCGCAAAGGCTTCGAGCCGTGGCTCGCCGAGCTGCCGAAGGCGCCCGCGTGCTACTGCTTCCGCTGCCCGCTGGGCAAGACCTGGCCGAGCTGCGCCAGCGCCTGCGCCGACGAGGTGGAGGCCGCGATCCTCGCGGCCGATCCCGACACGGTCGCGGCGGTGATCGCCGAGCCGATCGGCGGGTCCACCGCCGGGGCGCTCGTCCCGCCCGACGACTACTGGCCGAAGCTCGCCGAGATCTGCCGGCGCCACGGGGTGCTGTTGATCGCCGACGAGGTGATGACCGGCTTCGGCAGAACCGGGAAGAAGTTCGCGATCGACCACTTCGGAGTCACTCCCGACATCCTGATCGGCGGCAAGGGGCTCACCGGCGGCTACGCGCCGATGGGCGCGGTGTTCGCGACCGAAGCCGTGGTCGCGCCGATCGCGGCGCGCGGCGACGAGGTCATGTTCTTCACCTACTCGGCGCACCCCGCGAGCTGCGCCGCCGCGGACCGCGTGCTGCAGATCCTGGAGCGCGAGGCGCTGGTGCCGCGCGCGGCTGCGATGGGCGAGAAGCTGGGCAAGCGGCTGTCGCGCCTGCTCGCGCACCCGAACGTGGGCGACGTGCGCGGCCGCGGGCTCTTGTGGGGCGTCGAGCTCGTCGCCGACAAGGCCACGCGCGAGCCCTTCCCCGCGCAAGCCGGTCTCACCGCCAAGGTGGTGGCCGCCGGGATCGCCGAGGGAGTGTTCGTCTACCCCGGCGGCGTCGATCCGGCGCGCGACGTGATCACGCTCGGCCCGCCGTTCACGATCAGCGAGCACGAGATCGAGCTGATCGGCGAGCGGTTGGAGCGCGCACTCGAGAGCGCGCTCGCCCGCGTGCGCCGCTGAGCTAAACCTCGTTCAGGTAGCTCCAGCCGCTCTCGAGCATGACCAGCCGGTGGCGCGGGCCCGCGCGCTCGGGATCGCGCGCCTCCCAGCCCGCGTCGGCCGGATAGAGCGAGCACGAGCCGCCGGCGATGCGCACGACGCGCGGCAGGAACACCCGGGGCGCCGCTGCGCGCGCGGCGGCGAGCACGTCGGCGGCGCGCGCGAAGCGCTCGAGCGTCGCGAGCGTGACGAAGGTGGGCGGCGGGAGCTCGATCTCGCCGCGCGCACGCGCGGCCAGCGCACCGCGCGGCGTGTGCCAGGCGTGCGCGTGGATCTCGCCGCCGTCGACACGGATCTGTGTCGCGTCGGTGCGGCCCACGAAGAACCAGGTCGCGAAGCGCTTCGGCAGGCCCTCGGGAGTGGTCCAGTGCGAGAGCTGCACCAGCGCGGCCGGGTCGAGCGCGAGCCCGGCCTCCTCGAGCGCCTCGCGGGCCGCGGCGCGCCGCGCGGCGCCCTCTTCGCCGCCCGGACCCGCGTCGGCAGCGTCGATCCGCCCGCCGGGGAAGACCCAGGCACCGCCGTGGAAGGCGAGCTGCGAGCTGCGCTTGAGCAGCAGCACCTCGATCCCGCCGGCTGCGTCGCGCATCACCACCGCGGTGGCGGCAGGCGCCGCTTCCGTCATCGCCGACTCCCCGAGCGCATCGCCCGGCAATGATATGCTGCGCCGGCTCGGAGGTCGCTTGATCCTCGACCGCTTCAGGCTCGACGGGAAGACCGCGATCGTCACCGGCGCCGGACGCGGCATCGGCGCGGCGATCGCACTCGGCTTCGCCGAGGCAGGCGCCGACGTCGCAGTCGCCTCGCGCACGCCCGCGGAGCTGGACGCCGTGGCGGAGCGCATCCGAACGCTGGGCCGGCGCGCGCTCGCACTGCCCTGCGACGTGATGCAGCGCGCGGAGCTCGAGGCGCTGGTCGAGCGCACCGCCAAGGAGCTGGGCGGGGTGGACCTGGTGGTCAACAACGCGGGCGGCGCGCCCTGGAAGCCGTTCCTGCAGACCAGCGAGCGCACGTTCGAGGAGGCCTACCGCTTCAACGTCACCTCGGCCTTCTTGCTCTCGCGCTTCGCGGTGCCGAAGCTGCTCGAGCGCGGCGGCGGAGTGATCCTGAACGTGTCCTCGGCGATGGGGCGCGTCACCGACCGCGGCTTCAGCGCCTACGGCGCGGCCAAGGCCGCGCTCTCGCACCTGACCCGCCTGCTCGCGGCCGAGCTCGCTCCGCGCGTGCGCGTGAACGCGCTCGCCGTCGGTGCGGTCGAGACCTCGGCGCTCGCTCCGTTCCTGCAAGCGGAGGGCATGCGCGAGAAGATGGAGGCGCTGACGCCGCTGCGCCGGATCGGCAAGCCCGAGGACATCGCGGCCGCCGCCGTCTGGCTCGTCTCGGACGCCGGCAGCTGGGTCACCGGCAAAGTCGTCGAAGTGGACGGCGGTCAGGAGACCACCAACTTTCCGATCAAACTCCCGGATGTCTGAGTCAGGTCCGGTGCAAGCGAAGCGCGCAGCGAGGCGAAGCCGAGCGTAGGCGCAGGCACGCGGCCGCCCGCGCGCCGATCAGCGCGAGTAGAATTGCTCGGACCACCGCCGGAACTCGGCGATCGGACCGTCGCCGTCGCACAGCATGGGCCGCGCGAGGTAGGTCTTGTTCTCCCAGATCGGAATGTCCTCGTTCATCTGCTTCACGATGTCGCGGATGATCGCGGCGCCCACGCCGCCGCGCGGTGCGGCGCCGTTCTCCTTGCGCTGCACGAAGTCGAAGCGGATGTCGGTGTACTCGTCGTCGACCGGCGTCTGGGCGTTCAGCAGCACCGTCTCGCAGATACCGGTGAAGCGGGTGAAGCCGCAGCCGAAGCCGAACGAGTTCGCGTCGATCACGCCGTCGACCTGACCGCGCGGCGTCATCATCTTCGAGCGCTGGATCGAGCGGCGCCACGCGCCGTCGACGCTGACCTCGCTCGCGGGCACTTCGAGCGTTCCGTGCACATAGCGGAAGTGCGCGCGGTCGGCGGCGTTCTCGGCCATCTCCTGCGTGCGCGAGCGGATCTTCCAGCGGTAGCGCTCGGGGGCGGTCCATTCGGGATCGCTGCGCTCGGGAATCACCGGCACGTCGTAGCTGGGCGGCTTGCCCTCGGAGTGGCGCCACACGTACACCGCGCCGTTGCGCTCGAGCGTGCTCCAGGAGTGCAGGCGCGCGCGCGGCGGGATGCGCTGCGCGTACGGGATCTCGACGCAGGCGCCGTCGCCGGCGAAGCGCCAGCCGTGGAACGGGCAGCGGATGCTGTCGCCAAGGACGACGCCCCCGCGCGACAGGTTCGCGCCCAGGTGGGGGCAGTAGGCGTCGAGCACGCGCGCCTCGCCTCGCTCGCTGCGGAACGCCACCAGGTCCTCGCCGAAGTAGCGCAGCGGCACCGCCTTGCCAGGCAGGAGCTCCTCGGCGTACGCGACCATGAACCAGCCGTTGGGCAGGGGGAACGGGAACGTGCGTTTCTCGCGTTGCATGGCCCCATCATGCCACGTTTCGGAACGAAATGAAACGCGTTCTATTTCCGGGCTACGAAAGCGTTCCGCCGTCCACCCGAATCGCCTCGCCGTTGATGTGCGCCGCCTCCTCCGAGGCCAGGAACGCAACCAGCGAGGCGACGGTCTCGGGACCGCGGAAGACCCGGTCGGGGGGCATGATGCGGTAGAGGAGCTTGCGGTCGGCGCCCTCGGGCAGCTTGAACTCGGCGTGGATCGGCGTGGTGACGGAGCCCGGGCAGACCGCGTTCGCGCGCAGGCCCTGGCCGCAGTACTCGATCGCGAGCGTGTAGGTGAACGCGAGCACGCCGCCCTTCGAGGCCGAGTAGGCGGCGGTCCAGGGGTGACCCGCCAGCCCGGCGGTCGACGCCATGTTCACCACGTTGCCGCGGGCGGCGAGCAACTGCGGCAGCGCGGCCTGGGTCATGTAGAACGTGCCGTCGAGGTTCACCGACAGGATGCGCCGCCAGGTCTCGAGCGGGAGCTCGTGCGTGTGGTGGAAGTGCAGGATGCCGGCGATGTTGCAGAGCGAGTCGAGCTTGCCGAAGCGGCGCACCGCGGCGTCGACCGCGGCGCGCGCGGCGGCCGGATCGGAGACATCGCAGACGCGGGCCTCGGCGTCGGCGCCGAGCTCGTGCACGCGCTTCTCGGTCTCCTGCAGCTTCTGCGCATCCAGGTCGACCAGAAAGAGCGCGCCGCCCTCGCTCGCGATCCGCTCCGCCGTCGCGCGGCCGATGCCCGACGCCGCACCCGTGATCAGGACGACCTTGCCGGAAAATCTCTGCATCGCGCCATCATACGCTCTTCGGGCGCTCGAGCAGTCGCGCGAGGGTCAGCAGCAGCGCGGTGCGGTCGATCGGCTTGGTCACGAACTCGTCGCAGCCGGCGGCGATACACGCCTCGCGGTCTTCGGGGCGGCCGTGCGCGGTGAGCGCGACGATCGCGCCGTCGTAGCCGTCGGCGCGCAGCGCGCTCGCGGCCTCGGTCCCGGACATCTCGGGCATCTCCACGTCGAGCAGCACCACGTCGAAGGGCGCGCCGGAGAGCGTGGCGCTCATCGCCTTGGCGTGCGCCTCGCGGCCGTTCTCGGCCAGCTCGACCGCGAGCCCGCTGCGGCGCAGCACGCGCTCGAGCAGTGCGCGGTTGTCGCTCCCGTCCTCGGCCAGCAACACACGTCCGTGTAGCGCGGGCGGAGCCTCGCCGAGCGCGGCCCGCGCGACCGGCATGGTCTGCGCGCGCTTGCTGCCGGAGAGCGTGGCGCGGAAGGTGCTGCCCTGCCCCGGCGCGCTCTCCACCGTCACGTTGCCGCCGAGCAGGCGCGCCAGCTTGCGCGAGATCGACAGCCCGAGCCCGGTTCCGCCGTGGCGCCGGCCGAGCGAGCCGTCGGCCTGCGTGAAGGGCTCGAACAGCTTGGCCTGCTGCTCGGTGGGGATGCCGATGCCGGTGTCGATCACCTCGAACACGGCGCGCGTGCCCTCGCCGCTCACGCGCACGCGCACCTCGCCCGCGTCGGTGAACTTGATCGCGTTGCCGACCAGGTTCACCAGGATCTGGCGCGCGCGCGTGGGGTCGGTCGCGATCGTCTCGGGCGCGCCCGGCTGCGGCTCGACCACCAGCCGCAGGCCCTTCGCCTCGGCGCGCCCGCGCAGCAGCTCGGCCACCTCGTCGGCGAGCTCGGCGGGGGAGCACGGCCGGATCTCGAGCTGGAGCTTGCCCGACTCGATCTTGGCGGCGTCGAGCACGTCGTCGAGCAGCCGCAGCAGGTGCTCGCCGTTGCGCTTGATCGTGCGCAGTGCGGGCACCACGCGCTCGCTCGGCGCGCCCGACTCGACCTCGAGCAGGAGCTCGTCGGCGAAGCCCAGGATCGCGGTCATCGGCGTGCGGATCTCGTGACTCATGGTGGCCAGGAACTCGGACTTCGCCTGGGTCGCGGCCTGGGCCTCGCGTCGCGCCTGCTCGGCCGCCTGCTTCGCGCGGTGCAGGCTCGCCAAGACCCCCCGCTGGACCTGCCCGGCGGCGGCGCCGAGCAGCGTGCAGGCCGCGGAGACTCCGCACACGATCGGGACGGGCAGAAGCGACCCGGGCGGGAGCGCGAGCTTGCTGCCGAGGTAGATCGCGACGTCCGCGACGCCGATCGCGAGCGACCAGCTGGGCTTCCACGGGGCGAACGCGGCGATCACGACCGGGCTGATCAGCGCGAGCACCGAGTAGGGGTTGTCCCCCGACGGCGACTGCAGCCCGGCGAGCGCGATGTAGCCGTTCGTCACCGCGACCAGCGCGAACAGCATTGCCTCGGGCTGGCGCCGCCCGAACCGGGTGAAGGTCGTGCCGATGCAGGCCCAGAGCAGCGGCTGCACGGCGAGCTGCATCCACAGCACGTGGTCGAGCAGCCAGCCGCCCGCGGTGGCCTGCAGCACGCAGACGAACGGCCCCAGCGTGGCCAGCGCGATGCCGAGCACGCGCGAGCCCACCAGCATCGCGCCGGGCAGCCCCGGCAGCTCGGTGTCGGGCACCGGGCGCAGGTGGCGGCGCAGCCCCTCGTTCACTCTCCGGGCTCCGCGCCCCGCTTCTCGAGCAGCTCGCGCACCAGATCGATCAGTCGCCCGCGGTCGATCGGCTTCGAGAGATACTCGTCACATCCGGCGGCGAGACACTTGTCGCGATCGCCCGCCATCGCCTGCGCCGTGAGCGCGAGGATCGGGGTCGTGACGCCCTCGCGACGCAGCGCCGCAGTGGCCTCGTAGCCGGTCATCAGCGGCATCTGCATGTCCATCACGACCAGGTCGTAGGGCGCGCCCGCCTCGGCGGCGGCGGCGACCTTCTCGCAGGCGATCTGCCCGTCGTTCGCCAGCTCGACCTCGAGCCCCGCGCGGCGCAGCACGCTCGAGATCAGCGCCTGGTTGTCGGGGCCGTCTTCCGCCAGCAGCACCCGCCCGCGCAGCGGCGTCAGCTCGCGCGGCGCCGGCCGCGACACGGCCGGCGTGGTGGGGCGCAGCGCGCCAGTGTTCATGGTGTCGATCAGCCGGACGGATTCCAGCGCGCCGGTCGCGACCGTGGCGCGGAACACGCTGCCGGTCGCCGAGGTGCTCTCCACCATCAGGTCCCCGCCGAGCAGCCGCGCCAGCGCGCGCGAAATGGTGAGCCCGAGGCCCGTGCCGCCGTGCTTGCGCGTGAGCGATGCGTCGCCCTGGGCGAACGCCTCGAAGATGTGCGCCGGGTCTGCCGAGCCGAGGCCGATGCCGGTGTCGATCACGTCGATCGCGAGCAGCGGCGCCGTGCGTTGGCCGTCCACGGGCAGCAGCTCCAGCCGCAGCGTGACGCCACCGTGCTCGGTGAACTTGATCGCGTTGCCGACCAGGTTGACCAGGATCTGGTGCAGCCGTGTCGGATCGGACTGGATCGACTCGGGCACCGAGCCGCGCAGCCGCACGTCGAGGCGGAGCTGCTTCTCGACCGCGCGCGGGCGCAACAGCGCCACCACGTCGGCGACGATGCGCAGCGGGCCGCAGGGAACGTGGTCGACGGTGAGCTTGCCGGCCTCGATCCGCGCGAGGTCCAGGATGTCGTTCACGATCGCGAGCAGGTGGTGGCCGTTGCGCTTCACCGTGATCAGCGCCGGGTCCGGCCCGAGCGACTCGCCGGTGCGCTCGGCCTCGTCGATCAGCTCGTCGGTGAAGCCGAGGATCGCGGTGAGCGGCGTGCGGATCTCGTGGCTCATGTTGGCGAGGAACTCGGACTTCGCCTTGTCGGCGTCGAGCGCGGCGTTGCGGGCGAGGTCGGCGGCCTCGCGCGCGTCCTGCAGCGTGGCCCAGACGAGCCGGTGGCTGCGCGTGGCGAGCGCAGCGGCAGCACCGCTGCCCAGGGCCGCGACGATCGGCACCGGCGCAAACCCGCCGAAGACCGCCTCGAGCAGCGCGATCGCCGCGCCGAGCCCGAGCGCGAACTCCGCCCGGCAGGCGGTGAAGGCGGTGGCGAACACCGGCGCGAACAGCGCGGTCCAGTGCAGCGCCGCTGCGCCGGGCGCGGTGCCGCCATCCGCTCCGATCAGCGCTGCGCTGCCGCAGACCACGGTCGCGAACAACAGCCACTCCACGTGGCGCGTCTTGCTGACGCGGAGCGAGAGCGCGTAGCAGATCCAGATCGCGGGCTGAGCCAGCTGCGGGGCGAACACCCGCGCGGGCGGAAACCCGGCCCAGAGCCCGATTGCGAGGGACAGCGGCAGCAGCACCAGCGCGTGGACGAGCGCCGCCACCCGCACTCCGCGTGCGAGGAGCCGGTCCAGATCGCCGAGCTCTGCGTCAGCGTCCGGCGCGACGAATCTCTGCCACAGGGTCAAGGGGTTCCGCTCGCGGGTTGCCGCGTTTCCCCCCTATCGGCCGGATCCGGGCGCGAATCGACCTCTACAGCTTGAACACCCGGAGCGCGTTCTCGCGCAGAAACTTCGGCCAGACCGCGTCGCGGAAGGGCACATGCGGCAACTCCGCGAAGATCCGGTCCAGCGACAGCCCCATCGGGAAGTAGCCGGCGTACATGACCTTGTCGGCGCCGCGGGTGTTGGCGAAGTCGACGATGTCCTTCGGGTAGTGCCTGGGCGCGAAGGCGCTGGTCATGTAGTACAGGTTCGGCCACTTCAGCATCAGCTTCACCGCCAGCGCCGTCCACGGCTCGGCGCCGTGGCGCATCACGAAGCGGAGCTCGGGAAAGAACCAGCACACCTCGTCGATCCGCTCCACGTGCTGCGGCGCCATCGGCAGGCGCGGGCCGGGGACGCCGCTGCACACGCACACGGGCAGGTCGAGCTCGACCGCCTTGGCGTAGATCGGATAGAAGCGCTTGTCGTCGATCGGCACCTGGGGGCACAGCCCCGACGGGAACGCGGTCAGCGCCTTGAGGCCGAAGCGCTGGTGCAGCGCCGCGATCTTGCGCACCTCGTCCATGCCGTTGTTCGGGTTCACCTCGTAGCTGGCGAAGAAGCGCTCGGGATGCTCCTTCAGCGCGCGGATCGACGCGTCCGCGCCGTCGTCGACGGAGATCATCGCGCGCTCGATGCCGTGCTTGTCCATTTCGGACACGACCAGCTTCAGCAGATCCGTGCCAGGGGCAAAGCCGGGGATGTTCCGGAACATGTACTCCGCCGGCATCTCGAACTGCTCGCGGCTCTCGCGGTCGCGCAGCAGCGGCTTCATGAACTCGTACCAACGGCTGGTGTCGTCGGTCGGGATCGCGAGCATCAGGTCGATCACTCCGATCCCGCTCGGCATGGGCATGGCGACTCCTCCGTTTGCCATTCTGACACGCGCCCCCGTAGCATCGCAGGCGCATGGGACCGCTGGCGGGACTGCGCATCCTCGAGATCGCGGGCATCGGCCCCGGCCCGTACTGCGCGATGGTGCTGTCCGACATGGGCGCCGAGGTGCTGCGCATCGAGCGCACCGCGAACGTGCGGCCCGGCGACGCGCGCTACGACCTGCTCTCGCGCGGACGGCGCTCGATCGCGGTCGACCTGAAGCAGCCGGACGGCGTGGCCACGGTGCTGCGGCTGTGCGAGCGCGCGGACGGGCTGCTCGAAGGGTTCAGACCCGGCGTGATGGAGCGGCTGGGGCTCGGGCCGGACGTCTGTCTCGCGCGGAACCCGCGCCTGGTCTACGGCCGCATGACCGGGTTCGGACAGACCGGACCGCTGGCGCAGGCGGCGGGACACGACATCAACTACATCGCGCTCGCCGGCGCGCTGGCGCCGATCGGGCGCAAGGGCGCCGCACCGACGCCGCCGCTCAACCTGGTCGGTGACTTCGGCGGAGGGGGCCTGTTGCTGGCGTTCGGCATGGTCTGCGCGCTGCTCGAGCGAGTGACTTCCGGCAAGGGCCAGGTGGTCGACGCCGCGATGGTGGATGGCGCCGCGGCGCTGATGACCGTGTTCCACGGCGCCCAGCAGTCCGGCTTCTGGAACGACGCGCGAGGGACCAACATGCTCGACAGCGGCTCGCACTTCTACGACGCCTACGAGACCGCCGACGGCGAATTCGTGGCGATCGGAGCGATCGAGCCGCAGTTCTACGCCGAGCTGTTGAAGCGGACCGGTGTAGCGGCGGAGTCGCTGCCGCCGCAGCTCGACCGCGCGCGCTGGCCCGAGGCGAAGGCCGCGTTCGAGAAGCTGTTCAAAACCCGCACGCGCGAGGAGTGGTGCGAGCTCCTCGAAGGCAGCGACGCCTGCTTCGCGCCTGTGCTGTCGATGGCCGAGGCGCGGCGCCATCCGCACAACATCGCGCGCGCGGCCTTCACGAGCGTCGCCGGCGTCGAGCAGCCGCGGCCCGCCCCGCGCTTCAGCCGCACCGACTCCGCCGTGTCGCGGCCGCCGGCGCGGCCCGGCGAGCACACCGATCTCGTGCTGTCCGAGTGGGGCTTCGCTGCCGGCGAGATCGCGGCGCTGCGCGCGTCGAAGTCGATCGCCTAGGTGGTGAGCAGCTTCTCTTCGACGAAGCGCTGGATCGAGTGCCCGTGGGGCGGAGCGACTTCGCTCCACACCAGCGCGGTCTCGCTCGCGCGCCGGTAGACGGTGCGGCCGGAGATCTGCACCCGGCCGAAGTTCGGCAGGTCGAAGTCGACCGTGACCTGGCCGTTCTCGGGCGGGGGCCCTTCGCGCCAGAGCAGACAGCCGTCGCGGGAGAGCGAGACCAGCTGCGCGTCCCAGCTCCCCGCCTCGCTCTTGCAGTGAGCCGGAAGGCTGGTGCTGACACGCGCGCTCGCGCGCGGCGTCGGCTCGAGCGCGAGCTGGATCACCCGGTACAGCGCGTGGAAGGTCGCCGGCCGCTCGATCAGCCCGACGATCGGCATGCGCGTGGGATGCGGCGCGCCCCGCGGCGCGAGCGCGAGCCACGGCGTCGACGGCGGAATGCCGATGCCCTCGCATTCGAGGTCGGCGATCGCCAGGTCGGGGGCGTTGGCGACGCTCTGCGACATCTCCGCCCAGCGCTCCACCGAGACGATCGAGTAGCCGGCGCGCGAGAGGGTGATGCGTGCGAGCGGCGCGTAGCTCTCGGGAGGCGCGAGCGACAGGATCAGCGGTGCGGAATCTCTGCGGTGCACGGGGCTCTCTTCGGTCTACACCGGAGAGTGTATTAGCGTCCTAGCGCATCACCGCGCCACCGTCGACGACGAAGGACTCCCCGGTCACGAACGACGCGCGGTCCGAGCACATCCACACCACGGCTTCGGCGATCTCGTCCGGCGTGCCGAGCCGCCCGCCGGGCTGGCTGGCCAGGATCGCCTTCTCGATCCGCGGGTCCTTGGCGATGTGCACGCGCAGCGCGGGCGTGTCGACGCTGCCGGGGCAGATCGCGTTGATGCGCACGTTGGTGCGCGCGTTCTCGAGGGCGGCGGTCTTGGTCAGTCCGAGCAGGCCGTGCTTCGCGGCCGCGTAGTGCGCCAGCCCCGGCACCGCGATCAGACCGGCGCCCGAAGCGGTGTTCACGATCGCGCCGCCGCCCTGCTGCACCATGATCGGGATCTCGTACTTCAGGCAGTAGAAGACGCTGGTCAGGTTGAGCGCGATCACGTGGTCCCAGTCGTCGCGCGCGATCTGGTGCGTGGCGCCGCCGATGCCCGGACCTCCCGCGTTGTTGTGCGCGCAGTCGAGCCTGCCGAAGTGCTCGACCGTGCCCAGCACCAGCGACTCGATCTCGCCCACGCGCGTCACGTCGCAGCGGCGGAACGCAGCCTCGCCGCCCGCCTTCGCGATCTCCTCCGCCACCTTCTCGCCCGCGGGGTTTGCGTCGGAGACCATCACCTTGGCGCCTTCGCGCGCGAACGCGAGCGCGCTGGCGCGGCCGATGCCCTGCGCCGCGCCCGTGACCAGCGCCACCTTGCCCTGGACGAGCCCGCTCACAGCGCCACCGTGGCGGTGCCGACCACCGGCGACTCGCTCGCTTCGTTCACGATCGTGAGGTCGATCTCGACCGTGCGCTCGGCGTCGTTCTTGTCGGTGACCACGCCGCCCGCGCGCGGCTTCGAGTCGACCAGCACCGGCGCGCGGAACACCGTGTCGATGCGCACGATGCGCGCCGTCGGCGCCCAGCGGTGGATCACCGCCGCGAGGATGCCCTGGCTCATGATCCCCGGCACGATCGCACCCGGCAGACCCTGCTTGCGCGCCGCGTCGTGGTCGGTGAAGCGCTCGAAACTCATGCCCGCCGCGACGACGAAGCGCTTCACGTTCGCGAGCGACACGTCGGGGTGGAGCGGCGGCAGCTCCTCGCCGAACTCCACCGCCTCGTAGCTCCGCCCGCTCATGCGCCCGCCCTCTGCACCATGCGCCAGTCGACGATCGACACCGGCTCGCCGCGCTGGTTGCTGAACTCCATGCGGTGCACGATGAAGACCATCGTGCCCGACCGCCCCGTCTTGGTGTAGACGTCGTGGATCTTGCTGCGGGCGGTGATCCGGTCGCCCGGCAGGATCGGGCGCAGCGCCTGCACGCACTTGCCAGCGTCGAAGCCGTAGCCGCTGGAGAAGCGGGGGAAGTCGTCCGGCAGGATGCGCCGTCCCACGTAGCGCGCCGTGAAGGTCGGCACCGCGCGGAAGTCCGGGTGGCCTGGCTCGGTGAACTGCGCCGCGGTCTCGCCGCACGCCAGCGCGAAGTCGCGCAGGTCGTCCGGCTTGATCTCGAACTCGACCGTGTCGAAGGTCGAGCCCGCCCAGTCGCGCTTCAGCTTTTCGACGTCGATTTCCACGACAGTGCCTCGAACTCCCCGGCGCGCAGCGCCTCGACCAGCTCCGCGGCGCTGCGGACCGGGCCGGGGAAGCTCGTCACGCAGCGGCCGATGTGACTCACGATGTGCGCGTCGCTCCCGCCCACGCCGAGATAGCCGCGCTCCTCGGCCAGCGCCAGCGCGCGCTCGTCCTCGCTGGCGCGGCTGCCGCCGTTGCGGGTCTCGACGATGCGCACGCCCGCGACCGCGCCCTTCGCCTCGAAGTGCGCGCACATGCCCACGCGCGGCCGGCCGGGGTGGCAGGGCACCGCGATGCCGCCGCAGCGCTCGGCCGCTTCGAGCACCAGGCCGAGCGGCAGGTCGATGCGCGCGAAGTCGAACGCCCGCTGCATCGCCTCGTTCACGCCGTACACCAGCACGTGGCCGTAGTCAGTCTCGACCTCGCTCGCCTTCAGGATCGCGAGCCCGTATTCGTCGGCGAGCGTCTTGTAGTCGGACGCCGCGTCGAACTGGCGGTGCTCGGACAGGACGAATCCGTCGAGCGGGATCTCGCGCTTGCGGATCCACTGGCAGTAGTTCTCGACCTTCGCGCGGCCGTCGTCGGACGCGATCGAGTGGTTGTGCAGGTCGAGGATCATGCCGGGCGGAACACCGGCACGCCGAGGCCGTCGCTGCCGGTGCGGAACTCCGCGCGCACGGGCAGGCCGATGCGCACGGCGTCTGGCGCGCAGCCGACCACGTTGCTGAGGATGCGCGGGCCTTCCTCGAGCTCGATCCAGGCGAGCACGTAGGGTACGGCGTCGCGGAAGGGCGGCACCTGGTTCTGCTCGGTCACGGTGAACGTGTAGACGCTGCCGCGGCCGGACGCCACGAAATGCTCGATCGGCCCGAGGCAGCGCGCGCACTGCGCGCGCGGGCGGTGCTGCACGGCGTTGCAGGCGCGGCAGCGCTGCAGCACCAGCTCGCCGCGGCCCGCGCCCTCCCAGTAGCCGCGCGTCTCCCAGTCGGCGGTCGGACGCGGGTTGTCGAGCTCGCGCGCCACGGTTCAATCCCTCGCCAGGAGCAGCGTCGCGCCGCTGTGCGCGACGCCGAGCGTCCCGCCGGTGCCGTGCACCAGCGCCACTTCAGCGCCGGCGACCTGCCGCTCGCCGCACTCGCGGCGCAGCTGCTTCGTCGCTTCGATCACCAGGAAGATCCCGCGCATGCCCGGGTGGTTCGACGACAGGCCGCCGCCGTCGGGATTCAGCGGCAGCGCGCCACCCAGGCCGATCCGCCCGCCCGAGACGAACGTCCCGCCCTCGCCCGGCTTGCAGAAGCCCAGGTTCTCGAGCGTCACCAGCACGGTGATGGTGAACGAGTCGTAGATCATGCACAGGTCGACGTCGTCGTGGCTCACGCCAGCCATGCGGAACGCCTGGGTGCCCGACTGCTTCGCCGCGATGGTGAGGAGATCGGGCGCGCCGGTCTCCTGGTGGCACACCGCCTCGCCGCAGCCCAAGAGCGTCACCACCGGCTTCGCGAGGTCGCGCGCCCGCTCGGCGCTGGTCACGATCACGGCGCCGCCGCCGTCGCTGATGATGCAGCAGTCGAGCAGGTGCAGCGGCCGCGAGATCACCCGGCTCTCCAGCACGTCGGACACCGTGATCGGCTTGCGCATCTTGGCGTTCGGGTTCAGCCCGGCGTGGCGGCGCATGGTGACGGCGATCTCGGCCAGCTGCTCCGAGCTCGTGCCGTACACGTTCATGTGTCGCTGCGCGACCAGCGCGTAGCTGCCCACCGTGGTGAGCCCGTAGGGCGAGACGAACGACGCCCCCGCGTCGCGCCCGCCGCCCATGCCGGTGCCGATCGCGAGCGCGTTCGACGCCGCGGTGCTGCCGTAGAGGATCAGCGCCACCTCGCACAGCCCCGCGTGGATCGCCGCGGCCGCGTGACTCACGTGGGCGACGAAGGACGATCCGCCGATGTTCGTGCCGTCGAGCCAGCGGGGCTTCAGGTTCAGATACTCCGCCAGCGACACGATGCCCATCGGACCCATCGACATGCTCGCCGCGAGCAGACCGTCGACGTCGCGCAGCTCGAGCCCGCAGTCCGCGAGCGCGCCGCGCGCCGACTCGGCCATGATCTGGAACTCGGTCTTGTCCGGCGCCCAGCGCGTCGGGTGCTCGTAGACGCCGGCGATCGCGATCTTGCGCGAGAGGCTCATCGCGCGAGCTCTCCCAGGAACGCGAGCAGGGCGTCGGCGAACGCCGCCGGCTGCTCGAGCGGGACCCGCGTGCCGCACTTCGGAATCACCGCCAGCCGCGCGCCGGGGATGCCGGCCGCCAGCGCGTCCGAGTCGCGCCGGTTCTGCGCGTCCTCGTCGCCGACGACCACCAGCGTCGGGCAGCGCACCCGCGCCAGCTCGTTCGCGCGGTCGAATGCGCGCACCGCGAGCCAGTTCTGGTGCACCACGCGCGGGTCGGTCTTGAGCTCCTCCATGAACCCGCGGCGCATGACGTCGGGCGACGCCGACGCCGCATAGCCCGCGCGCTCGAACTCGCGGCGGGCCTTGCCTTCGCTGATCGCGCGCCAGCGCTCGACCAGCGCGTCCGGAACCGCGGCGTGCGCGGAGCCGGTGACGAGCACGAGCGCGCGCACCAGCGCCGGCGCCTCGAGCGCGGTCTCGAGCGCGACCATTCCGCCCATCGCGCCGCCGAGCAGGACACAGCGCTCCACCCGCAGCGCCGACAGCAGGCCGCGCGTGTGGCGCGACATGGCCGCGATCGAGCCGAGCGGGTCCAGCCCGCCCGAGCGGGCGTGCCCGGGCAGATCGAAGGCGAGCGGCGAGTGCGCCTTCGCGAGCGCGTCCAGCGTCTCGGCGAAGAAGCCGCTGTTCGCAGCCTGACCGTGGAGACACACGACCGTCTCACCGCGCGACAGCTCGGGCGGCTTCTCGGGCAGGGTCGTCGCTCCGACGTGCCGCACGAAGGTCGCGATTCCGTCGACCTGAACGTACTTCTCCGGCACCGGGCGAGCCTACAGGGGGCGCGCGGAGGGTGTCAAAAGCGACCACGGCCGGCGTGTTCGCGACGTATACTCCGCGGTCATGCGCAGAACCGCCACCACCCGCGTGCTCGTGCTCGGCTTCCTCGTGCTCGCGTCCGCCTGCGGGCGCGGGCGGCCGGGAGCGCAGGCGCCGCGCCATGTCGATCCCGCTTCGGCGCGCGAGACGAGCTCGGGCACGGTGATCGGGTTCTCCGAGAGCCCGAAGACGTTCACCTGGCTGGGCATCCCGTTCGCGAAGCCACCGGTGGGCGAGCTACGCTGGCGCGCTCCGCAGCCGCCGGATGCCTGGACCGGCGTGCGCGACGCGCTCGCGCTCGGCTCGGCCTGCCCGCAGATGGCCAACCCGCTCGGCGACCAGCCCGACGCCAAGAAGGGCAGCGTGATCGGGCACGAGGACTGTCTGGTTCTCAACGTCTACGCGCCGCGCAGCTCGGCGGACGAGGCGGCGACGCGGCGGCTGCCCGTGATGTTCTGGATCCACGGCGGCGGCAACAGCGTCGGACACGCCGGCTCCTACGACGGCAGCTCGCTCGCGGGCACCTACAACGTGGTGGTGGTGACCGCGAACTACCGGCTCGGCCCGCTCGGCTGGTTCCGCCAGGAAGCGCTGCTCGCGGACGCCGAGAACGACGACGAGCGCTCGGGGAACTGGGGCACGCTCGACCAGATCCGCGCGCTCGAGTGGGTGCGCGACAACGCGGCGACCTTCGGCGGCGATCCCAACAACGTGACGATCTTCGGCGAGTCCGCGGGCGGGACCGACGTGATGGCGCTCCTGCTCTCGCCGCGCGCGGCGGGCCTGTTCCACCGCGCGATCTCGGAGAGTGGCGGCACCAACAGCGCCGAGCTCGCGCGCGCGGAGAACATGGTCGACGATCCGACGCCCGGCGACGCGCAGTCGTCGGGCGAGGCGGCGCTGCGGATCCTCTTCCCCGGCGCTGCGCGAGACGACGCCCGCAAGCGCGTCGAGGCGCTGCGGCCGAGCGAGCGCGCGTCGCGGCTGCGCAGCGCGGAGCTCGGCACGGTCTTCGCGGCCTACGGCGGCGGCCAAGAGCGAATGGGCGGGATGCTCGATCTGCCCATGGTCTTGCGCGACGGCGCCGTGATCCCCGCCGAGGACGCGCTGCAGCTGTTCGAGCAGGGCCGCTTCAACCGCGTGCCGGTGATCCTGGGCAGCAACCGCGACGAGCTGAAGCTCTTCTTCTTCGGCGACCCCCGGCAGGTGCGCTGGTGGTTCGGCTTCCTGCCGCGGATGCGCGACCCCAAGCGCTACGAGCTCGGCGCGCAGTACGGAACCCTGAGCTGGAAGCGCGGCAGCGTCGACGCTCCTGCACAGGCAATGAAGCAGACGCCCGGCTCGGAGGTGTACGCGTACCGCTTCGACTGGGACGAAGAGCCGTCGTTCCTGGGCAGCGACTTCTCGAAGCTGCTCGGCGCGGCCCACGGACTGGAGATCCCGTTCGTGTTCCGCGACTTCGAGGGCAATCCGTTCGGGAGGATGTTCACCGAGCGCAACCGCGCCGGACGGGAACAGCTCGCAGACGACATGTCGTCCTACTGGGCGCAGTTCGCCTACGCGGGCGTGCCCGGCCGCGGTCGCAGCGGGCAGCTGCCGGAGTGGAAGCCGTGGGACACCGCCGACGGCGCGGACAAGTTCATCGTGTTCGACACCCACGCGGACGGCGGCGTGCGGATGGACAGCCACGAGGTCACCAAGAGCGTGATCCTGGGCCAGCTCGCGCACGACTCGCGCGCGGACGAGGCGCTGCGCTGCGAGATCTTCCAGCAACTGGTCGAGCACCAGGCCGCGCAGCCCGACGACCGGGCGGCGGCGGGCTGCAGCGAGAAGGGGCTCGCCAGCGTGGCGGAGCGCTAGCCGAGCTCGAGGCCAGCGAGCTCGCCCTTGTCGCGCCAGTCCTTCAGCAGCAGGAAGAACTGGATCGAGCCGGCACCGAAGAAGCCGTTCTGCGCCGCCAGGTCGGAGAGCCGCCCCTCGTTGTTGTAGTAGCCCGGCGTGCATGCCTCGAGGAACTCGCGCCCCATGCGCGCGAAGGCGATGATCGTCTGCACCCACTGCTCCTCGGCTTCGGGCGAGACCTCGAGCGTGCGCAGCCCGCGATCGAGCGCCTGGCGCACGATGTACGCGACGTGCTTGCTCTGCTCGTCCAGCGCGTGCGGGTAGTTCACGGTGAAGCCGCTCTGCTGCGGGCCCATGATGAAGCAGTTCGGGAAGCCGCGGCTGTGCATGCCGTGCAGCGTGCGCACGCCCTTGGCCCACTTCTCGGTGAGTGACTCGCCGTCGCGCCCGTAGATCTCGTAGCCCGCGCGGCGGGTGTAGTCGGTGCCGACCTCGAACCCGGTGGCGTAGATCAGGCAGTCGAGCTCGACCTCGACGCCGTTCGCGACCACGCCCTTCTCGGTGATGCGCTCGACGCCCTTCCCCTGCGTGTCGACGAGCGTCACGTTCGGGCGGTTGAAGGTCTCGAGGTACTCGTCGTGGAAGCACGGCCGCTTGCAGAACTGCCGGTACCAGGGCTTGAGCGCGTCTGCGGTGGCGGGGTCGCGCACGACCGTGTCCACGCGCGCGCGCACCTGGTTCATCTTCTCGAAATCGGCGAGCTCCATCGTCTTGCCGACGTCCGCCGCCGCGCCCTGGTCCTGCTGCACCATGATCAAGAGCTTGCGAATGATGTCGGTCCAGCCGTCGCCGACCAGGTCCTCTTCCTGGAACCCGCCCGAGACCAGGATGTTGAAGTTGTCCATCCGGTGCTTGTGCCAGCCCGGCCGGAGGCTCTTCGCCCACTCGGGATCGGTCGGCCGGTTGTTGCGCACGTCGATCGACGAGGGCGTGCGCTGGAACACGTACAGCTGCCCAGCCGCCTCGCCCAGGTGCGGCACGCACTGCACCGCGGTCGCGCCGGTGCCGATGATGCCGACGCGCTTGCCGCGCAGCCCGGAAAGGTTCCCGTTCGAGTCACCGCCGGTGTAGCCGTAGTCCCAGCGGCTGGTGTGGAACGAGTGACCGCGGAACGACTCGATCCCGGGGATGCCCGGCAGCTTCGGGCGGTTCAGCGGCCCGTTCGACATGACCACGAAGCGCGCGCGCATGCGGTCGCCGCGGTTGGTCCGGATGATCCAGCGCGCGGCGTCCTCGTCCCAGCGCAGCTCGCTGACCTCGGTCTGGAAGCAGGCGTTGCGGTAGAGGTCGTATCTCCGGCCGATCGCCTGGCTGTGCGCCAGGATCTCGGGCGCGCGGGTGTACTTCTCCTTGGGGACGTAGCCGACCTCTTCGAGCAGCGGCAGGTAGATGTAGGACTCGACGTCGCACTGGGCGCCCGGGTAGCGGTTCCAGTACCAGGTGCCGCCGAAGTCGCCGCCCTTCTCGATCAGGCGCAGGTCGTCGATGCCGGCGTCGCGCAGGCGCGCGCCCACGAGCAGCCCGCCGAAGCCGCCGCCGATCACCGCGACGCCGACCTCGTCTTCGAGCGGCGCGCGGCTGAAGCCGGGCGCGACGTACGGGTCGTCGATGTAGTGCGCGAAGGCACCCGCCATGTTCAGGTACTGGTCGTTCGCGTCGGCGCGCAGGCGCTTGTCGCGCTCCGCGCGGTACCTGGCCCGCAGCGCTTCGGGATCGAATGCCAGCTCGCTCGACATGCCCTGTCCTCCCCGCGCCATTCTGCCGGGCCGGCGCAGCCGTTTCAAAAGCCGCCCCCGCTAGATTCCGAAGCGAGAGCTCGGAGGTGTCGGCAACTCTTGAACGATCGGCTCGCAGTCCACGGCGGCGCTCCCGTGCGCACGCGCCCCTGGCCGCGCTGGCCCGAGCACGGCGCGCCGGAGCGCGCGGCGCTCTTGCGCGTGCTCGAGAGCGGGAGCTGGGGCGGCTTCCCCAGTCCCAACCGCGAGGCGGAGGCCTTCGCCGCCGAGTTCTCGCGCTTCATCGGCGTGGGCCACACCGTGCTGTGTGCGAACGGCACCTTCTCGCTCGCGCTGGCACTGCAGGCTGCGCGCGTTCCGCCCGGCTCGGAGGTGATCACCTCGGCCTACACCTTCGTGGGGACCGCCGGCGGGATCCTCGCCGCGGGCTGCATCCCCGTGCTCGCCGACGTCGATCCGGACAGCTATTGCGTCGACCCGCGCGCGGTCGAGGCGGCGGTCACGCCGCGCACCGCCGCGATCCTGCCGGTGCACCTCGCCTGCGCGCTCGCCGACATGGATGCGCTGGGCGAGATCGCCCGCCGCCGCGCGTTGCTCGTGGTCGAGGACTGCGCGCACGCGCATGGAGCGAAATGGCGCGGGCGCGGCGCCGGGGCGCTGGGCGACCTCGGCTCGTTCTCGATGCAGAGCTCGAAGCTCCTCACCGCGGGCGAGGGGGGCGCGGTCACCACCGGCGACGCCGCCTTCGCCGCGCGGCTCGCGTCGCTGGTGAACTGCGGCCGCAAGGAGCCCGGCGCCGATGCGTTCCCCGAGCGGCTGCTCGGCCACAACCTGCGCATGACCGAGTGGCAGGCAGCGGTGCTGCGCGCGCAGCTCGAGCGCCTGCCCGAGCAGAACGCGCGCCGCGAGCGGAACCTCGCCGTGCTCGAGCGCGAGCTGGCGCACCTGCCCGGGCTGCGGGCGCTCTCGCGCGACCCGCGGGTGACCGCGCGCGCCGCGTACCAGTTCGTGCTGCGCGTGGACCGGCGCGCGTTCGCCGACGTGCCGCGCGACCAGCTGGTGCTGGCGCTGCGCGCGGAGGGCGTGCCCTGCTCGGGCCGGTTCTACACGCCGCTGGCCGAAGACCCGCTGTTCGCGCCCGACCCGCTCACCAACCTCGCGACACGCTCCGGTGTCGGCTACGACCCGGCGGCCTTCCCGGTCGCGCACCGCGCGGCGTTCGAGGAGTCGCTCTGGCTGCCGCACGAGCTGTTCCTGGGCGGCGAGTCCGACGTCGCCGACCTGCTCGCGGCGCTGGCCCGGGTGCAGGCGCGCGCGGGCGAGCTGCGCGACCGCCCGGCAGAGGGGCCGGTGAGCCGGCGCTGAGAGGCCGCCTGCTTCCGGTTCCAATGATCCCGTAAGCTTCTTTCGCTGCATGGATTCTTTTGCAGTAACCGAACTTGCATTCGGTTTTGTCGCGGCGTAGAGTGCGCCCCCGATGCCCCGTTCTCCTCGCGGCTCCGTGGTCCGGCTCGAGCGCGCGCGCCCGCAGGCGCGCGGCGTGGCCACGCGCCGCCGTGTGCTCGCCGCGGCGGAGCTCCTGTTCTCGCGCGGCGGCTACGAGGCGACCGGCATGGCCGACGTCGCGGAGCGCGCGAGCGTCGGCGTCGGAACGCTCTACCACCACTTCCCCGACAAGCGGGCGCTGCTGCTCGCGCTGATCGACGACTGGGGCGACCGCGAGCTCGCGCACGCGCGCGGCCGCCACGATCAGGAAGTCGAGCGCTTCCTGTCGGAGCACGCGCGCGCGGCGTTCGCCGAAGACCTGCGCAACAGCTACCAGCGCCTGCGCCGCGAGGGAGGCTTCTACCTGGTGCTGCTCGAGCTCGCCGAGCGCGACTCCGACGTGCGCCAGCGGCTGTTGCGCATCAACCAGCTGCTCGACGAGCGGCTGCGCGACATGCTCGCGTTCGGCCAGAAGCGCGGCACGATCCGCGCCGCGATCGACCCGCTCGCCGCCGCGGTGCTGATGCGCCGCTCGATCGCCGCCGCGGCGACCGAGGTGTTCGTGCACCGCATGACCGATCCCGCCCCCGAGCGCGTGCTCGAGGGAATCATCGACATGATCTGCCGCTACATCTTCGCCTAGGAGGAGTCCCTGATGGCCACGCAGCCCGTTGCTCCCCGCCTCGACTGGCAGGTGCTCGACACCTACAAGACGCCGATGGAGATCGCCTGGCAGTTCGACTACGAGATCGGCATCGACAAGCTGCGCAACCTGTACTCGAAGGCCAAGCAGTTCCAGTGGGACGGCGAGCAGAAGCTCGACTGGTCGACCGAGGTCGATCCGTCCAAGCCGATCGTGGGCGAGGACCGCTTCATGTTCCTGCGCATGCCGTTCATTCAGCGGCTGTCGCAGTCGCAGCGCGAGGCGTTCACCGCGCACGCGACCGCGCAGCTGCTGTCGCAGTTCCTGCACGGCGAGCAGGGCGCGCTGATGACCGCGGCCGCGGTGACCCATGCGGTGCCCGACTACGAGGCCAAGCTCTACGGCGCCACCCAGACCATGGACGAGGCCCGACACGTCGAAGTGTACGAGCGCTACGTGCGCAAGCTCGCGATCGTGTACCCGATCTCCCCCTGGCTGAAGGAGATCATCGACCTCACGCTCTCGGCCGACCACTACGTGAAGATCCTGATCGGCATGAACATGGTGGTCGAAGGGCTCGCGCTCGCGGCCTTCCACAACATGCGCCGCCAGGCCACCTGCCCGCTGCTCAAGGAGCTGACCCACTACGTGCTGCAGGACGAGTCGCGCCACGTCGCCTTCGGCAACGTCTACGTGAAGGAGACGATCGCGGGGATGCACCCCGACGAGCGCGAGGACGTGGCGCAGTTCGCCTTCGACGCGGTGAAGAGCATGGTGGACTCACAGGGAGGCGTGGACGGCCGGGGCCAGCGCAAGGGCGACCCGGGCTTCTTCAAGGTGCTCGAGCACGTCGGCATCGACCCCCAGGACTTCCTGAAGGGCCTGGTCGAGGCGGGCGCCGCGGGCATCAACGCCAAGCTGCCGCCGGGGCACATCCACAGCTTCAAGGACCTGATGATGCCGGCGCTGGTGCGCGTGGGCGCGGTGACTCCCCGCACCCGCGAGCTGTACAAGCAGCACGACATCCCGGTCTGGGAGGACGCGAGCGTGCTCGAGTCGTTCGAAGACTCGAACACTGGCGACATCGTGATCCCGGAGAGCGCGCACTAGCCGCGGAACGTCGGAGCACCGAGCCGCGTCGCGCTCCGCGCAGAACCCGCCGCTCGCGGTCGCGAGTACGCTGCACGCTCGAGTCCGATTGACTTCGCTCGGCTGCGCCTCGCTGCGCGCACCTGCGGCGCTTGCGTCCTCGCTCGGGACGGCCCTCGCTCGGACTACCCGAGCCATCGGGAGCGGACGAGAAGACCGGGCTCCGGAGCGAATCGCCACGGCCCAATATTCCGTTGGTTCTGCACGGAGCGCGATGCGCCTGGCAGCTCCTGCGCTGGCGGCGGGCAATGCCGAAGCCCATGCTTCCCGCATGTCTGAGCACCGGGCTACGGCTCGCTGGATGCGCGGCGAGAAGTCGTTCACGTACGAGACGTACCCGCGCACACATCGCTGGGTTTTCGGCGGGGGCGCCGAGCTGGATGCCTCTTCTGCGCCCGAGTATCTCGGCGACGCTGCCCTGCCCAACCCGGAAGAAGCGCTGGTGATGGCGCTGTCGAGCTGCCACATGCTCTCGTTCCTGGCGATCGCGGCGCGCAAGCGGCTCACCGTCGACTCCTATGAGGACGCCGCGGTCGGGCACATGGAGAAGAACGCAGAGGGCCGGCTCGCGGTGACCCGCGTCGAGCTGCACCCGCGCGTGGTGTTCTCGGGGGCGAACCGGCCGAGCCGCGACGAGCTCCAGAAGCTGCACGAGCAGGCGCACCACGTCTGCTTCATCGCGAACTCCGTGAAGACCGAGGTCACGGTCGTCCCGGTCGTGTGAAGCAGTCGCGCCGGTGGAAAAACAACCCCGCCCACCGTTCACGTAAACCCGACGGGTATCGCGGCCCCGGCA
>Ga0306921_10000659_pt1 | contig 31594 bp, 31 predicted proteins | sample sta12Cox44000080_FD_203760 | JGI IMG/M metagenome (GOLD analysis project Ga0306921, IMG submission 203760) | Lab enrichment of tropical soil microbial communities from Luquillo Experimental Forest, Puerto Rico - statoxic.12C.oxic.44.000.080 (v2)... | ecosystem: Environmental > Terrestrial >... | reverse complement strand
CCAGCGGCCAGGGGCGCGCACAGCTCGCTCGGGTATGCACCGGCGGGAGCGCATAAGGATTTTTGTAGGGCGACCACAGGCAATTGAAGGCGATGTAGTCGCCGTATCGCCGATGCACGCTGGTAATGCGGTGAAATTTGTTCCAGCGCGCGCAATATGCGCCGGCGATCTGGTGGGCCTCCGCCTCGTTCTCGCAAGACCAGGGAATGATCCCGCCGGTATCATTGGCGCGGTAGATCTGCGCTTGCGCTCCGATTGCCATCAGAACGACGACCAGAATCGACAGGAGCACGCGCATCGCCCAGCCTCCGCAACACCAGCGGTGCAAGCCTAACCGCCTCCTTCTTGATGTGGAAGCGGATTGCAGACGATTTGCCGCTTGGTGTTGCCAATCAGCACTTGTAGCTTGCCGTTGCCGCCGCGCCACAGCTTCCGGTTTTCTCGCTGTAGGCAGGCGCAGGGTCTTGATTCAGCCGGAGACCGCGGCCACCGTTCGGTGGTCGCGCGAAGGGGATCGACACGTGTGCAGCCGTAGCGTCTTGTTGACTGCGCTTAGCATGGCCGTTACCGCGGCGCTCGCTGCGCCGACGTGCGAAAGCGCGCGTGCCGCGAGCTGGCTCGAGATGGATTTCTACCTGTCGGGGCCGCGCTACGAAGGGGTGCTGCCGCCTTGCGATTACCCCGATGCCCTTGTCAAAATCTCATCGCGCTTCAACAACCGGGAAAACAGCTTCTGGGACACGAACCTCAAGATCCTCTCGTTCGAGAAAATTCGCGAGACGGCGTATCGCCCCTGGGCGGTGAATACCATCCCACGCCGGTTCTGCAGCGGGCAGGTCGAGATTTCCGACGGCAGCAGGCACGCCATTCACTATTCCATCGCCGAGGACACCGGGATCATCGGGTCGACGTGGGGCGTGGAATGGTGCGTCGTCGGGCTTGATCGCAACTGGGCGTACAACTACGGAATAGCGTGCCGGATGGCCCAGCCTTAAGGCACGGATTTCACGGCGATACCGCGCCTCCAAGCCGCTTGGCTGCTCTTGATCTTATTTTATTCCCGTTTTGTTCTTGTAACGTTCGAGCATTCGTGCTACTCTGATTTATCGTTCCCCCGTTTTCTCCGAGGTGCCGTCATGCTTCGCAGTCTTGGTCGCCCGGCCGCCGCGGCGGTCGCTCTGGTAATTGCAACTGGCACAGCGGGTGCGCAGGACCCCCGCCAGAATGAGCCCAGCAAGTTCGATTTTTATGTCCTGTCGCTGTCCTGGTCGCCGTCGTTCTGCGAGGCCGCAGGCGAGCGCGGGACACCGCCGCAACAGCAATGCTCCGCACGCCCTTACTCGTTCGTCGTGCACGGCCTATGGCCGCAATATGAGCGCGGGTTTCCGGAATTTTGCCAGGTGCCTGCGCCGCGCATCGACGGCGGCATAGTCTCGTCCATGCTTGATCTGATGCCCGCGCCGCGGCTGATATTTCAGCAATGGGACAGGCACGGCACCTGTTCGGGGCAGACCCCGAACGCCTATTTCGAAAGCGTTCGCAAGGTGCGGGCGATGGTGAAAATACCCCCGGAATTCGTCGACCTCAAAGAGATGCTCACCGTAGCTCCTGATGAGGTCGAGGAGGCTTTTGTAAAGGCCAATCCTGGGCTCGGGCGCGATGGCATTGCGGTCACCTGCGACAGCAGACGGTTGAGCGAGGTGCGCGTCTGCGTAGGCAGGGATTTTCGTTTCCGTGCTTGTCCCGATATCGATTCGCATGCGTGCCGTCGCGACAAGGTGGTCATGCCGCCGCTGCGCCAGGGAAAAAGCGCCGCGCTCACACGCTAAGCTTGCGGATGTCGCAAGCTGGGGCCGAGGTCAGGTTGCCGGAGCATCGGCGCCGCTTGTGACGGATCGTCGAAACCCGGATACCATAGCTGCCTCGGCCGGCGGCTTTCCATGAACTACTGCCATGCGTTCCATGCCGGGAATTTCGCGGATGTGGTCAAGCACGCGATCCTCGTTCGGGTTCTTGTGCATCTGCGCGCCAAGCCTGCGCTATTCCGGGTGCTCGACACCCACGCAGGCGCCGGCCTCTACGATCTTGCCGGTCCGCAAGCGAGCCGCGGGGCGGAATGGCGCGAGGGCATTGCGCGGCTGATTGCGGCATCCGCACAAGGACAGGCGAGGACGCTGCTCGCGCCCTATCTCGACGCCGTCGCAGCTCTCAATGCGCCCGATCAGCTGACCCTCTATCCCGGATCGCCGATGCTCGCGCGCGCCTTCCTGCGCCAGACGGATCGCCTCCTCGCTTGCGAGCTCGAGCCGAGGGCGGCGAGCGCGCTCGCCGGCAATCTCAGGGGAGACCCACGTTGCAAGGCGATTGCGATCGACGGCTGGACTGCTCTTCACGCGTATGTACCGCCCAAGGAGCGACGCGGACTTATCCTGATTGATCCCTCGTTCGAGGATGCCGCCGAGTTCCGGCATTTGGAGCATGCGCTGGTCGCCGCCCACCGCAAATGGGCAACCGGCATCTATTTGCTGTGGTATCCGATCAAGGACCGTCACAGCCCGGATGTCCTGGCGCGTGGGCTGCGGACCTCCGGCATCGCGAATATCTTGCGCGCCGAGATCGATGTCGCGGTGCCGCGCGATCGGCTGCATGCCTGCGGGCTCGTCCTGGTTAATCCTCCGTGGAAGCTGGAAAGTGAGATCAAGCTCCTGCTGCCGGCGCTCGTTGCAGCACTGGCGAAGGGCAATGGCGGCTCCCATCGCCTGGATTGGCTCGCCCGCGAGAAGTAGCTTCGTTACTTTTCCGCAGTCCTGGATCGCCTAGAGCATGTCCCGCAAAAGTGGGAACCGGTTTTGCGAAAAAGGACATGCTCAAACAATGAGGTAGAGCGGGATGACGATTCGAAGAAAAGTCGCCCCGCTCTTGGTGCGGGGTGCTGGCTTACGCCCGGCAGTCAAAGCGCCACGGTTATTCCGAATGGGCTCATCGGCCTGCGGATCAGAATCGAACGTTCAGCCCGCCACGAAAAACATTGGCGTAGAATGACACGTTGCCGCTTCCCGCCAGCGCACAATTGAATCCGCAGTTGAAGTCGGAAAGGTCGACAAAGAGGTATTCGGCCTTAAGGCTGACATTGCTGACAATCGCGACTTCGACACCGCCACCGACGGTCCAGCCTGCATTGCTGATGCTGCCGCCGGGGAATCCAGCCAGGCTTGCGCTGATGTCCCCGACGGCCAGTCCGGCGGTAAGGTATGGCATAAAGCGGTTGAAAGCATAGCCCACCCGGCCCCTCACCGTTGCCAGCCAATGGCTGCGAGTGCTGCAGCCCTGCGGGCAATAAACCGTGGTGGTGCCGCTAATCGCCGACCAATCGATATCGCCTTCGGCGCCGACCACAATTCTATTGAACTGCCAGTTATAGCCGATCGTGGCGCCGATGAGCCCTCCCGAGATGTTGAAACGATTGAGGCCGTCCCATTGGGATTGGCCCCATCCGCCGCCACCATTGATGCCGAGATAGAATCCTGTCCAGTAGGGCGGGTAGTAGACGGGAGCGACCGGCGCGACCGGTTGCCCGTAGTAGCGAGGCGAAAGGTCCGCCGCCTTCGCCGGCAACCACGCCAGGATGACTGCAACAAGACCGAACCAGATTGCGAGAGCGCGCTTCATAGCTGATTCCCCCTTCGTAGAATTTGGTATCCACAGTATTACGAAATCACTATGCGTCTAGTGGCGCCGAGACACACCCAAGCTCTACTTCGATAAGCATATTTAAACTTAGAAGTATGGTATTTAATGCTTTAAAGTCTTGATTGTATACTTAATAGATCGTTACTGCCCGCGGCGCGGGTCAGACTATTTTCGCCGCCTTGGACCGCTTACTTTTGCCGCATGACCAGCCCGAAGAAGGACATCGATCCTACGGTCGACCTCACCGGAGAGGAGGACGAGCAGTCTCTGCCGGAGCTGGAGCAGGACTCAGGGGTCGATCTTGCGGCCCCTCTTGGGTCGCTGCCGGCGGGGCGTGCCGCGATCCTGCGTTATGCGAAGCTGGCTCCCTCCTCACCCGGCGTCTATCGCATGATCGATGCGAAGGGCGACGTGCTTTATGTCGGAAAGGCGAAGAACATCCGCAAACGGGTTGCAGCCTATGCGCGGCCGACCGGCTACGACCCGCGCATCGAACGCATGGTCGCGGCTACCGCGTCGCTCGAGTTCGTCTCCACCGCGACCGAGACCGAGGCGCTCCTGCTCGAAGCCAACCTGATCAAGCGGTTGCGACCCCGCTTCAACGTTCTGCTGCGGGACGATAAGTCATTCCCGTATATCCTCATTACCGCTGATCATTGGGCGGCGCAGATACTCAAGCATCGCGGCGCCCATACCCGGCCAGGCGATTACTACGGTCCTTTCGCATCCGTCTGGGCGGTGAACCGCACCATCAACTCGCTGCAGCGCGCGTTCCTCTTGCGCTCCTGCTCCGATCCCTTCTTTGAAAGCCGCACGCGGCCGTGCCTGCTCTATCAGATCAAGCGGTGCTCGGGCCCGTGCACCGGCGAAATCGACTTTGCGCAATACGGCGGGCTCGTGCGTGAGGTGAAGGCGTTCCTGTCCGGCAGGAGCCAGGCAGTGAAGGATCAACTGGCGGCAGAAATGGAAAATGCATCTGCCGCGCTCGAATTCGAGCGAGCTGCGATCTATCGCGATCGTCTCGCTGCGCTCTCGGCGGTGCAATCGCATCAGGGAATCAATCCTCGGGGCATCGAGAACGCCGACGTATTTGCAGTCCATCAGGCCGGCGGCTTCAGCTGTGTGGAGGTGTTCTTCTTCCGCGCCGGTCAGAATTGGGGTAACCGCGCCTATTTTCCCAGGGCGGACCGCTCGCTTTCCGCTGCAGAGGTCCTCGCTGCCTTCCTCGCCCAATTCTACGACGACAAGCCGCCTCCCGCCTGCATCCTGATCTCCCATGCGATCGAGGAGCGCGCGCTGCTGGCGGAGGCCTTGACCACCAAAAGCGGCCACAAGGTCGACGTGAGCGTGCCTCAGCGCGGCGAGAGGAAGGACTTGGTCGAGCACGGGCTTGCCAATGCGCGAGAGGCGCTGGCGCGCAAGCTGGCCGAGAGTTCCTCGCAGAGCAGGCTGCTGGAGGCGTTGGGACAGACGCTTGGATTGGGGCACGCACCGCTGCGCATCGAGGTGTATGACAACAGCCACATCCAGGGCAGCAATGCGGTCGGGGCCATGATCGTTGCCGGGCTCGAAGGCTTCCGCAAAAATCAGTATCGCAAGTTCAACATCCGCTCGTCTGATCTTACGCCCGGCGACGATTTCGGCATGATGCGCGAGGTTCTCGGCCGCCGCTTCAAGCGTCTGATGAGTGAGGCGCCGCGCGCCATGGCGGCGCCGCTGTCTCCGACGGTCGATGCGGTGACTGGGTTTGCGCCGGTGGCTGCGCCTGTCGATATTGCGGGGCCGGGCGATGGCGATGGCGATTCCCCCTGGCCCGATCTCGTGGTCATCGATGGCGGCAGGGGGCAACTCACGGCCGCGCAGGAGACGCTTGCCGCTCTCGGCATTGTGGACATTCCGCTGGTGGCGGTAGCCAAGGGTCCGGACCGCGAGGCCGGGATGGAAACGTTCTTCCTGCCAGGACGGGAGCCTTTCAAGCTGCAGCCGCGTGACGCCGTGCTCTATTTTGTTCAACGGCTGCGGGATGAGGCGCACCGGTTCGCAATCGGCTCACACCGCGTGCGGCGGCGACGGGATCTGCGCGAGGCCGGCCTGCAGGAAATTCCGGGGATTGGGCCAACCCGCAAGCGCGCCCTGCTCCGTCATTTCGGAACACTCAAGGCGATTGAGCGCGCGGCTCTTGCCGATCTGGCCAAGGTGCCGGGCATCAGCGCCGAGACCGCGCGAAAGGTCTATGATTTCTTTCACGAGCGTGCGTCCTGATCGGGCAAGCTCCGTTTGACCCGGCGCTTGGTCGGGAAGCGGACGCCGCGTGGGCGCGCAATGCCGCGAGGTCAAGTTGTCGTTGCTACCCCTAGAACCTGTGCACGGCGCTCCCGATATTAACGCGGAAATGACGCATTCCGTTTGACGCGGCTGCCGGAAGGGTATTCTTTCGACCCATGAATACGGCGACGTCCCGCCCGCTTCCCGCCAGACCGCTGGCGGTACCGAATCTGCTGACCTATGCCCGCATCGCCGCGGTGCCGGCGGTGGTCGCCTGCCTGTATTGGCAGAATATTCTGCAAGGCGGCCTCTGGCTGCGCTGGGTTGCGCTTCTCATCTTCATCAGCGCCGGGGTTACCGATGTCCTGGACGGTTATTTCGCGCGAAAGTGGGGCGAGCAGTCGGCCTTCGGCCGCATGCTGGATCCCATAGCTGACAAGCTGCTGGTGTCATCGTGCCTGCTCATGCTCGCTGCGGACGATACCATCCGCGGCTGGTCGCTGTGGGCGGCGATCGTGATTCTGTGCCGCGAGATTCTCGTCTCAGGCCTGCGTGAATATCTTGCCGAGCTGCGCGTGAGCGTCCCGGTGACTCAGCTCGCCAAATGGAAGACCACGCTGCAGCTGGTTGCGGTGGGCTTTCTGATTGCGGGAAAGGCCGGTGACGCGGTGCTGCCGGTCGTCACCCCCATTGGGCTCACCCTGATCTGGCTGTCGGCCTTGCTGACTCTCTACACCGGCTGGGATTACTTCCGCGCCGGGGTGCGACATTTGATCGAGGATTGATGTCGGGTCATCGGCGGCGAGAGGTCGGCTCGCCAGAGGAACGGGTGGCCCGCGGCACTTAGCCGAGGTCGGGCCGGAAGACAGAGGCCTGCAGCGTGAAGCTCAGATATTTTGCTTGGGTGCGCGAGCGCATCGGTAAGCCGGAAGAGGATGTCGATCTGCCCGCCGGGGTCGCGACCGTCGCCGATCTGATGGACTGGCTCAGCGATCGCGGCGATGAATATGCCCATGCCTTCGACAATCCCAGGGTGATCCGCGCGGCCATCGACCAGGCGCACGTCAAGTCCGACGCCGTGATCGCAGGTGCGCGGGAAATCGCCTTCTTCCCGCCGATGACTGGCGGCTGATTTATTCTCGTAAGGGCGCAAGGGAATATGCGCGATGACCGGCACCATCCGTCTGCAACGCGAGCCGTTCGACGCCGCGCATGAGGCTGCCAAGCTTGTGCGCGGGCGTACCGATATCGGGGCCGTTGTCACCTTCACCGGCATTTGCCGGGGAGAGGAAGCGGGTGCGCCGCTGCTTGCCATGACGCTCGAGCACTATCCGGGCATGGCCGAGGCCGAGGTCACGAGGCATGTGGAGGCCGCCGAGAAGCGCTGGCCGCTCCTTGGCGTGTGCGTGATTCATCGTTTCGGGCATCTTTCGCCGGGGGACGAGATCGTTCTCGTCGTCACCGCCGCGGCGCACCGGCAGGACGCTTTCGCGGCGGCCGAGTTCCTCATGGACTATCTCAAGACCCGCGCTCCGTTCTGGAAGAAGATCGAAAGTGCGCGTGGAACCGGCTGGGTCGAGGCGAAGCAGGGCGACGATGCCCTGGCCAGCCGGTGGGTCGGAAACCCGAGGGAACGCGCAGCGGCGGAATGAGGATCGGTCTTGCAGGCCTCAGCGCTGCGCGCGGCCCGGATGCAACGCTGTCCGGCGATAGATCAGAAAGCCTGCAGCGAACCTCCCGCCTGCATCAGGCGCCGTCAGCGGCCTCGCCGCCCAATCAGGTCGAAAGCCTGCCTCGCTTGACCGGCGGAGTGGCAAGGTCAGGCCGCCGCCTTCTTGCCTTTGGGCTGCACCTCGGCGGTGTAATCCGCCATCAGCTGCCGGGTAATGGCGCCGGGCGTGAACCGCCAGTGCGCAATCTCGGAAACCGCCGTCACCTCGGCCGCGCTGCCAGTGATGAAGCACTCGGAGAATTGCGTCAGCTCGTCGGGCATGATCCGCCGCTCGACGATCTCGATGCCGCGCCGTTTCGCCAGATCAATGACGGTCTGACGCGTGATGCCGGCGAGGAAGCAGTCGGCGATAGCGGTATGTAGCCGGCCGGCGTTGATGAAGAAGATGTTGGCGCCGGTGCATTCCGCCACACGTCCTTGCCAGTCGAGCATCATGGCATCGGCATAGCCTTTGCGCTCCGCCTGGTGCTTTGAGATCGTGCAGATCATGTAGAGGCCGGATGCCTTGGCCCGCGCCGGCGCAGTCGCGGGATCAGGACGCCGATATTCCGCAAGGTCGAGACGAATGCCCTTGAGCCGCTGCGCCGGGTCGAAATAGCTCGGCCATTGCCAGGTAGCGATGGCGAGATGAATCTTGTTGTTCTGCGCGGAGACGCCCATCATTTCCGATCCGCGCCACGCGACCGGTCGCACATAGGCGTCGCTCTGGCTGTTCTTCTCGAGCACCAGCCGCTTGGCAGCGTCGATCTCGGCGACGGTGTAGGGGATCTCAAAGTCAAGCAGGTGGGCGGAACGTTTCAGGCGTTCGGAATGCTCTGTGCATTTGAAGATCTCACCGCCGTAGGCGCGCTCGCCCTCAAATACGGAACTCGCATAGTGCAAGCCGTGAGACAGGACGTGCAGAGTGGCGTCTCCCCAAGGCACCAGCCTGCCATCGTACCAGATTACGCCGTCGAGCCGATCGTAGGGCTTTTCAGCCATGACGCTTCCTCCTGCGTACCTTCGTTCGGCGTTCCGACGCCGTTTTGCAAGCCATGCTATACTTTTGCGTCAACAAGCGGCACCCGATATGGTCCTGGCGCCCATGAGAACGCTGTCCCGCCTCCGACGCAATCGGCAAGGCGGTCATCGCACGTTTCTTTCGTGCCGTGGCATCCCTGCGTAGCAGTTGAAGAAAAATATGTCAATATGACTGACCTAATTTTTCCGCTCACTCATCGTCCATCCGGCGCTGACCACACGGCGCACGCGGAGCCGATCTGGAACGTTATCGAGCTTTTGTTCTTCGCTTATCGCGATTTCATCGGTGATCCTGACGACGTTCTGGCGAAATTGGGCTTCGGGCGAGCACATCATCGAGTGCTGCATTTCGTCAACCGAAATCCCGGCATGAAGGTCGCCGAGCTGCTCGATATTCTCAAGATCACCAAGCAATCGCTGGGCCGCGTGCTCAAGCAGTTGATCCAGCAGGGTTATGTGGTGCAGAAGGAAGGGTCCAATGACCGGCGGCAGCGGCTGCTTTACGTCACCCCTAAGGGCGAGGCGCTGGCCATGAAACTCGCGGGCTTGCAGGCGACCCGTATCGCACGGGCACTGTCGGAGCTGGGGCCGAATTCGCATGAGACCGCGTGCCGGTTTTTGACGGCAATGATCAATGCCGACCATCGCGACGCCGTTCTCCGCTTCATTGCGCGTGCCAGTCGCGGACATCGGGCACGAGCCTGAGCCGAACCGATGCCGGTGATGAGCACCGCTGCCGCCGCTGCGCTCGCCGATGACGCACCGCATCTGCTGGTGGTCGACGACGATCGACGGATTCGAGATTTGCTTTCGCGCTTCTTGCTGACCGAGGGGTACCGAGTGACCACGGCGGAAACGGCGGCCGATGCCCGCGCCAAGCTGGAAGGCCTGCGTTTCGATCTTTTGATCCTCGACGTCATGATGCCGGGAGAAACCGGCTTCAATCTCGCGCGCGACCTGCGTGCAGCCTCAAACGTTCCCATCATCATGTTGACTGCACGTGCGGAGCCGCACAGCCGAATTGAGGGATTGGCGATTGGAGCCGATGATTACCTTGGCAAGCCGTTTGAGCCGAAAGAGCTCTCGCTGCGCATAGCCGGCATCCTGCGCCGCACCCGGCCGGCCGTCTCCCCGCCCGTCGAGGCGGTGTGCTTTGGCGATTTCAAGTTTCACATCGCGCGCGGCGAGCTCAAGCGCGGCGAGGAGATCGTCAGGCTTACCGATCGCGAGCGCGACATGCTCCGGCTGCTGGCGGCAACACCGGGCGAGACGGTAGCGCGGCAGGCCCTTTCCGGCCAGGGCGGCGCGACTGGCGAGCGTGCTGTCGACGTGCAGATCAACCGCTTGCGGCGGAAGATCGAGCCGGATTCCACCAATCCGCTCTTTGTACAGACCGTGCGCGGGATCGGATACCGGCTGGTGACCACGCCATGACAGCAGTGGACACCGGCATGGCTGCGCTGCGCACGAGCATGACGCTGCTGCGCTCGTTCTCCGGCCGTTGCAGCCATTTTTACGAGCGCGCCTCGGCGACTCTGAAAAGCATCATGCCGAAGGGGCTGTTCGCGCGCGCGCTGCTGATCATCATCGCGCCGATGGTGCTCCTTCAATCAGTGGTCGCCTACATGTTCATGGAGCGGCACTACAACCTGGTCACGCAGAGGCTATCGGCCGGAGTGGTGCAGGACATCGCAACCTTGATCGAGGTCTATAGAGCCTTTCCGCAGGACCCCAATCACACGCAGCTTCGCCGCCTCGCGCAGGAGAAGCTCGGATTGGTGGTCGACTTCCTGCCGGTGAACGAGCTTCCGCCGCCGGGGCCGAAGCCGTTCTTTTCCCTGGTCGACCAGGCGCTTTCGGAGGAGGTGCGCAACCGTATCGGTCGGCCGTTCTGGGTCGACACGGTCGGGCGCTCGGCTTTGCTTGAAATCCGCATCCGGCTCGACGACGCGGTGATGCGGATCTTTGCCCCCCGCGGCGCAGCCTATGTGTCCAATTCCCACATTTTCCTGGGCTGGATGGTCGGCACTTCGCTGGTCCTCATCACTGTCGCTGTGCTGTTTCTGCGTAATCAAATACGTCCGATCCTTCAGCTAGCGGACGCCGCGGAAAGCTTCGGCAAAGGGCGCGAAGTCCCCGATTTCCGTCCGCGCGGAGCGCGCGAGGTGCGTCGCGCGGCACAGGCCTTCATTGAAATGAAACGGCGCATCGAACGCGCGATGGAGCAACGTACCGCCATGCTCGCCGGCGTCTCGCACGATCTGCGCACCGTGCTGACCCGTTTCAAGCTGGAGCTCGCCATGCTCGCTGACAACCCGGAGCACGAGGCGATGAAGAAGGATGTCGACGAGATGGGCCGCATGCTGGAGGCCTATCTCTCCTTTGCCCGGGGGGACACGGGCGAGCAATCGGCGCCGACGGATATGGCAGCGTTCCTCGAAGAGCTCAAAACCGACACTGAGCGCGATGGGCGCCGCTCCACCGTGAGCTTTCATGGCCATCCGATCGTCACGGTTCGTCCGGCATCATTCAAACGCTGCTTGGCCAATCTTGTTTCGAACGCCGCTCGCCACGCCCCCTCTATCTCTATTACGGGTCACCGTAACCACCGCTGGCTCACAGTTACCGTTGATGACGACGGTCCCGGCATTGCAGCACACCTGCGCGAAGAGGTGTTCAAGCCGTTTATGCGCCTTGACGACGCGCGCAACCAGGACGAGGGCGGCACCGGGCTCGGCCTCGCCATTGCGCGCGACATCGCGCGTTCGCACGGGGGCGACATCGTGCTGTCGGACAGCCCGTTGGGCGGATTGCGAGCGACGGTACGGGTCCCGGTGTAACGCGCCCGGTCGTGAGCCGCGAGCCAGACCCGCTATACCGTAACGCCTTCCTCGTCGAATTCTCCTTCATCCCGGTGCCGGCGGCGCCCCATTCGGCCGATGCAATTGGGAATCCGAGAGATATTGTCCAGAAAACCGGACAACCTTTGACCCCGCGCAAGCGCGCGGTCGAGCGCGGCCATCGTGCGGGCATGCCCGGGATCGTCGTCGTGCACCCAAGTGCGCAGAACCGACGCGAACAGAAGCGCAAGTCCCTGCGCCCGTGCCGCCCCCCGTGGTCCGCCCGCATCGAGGTCGGCCGCGGTCAGCATCCAGTGCTGCGAGCGAACAGCCAGCCCGTTGAGAGCAAGCGCCAGACCAGGTTGGCGCCCGCATGAGCGCATCAACGAGCGAACCGCAGCCTTACGAGGTTCCAGCAGCTCAATCCGGCGCATCAGCACGTCGAACAGGCGTTCGCGTGGCGCTTCCTCTACCATTTCGCCGTCGCCGCCTGCCAGCACACGCTGATCGATCTGCTTGATATGGCCTGCGAGGATAGCGAGCTTGGATCCGAACAACCCGCGCAATTGGGTTAGCGATGTGCCGGCTCCCGCTGCAATCTCGGCGAAGCCTATTTCCTCGATTGGTTTCCTGCCGAGAAGATCCATGAAGGATTCGATGATCCGCTCCCGCTCCGGTTTCGGTCCGGGCTCGGGCTTGGTGCTGCCCGCCGACGAGCGGGCAGCTGCCGCGGGGCGTGCTTTGCGGGCCATGGTAGCTCTCCTCATCGACTTGCCCCACCGCTCGATAATGTAGTCGGGGGATATGAAGCCTTCCAGTGTCCCGTGGTGCCTCGGTGTATGGTGCACGTTCGGCAAAAGGCCTGCGCCTGATGGCCTCCGAGACGTTCTTACGAAAAGAATATGCTCGAACGAACAGGTAGAACGGGGTGACGATTTCTAGGCAGGCCGTTCCGTTTTAGCCGGCGAGTTCGCGTGAACGCCTGGCAGCAGCGGCGATTGCTTCGGTCATGAGCTCTTGCATGCCGTTCCCGGCCATCAGCACGTCGAGCGCTGCCGCGGTGGTCCCGCCCGGCGAGGTAACGTTCTGCCTCAAGGTTGCTGAATCAAGCGGGGAGCAGTGCAGGAGTTCACCCGAGCCCGCCACTGTAGTGCGCGCAAGTACCTCAGCGAGTGCCGATGGCAGCCCCGCCGCGCAGCCAGCGCGCGCCATCGTTTCCGCCAGCAGAAAGACATAGGCCGGTCCCGAGCCAGATAGTGCGGTTACCGGGTCCATCAGCGCTTCATCTTCGATCCATTCGACCCGTCCGACTGCCGACAGCAGCGCATTAACCAGCGTGCGCTGCGCCGCGGACATGCGCGCGTTCGGAACTGCGACGGTTATTCCGCGACCGATCGACGCCGGTGTGTTCGGCATGGCCCGCACCAGCGCGGCGTGCGGCAAGGCGGCGTCAAGAAAATGCAACGTCCGGCCAGCCATTATGGAGACGACCGCAGTTGCGGCACCGACAAACGGCACCAATGTGGGCATCACTTGCGGCGCGATTTGCGGTTTGACCGCGATCACGAGTGCCATGATCTCGTGATCGGGGCGTGGTGGTGGATTAAGGTGCAAGCCCCTCTCCGCGAGCGCGCTGACGTCGCTGCTGGGATGCGGCTCGATCACGGCGAGCCTGTCCGGTGCCAGTCCGAGCGCCAGCCACCCCTCCAGCAAGGCGCTTCCCATTTTCCCCGCGCCAACCAGCAGAATGGTCCCGCCGACATCGCGAAGCGCGTCCGCTTGCGACAGTGAATCTGATTGAGGACGCATCACTCGCCCCTTCCCGCCCATTTGTGATGCCGAGCTGCCGGCACCTCTGCATCCAGATTAGCATTAGCCGGCGGCAGGAAGCGGACGAGTCTGCAAGGACGCCGGCGAATGAGATCATGCAAGGCCGTTATGGCCGGCTGCTATGCGTGACCTTGCGTCTCGAACATGGCGGCATCGAGTGCCTCGCGCGCCGATTTGCCGGCCCAGACCACGAACTGAAAGGCCGGGAAATAACGCTCGCAAGCGTCCAGCGCAGTCCCGAGCAGTGCCTCGCATTGGTGACTGGAGGCTTCGCCGCCACCGGCCAGCACGAGAGCGTGACGGTACATCACGAGACCTTCCGTGATCCAGAGATCGAAATGGCCGACCCACATCTGCTCGTTGATGAATGAAATCAAGACCTGGATGTCGGGTCGACGCCGCTCCGGCACTTTCAGCTCAAAAGCGCAGGCGAGATGCAGCGCCTCGATATCGGACATCCAAGTGTACGAAACCTGATAATCGGACCATTTGCCGGTGACAAGGATCGTGATCTCCTCATCGCTCGCGCGCTCGAAGGACCAGCCATTGGTCGCCGCCACCCGCTCGACGACATCGAGCGGGTTGACACGCGGCTGCCCGGAAAATTCCAATAGTGACATGCCCGTCTTCCACCTTGCCGCTGGGATGCGCACGCGACCGCACGCACGCCGCTTTCGGCGCGGACCCCGGTGGAGCGTCTTACCCTGCTCCGGGGCGAATCACTTGTGACTCGAATATAACCCCTTGATTCCAGCGGCTAAAGCGCAATAGTCGCGGTCCGCGGCCAACGATTGGTGGATATCTGTGCCGCAGGAGTCGTTCTCCACAGGTTCTGTCAGTGGCTGACAAGGAAAGGCGACGGGTAAGACCGCTGCCGCCGGCGATGTCGTCGAACCGCCGGGCAAAAAGCTCTTTCTTGCTGCGTCGTCAGGCGTCCGTGATCTGCTAGTCGAACAGACTGGAGACTGATTCCTCAGCGGCCGTACGCCCGATCGCCTCGCCAATCAGGGTCGCCACCGAGAGCACGCGAATATTGCGCGAAACCCTCACCGCCTGGGTAGGCTGGATTGAATCCGTGATAACGAGCTCCTTGAGGCGCGACGCGGCGATGCGTGCGACCGCACCGCCGGAAAGCACGCCGTGCGTGATATAGGCGTAGACATCGGTGGCTCCCTTGTGGAGGAGAGCATCGGCCGCGTTCACCACCGTTCCACCTGAATCGATGATGTCATCGACGAGGATGCAGGTGTAGCCTTCCACTTCGCCGATCACGTTCATGACCTCGGATTCGCCGGGGCGTTCGCGACGCTTGTCGACAATGGCGAGCGGCGCGTTGATGCGCTTGGCAAGCCCGCGCGCGCGCCCGACCCCGCCCACGTCGGGAGAAACGACCATGACCTTCCCAACATCGAAACGATCCTTGATATCGCGCACCATCATGGGCGCGGCATAAAGGTTGTCGGTGGGGATATCGAAGAAGCCCTGGATCTGCCCGGCGTGCAGATCAAGCGTCATCACCCGGTCGGCACCGGCGCGGGTAATGAGGTTGGAAACGAGCTTGGCCGAGATTGGCGTGCGTGGCCCTGGCTTGCGATCCTGGCGGGCATAGCCGAAATACGGGATCACCGCGGTCACCCGCCGCCCCGACGCGCGACGCAGCGCATCAATGATGATGAGCAACTCCATGAGGTGGTCGTTGGCGGGAAACGAGGTCGACTGAAGCACGAAAACATCCGTTCCGCGGACGTTCTCCTGGATCTCTACGAATATCTCCATGTCGGCAAACCGGCGCACGACGGCCTTGGTGAGTGGAGTTGCGAGGTAAGCGGCAATTGCGTCGGCAAGCGCGGGATTGGAGTTGCCCGCGACCAGCTTGATCGCCCCGTTATTTGGCCGCATCGCCCTCTCCGCAGCGTGCCTGCGCTCTCGCAACGCTCTGATAACAAGAGGGTGGCGCGGCTGGCAATATGACCCACAACACCGGCAATGACAGCTGGAATCGGCGCAAGCGATCGAGCAAGGGCTTCGTCATCGGCGGCCACCGGTATTCACGGAAAACCTTCCCGGCGCAACACCCTCGAGTTTAGCTCAAGATCGCAATCGCACTGACGTGACGGCCGTAATCAACCTCGCCGCGGTGGGTCGATCGGCGGAAGCTGAAGAAAAGCTCAGGGTCGGAGTAGGTGCAGCGACCAAGGTCCTCGATATCCCGAATGCCCGCAGCGCCGAGACGCGCTGCAATATAGCCTGCGAGGTCGAATGATGCGTGGCCGGCTCGTGAGGAGGGGATGAAGAAGCGCTCATTTGCCTCATCCTGCATCCGGAAGGTCGCGATGAATTCCGGACCCACTTCGTAGCTCGGCTGACGAATCATCGGACCAAGCGCCGCCTTGATGCGCGCGCGATCGGCACCGGACCGCTCCATTGCAGCGATGGTGGCTTCAATCACGCCGCCTGCCGCCCCGCGCCAGCCTGCGTGGGCAACCCCGACAATGCATGCCCTCTCATCCGCCAGCAGAACCGGACCGCAATCCGCGGTCGTTACGCCGATTGCCAAGCCCGGCCGCCTTGTAACCAGCGCATCCGCCGGCGGCCTGCGGTCCAAAGACCAGGGACCATCAACGATCGCTACGTCCGGGGAATGGATTTGATACGCCGTGAGCAGGTGATCTGGTCGAACGTCGAGCGAAGCCGCCATGCGGGCGCGGTTCTCGGTCACGCGACCGGGCTCGTCGTTCGAGCCGAGTCCGCCGTTGAGGGTCGCATAGATGCCGTCGGATATGCCTCCCTCCCGCGTAAAGAAGGCGTGGCGGATGCCGGGAAGCGCAGAAAGCGAAGCCGCCCGCAGCAGGCGCGTCGGCAGCCCGTTTGTAGCCACCCCGTTCACCCCTCGAAACCGGGAAGCGAGTCAAGGCTCGGACCGGATAAGGCGATCACCTGGATGAGCCGGCCCATGCCGGTGCGATCCTCATTGGTGAGGCGTCCAAGCGCCGCATCAATCGTGCTCGCGTAGCTCGGCAGGGCGCCTGTCTTCAGCGCGGCCGCCCTTTGTGCGATGCCCAGGCGGCGCAAGAAACCGGCCTGGGCGATCGGCCCATGCACCCGCGCACCCAAGCCCTCGGCTGCCTCGGCGAACGCCTGAAAATCGACATGCGCGGTCAGATCGACCAGACCCGGTGCCGCCAGCGGATCGGCGAAGTCATGGCCGCTGACGGCTTGCAGCGTATCGCCGAGGGCGCTCCTGGCATGGCCATAGTCGAGAACGAGCGCAACACCGCCCGATGTGGCAATACGCCGCCCGATCTCGAGGGCAGCCTCGTCGGCGCGCCATTCGAATATCTCTCCGATTTTTGCGTCCCGTATCTGGGCTGGGAGAAAGTCGTCGAAGAGCGGTATGGGGTCGCGATCGATGCTGAAGTGCAGCTTTCCGGCGTCGCCCACCTTGATGACGCGTTCATGCCATCCATCCGCGCACATCACCGCTTGGTGGACCGGCAACGCGTCAATGAACTCGTTGGCAAGAATGATAAGAGGGCCGTCCGGGACCTGCGTCAGGGCGCTGTGCCAGTGGGCCGGCACATCGCTTGCCATCAGAGCTTGCCGCTGCAGGCGTTCAAGTGTCGGGCTCACCTCGACCATGTGCAGCACGAGAGCAGCGCGGAATGCGGGCAATACCTTTGCCGCGCGCAGAATATCGAGCATCATCGTACCACGGCCGGGTCCGAGTTCCACCAGGCGGACGTTCTCCGGCGATCCCATTGCGCGCCAGGCCGACGCCGCCCACAGACCGATCAACTCGCCAAACATCTGGCTGATCTCGGGTGCGGTGATGAAGTCTCCGCGGGCGCCAATTGGCACCTGCCGTGAATAATAGCCGTGCTCGGGATGCGTGAGGCAAAGCGCCATGAATTGCGCAACCGGCAACGACCCGAAGCTCTCGATGCGCCGGCGGATCTCTGCTTCGAGCGGCATGAAGCCGGCAGATGCTCGCATCGCTGTGTTGCCTTGCGTCTTCACGGCCGCTCCTGAGGTTTGCGCCGCATCGTGATCGCCATCAACGCTGCGCCCGCGAGGATCAGCGGTATCGACAGCAGCATTCCCATGGTCATGCCGCCCCAGAGAAAGCCCAGCTGCCTGTCCGGCTCGCGAAAAAGCTCGCAAGTCGTGCGCGCGACTCCATAGCCGAACGCAAAAGCGCCAATGATGAAGCCCGGTCGCTTCAGCGCGCCCTGACGGATCAACGCGGTGAGCGCTACCCACAGCAACAATCCTTCCAGCAAGGCTTCGTAAAGCTGGCTGGGATGGCGCGGTTGCGGTCCGCCGCTCGGGAACACCATCGCCCAGGGAACGTCGGTTACGCGGCCCCACAGCTCGCCATTGATGAAATTTGCTATGCGACCGAGAAAGATGCCGATCGTACCTGCTGCACAAGTCACATCGCCAAGCGAGAGTACGGACAGACCGCGACGGCGTGCGAACAGCACGACCGCGAGCACGCAGCCGAGAAATCCGCCGTGAAACGACATGCCGCCCTTCCAAAGCTCAACGGCTTCCAGCGGATGCGCGGCGAAATATCCTGGATTGTAAAACAGCACGTAACCGATGCGGCCGCCCAGAATGATGCCCAGCGTCACCCAGAGCACGAAATCGTCGTAGTCGGTCACCGTCAGCGGTGGCGGGCTGCCCCATAGGGTCTCTCGCTTGATGACGGCACGGGCATAAAGCCAGCCAAGAAGAATGCCGACAATATAGGCGAGGGCGTACCAACGGATGGCAACGGGCCCGAATCGCACAAGCACGGGGTCGAAAGCAGGAAATGCAATGAAGTAAAGCGGCATTGGCGACTCGCAGAGCTGCAACCGGTGATGCGGGCAGCCTATGGAGGAAGTCAAGCCATCCAGCCGCATGCAAATGGTCGGGGCTTGTAGGGCCGACGTATCGTCACCATTATCCTGTCGCGACAGGATCATTTTCCTGCAGCGCGACGAAGCGGAAGGCTTGAGCCATGACCCAGACTACCAATCGCTTTTTGGACGAGATCGCCCGGCTGATGAACGATGCGGCCGGTGTGGCCTCGGGCGTTCGTCGCGAGGTGGACGCCGTCTTCCGCACTCAGGCTGATCGCATCTTGCGCGAGCTTGATGTGGTCAAGCGCGAGGAGTTCGAGGCGGTCAAGGATATGGCGCGGATTGCACGCGAGGAGAATGAGGGCCTGAAAGCGCGAATCGCAGCGTTGGAAGCCAAAATCGGCTCCGGCAGTGCCGGATGATCGTCGGGAGCGAACCCGGTTCGCGAGACACTCGTAAACTCGCACGTTGCTTGTATTCCCGTACCCCCCTCGCTATAAGCCCGCCGACGCCGCGTGGCTTGTTGCGATGATGGGCTGTTCGCGGCCACCGGTGTTCCCATTCAAAAGGGTTCAACATGGCGACGATCAGGCAAATGAAGGCGACCGCGCGCCAGGGAGCGGGCAAGGGCGCCGCCAGGGCAGAGCGCCGCAGGGGCCGCGTGCCGGGTGTTGTCTACGGTGACGGCAAGCCGCCGGTGAACGTGTCAGTCGATCACGCCGAGCTCAAGCAGCGCATCTATGCCGGGCGCTTTCTCACGACAATTTACGAGCTTGATGTCGACGGCGCCAAGCAGCGCGTCATCCCGCGCGACTTCCAGCTTGACGCCGTCAGGGACCTGCCTCTCCATGTGGATTTCCTGCGTCTTGGTGAGGGTGCGCAAATTCGTGTGCGGATTCCCGTCCATGTCATGAATGCCGATCAGGCCCCCGGCGTGAAACGCGGAGGTGCCGTCAACATCGTCACCCACACGGTGGAAGTGGTTTGTTCGGCCGATGCCATTCCGGAGTCGATTGACGTCGATATTTCCGGTCTGGAAATCAATTACTCGAAGCACCTGAACGAGATTACGCTGCCTGCCAATGTGCGTGTGGTCGGCAGGCTCGATCAGACGCTCGTCACCATTGTGCCGCCCTCCGGCTACGCTGAGGAAATGAAGGCGGCTGCGGAGGCGGCTGCGGCCGCTGCTGCCGCGGCGGCGGCTGCCGCGGCGGCCGGCGTCCCCGCCGAAGGCGCCGCGCCAGGTGCTGCGCCGGCAGCGACGGGCAGCGCTCCCGCCGCGGCGCCGGCGCCCGAGAAAAAATAGGCAATTTGATGGGCTGAGTCCTTATAGGACCCCATGCTGCTGTTGGTCGGGCTCGGCAATCCCGGTTCGCGCTACGTCGGCAATCGGCACAATATCGGCTTCATGGTTGTCGACGCGATTGCCAAGCGCCACGGGTTTGCGCCGTGGCGCCGGCGCTTTCAGGGGGTTGCGGCGGAAGGCTTCCTCGGTGGAGAGCGCACGCTGCTCCTTCTACCCGGCACCTACATGAACGAGTCCGGTCGAGCGGTGGCGGACGCGGCTCATTTCTACAAGCTCGGGCTCACGGACATCGTCGTGTTCCACGACGAGATCGACCTTGCACCCGGCAAGGTGCGGGTGAAGGCGGGTGGCGGGGTCGCCGGGCATAACGGGTTGCGTTCGATCTCGGAGCATATCGGCAATGACTACCGACGCGTGCGCATCGGGGTCGGACATCCCGGGGCGAAAGAGATGGTGCACGCCCATGTGCTCAACGATTTTGCCAAAGACGAGCGGCCGTGGGTCGAAGCTTTGTGCGGTCTTGTCGCCGACAATGCCGACCTGTTGGCGAAGCGGCAGGACGCGAGCTTTCAGAACAAGCTTCACCTCGGCCTGCAGGCGAAAGGCTTTTTCCATCCTAAGGGGACGGAGCCGTCGGATGGACGGCCTTCTGCGTAGGCGCAACGACAGGCACATTCTCATGGGCTTCAAATGCGGGATTCTCGGCCTGTCCAACGTCGGCAAATCGACCCTTTTCAATGCGCTCACCGCGACCGCCGCTGCGCAAGCCTCGAACTATCCCTTCAGCACGATCGAGCCGAATGTAGGGGAGGTCCTGGTGCCCGATCCTCGGCTCGACGTGCTCGCAACGCTCGCCAAATCGGCGAAGATCAAGCCGACAAGGCTGACCTTCGTCGACATCGCAGGCCTGGTAAGCGGAGCATCGCGGGGCGAAGGGTTGGGCAATCAGTTCCTTGCTCATGTCCGGGAAGTCGATGCAATCGCGCATGTCGTGCGCTGTTTCGAGAATAAGGAAGTCGCGCATGTATCGGGGGCGATCGACCCTATCACTGATATCGACACGATCGAGACCGAGCTGATGCTGGCCGACCTGGAGAGCCTGGAGCGCCGTGTCGACGGTCTCGACAAGAAGGCCAAGGGAAATGACAAGGATGCAACGGAGGCCAGGCAGGCGCTTGATCTGGTGCGCCGCGCCCTCGTCTTCCTGCAGGAGGGCAAGCCAGCCCGCCTCGTCGCGCGCCAGCCGGAAGAGGAAAAGCAGTTTCACATGCTCGGGCTGCTGACCTCACTACCGATGCTCTATGTCTGCAATGTGGATGAGGACTCGGCCGCGGCCGGCAACGAGTTGACCAGCAAGGTTGCGGCGCGCGCGAAGCAGGAAGGCGCTGCCTGCGTGATCATCTCCGCCAAGATCGAAGCCGAGATTGCGGTGCTGCCCGCGCATGAACGCGGCCAATATCTCTCGGCAATCGGTCTCACCGAGGCCGGCCTCGACCGCTTGATTCGTGCCGGCTACGGGCTGCTCGATCTGATCACCTATTTCACCGCCGGCCCCAAGGAAGCTGCGGCGTGGACGATCACGCGCGGGACCAAGGCGCCCCAGGCCGCTGCCGTGATCCATTCGGATTTCGAGCGGGGTTTCATCCGTGCCGAGACCATCGCCTACGATGACTACGTGAAGTTTGGCGGCGAGGTCGGCGCGCGCGATGCGGGCAGGATGCGCCTCGAGGGAAAGGCTTATACCGTGGCCGACGGCGACGTGATGCATTTCAGGTTCGCGACCTGATGCGCGGGCAAGGGAGGACGTCCGTTCCGCCTATATCTGTCCGCGCTGGCGAATGGCGCCAAGATGCTCATTGATACGAAACATGATCAAAAAGAACTCGCACACGATGCGCGCAAAGATGACCCCGATTACCATGCTGACAAGGCTGCCGAGGATCCAGAACAGACCGCCAAGCGGATGAAGCGACATGAGCGCCAGACCCGAGATGATGCCGGAGAGCCCGAACAGGGCCGAGATGCCGACCGCCAGCCAATAACAAGGCTTGATGATCGATGGCGTGATGAAGCGCTCCCACTGGAACAGGTCGCGATAATCGAACATGGACGTCCTCCTCCCGCGCAGCGGCCAGCGGAAGCTTCCACCCGCAGTTCATGCCTATGGACAGTGCACTGCCGGTACCCGACGGTCAATCGAGCTCACATTGGCTCAATGCGTCCCCGCGCTCTCTCAAAATCCGGCAACGTGCGCGACCTTTATTGACGCGGCAATCGTGGAACCATCGAATTCAGACCTTCGTTATCCCGCCGGCGCAAATTGAAACAGAGGCGCGGAGGCTTGCCATGAGATCCCGGGTGCTTGCATCGACGACCGTCGAGGCCATGCTGTGTGTCATTTGCCTGCCTGCCAAGGGGGCTGATCCAGGCGCCATTCGGGTTGCGCAGGCCGATCTCGGCGCGCGCATGGGTCCGACCCGCAGTCCGAATGTTGTGATCGAGGAGCCTCGCCCGCCGAATGCGGTGATTGAGACGGAAGGTCGAAGTGGGCGCGGCAACTGCCATTCGGTGACCGTCACCGAAAGGCAGGATGGCGTGAAGGTGACACGCACCGAGCAGCAATGCGACCGCTGACCTTGGATTGCGCTGGTCCGCGCTGCAGAAATTCCCTGATGAGACGCGATGGAGCGAGAGGATCGCTGCGTCCAGCTCCCACGGAACCAAGAACGAGCAGACGCGCGCCTTGCTGCCGGAGGAGTGCGTCACATGCTCATTGGTCCTGTCATCGGTCAGGGTGAGCGGCCTTGCCGAATGGTGTCGCCGGAGGCAGATTTGCCTCCGTACCGGCCTGTGCGAGACACTCCTCTCTTTGCACGGCAACAATGCGCCCGTCAGTTCTTCGGCAATTGCCCGATCCGAGTTGATAGCCGCTTTTGCAGGGCTCACCCGTATAGGGATAAAAGTCGGCGCTGCGATTCACACAGTATCCTTGAGGGTCGGACGGAGCTTGGGCGCCCGTTTGAGCGGCGTTCGCCAAGATCAGCGTCAAACACATCGTAAGGCAGGCAAGTAAGCGCATGGTGGCCTCCGGCACGTAGTGAACATCTACCACTATCGCGATGGGCAGACCCGGACTCGGGGGGTAAGCCAACACCCTCGCCAACCGCATACAGTCTGCGCGCCATAGGGACCAAAACAAGGCGCACCATTGCCGGATGTGAGTACGATCATCACATGGCGAGGACGTATCTCATATTCGGTGACATCGAGGGCAAGCTCGGTGTGCTGCGCGTCGAATGCACGCGATGCAGCCGCAAGGGCCGTTACAGCGTTGCAAGCTGATCGAGCAACACGGGCGCGAGGCCAGCATGATGAAATGGAAAGAGCAGCTCAATTTCCAGATCACTGCCGCGAACACAGTTGTCGGCTTCGCCGTGGAATTTTTCCGGGTACCTGCTTCCGCCGTCCTGGGGGATAGCTGCAAGATCATTTTCACGCGACTGCAGTGACACGCAGGCGTTTCCCGCTGGGAGAACGTTCGGGGCGGAGAAAAAAGCCCCTGTTGAGTAAAGGGTACGGCGATAGCCTCCGCCCATACGCCCCCGATCCCCATGGCGGTCAGGGGCTATTCTTTTGCAACCGAGCGCCATTGCCAGCTTCGCGATATTCGCCGCGATCCGCCGCGCCTCGTCCTTGGTGAGCAATTTTGCTCGCCGGCGGATACGCTCACGCAACGACATTAGCGTACAACAAAAGATTGGTTGCGCCGATGCTGGCAGGATTGGTAAAAACGCTAGGCAACTAACGAGAACCGAGATGGAGCAAATCGCGCTCTATAAGGACTTCCGAATCCGCGCGTATCAGGATTGGTCGGGGCAATGGTTCGCCGAGGCCAAGAGGCCGTTCGATGCCAATCCTGAGTACATTGCCACGCCGTTTCCTCACCCAACGGCAGAAACCGCTGTTGATCTCGTAAAGCAGCTCATCGATAGTGAGGGCACACACGGCAGTCCTCAAACGAAACCCAGCAACGAAGACAACTCAGGATCGGCGATGTTGGCCGCGCTTCGTGCCGAATTTCCGGCGCACATCTTCGACAACGTCCCCCGGAAACGCAAATGATTCACCTTCCAAGAAAGGTCATTTTGCTGATCTGTTTCAGCCATTCCGGCCCAAGCGCGCGGCCCCTTTAGACGGGGGTGCGAACTTCCCCACGGCATCACGGCCAGATAGAGCTACTTTTGGGCCTGCTCGATGTCATCGCCGAAGGCGCTTTGAACGTACCAGACCGGCGGTAAGCCTTCCCGCCGACTTTAAGTCTGTGTGGAAAAGATCATCCGCAAATATGTCGCGCGCGGTACGGCAACGCGAGCGGCCATCCAGCAGCTCAACGAGGCCAGAAGGCGAACATAAGCTGTAAAACCGCCTGTAAAACTCCCGGCCGGAAAACGGTTAAGCCGTTGAGCCAACCAAGAAAGGCTAAGCGCCGCGACCTGCCGCTCGGGCAGGTTGCTGCCGTCGATGCCTGTCAATCATGTTGATGGCATGGCGGGCGGAAAGCAGCGCCCCCTCCTGCCAGGCGCCGACGTGACTGAGATGCTCTCCTGCGAAGTAGAATGGCCCGTCAGGCTCGCTCAGGACTGCGTAATTGCCATCCTGATCGGAGGCGTATCGGGCTGCAATGCCGAGGCTGTAAGGCACTTTCGACCAGGTGATCGCCATCGGCTTTTCAAGCTCGCGACCGTGCCCCGGATGCAACCCTTCGACCGCGGCGCGGCTCAGTTCCAGCTGCTCGGCGAGCGGCTTCGCTGCGAGCCCGTCGGCGGCATCGCGGAATCCGTAGCCGCCGAGAAGGATTCCCTTCTCTGAAAAAAAGCGGTCGCTGGGGTACCAAACCATGACGGTGGGCCCCCTGACCCAGGAGATCCCGCCGTAAATCTGGTTATCGGTTTCCCAGAACCGCCGTGACTGCCATGCGATCTTGACGGCGTCTCCGTAAGTGACGCCGCGAATTGCAGCGGCATGGTGGACTGAAAAGTCGGCATCGATCGCGGAGAGAACCTTGAGCGGAATGGTAACGAGACAGTAGGCGGCATCGATTGAGCTTCTCCTTCCGGATCGCTTGTCCAAATAGGAAATGCTCACCCCACTGTTGGTCCGGCGGATCGCGGTGACTTCGCTCATCAGGCGGACGGCGCGTCCAAGCTTTCTTGCGAAAGCCATCGCAATTCGATCCATCCCGCCGACCGGCTGGAACATGGTGGCCTGGAAGTCGAAGCCTTCCTCGAACAAGACGGCAGCCCACATGTTCATATCGAGCAGCACGCCAAGCGGCACCGGATCGCGCGGTACCCCGGTCTGGCCGGCGGCGCCCGGCAAGGTCCTCAATCCCGAACGCGTCGAGCCTCTGAAAAGCAGGTCCGGCGAAAGGTCGCCGTATTGCCGCAGAAACGCGATCATCCGCTCCTTGTCATGGACGCTCAATTCCTGATCCAGCGCACCGCTGTCGAGCGCCTTGGCCAGGAGCTCCGAGATTTCGCCGCGCGCGTCATTGACGACCTGACGAATCTCGATCGGCTTGCCATTGTTTGCGGCTGGATTGAGCAGCAACGCGCCGCGGCTGGTATTGACCTCGACCTCGAGCGGAACGCCGAGCTCGCGGCAATAGCCGAGAACCGCTTGATGATGGCTGGGCACACGCGCCGGACCACAGTTCCAGTAGAGGTCCTGATCAAATTCACAGACCTGCCGCGAGCCATCGCTCATTTCGAGCCTGGTGCCCCTGCGGATGGTCCAGTTGCGCCCGCCGACACGATCGCGCGCCTCCAGCACGGTCACGTCGTAACCGGCTTTGCCCAGCTCATATGCGGCCGACAGGCCCGCCATCCCGCCACCGAGCACGACGACCTTGATCGCGTGGGCGGTGCCTTTTTCGAGCGACAGCGGCTCGGCATCCGCTGCGCTCCCCAGCAGGCCCAGCGCCTGCATGCTGAGATAGGTGGGGCGATATCCGCCGATGCGGGAGACCTGAAGCAAAAAATCTCGACGGGTTGCACTCATTGCGTCTGCGTCCCTCCTGTCGCTGATCGCGGTTTCAAATCGAGACGGATGCCTTCCGGGCATTGTATCCTTGGCAGGGCAGGAAGCACACAGCGCGTCGGATAGGCGAGCCCGGCACCATCGCGCAGCTCATCTCCGTGGATTGCATGCGAACGATCAGGAATCCAATCGAGCACGGTCCTGCAACCTTCGGCAGGCTTCGATCCGAGACAGCTCCGGCGTTGCTCGCAGAGCATGCGAGGCACAAGGCCGGCATGGTTGCGTTTCGATCAAAGCATCGGGGGATCTATCGGGAAAGAACGTGGCGCGATTATGCGCTCCTGGTCGGCGCGTGCGCGCTCGGGCTGCGCGCTCTGGGACTTGATCGTGGCGACCGTGTCGCGATCATGGGTGACGCCTGCGAGGAGTGGGTGATCTGCGATCTCGCCGCGCAGGCTCTCGGATGCATCACCTACGGCATCTACCCGACCGCATCCGCTTCGGAGCTCAAATATCAGATGCACGACGGCGGCGCTGCGGTCTTCGTCGCCGAAAATCAGGAATATGTCGACAAGATTTTGCCCCTGCTCGAGGACCTGCCGCAGCTGAAATGGGTCGTCGTCATCGATGACTCCGCCCTGTTTTCCTATCTTCACCCGAAACTGCGCAAATATTCGCAGATTGCCGAATCGGATCGTTGCAACGTTGAAGACTGTCTTGCCGCGCTGGGCGCCATGGCGCGACAGCTCGACCCGAGTGATCCGGCCTTCATCGTCTACACATCGGGGACCACGGGTCCGCCCAAGGGAGCGCTCATCTCGCACGGAAAGCATCTGGCAGCGGCCTACACCATTGTCGATCACTACCCCACGCTCGCGCGATCCGTGCATCGCACCGTGGTGTTTCTCCCGCTCTGCCACGTGTTTGGACGCGACGTGGCGATTACGTTACCGCTGATCTCCGGCCTCGTGCCGCATTTCGGCGAGGACATCGACGACTTGCGCCAGACGCTGTTTGAGATCGCGCCCAGCATCCTTTTCACCGTCCCTCGTTATGCCCAGAAGTTCGCATCGCAAGTGCTGGTCGGGCTGAGCAACACGACCGCCAGCAAGCGCGCGGCCTACCGCGCCGCCATGGCGCTGGGGCGCACATGCGCGCGATGGCGCTGGGCGGGGAAGAATTCGCTCCCCGCCTCCGCCCTCGCGTTCCTGGCGTGGGGTCTCGCGTTTCGGGGCATTTTGAGCAAGCTTGGGCTGCATCGGATTGAGCTGATGGTATCCGGCGGGGCGCCGCTGCCGCCCGAAACGGCGGCGCTCTGGCAAATATGGGGCGTCAATCTCGTTGAGGCCTACGGCCAGACGGAAGCGGGTGGCGCCTTCATTTCCGGCCAGAATGCCGCGTTTGCAAAGCCCGGCAATGTCGGTCGTGTGGTGCGCGGCTGGCGGATCAAGCTTGGAGAGGGCGGTGAGATCCTTGTCAACGGCCCGGACCTGTTCGAGGGCTATTGGGGACGGCCGGAAGCAACAAGAGAGGTGATCGACTGCGAGGGATGGATGCATACCGGCGACGTCGGCGATTGGCAGGACGAAAATCTTCGTCTTGTGGATCGTGCCCGCGACTTCATCGTGACCTCGGGCGGCAAGACCATCTCGCCTGCATTCATCGAGAACCTGCTGCGCGCGAGCCCGTACGTCGGAGAAGCCGTCGTTTTCGGGCACGGACAAAAATATCTTACTGCGCTGATCGAGATTGATGTCGACAGCGTAGCCGACTGGGCACGCAGCAACCAGGTCTCCTATACCGGGTTCGTCAGCCTCGCTGCCAGCGAGCAGGTACGGGCATTGATCGCAAGCGAGATTGAGCGCGCCAACGCGGAGCTTGCCCGCGTCGAGCAGATCAAGGCGTTTCGGATCCTGCCGAAAGAGCTGGACCCGGAGCAGGAAGGAGAGCCTGTCACGCCGACGCGCAAGGTAAAGCGCAACCTGATGCACGGCCGCTTCCAGTCGCTGGTCGATGAGATGTACGACGACACGGAGCAGCGCCTGCAGGCGCAGAGCGCGGGCGATGCATTGAGTCGATGAGCGGCTCAGGTAAGGCGGGGATACCTTGCAGCTTGCGGTGAACATTGTCGTGCTTTCCGCGATCTACGCGCTCATCGCCTGCGGCTACGTGCTCGTCTACCGCGTCAGCCGCGTGCTCAATCTTGCGCACGGCGAGCTGATGATGCTGGGCTCATATCTGTTGCTGATGACTGCCTGGCTGTTTGCTCCGCATCCGCTCGCGGCGATGGCTTGTGCGATCGTGCTTGCCCTCGTGGTCGGCATCCTCGTCTATGTCCTGCTGATGCGAAAAATGACGGGAGAGAGCGTGCTGGCTGCCGTGCTTACCACCTTAGCGCTCGGGATTTTGCTGCGCGGGGCAATCGTGCTGGTCTGGTCGGGACAGGAGCAGTATCCGGCGCAAACGCTCAATCTGCCCAATCCGGCGCTCGCGCTTCCGCTCGGTGGTCGGATCTCGACCTTCGCCGCGATTCTCGTCGGCGTTACCGGGCTCGTCTATGCCGGGCTGTTCATTTTTCTGCGGTTCGGCCGCTGGGGTGTGCGCATGCGCGCTGCCGGACAAAATCCGCTTCTGGCCGAGCAGCGCGGCATCAATCTGCACGCCACCTACGCGCTGGCCTGGGCGCTTTCCACCCTGACGGGATCGCTGGCCGGGATGCTGATCTCGCTCGATTCCGGCCTGGGCCAATCGATGGTGGTGATCGGGCTCAAGGCATTTCCCGCTGCTTTGGTCGGAGGTCTTGACAGTCTCGCCGGAGCCCTGGTCGGCGGCCTCATTATTGGAGCAGCCGAGGTGCTGTCCATCCAGTATATCGACCCGCTGTTGTCCGACGTCGCACCCTTCGCCGTGCTGCTTGGCATGCTTCTCGTGCGTCCCTGGGGCCTGTTTGGCACGCGCGAGGAGCTCGACCGGGTCTAGCCTGGTCGTTTTCAAGTTCACTCCGGAGCGATGTTCGCCGCCTTGATGATCGGCCACCATCGCTCGATTTCGGCGTGGTGGAAGGCGGCGAGCGCCTCAGGCGTCTGCTCCTCGCGAGTCGCAATCACGTGGCCGAGCTCGGTCAGCCGCTGACGCAGCGTCGGGTCAGCTAGGCTCTCCACGACGGCGGCATCGAGCGTGGCGATCACACCAGCGGGCGTGTCCTTGGGCACCCACAGGCCATTCCAGAATGAAATATACATGCCGGGTACCCCCATCTCATCAAAGGTCGGGATCTCCGGCGCTGCGGACCAGCGCGTTCTCGACATCACCGCGAACGCCCTGATGCTGCCGGCGCGCAGGAACGACAGGGTCTGTGACGCTTCCGCGCAAAACATGTCGATTTGCCCGGACACCAGATCCTGCATGACCGGCGCGCCGCCCCGGTAAGGGACGAGCTGGAAGCTCGTCCCGGTCTGTTGCTGAAAATAGAGCAGACAGACATGCGCAGCGCTGCCTGCTCCGACCGTTGCCGCAGCCGCCTTGCCCGGGTTCGCCTTGAGCCAGGCGATGAGTCCTTTTGCATCCTTTGGCGGCAGTGCGTTCCTGCCGACGATCATCAACGGGGTGGAGCTGATCAGCGACACCGGCCGCATTTCCAGGATCGCGTCGTGCGCGAGCGGATACATCGCGCCGGCCCCGACATGACTCGTCCAATTGCCGAGGACGAGCGTGTAGCCGTCCGGGGCAGCCTGCGCAGCGCGGGCAACGCCGATGCTGGCTCCGGCCCCGGTGACGTTCTCTATCACGATCGGCTGGCCGAGCGATTTGCGCATCGGTTCGGACAGGATACGGGCCAGGGTGTCCGTCGGGCCGCCGGCAGGGAACGGCACGACAATGGTCAGCGGGCGCGACGGGTAGGGTTGCGCATATGCGCTGCCTTGAGCTCCCACGGCGAAACCAAGTCCCGCGGCAAATGCAAGGGCCACGGCCACGGCCGTTCGTTTCATGTGCAGCTCCTTGTCGTGGAACGCGCACGATTACACGAGGCGCGCCTGCGCGCAAAGTGTGTGATGCGCTGGTGCAGAGCTCGGGGAAAAGGCCATAGTGCGGACACGAAGCTCCTTTACCCGGCCGCATCCGAACCGCGAGAAACGAATGGGGCCGTACCGCTCGCCGGCGCAATGCGCCGCCAGCGGTGACGACCCGTTTTGAGCTCATACCATGTTTGCGATTTTCGAGCGATTGCTCAAGCCGACCGACGCGCCCGAGCGCAGCGCCCCTCCGCCCGGGTTCGTCGCGTTCTTCTGGCATTTTGCCCGGCAGGCCAAAAGCCTGTTCGCTGCATTGTTCGCCGCCGGTCTGCTGGTGGCGCTGCTCGATTCCACCATTCCCGTGTTCATGGGCCGCATCGTCACGTTGATCACAGCCAGTCGGCCGGAAGAGCTGTTCTCCAAATTCTGGCCGCATCTGCTCGGCATGGCGCTGGTACTGCTGATCGCGCGGCCGTTTGCGCTCACCACGCAGAATCTGATCGCCAACCAGGCGATCTCGGCGAATGTGTCGAACCGGATTCGCTGGCAGAACCACTGGTACGTGGTGCGGCAGTCCTGGACATTCTTTCAGAACGATTTTGCCGGACGCATTGCCAACCGGGTGATGCAGACGGGGCCTGCCATCCGCGAGACGCTGGTCGCCCTTCTCACCAGCGTCTGGTACATCATGGTGTACGGCACGACCGCGATGATCCTGCTCGCGTCGGCCGATCCCGTCCTGGCGCTGCCGGTCGCGCTTTGGTTCTCCGGCTATCTGTTGATGCTGCGCGCGCTGGTACCGCGCATGCGCGATCGCTCCAAGGAGGTTTCCGAGGGGCGATCGATGCTCACCGGCCGCATCGTCGACAGCTATACCAACATTCTCACGGTTAAGCTGTTCGCCCGCGCGCGCGAGGAGGATGCCTATGTGCGCGACGCCATCGATCAGCATACCGGGCTGTTCTATCGCTCGTTGCGACTTAACACCCTGTTCGGCTTTTGCCTCTCCACGCTCAATGCGTTGCTGGTGACGGGCACGGGCGCGATGGCGCTCCTCCTGTGGACGCGCGGTAAGGTCGAGGTCGGCACCGTGGCAATGGCGCTGCCGCTCGCCTGGCAGATCGTCAATATTGCCGGGTGGGTAGCCTGGCAGATCACGTCGATCTTCGAGAATGTGGGCGTCATCCAGGAGGGCATGATGACCATCGCCCGGCCGATCACGCTCACCGACCCGCCGGGCGCGGCGTCGCTCAAGGTGACCCGCGGCGAAATTTGCTTCGAAGACATGCACTTCGGGTATGGCCGCGAATCCGGGGTGATCGCGGGCTTGAACCTGACGGTGCGGCCCGGCGAGAAGATCGGCCTGCTCGGACGCTCCGGCGCCGGAAAGTCGACGCTGGTCAATCTCATGCTGCGCTTCTTCGATCTCGAAGGCGGTCGCATCCTCATCGACGGACAGGATATTGCCTCGGTCACGCAGGAGAGCCTGCGTGCGCAGATTTCCATGGTGACCCAGGACACCTCGCTGTTGCACCGCTCGATCCGCGACAACATCCGTTATGGCCGTCCGCTGGCCAGCGAGGCGGAAGTCGTCGCCGCGGCGAAGCTCGCGCATGCCGATGAGTTCATTCGCGAGCTTGAGGACTGGAAGAAGCGGCGCGGCTACGACGCGCAGGTCGGCGAGCGCGGTGTCAAGCTCTCGGGCGGCCAGCGCCAGCGCGTCGCCATCGCACGCGTCATCCTCAAGGACGCGCCGATCCTGGTGCTCGACGAGGCGACGTCGGCACTCGACAGCGAAGTGGAGGCGGCCATCCAATCGAGCCTCGGCGCGCTCATGGCCGGCAAGACCGTCATTGCCATCGCGCACCGGCTTTCGACCATAGCGCGCATGGACCGGCTGATCGTGCTCGAGCGCGGCCGGATCGTCGAGCAGGGGACGCACCAGCAGCTGATGCGGCTGGGCGACCATTATGCCGCCCTGTGGCGGCGCCAGTCCGGCGGATTTCTCGAAG
>Ga0306921_10000658_pt1 | contig 31605 bp, 19 predicted proteins | sample sta12Cox44000080_FD_203760 | JGI IMG/M metagenome (GOLD analysis project Ga0306921, IMG submission 203760) | Lab enrichment of tropical soil microbial communities from Luquillo Experimental Forest, Puerto Rico - statoxic.12C.oxic.44.000.080 (v2)... | ecosystem: Environmental > Terrestrial >... | reverse complement strand
CTTGCCCCTTTCGCGCGCAGGATGCTGAACCCAGCCACCGGATTGCCGTTGAAGCGTGCAAAGGTGACCGGCTCGGCAATGCTATCGCTCACCTCTCCGATATCTTCGAGCCGTACATCACCGCCAGTCGGCAGCGCGATCCTTGTCGCCTTGAGCGCGGCAATCGTCTTCGCTCCGGCAAGCGTGCGAATGGCCTGATTGCGGCCGCCGATCTCAGAACGGCCGCCGGCGAGGTCCGCATTGCTGCCGCGCAGCTGCCGGCTCACATCGAGCACGGTCAAGCCGAGCCCCTGCAGCGCCAGCGGATTGAGCCCGACGCGGATCTCGCGCTCGACGCTGCCGATGCGATCCACGCTGCCGACGCCGCGCAGTCCCTGCAGCTTACGCACCACCACATTTTCCACGAACCAGGAGAGCTGCTCGGGAGTCTTGCCCGGCGCGATTGCCGCATAGGTGAGAATCGGCGTGCCGACGACATCAAAGCGTTGCACCATGGGCTCGTCGATGCCGCGCGGCAGATCGGTCCGGATGCGCGTGATCGCGTCCTTGACATCGTTGAGCGCGCGGTCGGTATCGGTGTCCAGCCGAAATTCGATCCTGGTCGTTGCAATGCCGTCCGAGATGGACGTGTAGATGTGATGCACCCCGGCAACGCCGGCTACCGCGTCTTCGATCTTCTGGCTGACCTGCGTTTCAAGCTCCGCGGGCGAGGCCCCGAATTGTGTGACGATCACCGAGACCGCAGGAATGTCGACGTTCGGCATTCTCGTGATTGGCATCTTCTTCAGGCTGGCGTAGCCGATGCCCACCAGAATCGCCATGATCACGATGGCAGGGAGCGGCTGCCGTATCGACCAGGCAGAAACATTAAGAGCCATTACCCCTCCTCGTGCCGCCTGCTCCGCATCGAGCTCAATCCGCATTTATCAATGCGCGCGCGAACCAGGCAACCTCTCAAATTGCGGCAAAACGACAATCGCGCGTGCGGTCGCCGGCTTGATGAGACACGGCCGTTGAACTGCGGCGCGATGCTTTGTCTGCCGGCCTGCAGTGGTCGGCACTCCTGAGCGAAGTCGCGCAACCCTCATTCAGAGCTCTCTCGCTTAAAATCCCCAGGCAGAAAAAAGAAAATCATGAAAGTTGCCGTTCCCGCGCTCGCATGCCAGCGAGCGCGCGCAGACGTCTTCGCATTTTCGCCCTGCATCGGGGCAGCTCTGTGAGTGAGCTCCGCGGTGCTGCTCGGGCAGATGCCGCTATTCGCCAGCGCCGACCCGGTCAGCAGCGCGGCAAGGCTGCCTTTGCTGTGTGCTCTGCCTGCCATAGCCTGAGCGGCGAGGGCAACTCAGGCTTGTCAGATGCAAGGCAGGCGCAGCGGCCGTCTTCAAATCCGCAGAAACAAGTGCCGGGCAATCGTATGCCCTTTCCCGAGTTCCCGACGAGAGCAAGCAAGCAGACATCATCGCTTACCTCGCGACTTTCTAAATGAGCCGATGACAATCTTACAGCTCTCCACCTTGCCTGAAAAGCATGCAGGGGCGGGGTTTACCAATGGAGGGGCTTCCGCCGTTCCCGGCGGGGCTGAAGGTTCAATATTTAGGACGGACAATGCGGATTCAATCGTCCTCGTCCTCGTCGTCGTCTTCGTCGTCATCGTCCTCGTCATCCTCGTCATCGTCCTCGTCGTCGTCCAGCGCGGACCACAGCAAGGATGCACTGGACTCCCGCACGACGATCACGACGGGGGGAGTATCGGCTTTGATGGTGCCGGCTTCGACGAGCTCATTGACCACCTCGTCAATGTCGCTCACCAGCTTGCCGCGGCCTTTGCGCAGCCGCCTGACCTGCTCGGGGCTGCGTCGCTTGGCCAGCTCCACCACCACCAGCGAACCGCTGCTTTTTTTGTGTTCCGGCTTGGCGGGTTCTTTTGAGCTGCTCGATTGCATCGTCATTTTGCGGTCCTCCGATCAATTGCGCGTCAAACTTAGAGCTTCGGCAGAAGCCGGAAAGGCACCGCCTTGCGGGCTTCGTTGAACGCCTTGCGGCCGGATTCGGCGAGATTGGCGGGACCATCGAGCAACCAGCCGTCACGACGACGCCGATTGGACTGGTTGTGCCGGCGAAGCGCCTCCTGTCCGAACACGATCTGCGCCCGCACGAGCCGACGCGCCGCGCGCTCGATGGGACTGATCAATGCCGAACTCTTGCGACGCCTGCGTGGCTCTCGATAAACCACCGTTGCTTCGGTCGCCTTACCGCTTCGCTTGAGAACGGTAATTCGTCTGATGAGCTCCATCATGACTCTCCTGGTGTGGCGCTTGCTCTGCGGATGAACGTAAAATCATTTTCCACAGCAAGCGTGCAAGGTTACCCGATTGAACTTGGGTGAACAAGCATTTCCTCGGCACGTCGCCTGCGTCAAGCTGCCGTGCGCACCCTTGATAGCGGCCGGGCTTGCTGCTAATTCGAAAGCGCGATCGGGCAAGTTCCTCCGAGTTTCTCACCTTGGCGGATTGCCTCGGAAGTTCCGTTTGATCTGCCCGATCGAGCGTACTTGAATGCGATGCCGGACGCAGGCTGGGCATTGCATGCTTAATTGAGAAAGCATCCTTGTTAGAGAAAGCAGCGTTTCCCAAACCCGCCGCGGCCGACGCACCCGTACGCGTTACGCAGCGCTTTCTTCACAACCGGTTTTCTCGTCCTCGTGCTGACGCTCGTGCCGGCCATTTTCTATTTGGCGGGAGAGTGGCGTCCGGGACTGTCTGCAGGAGCAATCCTGACACGCTCTGGGCCCAGTTTCAGATGCTGCTGGGGATGGCCATTTTCTCGATTGGCCTCGCCGCCTATGTATTTTGCTCGGTCTGGCTGATGTTTTTTTGGCGCTTTGCGCATTACCAGGCAATGAGGATCGAGGAACCGCGCCTGCGCGCTCGTTTCGGCGAGGCGTACGAGCAGTATTGCGGGAAGGTCCCGCGCTGGCTACCGCGTCCGCCGGATGAATCCTCGCGGCGGGTTTACCACTGAATGCTCGATCCAAACCTGATACCCACCCCGCTGCTGCACCCGACAGAACGTCTGACGGTCGGGATAGCGAAAGAGCTGCCGCCACCGCGATTTCTGGTTACGCGAACCTGCTTCCGGCTGCTTGGCTGGACGCTGCATGCCCTTTGGCTGCGCGTCTCTGCGCCGAGGGCGTACAGGACCGAGCAGGCACGCCGGCTCAGATGTCTGTTCGAGGAGCTCGGGGGATTCTGGGTCAAGGTGGGGCAATTGATGTCAGTACGTAACGACATCTTTTCGGCCGAGCTGTGCGAAGAGCTGTCGAGGCTTCAGGACCTAGCGATGGGCTTCCCGTTCGAGGCAGCTCGCCGCATCGCCGAGGCGGAGCTCGAAGGGGAACTGTCGCAGATATTCGATGCGTTCGATGAAAAGCCGTTCGCCGCCGCGTCAATCGGACAGCTCCATAGGGCGCATCTTCGTTACGAGAAGGTTTGGGTCGCGGTGAAGATTCAGCGCCCATTCGTTGCCCACACCATCAACAAGAATCTGCTCTTCATCAAGCGGGTTACCTCCATGCTCGATGCGCTTTCCATCATGCCCCATGCGCGCTGGCGCGAGGCATACTGGGAAGTCGAGCATATCCTGCGTGAGGAGATCGATTACCGTTTCGAAGCTTCCAACATACAGAGGATCCGCAGAACGCTGCGCCGACACGGGATTTTCGTGCCAAGGGTATTCGAACGCCACAGCTCCCAGCGGATTCTGGTGATGGAGTTCGTTACCGGCGTCCTGATGGCCGATTATCTTCGCATCCTCCGCAGCGATCCGGACCGTCTGGCGGCGTGGCTGGAGAAAAACAACATCAATCGCAGGCGGATCGCCCGCCGGCTTCACCTGTCCATGATGCGTCAGACTTTGGAAGACAACCTGTACCACGGCGATCTGCACCCCGGGAACATCGTCCTGCTTCGCAACAGCCGCATTGCTCTGATCGATTGCGGCGCGATCGGATTCCTGGAGCTCGAATATCTGGAGAAGTTCCGGCTGTTCCTCAAATCGCTGGTCGAGCTCGATTACGACAAGGCCGCGGACCTGAGCTTACTCCTCTCCGCGAGCCTGCCCGTGAAGGACCTCGAGCCGATGAAGGAGGACCTGGTGCGCACCCTGCGCGCCTGGGGCGCGCGTACTTTTGTCAAGAAGCTGCCGTACAAGGTCAAATCGGTGGCGGACGTCTGGCAGGAATGCAACAAGGTATATGTGAAGTACAAGTGCACCTTCCAGTGGCAAATTCTCAGAATCCTGCGGGCGTTCATAACGCTCGATGCGTCGCTTTCCCGTTTATATCCGGAGGTGAATTACACCAACCTCGGACGACTGTATTTCCGTCAAGCCGAGCAGCGGGCCTTGAAGAGCTTCGGAACATCCAGATCGATGAGGCAGATGCTGATGAACGCCGCGATCGCCACTAAGCTTCCTGAAAAGGCATCCGAACTCGCGTTCTATCATACTTCGCTTGCAAGACGGCAAGCCAAGGTGTTCGAGGGCGCGACCACCAAAGCCGCAAATATGTTCGCGGTACTATTCCAGAATTTCACGCAGCTATGCGTGTTACTGGGACTGGTGATCGTGCTGGTCCTGCTCGATCGCCACGCCCCGAAGCTCGTGGCGCCGATCATGAAAGGCTTCGTTGCCCGTGTTGTGCACGGCGCGCCCGCCTATGAGACCGACACCTGGATCGTAATCCTCGGCGTGCTCGCGTACATGGCTTGGACCTTTGCAAAGCTCAAGCAGCGCTTCATCCGCAAGGAAGTGGGTCGCGCGGACCGCCCACTGAACATGTGAACCAGACCATTTACGTCTGCAAAATTCAAGGCAGTCATCTGACAACTGTGGAGGTTGCATGTCTCTTCGTGCCGTAAGCGTAGCCGGAACCGGGAGCTTTCTTTCAGGACCGCCGGTGTCGAACGATCGACTCGAAGCACGCTCGATTCGCCGAAGGTCAATAGTCGACAACCAGGGCCGCACTTGAGCTGGGCGGGATCGTGTCGCGATATTTCGCGGTTGCCCCCGATACCGGAAATCTGACCCATACTTTCAGCACGCCCGCGGAGGAGGCCGCCCGTCAGGCGCTGGAAATGGCCGGGATGGGATTCCCTCAAGCTTGGCAAGCGTCTTGTCGAGATGGATGTCGAGGGCAGATGGGGTAGCGACCGTGGCAGCGGCGCGGGCCGACGAACTCGATAAAAGTCGAGGAGGCCGTCGGGGCAACATTAGGCCTTAGGAGCGCGACATAATGCCAAGCCCTAGAAGAGCATGCCGACAGATGTGCGAGGTGTTGAGCGGGCGGATGACCGGCGCGCGTCATTAGCGGCATTGTGCATGTGTTGAAGAGCGGTTGCCGCTGGTGCGATTGCCCGCCCGAATATGGTCCTCCGACCACGATCTATAACCGGTTTGTTTGCTAGGCACAACACTGGCTTATGTTAGATTGCGCTTATTGCGAGCACGAGGGCATCCAAAGCTCCCACGCGTAAATAGAATCGATTAAGGAGCAGCATTCGCTTGCTGTGCTTCACGCCACACTGTCCATGTCCGTGGCCCTCCGTGGAACAATTCGAGTCCCTCGTGGAGGACACACCCTCCTAAACGACGATACCAATAGACGCTGCTTTGTTTCTGAGTTTCCCAGTAGCTTGGAAGTCGCAGTCGATCGACTTCATACAGGAAATGAGCCACTAGCTTGGGCCCCACTCGTCGCCCTTGGTAGCTGAATGCGACGGCAAGGCAACAACAGTAGCAGTGTGGCTGCTTCGGCCGCACACGGTTAAGTACCGCGAGCGCTCGCAGAAATTTAATGCACCCAAGGATATCGGCCGCAGCCATACGCAGATATTGCGTCATCAACCGAATGTGACGGCTCGGTGGCAGTGGGTATGCGCCGGGCGGATACCAGACAAGGGCACCCACAAGTGCCGGATTATAGGCGAAATGCACTCGCCCAAAACGCATGCCATCCTCGAGCATAACAGTGAATAGGGCGCGCAAAGCTTTGGCTCGGCCTGCGGGGTTTGAAAATGCAGCTCGTGGTAATGGCTCCGTGTCAAAAGCGTCCGCCAGCATCGCGGTTGCTTCGCGAAGCTGTTCCAGGGAAAGGTTCCTAACGTCCCGAATTTCTATTTGTTCTGTATCCGACTGCATCAGTTATCGAGCAGAGGCTACACCCGGTTCAAACGCGTGGAGAGTTGACCAGTAAAGGTTTTGGAAAATGCGCTCGAATTGCGAAATCATAGAATACAGACAGCATGACACCGCATTCGGTCCATGTCAATCGCGGCAACGTGATAACCGTGGAGCTCGCATCGAAACGGATTTAGCTCTTGAAGGAAGCTATTCCTAAGGCTCGCCGGCAGCGCCCGCATCGGACGGCGAGAATTCATTGGTGAACTTGGTAGCGCGGCGCCTTGCTTGGCCGCTCGCGGCGCGCGCGCAGTAACCATTACGGATCGCGAAAATCGGACACCTTGAATCTGGTTTGCCCTCCAGCAGCCCGAATCTTCTCGCGGCATTCCAGGAGGGGCTCGGCCAAAACTTCTTCATTGTGTCTCGGTATGCAGAGGGCAAGAGCACCTTCCCAGCTTACTAAGGAGCTTGACGAATGCGGCGTAGACGTAATCTTCGCGATTGGTCCACCGCAGGCGCTCGCCGCTGCTAAAGCGACAGACAGAATCCCGACCGTATTTGTCGGCGGTGGCGTCCCGGTCCAAATAGGCTTGATAAAGAGCTTTGCCTACCCCGGCGTCGCACAGGTGATCGTCATTCAGAAGGATGCCGGACCGAGGCACCTCTCAGTAATGTCGGCGGTAGCCGGTCGCAGCGGCCCGCTATGCGCAAGAAGGATGAAGCTGTCGAAACGGCTGGCAAATGCCATTGCCATAAGCAAAAGCAAGCGCGGCTACTACAACTATTTGTGGCTCCATGTACGTGATGACGTGCCGATATGCGGGAGATCCGCCTGTCCGGTTCGATGAGCGGAATGTGGAAACGGAGCCACGGCTGAACCACTAAGGCACCGCCAGACGAAAGGGGCGGCAACAGATATGTTCAGCCTACTGCCACCGCGCCACATTCCGACCCCTGCCGGGGGCATACTTACTTCATTGTGCTCGCCGCCATTCACTTCGGAAGAGATGCTGGTCGCCCGAGCTATTGGACGAGTAGCCGATTATGTCGTCTGGCGGTCGATTTTGTCCATGCGAAGGCCGCCAACCCTGGCAAGTCTTGATCCAGTCAACCCATTGTCGACTGTGATGAACGCCGCCGGCCTGGCCGTCCATTTCGAGCGCGCAGGGCCGCCTCAGGTCGACCTGCTTGTGCTCAACTCGGTAATCCGACGCCAGCGCGCAGCGCTGGCCCTACGGGCGGCCTTCCTAATGGCTGGGAGAGGCTCGCTGAATGATCACTTGGCGCCAGTGTGCGAGGCGCAGGTCAGTCGCGAATCGTTGTTCAGCTCGAATCGCTTTGCTCGATTAAAAACCTGTTCCCACTGCTAACGAAAACCTAGACGATGTTGCAGGCCCGCAAGAACTTGACGATGAGCGGCAGACTGGGACACCAGTTGCAAGATGCATAATAGGTCTGCCGCTGCACGCCGCGAAACAGCCTCCGATGAGCCGCGATGCCTTTGTTGGGATAGATGAAGCGATTTACCAGCCAGTTCTTATAGGCGAAGTTGATGATATGTGCCGTCGCCCAGCTTCTGTTTAATTTGAACTCTTTGTCCTGCAGGACGTCGGCGAACGGCGCAATTCCGAGATGGAGCACCTTGAGGCCTTCTCTTTGGAAGGTCTCGATCGCTACCCGCTTGACGCCAAAGTTGACCATGTGATCTGCCTCGGGCAGATGGCGGTTGTGCTGGCTGGCATAGCCCACCAGATTGCCCGACTCATAGATCGGATCAAAGAAGGCAAATGCCACCAGCTTGCCGTAGCGATCGAAGGTGAAGAACCTGCGCACATCGAGCTCCTCCGCCAGGACGAGCGGCCGGTTTAGAAATCCCACTTCGCCATGGCGAATGGTCCGGGTCTGACGCCAAACGTCGGAGACGGCCTTGATCCTGTCGATCCCGACTTCGTCCAGCGTGCATTCGCGGGTGACGAAACCGCCCTTGACCATACGGTTGAAGCATACCCGCAGCTGCTTTTTCTTCTCACCGGTGAAAGTGTAGGTGGGCAGGTCGATCCAGGTTTCGGGACCCATCGCGTTAACATAGAAACCGCACTCCGCCAGAATTTGCGCGACGCGAGGCGAAAGATGCCAGAAACACGTGTCGGGGTTCTCGTGCAAAAATCGGGAAATCAGATGGGGAATGTTCTCAGGCGGTGCGAGGGGATCTGACAATACCAGCGCCGTGCGGCCGACCCGCTTGTATGCGAGAAAGCCACGGTTATCGCCGAAATGCTCGAGCCCTGCCTGGAAGGTTGCCGAATAGGCCTGCGAGGACGTTCCGTGCTGTCGCAACAAGGCAATGCGGATCGCCGCAGGCACCCCGTCACAAAATGGATGAATGTTGTGAAGCATTTCTCAGCCTCCGCAGTGGGTCTCCTACCACATCTCGCGGTCTATGGAGAATATGGAAGGCATGGAAGACGTGTCCTGCTCCCATTCGGTGGGCGATGCGGGCGGCCATAACCATCGTCCGTAGCGCTTTTCCCAAGCTGCATGCGTTTCGGCCAATCTTGGGAAGAGCCAGCGATTTGCGGCGATCTCACGATACCGGACGCAAGCTCGGTCGCGTAGTAATTGGCCGAGTGCGATAGAGGACAGGTATCGCAGGGCCAGTGTTTTTGTGCGGCAACGAGCAATTACGTTGTTTCATGACGATTTCTGGACAACCAGGCTTGCTACCGGGAATCACGCCATTTTCGAGGAGTGTGACGTGGAACTGTTCGAGCGGGGTGAGGGCATGGTGGTGCTGGTGACTAGCTGATTGGGTTGCCTGTTCGAGAACATTTTCGGCGTCTGCGAATCAACCGGAGCCTGTCGTCTGTCATAGAACCGATCCTGGCACCTTAGATGTGATGCTAGGGCAGTCGAAGGGTGTTTGAAGTCAAGGACGATGTGATTGCGTTATTGATTGAAAATAGAAGCACTCAATGGCTGTGAAGGCGCATCCTCTTCAGGTCGTGAACGCGTTCCGCTCCTCAAAAAGGCGGACGCACTTACGCTGCCACACTTTGGGGCGTGAAAGTCTATTTTTATAATGGGGCCCCAAAAGACTTTCACACCCTTTTCTGTGAAGGTATGAAGGGTATGATTTTGCACACTTGAGACATAATAACATGTCACACTAACTATTAGTTGATTAACCTGTTTTGCCTCATTAACGCTTAGCTTAAAGTTACACCAAGCTTTCCTAGATTGATGTCGGCGCTATGCGGCCACCGAGCGATCGATCCTTGTGTCAGGGATGTGGTGCCGTCTTTGCGCGGTTTGCGTGCAGGCGCATGTTCTCGTCGCGAAGCCCACTGCGGAGGCGATGCGGGGGCGGTCGCAGTTGTGTTAGTGGAGCGAAGGGCGGGGGCTAAGGGGAATCCGCACCAGCACAGCACGCACTAGACTCGGAGCTAGGCTCGCGTGTCACAGGCGCTGGAGCGGGAAAAAGTGACGGAGCGTACGAGCTTATGCCACCTCCATGACGGCCTGAATCGGGTTTTCGGTACGCAAGTGGCGGGCGGCAGGTTGGGTATTGCTTCCCTGGTTGCCGTATACGACAATTATCCCAACTTATTCTGATGTAGAATTGGTAGTCCAGTGCGCTCTTGCCATAGGAGCGAGTCATTCGAAAGAGGGAGGTAGATGTTCGATGCTCGACCTCGGCACGAGCTTTCTTATCAGCGTCGCGCGCGATCCAAATGCGGTTGCAATCGTTGACGGTGTTCTTCGCCTCTCCTATCGCCAATGGCTTGAAAAAATCTCTGCACTAATTAGCGGCTTCGATGCGCTCGAGCTCTATCCAGGCGATCACCTCGTTACGCTGCTGACCAACAGTTGGCAGGCCGCGAGTGTCCATTGGGCTTGCCAGTTTGCAGGCCTCATTGTTACCCCGCTCAATTGGAGCTCGACATCCGATGAGCTCGATTTCTATCTGTCCGACGCTGAGGCCAAGGCCATCATCTACGAAGGCATTTCAGCCAAGGCCGTGGACGGTGGGCGAGCGCAGAAATGCACACGCATCGCTATCGGTCTCTCGGGTGCGAAAGATATTCCCTTTGAATCTCTGCTTGATCGGAAGTCGAAAGGCGCCGAGCCACGCGTTGGCGCCGATGCTTGGTCGTTGATGTTCTACACCTCGGGCACGACCGGAAGGCCCAAGGGCGTTCCCCGCCGTCATCGCGCCGAACGGGCGGCGGCTCTCGCGCATGTCGCGCAGAATCTCTATGCCCGTGGCGAGCGCACGCTCGGCGTCATGCCGCTTTATCACACCATGGGCGTGCGCTCGCTTATCGCCATGGCGCTCATTGGCGGTACTTTCGTATGTCTTCGCCGTTTTGACGCGGCGCGCGCGCTGCAATTGATCGCTGCCGAGAAGATAACCAACCTCTATCTGGTCCCAACGCTTTATCATGATCTTCTCTATCACGAGAGATTCGCGGCAACCGACGTGCGCTCGGTGCGCAAGCTGGGCTTTGCGGGCGCACCGATGATGGACGGCTTGCTGCACGACCTACGCTATGCGTTCCAGCCGGAGCTCTTAGTCAACCACTATGGCTCGTCGGAAATCTCTACGCTCGCGATTGATCAGAATGCTGCGGAGAAGCCCGGCTCGGCCGGGCGTGCCGGCATCAACCAGATCATCCGAGTCGTGCGCATTGGTGCGACCTCCGCAGATGACATAGTAGAGGCAGGGGAGGAAGGCGAAATTATCGCGCTCATGGCCGCAGACGAGTCCTTTGAGGGCTACTGGCGGCGACCCGATGCGGATGCCAAGGCGTTGCGCGATGGTTGGTATTTCACCGGCGACTCTGGCTACCTCGATCCAGATGGCGATCTTTTCGTTACCGGCCGGGTTGATGACATGATCATCACTGGCGGCGAGCACGTCTCGCCGGTCGGGATCGAAAGCTGCTTGTCGCTGCATTCGGCGGTGTCGGAAGTTGCGGTGGTCGGGTGTACTGACGAGCGCTGGGGCAGAATTCGTCTGCGCGTTCGTCAAGCGGCGCGGTCTGGTGACGTCCGAGGATCTCGACAACGCAGTGAAACCGCAGCATCAGGTTTATCACGTGTCACCGCATCAGAGCTCAGAGAACGTCTTGCAGGCCTCTCGGCCGCCGAGCGCGAGCGGCTCCTGCTCGACCTGGTCCGCAACACGGCGGCCAATATATTGACCGCGCCGGTTGAGAGTATCGAGCCCGAGCGAGTGTTGCTCGAGCTGGGTCTCGACTCTCACATGGCCGTTGAGCTTCGCAACCGGCTTTCTGCGGCGAGCGGCCTGCGGCTGCCGGCGACGTTGCTGTTCGATTATCCGACGCCGCGGGCGCTGGCTCACCGGCTGCAGAGCGATCTGGTTGGCCAGCTATCACAGTGTGTGGCGAGCCCCTCCATTGTGCCGAGCGGGGGAGGTGAGCCGATCGCGATTGTTGCGATGAGCTGCCGCTATCCTGGGGGTGCGGATACGCCGGAAGCGCTGTGGGATTTGCTGCAAGGAGGGGGCGACGCGATCTCGGAATTCCCGGCCGATCGCGGCTGGGACGTCGAGGCGCTGTACGACCCTGACCCCGACGCGCGGGGCAAGAGCTATGTGCGTTGGGGTGGTTTTTTGCATCAGGCGACGGAGTTTGACGCGGGCTTTTTTGGCATCAGCGCGCGCGAGGCGCTGGCGATTGACCCGCAGCAGCGGCTGCTGCTGGAGACGTCGTGGGAAGCGCTGGAGCGTGCGGGGATTGCGCCGACGTCGCTGCAGGGCAGCCCCACCGGTGTGTTTGTGGGCGTCATGTACAACGACTATGGCGCGCGTTTCTTGCGCGCGCCTGCGGAGTTTGAGGGCTATCTCGGCACCGGCAGCATGCCGAGCGTTGCCTCGGGTCGCATCGCCTACACGCTGGGCCTGCAGGGGCCTGCAATCAGCGTCGACACGGCGTGCTCGTCGTCGCTGGTTGCGGTGCATCTGGCGTGCCAGGCGCTTCGGCAGGGGGAATGCGCGTTGGCGCTGGCGGGTGGCGTGACGGTGATGTCGACGCCACGGAGTTTCATTGAGTTCAGCCGACAGCGTGGGCTTTCGCGGGATGGTCGCTGCAAGGCGTTCTCGGCGCGGGCCGATGGCACCGGCTGGAGCGAAGGAGTTGGGATGCTGGTCCTGGAGCGCCTCTCCGACGCCTCGCGCAACGGCCATTATGTGCTGGCCTTGGTGCGCGGTTCGGCGGTCAATCAGGACGGCAGGAGCCAGGGCCTGACGGCGCCCAATGGTCCCTCGCAGCAGCAGGTGATCGTGCAGGCGCTGCACAACGCGAGGCTGTCTGCCTCTGACATTGACGTTGTGGAAGCGCACGGGACGGGGACGATGCTGGGCGATCCGATCGAGGCGCAGGCGTTGATTGCGACCTACAGCAAGGATCGGTTAGCGGAGCAACCGCTGTGGCTGGGCTCGATCAAGTCGAACCTTGGACATACGCAGGCGGCGGCGGGGGTGGCGGGCATCATCAAGATGGTGCTTGCGATGGAGCACGGGCTTCTGCCGAAGACGCTGCACGCAGAGGAGCCCTCGCCGCACGTTGACTGGTCGTCCGACACGGTGCGGTTGTTGAGCGAGGCTCACCCGTGGCGGCGCAATGGCCGTCCGCGGTGTGCGGGAGTGTCGTCGTTTGGGGTGAGCGGGACCAACGCGCACGTCATTCTGGAAGAGACGCCGGACAGCGCGGCGGCGGGGAGGGAAGCGGGCGCGGTGTTGATCGCGGCGCTGAGTGCTGGTGCGCTGCCGTTTGTGCTGTCTGCCAAGAGCGAGAGCGCGCTTGCTGCACAGGCGCGCCGGCTTGCGGCGCATCTGGAAGCGCGGCCTGAGCTGCCGCTGGGAGACGTGGCGCATTCGCTGGCCACCACGCGCACGCAGTTTGAGCAGCGCGGGGTTGTCATCGCGCGGGAGCGGGTGGTGCTGTTGGCAGCGCTGCAGGCGCTGGCGGCGGGAGAACCCTGTGCACAAGCCGTTACGGGTCGCGCCGGGAGTGGTGGGCGCAAGCTGGCGGTGCTGTTCACCGGGCAGGGCAGCCAGCGGCCGCAAATGGGCAAGGCGTTGTACGCGCGGTTTGCGGTCTTTCGTGAAGCGCTTGATGCCGTGTTCGGCGCCTTTGAAGGCGAGCTCGCGCGTCCGTTGCGGGAGGTGCTGTTCGCCGAAGAGCACAGCGCGGATGCCACGCTGCTCGATCAGACGGAGTTTGCGCAACCGGCGCTGTTTGCACTGGAAGTGGCGCTGTACCGGCTGCTGAGCTCGTGGGGTGTTCAGCCGGACATGCTTGTGGGTCATTCGATCGGGGAGATCAGCGCGGCGCACCTGGCGGGGGTGATGTCGCTGGCGGATGCGAGCAAGTTGGTCGCTGCGCGCGGGCGGCTGATGCAGGAGCTGCCGGCGGGGGGAGCGATGCTGGCGCTTGCGGTGAGCGAAGCGGAGCTTGTGCCGCAGCTCGCGCAGTACGCGGGCCGCCTCGACGTGGCGGCGGTCAATGGTCCGCACTCTGTGGTGGTGTCGGGGGACGAGGACGCGGTGCTGGCGGTGGGCCGGCATTTCGAGGCGCAGGGTAGACGGGTCTCGCGCCTGCGGGTCAGTCACGCATTTCACTCGCCGCGCATGGAGGAGATGCTGGAGCCATTCGGTCGCGTAGTGCGCGATCTGCAGTTACGACCGCCGGCGGTGCCGATCATCTCGAATGTGAGCGGAGCGCCGGCCAGCGCGGAGGAGCTGACGACAGCCGAATACTGGGTGCTACACGCGCGCCGGACGGTGCGGTTTTATCAAGCGGTTCAAACGCTGGAGCGAGCCGGGATTGAGACGTTTTTGGAGCTTGGCCCGCAGGGCGTGCTCTCGGCGCTGGTGCAGGAGGGCTTGTCGGAAGGAGCGCAAGGGCGGGCGCGGTTGTGGTCTGCATTGCGCAAGGAGCGTGATGAGGTCACGTCGCTCTTGACGGCGCTTGGCGGCTTGTACGCGCAGGGGCAGCCGGTGGAGTGGAGCGCTTTTTTCGCGCCTATGGGTGCGCGCCGGGTGCAGTTGCCGACCTATGCATTTGAGCGGCAGCGCTACTGGCTCGAGGGCGGAGGGGGCGGGGATGGCGACGTTGCGGCGGCGGGGCTTTCGTCGGCGGAGCATCCGGTACTGGGTGCGAGCATTCCGGTAGCGGAAGGGGACAGCTTTATTTTTACCGGTCGTCTGTCGATGGCCACCCATGCCTGGCTTGGTGGGCATGTGGTGTTTGGAACGGCGCTGCTGCCGGGCACTGCGTTTGTGGAGCTTGCGCTCGCGGCGGCAGAGCGGGTTGGGCTGGACAGGGTCGATGAGCTGACGATTGAGGCTCCGCTGGTGATCCCTGAGCGGGGAGCTATCCAGCTGCAGGTTTTGGTTGGGGCGTTGGAGGAGAGCAAGCGGCGTTTGCTTTCGGTGCATGCGCGTACGGCGGGCGACACCGAGTGCGGCTGGACGCGGCATGCCATCGGGGTTTTGAGCGCGGCGGAGAGCGTCACAGGGGAAGACCTGCGGGATTGGCCGCCGGCGGGCACGGTGGCGATTGAGCTCGATGGCCTGTACGAGCACGCGGCCGAGGCGGGGCTGCTCTACGGCGATGCGTTCCGCGGCCTGCGAGCGGTGTATCGGCGTGGCGAGGAGCTATTTGCGCAGGTGGAGTTGCCGGAGACGGTGAGCCAAGAGGCGAGCCGGTTTGGGTTGCACCCTGCGCTGCTCGATGCCGCGCTGCACGCACTTCTGGCGATGCAAGCGCCGGATGCGGGCATTGCGCTTCCTTTTATATGGAGCGGCGTGCAGCTGTGTGCGCGGGGCGCCGGTGCATTGCGCGTGCGGTTGTCGGGAGGGGAGGCGCAAGGCGGCGTGTCTGTGCTGCTGGCTGACGCTGGCGGCGAGCCGGTGGGCGCGGTGCAGGGGCTGCACAATCGGCCTGCGGTGGCCAGTCAGATCCGCGGCGCGTCGATGCCGCGCGATGCGCTCTACCGTGTGGAGTGGGTGTCGTTGCCGGCCGTGCTCGTTGCCTCCGCAATTGATTGGGCGTGGCTGGGGGATGTGCCGGAAGGCTTGCCACCGGCACCAGCGAGCTACGCAGACCTTGGCGCGCTGCAGGCGCGGCTTGCGCAGGGCCATGGCGCGCCGGCGCTTGTGGTGCTGGCGTGCATCGCAAGCCCCGGGCATGTGATCGAGGACATCGCCACTGCTGCGCATCAAGCCAGCCACCAGCTGCTGGCTGCGTTGCAAGGGGTGCTGGGGGACGAGCGTCTCGCGCACAGCCGTGTGGTGGTGGTGACCCGGCGTGCGGTTGCCACGCATGCCAGTGAAGACGTGCAGGACCTGGCACGCGCCCCGCTCTGGGGTCTGGTGCGCTCTGCGCAGACCGAGCACCCCAGTCGGCTCGCTCTGCTCGACATCGATACGCTTCCTGTCTCGGAGCAAGCCTGGCAGTGCGCCCTGGGCTCGGAGGAGCCGCAGCTGGGGCTGCGCCAGGACAAGCTCTGCGCGCCGCGACTGGCTCGGCCAGCGACAGACGAGCTGCTCGTACCGGAGGATGGCGCTCCCTGGTCGCTGCAGATCTCGAGCCGAGGTTCGCTCGACAACCTGATGCTGACCTCCACGCCGCGGGTCTCCGAGGCACTTTGTTCAGGGGAGGTGCGCATCGCGGTTCACGTTGCGGGGGTCAACTTCCGTGACGTGCTCAATACGCTTGGCATGTATCCCGGTGAGGCAGGCCCTCCCGGCAGCGAAGGCGCCGGCGTTGTGCTGGAGGTCAGCCCTGACGTGTCGCTGGTCGCCGTTGGCGATCGGGTGATGGGCATCTTCCCTGCTGCCTTTGGGCCTGTGGTGGTGACCGACCAGCGCACGGTGGTTCGGATTCCTGCGGGGCTGTCGTTTGCGCAAGCGGCGGGCATCCCGGTCGTTTTTCTTACGGCCTATTATGGCCTGCTCGAGCTCGCGCGGCTTCAGCGGGGCGAGCGGGTGCTGATCCATGCTGCCGCCGGCGGGGTTGGCATGGCGGCGGTGCAGCTGGCGCAGCATATCGGGGCGGATATTTTCGCGACGGCGAGCCCGGGCAAGTGGGGTGCGTTGCGAGCGCTCGGCATTGCCGAGACGCACATCGCTTCGTCGCGGGAGCTGGCATTTGAAAGCCGTGTGCTGGCAGCGACCGCTGGCCGTGGCGTCGACGTGGTTTTGAACAGCCTGGCGCGTGAGTTTGTTGACGCCTCACTTCGGCTTCTGCCACGGGGCGGTCGTTTCCTGGAGATAGGCAAGACGGACATTCGCGAGCCCGCGGCGATTGCGGCTGCGCATCCGGCGGTTGCTTATCGTGCGTTCGACGTGGGCGAGGCGGGGCTTGATCGCATTCAGCAGATGCTGGTCGAGGTGGGCGCGCTGTTCGAGCGGGGTGTGCTCAGGCCGTTGCCGAGCAGGAGCTGGGACGTGCGACGAGCGCCGGAGGCCTTCCGGTTTATAGCGCAGGCGCGACACGTGGGCAAAGTGCTCCTGACTATTCCACAGCCGTTGGATCCGGCAGGGACGGTGCTGATCACGGGGGGCACGGGGGTGCTGGGTGGGCTGGTTGCGCGGCACCTGGTTGCGCGGCACGGGGTTCGGCATCTGCTGTTGTGCTCGCGCAGGGGCGGGGCGGAAGCCCTGCAGGAAGAGCTTGCGGCGGCGGGGGCGTGCGTGCGGGTGGCTGCCTGCGATGTGAGCGAGCGGGGTGCGCTGACCGAGCTGCTTGCCGGAGATGCCGAGCACCCGCTAACCGCGATCATCCATATGGCGGGGGTGCTTGATGACGGCGTCTTCGATGCGATGAGTGCGGAGCGCATCGACAAGGTGTTTGCGCCGAAGGTGGATGCGGCGGTGCATCTGCACGAGCTGAGCCAGGACAAGAAGCTAGCTGCATTCGTGCTGTTCTCGTCGGCGTCTGGCGTGTTGGGCGCTGCAGGGCAGGCCAATTACGCGGCGGCGAATACGTTCCTGGATGCGCTGGCGCACCACCGGCGCGCTCAGGGGCTGCCAGCGTGTGCGCTGGCGTGGGGCTCCTGGGCCGAGCGCAGCGGCATGACGGAGCACCTCGGTGCTGCGGACACGGCGCGCATGCGCCGCGGCGGCATCGTGGAGTTGTCGAGCGAGGACGCTCTGGCTGTCTTGGATACGGCGATGCGGGGGAGCGCGCCGCTGCTGATACCGATCCGCCTGGATGCGCGCAGTCTGTCTGCCGTCGGCGAGAGCCTGCCACCGCTTCTGCAGGGTCTGGCGCGCGCGCCGTCGCGTGTATCGCGTGCGGCTGCATCGGTGCTCAAGCAGGGCCTTGCCGGGCTGTCGGCGGCCGAGCGCGAGCGGCGGCTGCTTGAGTTGGTGCGCAGCACCGCCGCGACAGTGTTGAGCGCCTCACTCGATGAGGTCGAGCCGGAGCGCCCGATGCGGGAGCTGGGCCTTGACTCGCTTATGGCGATCGAGCTTCGCAACCGGCTCGCCGCCGTGACCGGCCTGCGGCTGCCAGCGACGCTGCTGTTCGACTATCCAACACCGCGGGCGCTGGCTCATCGGCTGCAAGCCGATCTGGTTGGGCAGCTTCCGGAGCTCGCAGCAAGCGTTGCCCGAACCTCTGGATCGCCGCTGCTAGCGACCCTATCCGTGCCAACAGACGGAGCACTGGTGGACGCTGCACTCGAGAGCCGATTGCAGACAGATTGCGGCATCGCAGATTCACTTCGCTTTCCGAGCAGAGGAGGGGATGGTGAGCATAACAAGTGCATCCTAATTACCGGCGCAACGGGTTTTCTCGGCGCGTTTGTTCTGACAGAGCTTCTGCACCGCTCCCGGCACGAACTCGTTTGCCTGGTACGGGCGAAAGACGCGAGCGCGGCGTACAGGCGGATCGTGCAGAACTTGGAAAGATATAAATTTCAGTTTGACGCCGGCTGGTTGCAAGAGCGCGTGCGCGCGATAGCAGGTGATCTATCGCAGCCACGATTTGGGCTTTCGGAATTGGACTTCCAGAGTCTTGCTGCGGCGGTGGGTTGTATTTATCATCTTGCTGCCGATGTTAATCACTTATTGGATTATGGTTCTTTGCGAGCTGGGAATGTTCTCCCGGTCAAGCATATTTTAGAGTTAGTCAGCTGCGCTCGCTCATCGATTGCAATCCACCACGCATCAACGTTTGCCCTCTTCTGGCAGCTTAATGGTAGCGCATTGACGACTGTTGACGAATTCAGCGCTGTGACTGCGAAAGATTTGCTGAATGGCTACGTCCAGACCAAATGGGTAAGTGAACAGCTATTACACGTTGCCCGTCAGCGCGGATGTGCAGTATCGATCCATCGCCTTGGCTTCCTCACCGGCGATGAGCGAACAGGCACCAGTAATCCGAATGATTTCATATGGCGCGTAGTTAAGACCATTCTAAGTCTTCGAAAAGCACCAATTTCTCGAACACCACTTTGTTTTACGCCAGTAGATTTTGCAGCAACAGCTCTCGTCGCGCTGTCGCTTCGCAATGATGAGATGCCGACCGATTACCACATTATTGGAGACATGCAAGTTTGCCTCGACGACGTGTTAATGGTCGCTGAGCAGGCTGGCCATGTTGTCGAACGCGTCCCTGCTGATAAATGGATAGCGGAGATTATTCGGCGGCCTGATGATGAGTCGCTTCAATCTCTTGTTCCCTACTTTCGTGTCTATCCGGAGCGTGTAGTCAGAACCATGCTGGATCCCACACCATTTCCCGTCATTTCAACCGCCTTCACCGACCAGCGGCTCGCGGAGAAGGGTGTGATGAAGTCGAAGAACAGCGGCATCTTGATTGCAAAGTATCTTGATCATTTAGTCGAGATCGGCTTTCTAAAAGGTGCTGCTGTCGATCAATCGCGCGAGTCACCGCCATCATCTTCCACTTGAGTCGCGATCTGCGAGAGCCTCGCAGCCGCCGACCGCAGCAACACGCAGTGGCAGCGCGATCTGGCTATGCTCTTTGAACGACAGGGGCGGCCGAAGGATGCCTTAACTAATGGATCAAAGGGCGAGAAATCGTAGCGGGCCTGCTCGTTATTTCTCCGACGAATGAGGGATGGAAGAAGCTATATGCTTCTTTAGAACAGGAAATCATTCGCCCCCAAACAAAACAATAACGACAAGAAGATGCCTGTGCAGGCTGCCTCGCATATTCTGAATTAAGTAGATGCCCGCTTTCTACGCTGCAATATGCTGCACTGCATTAGTCCGCTCATGTGCCATGTGCAGACCCTGTGGGGCGAGCGGCGAGGGCGTGGCACCTTCGGCGCTGTTCAACGGCTACGGATGGAGCTCCCCCATGTCGCACCAACACTCTCTTTTTGACGCGAGCAGGTCCTCACCGCCCTAGTGCAAGATAACAACACAATCATCCCGAAGTGGGTCGTTGCGGCGCTTGTTCCCGGGCTCGAACGCCAGCCTACCGGCTCTCCGCAGCACCAGGGTAGGCAAAATCAAAACGGACTCCATGCACAATTACTGTATCGATTCATTTTGCCGTCATATCAATGGGCTGCACGAACCGCTCCCGCGTTTTTTCGACCGCTGCATGTTTCCTGTTCGCATCCGGAAAGGCTCACGATGGCGAAATTGAAGCAAGGATGACGTACCGATGTCGAGCAGTACCTGCCGAGGGCCCATATCATCGTGACCGCAACCAAATCCGTTTTGCCTCTCATTGCCTCCAGACATTTGCGCCAAGGCGCTTTCGTTTGCGACGTGTCGCGGCCATTCAACATTCTGCGCGAAGTCACGCGCCGTCGCCCGGATCCTCGGCGCGTGAGCAGGGTCTTATGAAGGCGCCGGATTCCCTCGTGCTGGGTTACTTACAAGAACGCGATCGGGCGAAAGTGCTGATGTCCTGTGCCGCCGAGACCATCATGCTCGCGCTGTCCGGCCGTGGACTGAAATCTCACACGTCGAGGGGAACGATTTGGATCTGACGTCTGTGGTGCTGTTCGCACACGATCAAGGCGGAGTACTCAGGAACTTCGATCCAGGTTGATACGTCGCGTGTCAGCGGCTCGGAGGCGACCAGGACGCTATCGGCACTTCCGGCGCCACCCACCATCTTCCATTCCGCGTCGTGGTATCCGTAGTCGCGCCCGAGCGTATACCACTGGCTTAGATACTTGTTATTTCCCGGATATGACTGCTCGTACCGGCCGAAATCGAATGCAAAGCGTGTTGCGATCAGAGTTTTTCCGTCGCACGCGACTAGATTTACGGAAGACTCGCGCCGGACGCCATGACGGTCTCGCGCGCTGCGGATTATGGTGAGCGCGCTGACAATCGCCCGCAAAATATCGCCAGGCTGCAGCGGCCCTGACACATCGGGAAGCGCCGACACGATCAATGCGTAAATCCACTCGCTATCAGTGGAACCCTGAATGCAGCGCGCTACCGCTGGCGGGATGTACTCGATGAGGCCAAAACGCATCTCCTGGAAAGAGGCTAAATCGCCATTGTGGGCAAGCGCCAATTCGACCCCGTCGAACATGAACGGATGCAGGTTTTGTTCATTGATCTGCGCGTTCGAGTCGGGTGCTACGCCGCGTAAATGCGCGACCAGTGCGTTGACGCGAACCTTGCGCGACAATGCCTGCAGATTCCGGTCATAAAGGGGGATTTGCGTGTTGCGATACGTAAAAGGACGCTGCGGCGTATAAGATTCGGTATCCCAGGCGGCCGCGCCGAAGCCTGCGAGATTGAGCATGCCGAGCTGTTGCGGAGCAATTGTTTGCTTCAGTAAAGAGCTGTCAGAATCAAACAAGAAGTGCTTCAGTAGCACCGGCGTTCCCATGTAGCCAAGCAGCCTACACATGTGTTACCTTGTTATGCTCGTTGAAACGGCGAATGGCCCGGATCAATCCCAGGTGCCTGTTTAAACGGCGCAAGTCCCTGACGAGCTGGAGATTGACCTGATCAAAAAACTTACACGTGAGCTTCGAATATTTTGTTCTGAGCGCTTCGAAATTCTGTCGCTGCATTCGCAGAACAAGGCTATCTTCCCGCGCGGCGATCTGATCGTGCGCGTCTTCTCCATTGACGAGCGATATAATTCCCGCCAAATCGCCGGGACCGTAGATCAGTAGCTGCTCCAGCTGCGGGCCCCGGCGGATAGTGGAACGCAGTGCTCCGCGGACAACCATGAACAAGAACTGGGGGCTGGCGCCGAAGTCCGAAAGGACCTCCCCCTGCGGGACGTGCCTGGATTCGCAAAGGGCGAGCAGCATCCTGAGCTCTCGGCTCGTGAGCGCTTTGAAGGTCGGCAGCGTTGCCAGCAGCTCCTCGACCCGGCTCGGCGGGCTCCAGTCGCTTTCGCCTGCCCGGTGGGGTGGCTCAAGAGAGGTCCGCAGGGCCGTTATCCCGGTGATGATGGGCTCGGACGCAATGGCTTTCGCCACGGTAAGCGCCCGATTGGCAACTTCGATACGAATGCGATCAAGAAGCTCAAAGGCGGAGGGCCGCCCGTCGAGCCGAAGACTTTCGAAACGGAACAGGCTCAAGAACAGTCCGCTGCTAGCCTCCACGGTCAGCGCCGTCGCCGATCGTCGGCCGCCATCCAGTAGACTAAACTCGCCGAGGATGCTTCCTGGTCCGATCTCGGTAACATCGATGGCTTCATCTCCGGGAACCCGCGCAGAGATGCGGACGCGGCCCCTCGAGATGAGATAGACACCATCCGAGATGTCGTTCTGTCGAAACAGGATTCTGTCGGCTTCGACTGAAAAGAAACTCGTGGTCGCCTGTATGTCGCTAAGCGATGAATCCGCAAGCCCGTCCAAAAGCGGGATGTGTCGCAAGAGCTCGTCAACGTGCTGAGCTTGTTCTGGCCGCCTCTGCACGACAAGATGATTGCGAATGCGATCGGCAACGTGCAGTCCGGTGGTGAAAGCATGCTCGACCGACCACGGTCGAGCAAGATAGCTTCCGCAAAACCAGATGTTACGCTGTCCCTGAAGCTGCTCGACGCGGGCGCACGCGAGCTCCACGGCGGTTCCATTCCGGGGGCGAAACAGCCAGCCCTTCCCTACGATCTGCCGAGCTTCCGGCTCCTGCATTGGATTGATAGTAACAAAAATATCGGGCACCTCTGCAGGTAGCTCAGTCAGCTTGTTGGAATAGACAGTGAAGCTCGGGCGCATTTTCAAGGTGGGATCTGCATCAACGATATAGTTGTAAGCTCCCCACCGGCTATCCGGCAGCAACCGAGAATCCTGATGAACCGCTACCTCGGCGCGCGCATAAGCAAAATCTTCAAACGCGCCCGTTTCCTCTGCACTGGCGCCGTCAAGCAATCCCACCACTTGATCTGAGCGCACCGCCACCACCACGTGGTCAAAGATGGCCGTTCGGGGCTCTGTCCCATCCGTCTCAAGAAAGCGCACGCATACTTCATCAGGCCGGCTTACGAGACCAATCACCCGCTTCCCCAGCTGCACCCCTCCACCTCGCTTCTGCAGCCAATCGGCAAAGGCTTCCGCATAGCTGTGCATGCCTCCTTCGAGCACGTGCTGCTCGGCAGCCGCCGGCCCTGCAATCCCGTGCAATCGCCACAAGGTTACGAGTTCACGCACCGGATACGTTGCCAGGACGCCGTCCGACATCAGCAAAACGGCTTGCGTCAGGGGGTAGAGATAAAGCTGCCTGAATTCTTCCGAATAACCCCGCTCGAGGAGATATCTTTCGAGTGTAAAATCCTTAAACGCCGGCTCGTTGAGGACCTCGATGCACTGGCGGCGGAAACGGGCCAGTTCATCCCGAAAATGCGCCTCATCATATATCCGTTCGACGAAATGTATTTGTCCAGATTCGGTGTACCATACCACGGCCCGGTCGGGGCGCATCAAAGATGTGTCCTTATTTGCCGGCCGTGACTTGAGCCCCAGCTCCTCAAAGAGCGCCACGAGATTTGTGAATGCTGCCCGATTGAAAGTGTTGAACCCGAGATCAATGGAAATACTCGGCCCATTCGGAAGAGGCACACGCGCGATGCTGCACGCACCTCCGAGATGCTGCGCGCGCTCGAATATGGTGACCATGCAGGCTGCCTTGGTGAGTCCCCAGGCAGCGCCAATCCCTGAGGTGCCCCCTCCGATCACAGCCACATTAATCATGAATGGCACCCTGAAAATAAAGAACAGTTGAGCAACTGACTAGGACCAATGAATGAGGCTTAGGCAGTCATCATTTGCGAGCATCGAAATTGACGAAAGTCGAAACTGGCCAGAATCGTACCACGTCCTTGCCGATCCTGCACGTAGATCTTATCTGCCATCAGGCGCCCGCGCCGGCACCTCCGGTAAACTTGAAGGTCCCCTCGAATTTGCGCTCCGGAGCCCAGCAGGCTGCTATGTAGATAACCGTAAGGAGCGCAATGCCCAGTACGGTTCCAACAATGACCATCATCAGCGTACCTTAGCTCGCCCTCCCCTGCATCGGCAACAAATTTACCAGCACTTCTTCCGCGCAATACCGGAAGTAGACGCGCGGCGCGGTTACATCTCCGCCTCTGCACGAGCGCTTGCTTGAACAGGTCCATATATCCCGCTTCCGCACGAATATTCAGTTCCTTGAAAAGGATTGTGCGGATTTCCTGACGGAAGCGTCGCGTGAGGCCCGGCCGCACAAACGTGAGCCGCTTCGAGCAGCCAGTCCAAGGCGCGTAGGTCGGCGGCGATCAACGGCTCAATTCCGGGCCTGCGCACCTTCACCGCCACCTGTTGGCCGGTCTTCAATCGCGCTTGATAGACGCAAGCCAGAGAGGCTGACCCGATCGGCTAATGGAATGGTCCGGCCCTGCTCCAGCCCCCGCCTGCATAGGCATCGTAGTGCGGCAGAAATGGTCGCGTGGCGAAGTCGAATCCCGGCTCGTCAACCTGCCGCCTTGCTCGATCGGGATGGAGGCCTGTGTCGGCGACGGCTAATGCCGGCAAAATACGTCCGCCCGTATTCCAAAGGTCAAAAGAACGACTATCGCGACGCAGAAGCGACACCGAGGCGTGCAACGCCCAACCATGAAGTTCGTCGCCACCAAGACCGCCGACCAGCTTGACCTGCAGGCGCTCCACCGCGTGCGCGAGCGATTGGTCGGTCATATCAATTAGATTCGCGCCTTCTTGTTAGAGCGAGGCGTCGCGGTGCGGCAAGGGTTGCGTTTCCTGCGGCCGAGTTGGCGGGCATCCTGGCACGCGCACCGACGTCCTCTCGCCGCGCATGTTGCGCATCCGGTGAGATCGAGGCACTGGCCCGTCAAGACAAGGGCTGCGCGCGACTGATGACAGTGCCCGACATCGGCCGATCATCTCGAGCGCAATGGTGGCTGCAGTCGGCACCGGCGATACCTTCTCGAAAGGCCGCGACTTCGGCGCCTGGCTCGGACTGGTGCCGAGCCAGATGTCGACCGGCGACCGCACGATCCTTGGAAAGATATCGAAGCGCGGCAATCGTTACCTGCGCTCTCTATTCGGTCCGCCAACAAGCTCGCCCGCATCGCCAGGGCGGTTCTCCCCAAGGCCCGTCTTCTGCTAGGAAATCACGCCAGGGGCGTTTTCGTGTGATTTGGATTGTGTGGCGCCGAGCGTGGCCCTTGTGCCACTTTGGGATGCTGAAGCTCTTAACGACACCTATCGAGTGCTATGGACTTCCTTCGCCAGTTCGCGCGCCCGTTCGATGGCGCGGTCGAACCCCATCAGCACCGGCTTGCCTCGTAGCTTGGCCTCCTGTCGGCTTTTCGTGCCGAGCGATTTCTTGAGCCACGATTGGCGACGTCTTCCGTTGGCGAGCATTTGAGCAACAGCGGCCGCAATCGGGCAACGCAAATCCGCCGGCGAAAGCATCGAGGCTGAACAGGGCTGCGAGCTTATAAACAATGAAAACGCGAGGGTCCGAGCGCACGTGTCTTCGGCGCAGCGGCTTGCTTCTCGCCGCGCGGAAGGGCGGGAGTTCTCACGGCTGTCGCCGGGCTTGGGGGCCTGTTGGGTTCGGGTCTGTACAGTTCTTGTGCCGACAATTTCAGATGCAATGGCTCCTGGTCCTCGGAGCACTAGGTTCCTAGGTTTCAGCCTGTGTGGCGGGCTTTCTCGTTTCGCGGGTTTGAGCGCTGTTTCTTTCCGGACGACCCTTGAGGGGTAGGCTACCTCGGTCCTCCTCGCTTTGCATTTAAGGACCAGTGCTCACTACGGATTGTGGGGTGAACTAGCGCCTAATCTCCACGTCCACCCCAGGCGGCGTTCTTGCTCCCTATCGATTACAACGCCGGGCTCGGTGCTTCGAGAAATTGCTTCACCGGCACAACCGTGCGGGTTGGATCCTCCTCCTGCGGCACATGACCGAGATCGTCGAAGATGATAAGTTTGCTGCCTGCGATGTCGTGATGAAAACGCTCCGCCGCTTCGGACGGAATCATGCGGTCGTGCCCGCCCCAGATGATGAGGGTTGGCAAGTTCAGCTGAGCTATGCGGTGGGCGGAAGTAGCCGGCCGGCGCTGTCTGGCCCGATCTATGAACGCGCCGCGATTGCCTTCCCGACGGAGAAGATCGCGGTACTGATCGATGAGCTCCGGTGTAACCTTCGTTTGGTCGGCGTAGGCGTGGCGCAATCCCTGGGCCACAAGTGTGCGCGGAAGCGTGTTCCTTACGATCCAGTCGATTGTGGGCAGCTTGGCGAAATAAAACGCCAGCGGGGTTGAGCTTGATGCCACCGGATAACCTACGGAATCCACGAGAATGAGCCTCTCCACGCGCGTAGGATACTCCAGGGCGGTACGCCAGGCGATGACCCCGCCGAGCGAATTGCCGCCCAGAACGGCGCGTTCGATGGCGAGTTGGTCGAGCATCGCGATGAGCAGCCGAATGGCATTGTCGATACTGTATTTGCCGTCGGGGGAGGGACCGGTGAGCCCGAAGCCCGGCAGGTCGAAGCGGACCACGCGGCGGCTGCTTCTGAGCGCTTCGGCCCACCCGTCCCACGTGTGGAGCGATGCTGCGCTCCCGTGCAGCAGCACGATCGGGCTCGGATCATCGCGCGGGCCCTCATCACGCATGTGCACCTTCATTCCTGCGACGTTCAGGAAGGCCGAAGGCGGCGATGCAAAACGCGGGTGGAGCTCCTCCACCGTGAGCTCCGGCGCCCAGGTTGTCGCCACATAGATGCCGATGAGGAGCACAAGTGCGATGAGAATGCCGCCAACGATCATCATAGAGCGCCTCATTGCAAGCTACGTGGAACGCGCGGTGTCGAGCGGAGGCATCAAGCCGGCTGGCATCCGGGTCGCGCCTGGCAACGCCGCACCCAACGCCAATTCGATGGCAATTGTGATGAAGCGACGGCGCAACGACCAAATGAAGAACGGCGAATAAAAGCGCATGACTGGGCCATCAGCTCTCTCTTCGTGCTGGCGCGATGTGAGGAAATAGGCTGCAAGCATCGGAGTAATTAGTCGCGCGCAGAGAAGAGAAAACAGCACCCCGCACGGACACGGTCAGGCCGAATTGCTTGAAGAACTGACCTGGAATAGACGTCATAAAGCTCGCGGGCACAAACACGGAGACGATAGTGAAGCTGATAGCAATAACCGCAAGCCCGATGTCCGCTGCTTCGAGCGCCGCCTGGTAAGGCGACTTTCCCGCTCGGATATACCTGATGATATTCTCAATTTCAACGATAGCGGGCGAAGAACGTTGAAGCCCACTACAGGGGTTCCGTGGAAGCGAGCGAAGGTGCGCGGTTCGGCTATTGTATCCGTTATCAGACCGAGATTATCGAGCCGCACATCCCCTCCGCCTGGCAGTGCAATTCTTGTTGCTGCGAGATCAGCGATTCTTTCCGCGCCTGGCAGCGTGCGAATGGTCTGGATGCGATCGCCGATCTCGCTGCGCCCACCTGCAAGATCGACATTGCTGGCGCGAAGCTGACGGCTGACGTCGATCGCAGTCATGCCAATGGCCTGCAGCACAATCGGATTCAGGTCAACTCGGATCTCGCGCTCGACACTTCCAATGCGGTCAACGCCCAATCCTCCGGATGCCCTGGAGCTTGCGAATGATGACGTCCTCCACAAACCACGGGAGCTGCTCGGGAGTTTGCCGGGTGCGATAGCGGCATAGGTCAGAATTGGCATTCCGGCGATGGTGAACTTCCAAATTACGGGCTCGTCGATGGTGGACGGCAGATTGCGAATCTTATTATCAGACAGAATAATGCAGCAAGCGGTCGTCACGAATGGCCCTGCGGCACGGACAGCAGACCGAGCCCCCGCCGCCACTATCGCGTTTAGTGCTTGGTCCGGAGCCGGACATCCGTCGGTGCACATTTCTCGGCGGCGCTGTGGCACTCGGCGCGCAATGCACAGCCTCGGCGTACGCGCGCATGCGGCAGTCTCACCGGCGGCGCGCGGCAATTTCGTTATCCGCAACGCCTACGTCATGCGTTACCGCCGCCCTCAGAGGGTAAGTATCGGTCTCCTCTAAGCGGTGAAGTGGAGTCGCGCGAAACTTCCGGTATTCAGCTCGCCGCCATCAGATCGCGTAGCACTGCTTCCGCGTAGTGATGAACTACCGTGAAGTGGCCTGCATCCGGGATCGTGTGCAAGGTGTTGTTCGGCAGCTTGGAGGCGACGTAAGCCGCGGCGGTGTGGAACGCAACGTTGTCCCGTTCTCCATGCCAGATCGTTATGTGCATCGAAATGTCCTGCAACCGGAAGCCCCAGTCCTGCATCTGAAGGGCCAGGGAGGCGATCGGGCCCTTCGCCCCGCCGCGCCCACACTCCGCGACGATCTGCTGAGCGTTGTGTTTGGCGCCCTCGTCGTTCAGCAACTGAAGGTCCCCTGGCGGCGTCCCCTTCAACATCTGCTTCAACACCATGTCCGGATTTTTCCGGATCATACGCGTGAAGTACCAGAACCCGGCTCGCCCGATAAGCGGGACGCTGTTCGCCAGGCGCATGATCCTTAGCTCGGTGGGGTCCAGGTACTGCTTTGGCCTGAGAGTCTCGCCCTCAACCTTCAGTGGGGAGATGCCGCCGACAATGGCGCAAGAGGTAAGCCGTTCGGGGATAAATCTCGCGCAGGCAAGCCCGTATGGCGAGCCGGACGAAACACCGACAACGGCAAAGCGGTCCAGGCTGAGCGCATTCGCGAGTTCAACGACATCGCTCGACCAATCGACCACGCAAAAATCTTTCTTGAACGTCGAGATGCCGATTCCCGGTCGGTCGATACCGATGACGCGCGCACCGACCTTCTTCCCGGCTTGGTCGTAGTTGGACGCCTCAAGGCGGCAACTTGGCCAGCCGTGGAACTCGAGCACCGGCTTGCCATTCGGATCGCCGTACTCGGCAAAGCCGAGTGTACGGCCATCCTTGAGAATTATGCGCTGCTCAGTGAGCGCGTGGCCATTGCGGGGAGCTGTGTGGGTGGAAGGCAAGGCATCTCCTCGCACTCGACGATGGAGCGGCAGACGTCGCATGCGCGAATACATTATGACAATTGTTTTTAGACGCGTCATGTGAATGCGGCAATGGGCTTCGGCGAAACTTACCTTCATTCTCATTCCTGTAGGCGACAGCTCACGCGGTTTCAGCGGGTGCCAGGATAGCGGGTTGGGTAGCTTTCCGAGTTCGGTGGCCCTACGATAGCCCCGTCATAAGGGTGGCTTCGTTGCCCCGGGGCACGCGCTCCCTGCTTGAGACTCGCTCGGAATGAATCCTTGACTGTCCCGCATGGCACGCAGCGGAGAGCAGGCCGTTTTCCGAAAGCGGCCGCCGCAGCGCATGCGGCGCATGCCACGCCGCAAGCTGATGATACCCCTGAGCCACTCATCGCCCTCAACGACCACCTGTTGCACCACTTTGAAACCGGCAACTACATCGCCACCATCGAGCCGACGCGACGGCTCAGCCACGCGGCCTTGGATGCGTTCTATGAAAAGACTCTCGCTGCGCTGCAGCGGCAAGTGCAGATCGCGGTCACCTTGAAGCTCTTTCAGCACGTCCGGGCAAACCTCGAATATTATGTCTCGTATTTTGCTATGAAGCCGCGAGTCACCTATTTCTGCACTGACCACGCTGAAGATGCGATTAGAATCCGGCTGTGCCTCGATCGACTTGATCGGCGTCAGAAAGTATTGCTGCTCTATGCTTCAGCGCCTGAGTTGGCCGCCCTATATGTCAAATACGGAATCGAGCCGTGTGTGTTCGATCCTTGGTGGATCGAAAAAGCGCTGCTGCATAAATCCAGCCTGACAGCCCCGCTGAAGATCCACCTGTGGGTGGATGTCGGCATGGCGAGAGAGGGCATATTGCCGACCGATATCTCAAGAATCTTGCCCTGGCTTGCGCACGACTCCATCGTTGTCGAAGGCGTTGCAACTCACTTCAATGCGGTCGCGCACGATCACGATGTTCAAAAGTCGCGCTTCGAGGACGTGCTGTGTGTACTGAGAGAGAACGATATTCGCCCCCGAATTGTGCACGCCGTCGCCTCGCACAACGGGCTCGGCTACAGCGATCTCACGATGTCGTTTTCCCCCGGCAAAGTGAAACTGGACGCGCTCTATGACATGGTTCGCCCTGGATGCGCCTTGGGTCTGGGCCCAAGACTGGATCTCGACGGTTCTGAAGGGGAGGTCTTGCGCATCGCGATCCCGGTTAGGCAAGCAAGGATAGCTCATATCAAGGAGGTTCCAGCGGGATGGAACCTGGGATATTGGAACAACAAATTCAAAATGAGAAAGCGGCTTGCAGTGCTCGAAAGCACGATGTGCAGCTCGTTGAGATATGAGACATTTCAACGCCGTCCCCCGGACGACTCTGGAATTCTCAAAACGCTACTGAGCCACGGTCGTATCGTCGCAGTTGAGCTTGCATCCGAGGAGGGGAAAGTAGGTGATGTGATAACGTGCCACACGACGATGTGGGTGAGCGTTTTCACCAGGGCATTCGACCGCAAGGAGGATGGAACTTGGGTGGTAGCCGTCAAAGAAGCCGCATCTGGTGAAACGAGCAAAGTCCGGATCGTCGTCGGGAAGTTGCCCAACGGGCACCTGCTGCACAACATCGAGCAATCCATGGCCTTGATGCTTAACCGTCAACTCGAATCCGCGGGGGGGAAAAAAAGAATGGGGTGGTTTGTGAAAAACTTGCTGACGCGAACCCTTTTTGGTTGTCTACTCCTGACAAGAAGAATGCCGTCTTTGGACGGCAAGGTACGTTCACTCCTCGACCCGATGGCTCCCTGTTGACCTATCTTGCATCACCACCAAACAGGTTCCGTTCCATTCTTGCGGGCCTGCAACATCGTCTAGCGTTTTCCCTAGCAGTGGACATCGTCTAGCATCACTGGGGCTCGGCATCACGACAGCCTCGGCGGAGGAGCTCTCCGTCGACGAGATGGCGTGCGCGCTCGATCCGCAATGCACTGCTCCTGTCGTCGACCGGCGGCTGCGCGGCATCACGACCACTCCGAGCGTGCGCACCCCCGGGTCATTTGATCGCACCGTGAACTTTGCGTTCGATTCCGCGGAGCTCACGGCGGACGCGGCAAGGAGCTCGATTCGGTTGCGGAGAGTCTCAACCGCCTCCCAACGTCGCCAGGTTCGACATCGTCATAAATGGACACACCGATGCGGTGGGGGGCCCCGAATACAATCAGAAGCTCTCCGAACGCCGGGCACAGGCCGTGCGGCAGTATCTGATCACACAGGGCGGGATTGACGCGGGCCGGCTCGTTGCCAGGGGCTACGGCAAGGATCATCTGCTGTTGCCCAGCGAGCCAAGCAACGAGCTCAACCGCCGAGTTGAATTCCGCAACCCGAATCACGCCGCGGCGTCCGCGCCGCAAACCAAAGCCCCGGTCGCCGCCAGGCCCGCGGCATCCCCCGCCGCGGGCAGCGACGGCTTCTGAGGTTTGTCGGAGTCAGAGCTATCGCATTTGCGGTGGTTGCGGTTTCCCCTCACCAATCTCGCCCAGAATTAGAACAAGCGCCGCCAATCTTGCGCAAGGCCGAAGCGCGAACCGCTGCAGGCATCTATCGAGAAATTCGCTTGTTCCTGCCGAGCCTTGGCGCCGAGGTTACGAATTACTTGAGACATGCGGGCTATACTTCCATATGAAGCGGGAGCCGCTTTAATGGGTGAAAAACGCGCCGAGGTAGTACAACCTGAAGCTGCGCTGTCATTTATTGTCGGAGAATGCAATCCTGCCAGTTGCGCTGCAAGATGTCAGACCCCGCAGACTGCCGGGCTCCCACACCGCCGCTCCGCCGTTTACGGGGCAACAGCGGAATGAGCCATCCTCGAATCGTCATCCGCTCTACATCTTTGTTTGAGCATGTCTTTTTTTTGCAAAACCCGGTTCCACTTTTGC
>Ga0306921_10000656_pt1 | contig 31690 bp, 28 predicted proteins | sample sta12Cox44000080_FD_203760 | JGI IMG/M metagenome (GOLD analysis project Ga0306921, IMG submission 203760) | Lab enrichment of tropical soil microbial communities from Luquillo Experimental Forest, Puerto Rico - statoxic.12C.oxic.44.000.080 (v2)... | ecosystem: Environmental > Terrestrial >... | reverse complement strand
TGCCATCCTCGACCCGCCCGACCCCCCCGTTTGCCTGACGCGTCGTTTCGGCACAGTGGAATCTTTTGCACAATTTCGTTTCATCATCGGCTAGGCAGCCCAAGTGTAACGCAAACTGTCGTCCGAGTCGCACCATGTGCAGGAGATTGCATAGTTTTTGTCTGTACCTTGCATCTTATAAGAGAAACAAGTCCACATAATCAGCGTCTTGGGTCTTGGTCCGGATATTGCGTGCGTTAAGGTACCTTTGGGTGCCGGGAACCCGAGCAGGAAGGAATGGGCGATGCGGAGATACGTACTCGCTTTCTCGCTGGTAGCAGTCGCGTTCGCCGCACTGCCTCACGACGCTGCTGCCAACCTGATGGCAGAGGTTTCGTTCAACGGCGGTCCATTCGTGCCAATCTGTATGAATCCATCCGGTACTATATGCGTCGGCACCGCAAGCAGCGGGGGTCTGCAACTCAACATGACCTCTGCCCAGTCCAATTCGCCGGGGACGCCGAACTTGGCATTTCTTCTTTCCGCGGCCCTCTCGGTCATGAATACAAGTGGTTCCACCGGGACGGTGCACCTGCTCATTGGCGACACTGGCTACGTGACACCGACGGGTGGTACCCTGCTCAGCGATATCGGCGGAAGCGTGGCCGTCGGTGGTTCGGCCAACACCCTGTCTTTTTTCAGCAGCATTGATCAGGGCAACGGGCAGAACGCCTCTCCGGGCACGTTTAACACTGCAGCTGTAACTCCTAGTATTACCTCACCCGGTGTCTACGATGGGAGTAACTCAGCGGCTATCCCGTTGCTCTCGGCTCCGTACTCGATGACCGAGAACCTCACGATCACGCTATCGGCTGGCTCGATCATGAACTATTCGTCTAGCACGATCCTGTCTAACACCTTGTCGCCGGTGCCCGAGCCGGTGTCGCTGTTGCTGGTTGGCACCAGCCTGATCGGTGTGGGCGTGTCGCTTCGGCGCAAGCGGGCGGCCGATGCCCGGCTCCGCATGAATTAAGGGAGTGTGCAGCTCCTCCCGCGACCGATGAGGCCACGGCCGATCTGATCGCAGCCCTCACCGAGGGTACGCGAACGGCTCAGAGTCGCCCGCCCCCGTCCCACCGCTCGCGTCGCCTTCACCGCCCGGTCCCCGCTGCACCCTACTGACGCGCGTCGCTCAGGCTTCCGCGATCCCCTTCTCGCGGGCCTCGTTGAGCTGCCGCTGTTCCGTGCCGTCGACGCCAGCCGCGATCGATGCACGGTCCGTGGATGGTGCGTTGGCCATCGGTTCCTTCGCCGCTGTCGACTTCGGCGTGGGCGTCTCATGGAGTGCCTGGTCCGACAGGGCACCAGACAGATCTGGGCCGATTACGGCCCTTGCGAGTTGTCGCGCCCTAGGCGTAACGTTGACCCACGTCAGGCTTGAAGGGAGGAGCCCATGGAGAGCAAAGTCCTGCTGGACGAGATGATCGCCCCCAACGACAACTGGTCCGGAATCCTCATCCCGGGGCAGGCGTTGCGGATCGTGGACCTCGAGGGCAAGCAGGCGGTCGACTTCCTCTGCTACAACGCGGACGACCCGGCCGACCGCTACAACGCGGCGGACACCATGAAGTACAACAAGAACGTCTACCTAGGCGCCGGCCACGGCATCTACTCGGTGCGCGCGACCAAGCTCTTCACGATCGTCGCGGACACGATGGGGGGTGGGCATGATACCATCGGCGGATGCTGCAGCGCCGCGAGCAACATGTTCCGCTACCAGGTGCCAGACGCTCCGAGCTGCTATGCCAACTTCCTCCGGGCGCTCGCCCGGCATGGCCTGGGCGAGAAGGACATCGTGGCCAACATCAACTTCTTCATGAACGTCCCCGTGCAGGCCGACGGCACCATGGGCATTGTGGACGGCCGGTCGAAGCCGGGTGAGTTCGTCGAGCTGCGCGCGGATGCGCGCGTCCTGGCGGTAATCTCGAACTGCCCGCAGCGACACAACCCGTGTAACGGCTTCAACCCCACGCCGATTCGGGTGACGGTGAGAGATCGGGTGACGACGTCCGAAAGCCGTTAGACACCCCGCCTGCTCGAGCGGTATCTGAGCGCGTCGGCTCCGGCCCTCTAGGCTTTTTCTCACTTGACGCTTACCCACCGGATTCGCACCGTGCGGCGATGCCGCAGAACGTCGCCTAGTGGTAGCGCGGGGGCCGAGCGGGAGCCCAGGGCCGATAGACGTCACCGCGATCGACGCGGCCCATCGCGTCGTAGGCCGCATACTTGTACAAGTCGGACAGGCTCGGATAGTTGAAGCACGTGTCGATGAAGGTCGAACACGTCGCTCCGAGCGTCATGGCCACGAGCCCGACTGCGATGACCTCGCACGCGTTGTCGCCCATGACGTGGACACCGCGCAGCTTCTCATCGGGTAAGGAGAAGAGAAGCTTGAGCAATCCCGCGCCCTCGGCGAGGAGCATGCCCCGCGGGTTGTCGTCGTACCGCCAACGCCCCACCGTGTGCGCCACACCCTTCGCGCGCAGGCCCTGCTCCGTCTCGCCCACCATCGAGATCTCGGGGATCGTCCAGATCCCGATCGGCAGGAAAGGGCCGCCGCCTGACATGGACTCGAGCCCGGCCGTGACGTCATTGAGGCGGAACTGCCCGCCCAAAGGGAAGGCGTGGTCCATCGCCGCCCGCGCCTCCGCCATCGCGGTGGAGGCCAGGGCGTGTCCGCCGATCACATCGCCGGCCGCGTAGATGTGGGGGACGTTGGTCTGGAAGTGCTCATTCACCAGGAGCTGGCCCTGCTCGTCCAGCCGCACGCCAGCATTCTCGAGCTTCAGCGCGGCCACGTTGCTGCGGCGGCCCAGCGCCACAAGAAGCGCCTCGGGCTCGAGTCGTTTGCCCGAGCGGAGCTGGAGCGCCAAAGCTGGGGTCGCATCGACCTGCTCGACACGGTCCGCCATGTGGAACTCGACGCCGAGCGACTCCATCCCCTCGCGCAGCATGGTGCTGATCTCGTGGTCGGCGAATGGGAGGACTCGCTCACCGGAGTGAATGACCCGCACCTCATCCAGCCCGAGCACCTTGAAGAGGCAGGCGTACTCGCAGCCAACGGTGCCGCCCCCCGCGATGGCCAGCGATCGGGGGAGCCCCTCCATGTGCTGGATCGTGTCCGAGTCGTACACGCCCGGCTCAGTGAACGGGATCATGGGCGGGCGGTGAGGCGTGGAGCCGGTCGCGATGAGGATGACGCCGGCCTCGAGGAGCTTCGGCTCCGTTTCGCCTTCCACTCGGACAGTGTAGGCGTCGACGAACACCGCTCGACCATGATGCACGTCGACGTGGTGGCGCTCGAGGTTGGCCCCGATCCACTGATCGAGAGCCTGGCGCAACGTACGACCGCGGTGCATGAACCGGTCGATGGTCAGCGTGCCATCGTAGGCCAGGTTCAACCCGTGGAGGTCGCGCTTGTAGAACCCGGACACGTACAGCGCGGTCTCTCGCATCGCCTTGGTGGGGACTCCGGTGTTCGCCACGGCTCCGCCATAGTTCGGAGCCTGCTCGACGAGCGCGACCTTCTTGCCAAAATACGCCGCCTTCGCGGCGCCCTTCTCCCCCGCCGGGCCCGAGCCGATCACGATCAGGTCGTACGTGGCGCGTTTCACATTCCTGCCTCGCAATGCCGCACGGCTCCGCGGTTCTCCGCAACGTGTCCCCCCATGGGCAGGGCGAGCCTAACCGCAGACATCGGGAAGAACGACGCCACGTGTCGAAGCCGAGCCGGACTGTCCGTCGGGGGGAATCGGGAAGATCAGGAGTGCGTAGCCCTGGCCTTCGTGTTGGAAATCGACGATGCGCTTCATCCCGAACGCCTCGCAGCCACGCATCGAATGCGGATTGGCGTGGGCCACGAAGACGACGCCGGTGTCCCATCGTCCCGCGACGTGCCGGCGCAGGGACTCATAGAGCCCCCGTAACACGTGACGTCCGCGGTGTGCCGGAGCCATCGCGGCGGGGCCAAAGACGATGAGCCGGCGGGAAGCGAGCGGCCGTCCCTCGAAGCTCGTGATCTCGATCGCGCGAGACATCGCGCTCAGGACGCCGCGCCCCTCCCCTGCCCGCCACGGCGACGAGCACACGGCCCCCACCACCTGCGGGCCGTCCGCGGCGATGACTATCCCCGCCTCGGAGACCATCTGCGCGAGATCCTCCAATGTGAAGCGCACGGACAGGAAACCCTGGGCCCGCTCCGCCTCCGAGAGATTGTCGATGTAGAGCGCCTCGAGGAGCTCCCGGACAGCCGGGAGGTCGGTCTGAGCAGCGAGGCGGATGTCCATGCAGGCGGGCGTCCAGTCTTCCCGGCTCAGGCGGGCGCGGCAAGGGGGAGGCGAAGCAGATTGCGCGTGCGCTCGCTTCCGCAGCTCTCGCGAGCAAGGAGGAGCCCGCGCGGCGAGCGCGTCAGCGGGTCTGTCGCTGCTGTCCACACGGGCTCGAAGTCGGGCAAGCCTGGAGCCGAGATATGGGTACGAATATCGACAGCTTCGATCATGGGAACGGGCGAAAGTATAGCAAAGGGCGTGGCCCGGCGGCCCGACGCTTGACGCTGAACCCGTGATTGACCCAGAATTCCTCCCCTGATGAATCGGCTCACGACAGCTTCCTCGGCCACGGGAGGGACCTTCCCAGCGTTGTGGCTGTTCCGTCACGTTTCCGAACGTACCGCGGCTCCGGACGAACAAGCTCGAGGAGTACCCAAAGAGCCCCGTCTCCTCTCGCGATTGGCAGCCCGGCAAGGCGTGCCGTCGCGGTGCGGGATTCGTGTCACCGGGGTCAGGTGCTGGTCGCAGAGGAGGGCTCGATGACCAAGACGATGAAAGCGATGGCCGCTGCCCTGACGATCGTTACCGCAGTGCTGGCGGGGCACGGGCCGGCGCACGCGCAGACGGTCAAGGTCGGGTTCATCAACACTTACAGCGGCCCCGGCGCCCCGCAGGGCGACCAGCTCGACAAGGGACTCAAGCTCTTCATGAAGCTCAACGGCGACAAGCTGCCGCCCGGCGTGAAGGTCGAGCTGATCGTCCGCGACGACACCGGCCCGAATCCCGACAACGCCAAGCGCGTCGCGCAGGAGCTGATCGTGCGCGACAAGGTGCAGTTCATCACCGGGGTGATCTGGACCCCGAACGCGCGCGCCATCGCCCCCCTCACCGCCGAGGCGAAGGTGCCGTTCATCAGCGCCAACGCCGCCGGCGTCGACGTCCCGTACATGTCGCCGTACTTCGCGCGCGTGTCGTTCACGCTGTGGCAGTCGAGCTATCCCCTGGGACAGTGGGCGGCCAAGAAGTACAAGCGCGTGTACACCGCCGTGAGCGACTTCGCGCCCGGCCACGAGGCGGAGGAGGCCTTCATCAAGGGCTTCAAGGAAGGCGGCGGCGAGATCGTGGCCAGCGTGCGGATCCCGCTCGCCAACCCCGACTTCGTGCCCTACATGCAACGGGTGAAGGACGCCAGGCCGGATGCCGTGTTCTCCTTCATCCCCGCGGGCAAGCAGGCCACCGCGATCATGAAAGCGTATGGCGACCTCGGCCTCGACAAGGCCGGGATCAAGTTCATCGGCCCGGGCGACCTCACCACCGACGAGGAGCTCCAGGGCATGGGAGACGTGGCGCTCGGTGTCATCACGGTGCATCACTATTCGGCGGCCTCCGACCGCCCGGCCAACAAGGCTTTCGTGGCCGCCTACAAGAAGGAGTACGGCGAGAAGCTCTTCCCCGGGTTCCTCGTGGTCGGCGCCTACGACGCCATGGAGGCGATCTTCCACGTCATCCGTGAACAGCATGGCAAGGTCGACCCCGACAAGACGATGGCGCTGCTCAAGCAGTACAAGAACCCGAACAGCCCACGTGGCCCGATCGCCATCGACCCGGAGACGCGTGACGTGGTTCAGAACGAATACCGGCGCGAGGTGCGCAAGGTGGGTGGCGTGCTCGCCAACGTCGAGGTCGAGACGCTGGCCACCGCCCTCAAGGATCCGTGGAAGGAATTCAACAAGAAGAAATAGCCTGGACGCCCTCGTCTCGTCGCTGATCAGCATCGCCTTCCACGGCGTGGCCTACGGGATGATCCTCTACGTCATCTCCGTAGGGCTGTCCGTCACCATGGGACTGATGGGGTTCACGAACCTCGCCCACGGTGTGTTCGCGATGGCCGGGGGCTACGTCCTCACCTCGGCCCTCGGCCGCTTCGGCTTGCCCTTTCCCGTCGCCCTCACCCTCGCCTTCGTCCTCGTGGCGGCCGGGAGCGTGGTGCTCGAGCGCGGCCTCTACTCGCGCCTCTACGAGGCCAGCGAGCTCGAGCAGGTGCTCTTCACCATCGGGCTCATCTTCGTAGCGGTCGCCATCGCCCAGATCGTGTTCGGCACGCTGCAGCAGCCGGTCGACTTGCCCGCCGCTTTGAAAGGCCAGCTCCACCTTCTCGGCAGGGATTTTCCCGCCTATCGCGTCTTCCTCATCGTCTTCAGCGCCGTGATGATCGCGGTCCTCTGGTTCACGGTGGAGCGCACGCTGTGGGGCGCCATGGTGCGAGCCACCGTCGACAACCGGGCGATGGCCCAGTCGGTCGGCATCAACACGCGGCGCCTCTTCACCGCGACGTTCGCACTCGGCAGCGGCCTGGCCGGGCTCGGTGGCGCGCTCGGCGCAGAGATCATCGCCATCCAGCCGACGTACCCGTTCGAGCACCTCGTCTATTTCCTGATCGTGGTGTCGGTCGGCGGTCTGGGCAGCTTCCGCGGGCCGTTCGTGGCCGCCCTGCTGATCGGGGTCAGCGATACCGCCTGCAAGTACTGGCTGCCCCAGTTCGGCGCGTTCTTCATCTACGCGGCGACCATCGCACTCCTCCTGTGGCGCCCAGCCGGTCTCTTCGGAGCGCGCGCGTGAAACGCCCCGCGGGCTACGGCGCCGACCCGACCATCCGCTGGACGGAATGGCTGCCGTGGATCGCCGCGGTGGCCGTCTTGTTCCTGCTCCCGGAGTACTTGCTGTTTGGCGCGCGCATCCTGACCTACATCCTCTTCGCGCTCTCCCTGGACCTGATCCTCGGCTACGCCGGCATCGTGACGCTCGGCCACAGCGCCTTCTTCGGCCTCGGCGCCTATACGGCGGGGATCCTGGCCGCGAGGGTCGGGCTGCACGATCCCCTCATCTTGCTGGCGGCCGCGGCCGTCGCCGCGGCTCTCCTGGGTGTCGCGACGGGTGCCGTGATTCTCCGAACGCGCGGCCTCACTCAGCTGATGCTGACGCTGGCCATCGCCGCCGTGTGTCTCGAGATCGCCAACAAGGCTACCCCCATCACCGGCGGCGCCGACGGCCTCAGCGGCGTGACCATTGCGCCGATCCTCGGCCTGTTCCGTTTCGATCTCTTCGGCAAGACCGCCTATCTCTATTGCCTGCTCATGCTGTTCGCCTTTTGGTGGGTGGTGCGCCGTCTCGTCTACTCGCCATTCGGGGCAGCGCTGACGGGAATCCGGGAGAATACCCCACGCATGCACGCGATCGGTGCGCCCGTGTACCGGCGGCTACTGATCGCCTACACCCTCGCCGCCACGATCGCCGGGGTGGCCGGTGCGCTGCTCACCCAGACCAATCAGTTCGTGGGGCTCAACGTCCTCGGGTTCGAGCCGTCGGGCGAGCTGGTCGTCATGCTGGTGCTCGGCGGGGTGGGTCGACTCTACGGGGCGTTCGTCGGCCCCCTCGCCTACCTCATCGCGCAGGACGTGCTCGCCAAGCAGTTCCCGCAGTACTGGTACCTCGGCATCGGCCTGATCCTCGTCCTCGTCGTCCTCTTCGCACGCGGCGGGCTGCTCGGAATCGCCGACGCGGTCGCCGCGCGCCGCCGGCGGCGAGGAATGGCATGACGGTCGCCCTCGAGACCCGCGCCCTCTGCAAGAGCTTCGGCGCGCTGACCGTGGCCGATCGTGTGGACCTCCGGCTCGAGGCAGGCGTCCGTCACGCGCTCATCGGCCCCAACGGCGCCGGCAAGACCACGCTCGTCAACATGATCACCGGGCGGCTCGCGCCCTCGGCCGGCCAGATCTTCCTCGCTGGCGAGGACGTGACGCGGCTGTCCCAGGCCGCGCGCGTCAGGCGCGGCCTCGGCCGCACCTTCCAGATCAACGCGCTGTTCCGCGACATGAGCGTGCTCGACAACGTCGCCCTCGGGATCGCCGAGCGTGACGGGGTCGGCGGACGGCTGTGGCGCCCGGCGAGCGCCCACGTGCGCGTCTGCGCGGAGGCCCTCGAGCTCCTCGCGATGTTCGGGCTGACCGACGATGCCGACCGGCGCGTCCTCGATCTCCCGTACGGCAAGCAGCGGCTCGTGGAGATCGCCATCGCGCTGGGCCTCCGGCCCACCGTGTTGCTGCTCGACGAGCCCGCGGCCGGCGTGCCGTCGCTCGAATCCCATCGCATCCTCGAGAGTCTCGAGCGGCTGCCCGCGAGCATCGCCATCCTGATCATCGAGCACGACATGGACCTGGTCTTCCGCTTCGCGCAGCGCATCACCGTTCTCGTCCAGGGCGAGGTGCTGTGCGAGGGGGCGCCCGCCGAGATCGCCGACGATCCGCGCGTCCGCCGCGTCTATCTCGGCGAGCGCCGTGGCTGACGCGCTCATCCTGCGTGACGTGCGGGCCGGCTACGGCGAGACCGTCGTGCTGGAGGACGTGCGCGTGTCGCTGGCTGAGCGCGGGGCCTTGGCCGTCCTCGGGCGCAACGGTGTCGGCAAGACGACCCTGCTTGGCACGATCATGGGGCTCACCACGTTCCACTCCGGGCAGATCGAGTACCGAGGTCGCTCGATCGCGCGTCTGCCCGTCTACGAGCGGTCGCGCCTCGGCATCGGCTACGTGCCGCAGACACGCGACGTGTTCCCGTCGTTGACGCTCGAGGAAAATCTCGCCGTCGCCGCGCGGCCGGGGCGGTGGACCCTCGCGCACGTCTACGAGCTCTTCCCGCGGCTGGCCGCCCGACGCCGTCAGCTGGGAGGCGCGCTCTCCGGCGGCGAGCAGCAGATGCTCTCCATCGCTCGCGCGCTCGTGGGCCAGCCGTCGCTGCTGCTACTCGATGAGCCACTGGAGGGTTTGGCCCCGATCATCGTGGATGGGCTCCTCGAGGCGCTGCGTCGCCTCATCCGCGACGAGGCGCTCACGGTGGTGCTGGTCGAGCAGTCGGCGCGGCTGGCCCTCGAGGTCACCCAGGAGGCGCTCGTGCTCAACCGCGGCCGCGTCGTCCACCATGGCCCGAGCACAGAGCTGCTGGCGGATCCGCAGCGGCTGGCAAATCTCGTGGTAACCACGTAGGCTGGTCGTCTCGCGCACACTCGCCGGGCCCTCACCGTCGCCATCGTCCCGAGATGTTTTTCACGACGCCGCGCGTCGCCACCGTGCGCGCGCGCTGAGCGCGCCGTCGGCCAGAACAACACGCCCCCGGCGGTTGACTCCCTGAGGCCGAGCGGAGCATCGCTGGCACCCCAGCATGCGCTGAGGGACACTGAAGCAGCCCCTTCTTCCAAACGATGGGAAGGCCGGGGCTGCATCGATGCTCATGCCCGTTCTGCCCGGCTGACGACCGAGCTCTCGACCGCCCTCCTCGGGTCGGCCCAGACGCTGCAGGCTACGGCCGCGTGCGGCCGGTGTGACGTCGATAGGAAGGAGCCACCATGATAGTCGCATGGCACTCGTTGGACCTCGATCAAGCGATCAAAGATCGTCATTCGACCCGGATGTTTTTGCCCCAGCCGGTGCCGCGGGAGCTGGTGGATGAGGCCCTCGCCCTGGCCCAGTGTGCGCCGTCGAACTCCAACATCCAGCCCTGGCATATTGTGTTCGCGTACGGAGCGGCCCGGGATCGCCTCGTCACGGCCCTGCTTGACGAGGCAAAGCGCCGGCCGCCTCATATCCCACCTCTGCCCGAGTCGTTCCAGCACTACCGTCGCGAGCTAGGCGCTCAAGTCTACGGGGCGATGGGAATCGCCATCGAAGACACGGCGAAGCATGCGGCCGCCGTCTTGCGCAACTGGGAGTTCTTCCGCGCTCCGCTCGCCGGCATTGTCTGCATGCACCGGGACCTCGGCCTCCCCGACGCTCTCAGCGTGGGGATGTACCTGCAAACGTTGCTGTTGGCCTTGACCGAACGTGGCCTGGGCACGTGCGTCGAAGTTTCCGTCGCAGGGTATACCGAGATCGTCCGCGCCCAGCTGGCGATCCCGGCGGAACTGTCGATTCTGTGCGGCTTGGCGATCGGCTACCCGGACCCGGCCTTCGCTGCCAACAAGCTGCACGTCGCCCGCGAGGCCATCGACAAGAACGTCGTGTTCCTCGACAGCTAATTCGGGAACGTTCCGGCTAGGGCCACGATCTGTGGCGCGACGGGCACGCGGTGCTATAGTCGAGCCACATGATCGGCCTGACGCACATGCGCTCGTTGGGTGGCAAGATAGTCCTCGTCGGTTTCGTGGTGGCTCTCGCCGGGCTCGGGACCGATCCCGTGAGAGTGGACGCTGACGATCCGACGCCGCCGCCGTCGCTCTTTGAGCTCATGAAGACTCCGACTCCCTCGGCGGAAGAGGCGATGAACGACGCTCTCCGCGAAGGCCTCGCGACCCCGCGGGCCGCCACCAAAGACTGTGCGCACCCGAAAGGTTCCATGAAGAAGCGCCTCAGCATCTCGACGGCCCTCAAGAGCGCGTGCGTGGACCGCAAGCCCGACCACGAGGCGGCGCCCACGACCGAGGACAGGCCGTCGCCCGAGAAGCGATAGCCCTGAACGACGCCAGCCTCCTCCAGACCTCGGGCCCCGGCTTCGTGACGCGATCGGGCCGGTCGATCGTGCTGCGCGGCGTGGGCCTCGGCGGCTGGATGAACATGGAGAACTTCATCACCGGCTATCCGGCCACGGAAACACTCCAGCGCGCCGCGATGCGCCGCACCCTCGGGGAGGACGGCTACCGCCGCTTCTTCGATCGCTTCCTCGACGTCTTCTTCGCCGACGCCGATGCCGCGTTCATCGCCTCGCTCGGGCTCAACTCGGTGCGGCTCGCCGTCAACTATCGCCACTTCGAGGACGACCGGCGACCCTTCGAGCTCGACGAGGGCGGGTTCCGGCTCCTCGACCGCGCCATCGAGCGCTGCGCTCGGCATGGGCTCTACGCGATCATCGATCTGCACGCACTGCCCGGCGCTCAGAATCAGCGCTGGCACAGTGACAACCCGACGCACCGGGCGCTGTTCTGGACGCACCGGCATTTCCAGGATCGCGTCGTGCATCTGTGGGAAGCCATCGCCCGCCGCTACCGCGACAATCCCTGGGTCGCCGGCTACAATCCCATCAACGAGCCGGGCGACGCGGGCGGAGAGGTGATCGGACCGTTCTACCGGCGTCTGCACGACGCCGTACGAGCCGTCGATCCCGACCACATCTTGTTCCTCGAGGGTAATCGCTACTCCGTGGACTTCGACATGTTCGGCGATCCCTGGCCGAACACCGTGTACTCCGTCCACGACTACGCGCTCCCCGGGCTCGTCGACGGTGGCGACTACCCCGGCCTGAGCCGGGGTCGCTTCGTCGACAAGGACGTCATCGCGGAGACCTTCAAGATGCGGACGGCCTACATGCGCAAGACGGAGACGCCGATCTGGGTCGGCGAATTCGGCCCCGTCTACACCGGCGAGCCGCGGCGCGACGCCATGCGGTACCAGATTCTCCTCGATCAGCTCGAACTCTACCGGCAGCACGATGCGAGCTGGGCGCTGTGGACGTACAAGGACATCGGCCTGCAGGGCCTCGTGTACGCGTCGCCGGACTCGCCCTATCTCCGGCGCATCCAGAGCGTTCTCGACAAGAAGGCCCGGCTCGGCGTCGACGCGTGGGGCTCGACCGATGCCGGCGTGCAGCATCTCCTCGAGCCGATCGAGGAGACGTTCCGGCGAGAGTTCCCGGGATTCGATCCCTTCCCCTTCGGCGTGCGATCGTGGATCCACGGCCTCGTCCGCCACGTGCTGCTCGCCGAGCCCATGGTGGACGACTTCGCGCGATGCTTCGAGGGCGTGGGGTCCGACGAGGCCGCTCTCCTCGCCGACTCCTTCCGATTCGAAGCCTGCCTCAAGCGCGAGCGCCTGCTCGAGATCCTCCGATCGGCCACCACTCCCTGACCGTCGCGGCGGCTGTCACGCCTCGTCGAGCGCGGGCTTCATTCTCAGGATCGCATCGATGTGGGCGCGCGGGGACAGGCCGGAGCCCATCGTGTTCACCGACAGGTGCGTGGCGCCCAGGGCGCGCCACTCCTTCGCGCGCTTGGTCCACTCGGCGGGACCACCGATACCATAGGTGAAGCGGCCCTCGATGCCCACGGCAGAGAGCGGTCGCCGCGCCTCCTCCATGTACGTGCGCACGCGATCGAGCGTGTGGCTCGCCTCGTCGCCAGGCTGAAACTGCGGGAACCAGCCGTCCGAGATCTTCGCCACGCGCTTGAGCACGGGCTCGGCCATGCCGCCCATCCACACCGGGATAGGGCGCTGGACAGGCAGCGGATTGATGCCGGCACGGTCGAGGTGGTGGTACGAGCCCTTGAAGGTGACCACGGGCTCTGTCCAGAGCTTCCGCATCACGGCGATCTGCTCGCTGACGCGGCGCCCGCGCGTGTGGAAATCCTCGTTGAGGCCTTCGTACTCGACGTGGTTCCAGCCGATGCCCACGCCGAGGCGCAAGCGCCCGCGAGTCAGCACGTCTACCGCCGCGGCCTGCTTGGCCACCAGCGCGGTCTGGCGCTGGGGCAGGATCACGATGCCGGTGACCAGCTCGAGCTTCTGGGTGCAGGCGCCCAGGAACCCGAACAGGACGAACACTTCGTGGAACGGGCTCTGGTCCGTATACGGCGGCCGGCGGCCGAGCGTGTCGAAGCGCTCCAGCGTGCCGCCCAGCACGTGGTCGAACACGAGCAGATGATCGTAGCCCGCGCTCTCGGCGGCCTGCGCATAGTCCCGGACGACGGCGGGATCGGAGCCGATCTCCGTTTGTGGAAACACCACTCCAAGCTTCATGTGGACGCCCTCCTCGTTCGTGGGATGCCGCATCGTAGCACGTCGCTCTGATCCGACTTCTCGCCTGTTGGGGCTTCAAACTGGCGCGATCGGATTCTGGCCCTGCGCGAGGCGCTTGAATGTTGCGCGGAGAGCGGGACGCCGGCGCCGGATGAAGACACTGACTCCGCGCAGGAGCTTCTCCATCACCGGGCCTCTCGACCCGGGTGGTAACCAACCTTTTCCCCCCTCCGGCAGCGATCGCCCCGCCCGTGGGCTTCCTTCCCCCGACGTGGTCTGCCATGCTCCAACACCGGCCGCGCTCGGAGCCCATCCCACAGAGGTGCCTCATGAACCGCTCGCTCGTGGTGCGATAGCATTTCAAAGCCCTCCGAGAGACGACTTCGCGGTGGGCTTCAACCGCAGCTCGCCGTTCCTCACTTCAAACGTATCCGGTGCCCACGTCTCAATCTGTGCGAGCACACGCTCCGTCAACGCCACCGCCACGTTGAACGTGTTGCTCGCCGCGGTGACGATCCCGACCAGCGAACAGGTCTGCCCGTCTCCTGTTCCGGATACGGTCCAAATCGGGCTGCCGCTCTGCGAATCGGTCGTTTCCGCGGTGTGAAACAGCAAATACGGATGATTGGCTTGGTTGCTCAGCGAGTTGTTCACCTTTCCCGTCGCCCGCCATTGCATCCATTTCTTTTTCGGCCGGGTCTCGACATCCGGTATCTTGCTCGGATAGCCGATCGTCTCAATCGTCTGTCCTTGAATCTGCGCCGGCGTAATCGCCTTGATGGAGAATCCTGCGGTGCCGCCCCAATATCCCAGCGCCGGGAGCTGTCGCTCCTCTACCTGCACTTTGCCGTTGAGAAGGAACGTTCTCTTCTGTCTCGGGGCGAGCATGTGGATCGGCTTGGAGAGTTCGATCAGGGCAAAGTCCGCGAAGCTGTTGGGGACGGCGGAGTGCTTGCTGAAGCCGAGATATATCGCGGGTTGCCGAAACCGATCGCTCTGAAAGGTACCGTAAGGTTTCCGGAATGCCTTCGCCCCCACCACGTCGGCGAACGCGCCATTGTGACCGGGCACGAGTTCCACGCCGCTGGCCGTATAGAGTTTCGTATACCTCCCGCTGCTATCGGGGTCCGCGAGTTGCTGCACCACGTGGGCCGCCGTGAGAATGTGCCGCGGGCTGATCAGCAGGCCACTTCCCCCCAGGCTCCAGGTGAAGCCGGCTCGAACCTGTTCGATTCCGGTGGGTTCGTACTTGAGGGTCATGATGTCCGACGCCGTATTGATCAAGCACACCCAGCGGTTCGGTTCCTTGATGGTATTGCTCTGCGCCACTCGATCGTCGGCGCCGAACACGCCGGTATCCGTGACCGCCGCGCCCTCGGTGAGAAGCGGGCCCGGTCCCGGTCGTTCCTCCGCTTCGTCGTCCCTCAAGACGCTCTCCGTGCTATGCTCCGGCCGCCACTCCGAGTAAGGACGCGGAATCAATCCGCTCAGGACATCCATCATCTTTTGCATCGTTAGCGTTCCGACTTTTCCATCGTTGGCCAACCCATAGTCGGTCTGGAACTCTTTGATCTGATCCCGCAGCACATCGCTCGCCTGTCCCGCCTTGATGGGAAGGCTGCGACGGTAAATCGACTCCAGAGCGACCTGGTTCAAAGCAATGTTCGACTCCACGGTGAGGTAACCCGATGCCTCCAGCCCGTGCGACTGCTGGAAGTCCCGGAATGCGGACCGCGTTTGTGAATCGTTGTGATTGCCGTTGATCGGCACGTCGACATAGCCACACGCCGTGGCGAGGATGACCTGATACCACCTCACGTTCCGTTGCACGTCATCGGCGTCAGGCATAGCCTTCTCCTTGTTGCCCACTGTGATGGCGGGCCGCGGCGAGAACCTGAAGCCCGCTCGGGACGCCTACCGTAGAACTCTCTGATCTCTCGTAGCCTCGATTTGACATCCTGATGAGGTACGCAGTGATGCTAAGCTGAACGCGGCCAGCTCGGGGGCCCAAAAGCTTGCCGAAGAGATATGAGGCTCACGATGGGGATCGTTCCTCACAAGCAATACCAGACCCGCGATGACGTGTCCCCGATTGTTGTCCGGTCGAGCGCACCACGCCAGGCGATGCGTCACCTACACCCCCTCTTGCGTCTGCCACGCACGATCGGCAATCGGGCAGTCCAGCGGGTGCTGCAGGCTGAAAGTGAAGAACGCCACGCGGGTCTGATCAGCCCGACCTCGGTGCGCCGGTTTCATCTTCTCCTTGGCCAACCGCTGTTTGATGGCAAATCCAGAGGAGGGGACACGAAGCCTGAAACGACGAAGTCCGAGAAGAAGACCGAGCCAAAACAACCGTCGGACCGAGGGCCTTGCGACGTCAAGTGTGGAACCTCTCAAGGACCCTTTGGCAACACCGAGTGCGAACTCGACCTTACGTCGGGGCTTCTGACCGGGAGGGTGACGAAGGAGGTCTTCGACAAGAATCCGTGTACGAAGCCTTGCGTGGAGGTGCATGAAGGTGTGCATGAGAAGAAGATCGCGCCCATATGCACCGCCACGAAGAAATGCCTGGACGCGGCCGGCCATAATGACGAAAAGCAGAGCAAGTGCCTCGATACATTCGAAGCTGACATGAATGCCCTGACCTTCGGTACCGAATGCGCCGCCTACACGGCAGAGGAAGCGTGCCTTCGTCCGCGGCCGAAGAACAGTGAGTGCAAGAGCGCGGAGGGGAAGAAGCGATGGGACGAGCAGATGAAAATGGTGACGTGCTATAAGGAGTGCTTCTGCAAGAAGTGAAGCTCCGGACGGCGCTTCGTCGCCGCTGTCCTCGGCGCGGGGTCATCCTGCCCGCGGACCAATCGGATATCGGAGACGATGCTGACGCTGGCCCGGGGCGACGTCGAACACCTGCTGGACGACCGCGGTCAGGATCAACCCCGCGCTCTCGACAATTGTCGCGGAGTAGATCCACTCGCCACGGTCCACCCCCCGCACCAGGATCGCCGCTCCTTCGTGCTCCGTCAGGCGTACTTCACCGCTTTCCGGCGGCTCCGTCGCGTTGATCGCCAACGTCGTGAGCCTGAAGAAGCCCGGCGTATCCCCTTCCGTCGCCAAGGGACGGAAACGCCCACCTTCGACGATGCCGAGATAGGCCAGGTTGTTCACGACTACGCCAGGAACATGCAGCAATCGGCCTTGCCACTCGTCGTGGCGAGCACCGTGCCGGTCCGCGCGGCCGCCGCGACGGCGGCCGACACCTTGTGGGATCCGGCCGCGGTGTGGGCACCCGTCGGCTTCATGATCGTATCGGCCGCGTCGTGCCCGAGGTGCCCCAGGGCGTGCCCGAGCTCGTGAGCGATGACCTCGGGAACCGCACCCTCCACGACCACGACTTTCGGATTCGCCGTGCCGGCGTCGTAGGTCGCGCCGCCGCCGGAGATGTCCTTGCTGATGTTCGCCCCTTGCTGAAACGTCTGGGGAATGAAGACCTGGATGCAGCCACTCGTACCCGCGGCAGTGAACAGCGCGGTTTCCTCCGCGGTGGGGACATTGCTCGGTGATTCGTCGAGCACCTGGAAGCTCGTCTTCTTCACTGTCTGAAGCGGCAACACCGAAAGGTTGATACAGCATTTCTCCCAGATCCGCTGCGACGGGATGAGCGAGGGGATGGCGGTCGGGCTCGCGCCCGCGTCGTCCGCGATGGAAATGGGTTGCACACACGCAGTAAGACGCTCAGCCTGGCTGTTGGCTGGACACGCTGTCTTGCGTTTGTCCGCCTCCTCGACATCGAGGATCGTGGTGGCCGCGCCCTTGACGAGGCCACCGATGAGGGGCAGCTGTTCGCCAAGCGTGAGCAACCCCTTGGCGAACACGTGGGCATCGAGCAATCCGAGGGTCTGGTCGCCAACTATTCCGTCCACATTCATGCGCCACCGCGTTTGGAATTCTTTCACGGCGCTCGCAGTTTCCTTTCCGAAGGCGCCGTCTGCGCCGAATTTCGGTAGCTCATAGCCCTCGGCGAGCAGCGCTTGCTGAACGCGTTTCACCGCGTCTCCCTTGCTTCCCGCCCTCAACAGCTTGCGCTTGTTGAGGACATCCTTCAGTTCCGCATCACCGGAAAAGAGCGCCGACCGGAGCTCCTTGTCGGCGGGTGCAGGTGGGGCACCCGTCCCCGCCGTCGGGGCGGCGGCTCCTCCTGGGTCGTTCCGGCCCGCACGCGAGCTGTTCGCGCGCTCGGCACAGCGCGGTCCGCCGGCGGCGGCGCCTATCCCCGCCCGGTTCAACGCCGCCCCCTCGGGTTGCCCGCCGCTCGGTCGCTGCCGCGCACCGGCCGCGCCCTGCTGCACGACATGCGTCAGCTCGTGCGCGAGCAGCCGCTGGCCGGATTCGGTCCCAGGCTGATATTCCCCCGCCCCGAGATAGATGTGCCGATCCTGCGTGAACGCGCGTGCGTCGAGATCGAGGGCCAGCCGCTGCGATGCGGAGTCCGCATGAACGCGGACGCCGCTGAAGTCGGCGCCAAACCGGCCTTCCATGTAGGCGGCCGTCGTATCGGGGAGCGGTTGCCCGCCTTGGCGCGCGCTTTCAAGCCGCGATTCGAAATCGCCGCGCACCTCGTCGCTGGTGGCTTCACCCGCGTCGCCGAGTGCGGCCGCCGCGACCGCGAGACGGCTGATGGGGGGCTGGTCCGCGACGGCGGACTGGGCGTGTTTGCTCGTGATCGTCCGGGCGACCTGGTCAGCCTCGATCTCGTACGAGTCGGTCGGATGGCTGACCGCCAATGCCGCCTGCAGGACTCCGGTACGAGTGGCGAGCCGACCGTCGTGTTGCAGCTTCGCTCGCCAGACGCCGGGGAGCGGTGCGCGGGACAGGCCGCCTTCGCGCGCCAGACGGCGGACCGCTCGATTGCCGATCGAGCGGTGGAGTGCCCGCACGGCATCCAGAGGTGACAAGTGCCCTGACGCCGTCCGCTTCGGAGACAGCGTCGAGACCCCTCGAGGCCCTCGCGTCCGCACCTGGAGTATCTTGCGCTCGACCATGCATCTGGCTCCGTATCGACGTGAGGACTTTCTCTGGCCTACCCTGCCCTGCCGGCAAGCCACATCATACCTCCTTCATCGCTCTGGGATCTTGGCTCGGCTGAAGCCAGCGAGATGCGCCCAGAACTACTCCGCTGCCCGCGGGCCGCGGATCGTCGCTCCGCGGACGGTCGGCGACCGCATTCGCGAAACCTTCGCAGCGTGGCCACGATCAAGAAGGTTGACGAAGGGGACGTAAGCGACCGCACCGTGCTGGTGTCCCGAGTGTTGTCTGCGGCACGGAGGCTACGGTAACGCTCGCTAGGTCGACCTGATCGAGGGCGCCCCGGGCTGACGGGGCAAGAACGCGGTGAGAAGCCCCAGAAGTAGCAGAAATGGGGTGACCTGATAGACGGCGGTAATGCTCGTGAGGTCGGCGAGCTTGCCGAGCGCGGCCGCGCCCAGACCTCCCAGACCGAACGAGAAGCCGTAGAACATCCCCGCGGCCAGACCCACCCGACCCGGCAGCAGCTCCTGCGCGTAGACGAGGATGGCTGAGAAGGCCGAGGCCATGATGAACGCGATCAACACCGCGAGGATGCCCGTCCAGAACAGGTTGGCGTGAGGAAGCAGGAGCGCGAAGGGCAAGGCGCCCAGGATCGAGACCCACATGATGGGGATGCGCCCGATCCGGTCCCCCACCGCCCCACCGGCAACCGTACCGGCCACGATGCCGGCCAGGAAGGTGAAGAGGTAGAACTGCGCCGTCTGGACGGGCAGGTGGAATCTCTCGATCAGATAGAAGGTGTAATACGAGCCCAGGCTGGCGCTGTACACGTTCTTGGAGAAGAGCAAGAGCACAAGGATGGCCGCTGCTCCGATGACCTTCGGGCGCGGTAGCTCGCTGTGACGCGGCGCCGTGGCTGGTACCGCGGCGGCGGTGCGCGAACGCGAGCCGGGGCGCGCGGGGGTGAGCCTGTGCGCATACCAGTGGCCGACTTGCAGCAACACGACGATGGCGATCAACGCGGCGGCGGAGAACCAGCCGATGCTCGACTGCCCGTGCGGGACCACGACAAACGCGGCGAGCAACGGGCCCGTGGCCGATCCGATGTTTCCGCCGACCTGGAACAGGGACTGGGCGAGCCCGTACCGGCCGCCGGCCGCCATGCGGGCCACGCGCGAGGCCTCGGGATGGAAGATCGACGAGCCCATTCCGATCAGCATGGCGGCGATGAGGATGACCGGATACGTCGAAGCCCGGGCCATCAGCAAGAGACCGACGAGGGTCAGGCAGATGCCTGCGGTGAGGGAATACGGTTGCGGGCGCCGGTCGGTATAGATCCCGACCACGGGCTGCAGCATCGAAGCCGTGAACTGAAAGGCCAGCGTGATGAGCCCAACCTGGCTGAAGGTCAGCCCATAGGAGCTCTTGAGAATGGGATAGAGCGCCGGCACCAGCGACTGCATCATGTCGTTGAGGAGATGGCAGAAGCTCAGCGAGAGGATGACCGAGAAGGTGGCGGCGCCGACCGCGTGCGCGGTGACGCGCGGGGCGACCGCCGCCGCGGCCTGGGTCGTCCTGGACGCGAGTGACGTGTCGCTCACCGCCACAGCATAGCAGGCGGCCGCCGTGTATTCAGCAGTTCCGACGCCCCACTGCGCACCAGACCGTCCGACACGCCAAAGCACGGGTCGACTTCTCGGAAATTGGAGGAGGACAAATCGGAGGGCCGCCTCGATACTATGTCCGTGCGGGTCACGTCCGAGCGTGCGGTCGACATCGAACGCGACACTCGGGAGTTCGCCTATGCGTGGACCCGCCTTTTTGCTGCGCTGCTGTTGTCGTCCATCGGTGGCGTTGGCATGTGGTCCGTGATCGTGGTGTTGCCGGCCATCCAGACGGAGTTTGGCGTGGCACGCTCTGCCGCATCGCTGCCCTACACCATGACGATGATCTGTTTCGGCTTCGGCGGCATCCTGATGGGACGTCTTTCCGATCGCTTCGGCATCATGGTGCCGGCCGTCGGAGGAGCCCTGTCGCTGGGGCTCGGGTATGCCCTGGCCAGCCAGGCAACCAGCCTCTGGCAATTCATCGCGGCCCAGGGACTCCTCGTGGGTGTGGGCAGTTCGGTCGCATTCGCCCCGCTCATCGCCGATACATCGCTGTGGTTCGCGAGCCGCCGGGGCATGGCCGTTGCGATCATCGCGAGCGGCAGCTACCTCGCGGGGACCGTCTGGCCGCCGCTCGTGCAGTCATTCATCCAGAGCGCGGGCTGGCGCGCGACGTATCTCGGCATCGCGATCTTCTGCGTGGCGACCATGTTGCCGCTCACGCTGTCCCTCCGGCGGAGGTCGCCGCTCACCGAGTCTACTGTGGCAACCCATGGGTCTGCGTTGCGATCGCCGCTCCCGTTGGGAATGTCTCCGGCCGCCCTCCAAACGGTGCTGGTCATCGCGGGTCTCAGCTGCTGCGTGGCGATGTCGATGCCGCAGGTGCACATCGTCGCGTACTGCCACGATCTGGGCCACGGCGCCGCGCGGGGCGCCCAGATGCTGTCGCTCATGCTCGGTTTCGGCGTGGTGAGTCGTCTCGTCTCGGGCTGGATTTGCGACCGTATCGGCGGGCGGCGCACGCTGCTCCTGGGCTCGAGCCTGCAGGCCCTGGCGCTCACTCTCTTCCTGCTGTTCAAGAGCCTCGCATCGCTCTACATCGTGTCGGCCCTCTTTGGCCTGTTCCAGGGCGGCATCGTGCCGGCGTATGCCGTCATCGTCCGGGAATTCTTCCCGCCCCAGGAGGCGGGCGTGCGAGTGAGCACCGTCCTTATGGCAACCGTCTTCGGCATGGCGCTCGGGGGCTGGGTGACCGGCGTGATCTTCGATATGACCGGCTCCTACCAGACTGCGTTCCTCAACGGCATCCTCTGGAACGTGCTGAACCTGGGCATAGCGGCCACGTTGCTCGTGCGCCCGGCCCGGCCTGTCGCACGAGCCTGACCGCTGAGGGCTGGCCCTACGGGGCCAGCACAGTTCGTACAGGGCGGGTCGAGTGACCGCCGAGAATCTCCCGCGATGCCAAGCGGTTCGTCGGCGGTCGGGGCCGACCCGCGCCCTTACCCAGCGGATCTCCGAGTCACGGCCGAACGGACACGGGTCAGGAAGGCCCAGCCCCCGCACTGGCCGAGGAACGGGTGCAGCGGGGCCCCGTCCCCCGGCGCGGCCGCTAGCCCTGGCGCGGGGGCGGGACGCGGAACGGCGTGTGGCAGGCGCCGCACGCGTTGCGACCGAAGTCCTTGACGATGTCCTGAGAGGCCTCCGCGTTGCCGGCGGCTGCTGTGCTCTGCAGGTGAGCCGCCTCCGTTTCCATCTTCTTGGCGGTGCCCTCGAACTCTGGCCACTTCTGCCAGATTTCCGGCTTTGCCTTGGACTTGTCGGTCAGTGAGCCCTCCGGGAAGAGGGAAGGAATCCTGGCGGCGTTCTTCGAGATGATCTCCGCGTTTGCGGCTACCACCGCCCAGTTCCCTGTTTTTGCATTTTCCTGGATGCTCTTCCACGCGTCTCCGTTCTGCTTCATCACCTTCTGCCGCTCTTCGACGATTTCCGCCGGCGATTTCGGCTGCGCGGTGGTCAACACGGCGACCAGCAGGGTGGTGACCGCAACCAGGGCGCCGAGGCTGATCGATAGGCGCATCGTCTCTTTCCTTTCGCGAGGGGCCGCCCGGAGCGACCCGTCTGGAGGCACTGCGCTTGCTGCCCGGTCCTGTTCCCAGAGCGTGTCCCCCCGGCCGACCCCGGGGCGCCGGACGCACGACCTGCGGGGCTAAACATACGAACTGTGGTCAAGGTTCCTCTAATTAAATCCCTCAACTCCCCCCCCGCCACGCCAGGGCGGCAGCCCACAGGCGCGGGGTGCAACCCGCATGGGAGCGAGACCCTCGGAGGCGAGACCGTGAAATAGCGCACGCGACATCCGGCGACCGTTGAGCACTCGCTCGAGCGCCTGCCGGGTTTGGGCCCTCTGGTGGCCAGTAGATCGAGCGAGCCCGCCGGGCGGTTGGCCAAGGGCGATTGGCTCGATGCGCTGCTTCTCCTCCGCCTTCGTGAGGCCATCCGACCGGCCGCACAACCTCCGCCGGATGCCCAGACCCAGGAACTCCGCACACGCTCCTGCACAGGCACCGGTCGCCGGAGCGAAGGCCGGCCCTCGGAACCCCCGGTTCGAGCCATAGACCCTAGGCTGGCAAGGGTGATTCTACGGCCAGGCGGAGAACGGCAAGCAAAGTTAGCTGTAGCGCCCTTCCGGCAACGATTGCCCTGACAGAAGAAGGCTATTTCTTGTCTAGCGCCTTGGTCGAACTCGAGCGGCGAAGGACCACGCGGCGGCGCCGCCCGTGCTCACGCGGGTCCGGAACGAGGCGGGGCCACGTCACGAGGCCCTCGTGTCTTTCGTCACGAGTCGACGCGTTCGGCGCGTCAATACAGCGAGCGGTACGTGGCAGCGCTTTTCTACTGCCGCCCATGCCTCCAGGTGAAGCCAGCGAGCATGGCCAGACAGGAAGCAAGCAGAGCCAGGGTGGTAGGCTCCGGGACGGTACTACTCGACACAATGGTCGCACTGAGACCGGTACTGTCGTCGATGAAGCTACCGTCACTCCCGACTCCGACCGCGAAATCAATCGTGTCTCCGGCTGCGAGAGTTCGTGTGAGGTTGAAGAGAAGCGGCACGTTGAAGCTGCCAATGCTGCCGTCGAACAGATGGGTACTGCCATCGAGCAACACGTGTACATCCGTTGTTGTCGGCGCCGGATCGATGCCTTCAAAAAACCCGCTGATAGAAAAAGTACCAGCCGACGGTGCGGTCCAGCGGACGACGCTATCCTGTCCAGCCCCTCCAGGGTGCATGTCCAAGAGAGTGGGTGGGACCTGCCCCGTCCCGCACACTTGAGTGCTCGCTGTGGGATTGCCAAGAACCCACGGTTCATGACCACTGAGTTGCCAGCCGACCAAGCTGCCACAGCTACCAGATCCCAACGGCGTGAAGGCCCCTCCGAGGGTCGAAGTAAATCCGTATGCCCAGTTCCCGTTTGGATTCAGCGTACTGGAAAACTGCCCCACCGCCGAATCCGCGAACACGTCGGGTGCGAGGGCAAGAACGAGAGTCAGGACCATGGCAATCTTGATCGCGCCGAAATCCCTCAGTCCGCGAGAACGCATGTGCATACCCTCCTCATTCGAGACATTGCTGGCGTCCAACCCAAAACCCCTACCGTCTTATTGGCGACGTGGGCGCCGAGCGGCGGATCCGAGAAGGTCAGGCGATCGGCGGAGCTCGGAGTGGCGCCGAGTAGGTGGGAGCGCTGACCGGGCCTGCCAGTGTGGCCAAATACAGCTTCGGCGCAATGGCAATACGGGGATTGGCCTCGAGCCCGACGATGGATTCGGTAGCCTGAAGGGTAGAAGTCAAGAAATATACGACATCATCGAAATCAGCCTGATCATAGACGCCGGCGAGCCAGATTTGATCGGGGGGCTCGCATGAGCGAGCGTGATGGGAACGATGATCAGAAGGGCCAGCAGCATGGCGTTCAAGCCATCACGACGAGGTGCGTGCGAGCGGTCGAGAATAGTCATTCTCGACTCGTCAGAGGTTGGTTGTTGGTGGGGGCGAGCCACACTGTGGCCCCCGCGACGTCACCTGTCAACCCAATTCGTAGTGACCTGCGTCGAGAGGAATGACCGCTTGGGAATCGCTACCGCACCCACGGGTTTGAGTCCGAGAGACAGGCCGGTTCGCGGCGTCGGCCCTAGGGCCACCGTTTACGTCTGCTGCATGTTCCGACGGATCCAGGCATCGAGGCTGGCCCGGCCGGGGCCGGCGAACATGAGCCATCCGAGGAGCAGCAGCAAGCACCATTCCGGCAAATAGAAGAAGTCCAGGAGGCCCCCCCACGTCGCGGTGATGTGGTGCTCCGGGGCGGCCGCGGTGGTGATCGCCACGATCATGACTCCGCACAGCATGAGCGCCGCCGGGCGCGTGACCAAGCCGACGACGATCAGCGTGCCGCAGACGAACTCGACGCTCGCCACGAACGGCGCCTGCAGCTCGGGGAAAGGGACGCCGAGGGTGCGAAAGTACTGGATGAATCCCGGGAGCTTGCCGAGCTTGCCGAGCCCTGAGCCGAGGAACTCGATACCGACCGAGAGACGAACCACGAGTCGCCACAGCCACTCGATGCCGTCGAGCCAGGCGTACAGCTGGACCACGAAGTGAGCGGCGCGTCCCATGTGCTCTCCTCCCTGGCGGCGAAGCTCGAGTCGCGTCCCATCACGATCCCGAGCGCTGTCCGTGGCTGGTCGCCGTCGCCCACGACAGAAAGCGCGCGGCTCCGCGACCCAAGCCGTATGGCGGTGAGCCACGGGATTTAGCGAGCGATCTTGGGCCGCGGCCGCCCACCAGCACAATAGCGCCATGCCAATGACAGTTCACTTGAACTCGAAGCCGTGTCCCCGCCCCGCTGAAGGGATACGTTGAGGAAGACCCAAGATCCGGAGCGTCCGAGTGCCGGATCGCTACGACGCTTGCCCGAGACGCTGTGGCTCGTAGACGCGCCCGCGCGTGATCACGCGCTCGATGCGGCGAACGTTCCGGATATCCGCAAGCGGATCCGCCGCGAGCAGCAGCAGGTCGGCCGACAGGCCCGGCGAGATTGTCCCGAACTCGTCCTCACGATCGAGCCGGGCGGCCGGGCGGCTCGTCGCCGCCAGCAGGGCATCCATCGGGGAGAGGCCCGCGCGCACGAGCAGCTCCAGCTCGCGGTGCAGCGAGAAGCCGGAGACGATCGCGACGTTCGGACAGTCGGTGCCCGCGAGCACGGTACCGCCCGCGCGATGAAAGCGTCCGACGAGCGCCAGCAGGTGCTCCCATCCCCTGCGCATGCGATCCACGCCGCGCGGCGATACGCCGACGGCCGCCCGCCGGCGCTCCGCCCAGCGATTGATGAGCTCCTCTCGCACACGGTCGGGCAGGTTCGGCAAGAGCGGTGTCCGCTCCGGATCATCCATGCTCGTGTCACCGACGTCGTCGCCGAATGCGCCCGGCCGCGCCGCGAACAGGACGAGGGTCGGATCGAGAGCCGTGTCCTCCGCGATCAGCCGATCGAAGAGACGCGCCACGGCATCGCCGCGCGGGTCGACATCGCCCAGCCAGCGCCACATCCACCCGCCGTACTCGAAGGGGGTGAGCCGCCCCGCCTCCGGCGGCCGCAGGGCATCGGGCGCGAGCGCGCCGAACACCATCATGTGCTCGACGCAATCGACCCCCGCCTCCGCGGCGTCCGTACCCCACGTCTCCTGCTGGTGCATGAATACGCGCAGCCCTCGCTCCCGGGCGCGCGCGCACGCCCGCGTGGCCGTACCCGGCGTGATCGTGACGTAGAGCTTGATCGCGTGCACGCCGGCATCGGCCAGTTCGTCGATGGCGTCTTCGATGTGTGCCCCATCCACGCGGCGCGCCATATGTGCGAAGCCGGCGTACGGCTCGCCTTCCTCGAGGAACGGCCCGGTGTAGAGCAGGCGCGGCCCGGGCGTCGTCCCGGCATCGATGGCGCCCCGCAACGCCGTGAGGTCGGGGAGCTGCCCACCGAGGTCGAGCACGGTGGTGACGCCCGCCGCGAGAAACAGCGGCGGACGCCAGTAATCCGGGCCGAGCACGTGGACGTGCATGTCGGTGAGCCCCGGAATCACGAAGCGCCCGCGGCCGTCGATGATCTCCGCGCCTTCGGGTGGCGGCGTGTCGTGCGCGGGACCCGCGCGCGCGATGCGATCGCCCTCGATCACGATCGTGGCGTGGGCGAGCGGCGGGCGGCCGGTGCCGTCGATCAACGTGGCCCCGGTGATCGCGATCGGAGGGCGGCGCTTGGCGTCGCTCATGGTCTCCCGGATAATAGCCTGATGGCGAGCCGGATCGAGCTCGGAGGTGGCGCGTGGGTCGACTACCTCCCCGCCTGGATCGCCTCCCCCGAGGCCGATCGCTTGCTCCTCGCCCTGCGCGACGAACTCGCGTGGGAGCAGCGGGAGATCGTGATGTTCGGCCGGCGGGTGCTCCAGCCGCGGTTGATTGCCTGGGCGGGCGCGTTCGGCTATCGGTACTCGGGACAGACGCTCGAGCCGCGCCCACCCGCGCCGGCGCTCGCCGCGTTGCTTGCACGCGTGGTCGATCACACGCAAGCGCCGTTCAATCACGTCCTCGCCAACCGCTACCGTGACGGGGCCGACAGCATCGGTCTCCACGCCGATGACGAGCCCGAGCTTGGGCTCGATCCGGTCGTCGCCACGCTGTCGTTCGGGGCGACACGCACGTTCGTGCTGAAGCTGCGGCGCGGTCGCTTGGGATCGAGTCGGTCGCTCGACGTCGAGCATGGAAGCCTGCTCGTGATGGGCGGGACGTGTCAGCGGCACTACATCCATGGCGTGCCCCGCCAGTCCGGCATTCGCGGCGAGCGGATCAGTCTTACCTTCCGGCATCTCTTGCGCGCGCCCTGATCCCGCCGCGACCCTTCCCGCCGTCCCCGCTGGTCTGAGCTGCCGAGCCCTCTTCGTGGAATTCTCCTCGTCGGCTTGCGTGCACCTCCTCCACGTCAGTCAGGCCGAAAGCTTAGTCACGGCCGCGAGGGGTGGCGACGCGGACAATCAGGAGCGGCCAACTCGGAAACGTCGCGAAGAGCAACGGCAGATCCATGCGCTGTCCCCTGAACGGTCATCCAAGCAGAGGCGGGCGGCGTCGCCATAGGCGGAGCGCTCTCCGCTAGTCAGTACGCGAGAGTTTTGCCGACAGGGTGCTGTTGTCCGACATGGTCGCGTGGACCTCCATCATGAGGTTGCCGGCGGGATCTCTCAGCACCGTTCCCACGCCGCGTCCGTTCACGCCTTCAAAGATGAGGCGTCCCTCGTCGATCACGATCTTGCCCTTTCCGCGGGACACCCCGATCGGTTCTTGGGCGGACACGACGTCGTACGAGCCGTCCTCTCGGATCATCAGCGTGACATTGTCCGGCTCGAATACGGACCGCCTATACACGACGCCCTTCCACGTGCCCGCCACCGCTTTGATGTCGGACACCGCGACGGGGGTAATCGGGCCGAGGCTGGCACAACCAACCAGGGTGGCCACACATCCGACCACGAAGGCGGTCAGAACGGTTGCGAGCGATCCGAGGCCGGTGCGTGTCACCGCCCCTCCTCCCTTCCAGGTTTGCCGACAAACGCTAAAGTACACGTCGGGCAGCCGAACCCTGCCCAGCGGTCCAAATGGTAATCGGCTGCATCCGCCCCTTCACATGAACCTCACCGCCGGGCTTGAGCCGATCGAGGCCGAGCCCAACCAGCCTTCCCTCCTCGCGTACGCGACCGATGACCGCATTGCTCACCACGAGCTCGACATCGAGGTCGCGGGTGAGGCGCTCCAGACGGCTTGCTACGTTGACGGTGTCGCCGACCACGACATAGTCCAGCCGTTGCGCATCGCCGATGCTTCCCAAGACGGCTTCTCCGTAGTGCACACCGATGCCGATATCCACCGGCCCCAAGCCGCGTTTCACCCGCTCCCCACTCCAGCGATGCGTCTCGTCCGCCAACTGCCACGCGCACTGAAGCGCCCGTCCGGCGTCGTCGGCGCCCCGAGACGGTGTGCCAAACGTCGCCATGACGGCATCGCCGATGTACTTCTCGAGCGTGCCACGATGATCGAAGACGATGTGGGTAACCCGCTGGTGGAACTCCGTCAACAGCGCGATCGTGGCCTCCGTGCCCAGCGATTCGCTGAGATGCGTGAATCCTCGGATGTCGGCGAAGAGCACGGCCACCGGCTGGCGTCGCGCCGCCATGCCCGCCGCGCCCGCCCTCGCGAGGGCATCGACCACATTCGGGGAGAAGTATCGGGAGAGGCTGGCTCGTTCCAGGTGATCGGTCACCTGCCGTCTCAACAAGCCCCGCGAGCGCGCCACGGCCGCCGCCAACACCGCCGTGAGGAGGGCCAGGAGCACTGTCTGAGTACGCCACGCCGCATCGCTCACATAGAGAGGATCCAAATAGAGCTCGAGCGACGCGATCGGGCTCAGCCCGGGCTTGTCGATGGCCGGGCTGTGGATCGAGACCGTGCCGGGCAAGCGCAGCATGATCTGGTGTCCGAGACCCCAGAGGCCGATCGTGACCGCCCCGGTCCAGACGACGAGCCTCGGCGAGTACGACAATGCGGTTCCCGCGACGTACACGAACAGATAGAAGACCGTGGGCAGCCGGAGCTGCATCTGTGGCGGCCAGCTCGCGGGGAACGTAATCGGGGTCAGGATGACCCCGATCAAGAGTGCCCCTTCGAAGATAGTGAAAACACCCGCCCAGAAGACGGGCCGCCCATAGCGGCGCCCGAGCAGATACTGCACCACGCCGGATGCGGCAAATGTCGCGACGACGAGGAGGCCTGGAATCGATCGGGCGGGTGCGTAGTACGCAACGAGCGACACGGCCACGACGGCGAGCAGGGCGAGCCGGACGCGGAGATGGAACCCGAGACCCTTCTGCTCGGCATCGGTCATCGCCCGGTCGATGCTTGACGATCGCTCACGCCGTGCAAACCACGTCCACGTCCGTCGAGCGTGGTGCCCCAACCGGGCGCGCGCGACCCTGGCCCATCGACGACCTGGCTTGAGGGTTGGCCGAGCCGCTGATTCCACCGGCCGCGTTGGGTTCACCGGCATGTCGTCAATCCCGCTCTATGCCATTCGCCGGGAAGCTCCCGCTAGCGCCAGAGGTTCGTCCGGGCGAGGTCGACGATCTCGTCGCCGCGGCCGCCGAGAACCGCCTTGATCATGAAGATGCCGAAGCCGGTCATCTGCTCGAGACTGATCGTCGGGGGCATGGCGAGCTCCCTCCGGTGCACGGCCACCTCGACGAGAGCGGGCCCATCGTGGGCGAATGCCTGGGCGATCATCGGCCGAACCTGTTCCGGCCGCTCCGCCGTCAGCCCCAGGAGCCCGGCGGCCTCAGCTATCTTCGCGAAATCGGGATTGTCGAGGTCGGTGGCGAAGTCGAGGAACCCTGCCGCCTTCATCTCCAGCTCCACGAAGCCCAGGGCGTCGTTTCGGAACACGATGATCTTCACGGGAAGCTTGAGCTGACGGAGCGAGAGCAGATCGCCCATGAGCATCGCGAGGCCGCCATCGCCGCACAAGGCGACGACTTGACGCCCCGGATGACTGGCCTGGGCCCCGATGGCCTGAGGCAGCGCATTGGCCATGGACCCGTGGTTGAAGGACCCGAGGAGCCGGCGCTGGCCGTTCATCGTCAGATAGCGGGCCGCCCAGATCGTTGGAGTGCCCGTGTCGCAGGTCAGGATGGCGTCGGGGGTGGCCAACTCGTCGACCATCCGGGCGACATATTGAGGGTGGCTACGGGGCCCGGACCCAGCGGTCGCGAGCTCATCGAGAGACTTTCGCTGCCGCCCGTAGTGCTCACGGGCCACCTGCAGATGCCGCCCGTCTTCGTGTGCCGCGAGCTTGGGTAGGAGGGCCCGCAGGGTGGTCTTCGCATCGCCGACGAGACCCAGGTCGACCTTGGTCCGTCGGCCCAGCTGCTCTCCCCGGGCATCGATCTGGACGATCGTCGCCTCCTTGGGAAAGAACTGCTGGTACGGGAAATCGGTGCCGATCATCAAGAGGACATCGCAGGCCATCATGGCGTGGTAGCCCGACGAGAACCCGAGAAGCCCGGTCATGCCAACGTCGAAGGGATTGTCGTACTCGATGAATTCCTTCCCGCGCAGCGCGTGCACCACCGGCGCGCTCAGTCGGCGCGCGAGCTCGACCAGCTCCGTGTGCGCGCCGGCGCACCCGGCGCCTCCGAAGATCGTGACTCGTCGTGCGCTGTTCAGGAGCTTCGCGAGCGCGGCGAGCTCCGCGTCGGACGGGCACAGGAGGGGCCTCGGCTCGGGAAACGTCAGGCGCGGCCCGTCCGCCACGACTTCGCGCAGAGCGACATCGCCCGGGAGGGCGATGACCGATACGCCGCGGCGGGAGACTGCGGTCTGCATGGCGATCTCGAGCATGCGCGGCATCTGCTCCGGATGCGAGACCAACTCGCAGTAGTGGCTACACTGCGCGAAGAGGTGCTCGGGGCGGGTCTCCTGGAAGTACCCACTGCCGATCTCGTGGGTGGGGATCTGTGCGGCAATGGCGAGCACGGGCACCCGACTTCGGTGGCAATCGTACAGCCCGTTGATCAAGTGCAGGTTGCCAGGGCCGCAGCTGCCGGCGCAGACGGCGAGTTGACCGGTGACGTGCGCTTCGGCTCCCGCTGCGAAGGCGGCCGTCTCCTCGTGCCTCACGGGAACCCAGCGAAGCTGGGCTTGTCGCCGGATGGCGTCGGTGATCCCGTTGAGCGAGTCTCCCGCAACTCCATACATTCTCGACACCTCACGGCTGACGAGGGTGTCCACCAACAGCTCAGCAACCGTCTTCTTTCCCATGACGTCCCCTCCGCTCTCAGGCGTCTTCCGGGCCCTTGTCGAGCGCTTTGCGCAGTGACGAGAGCGACGCCGACGCTGTCCGCACTCTGTTGGGATGACGCGCGCCGGCCTGCCGTTACCCCCGCCTCGAGTTGCCTCTAATTCTACTCGGTCGGAACTCTTTGCGGGATTCCTAGGGCTGCCGCTTCTCCCCGCGGGCATCTTCCTGTTCGATGTAGTTGCCGCTCCATGGTTGCCTCATCTCTCGCGCAGGGCTATCATCTCGGCGTCAATCGTATTGAAAGGAACCGGCATGCCATACTCGGTCGCCATCGTCGTGGGAAGTCTCCGCAAGGACTCCTTCAACCGCAAGATCGCCAACACCTTCATCAAGGTCGTGCCAGCCACGCTCAAGCCGGAGATCGTCGAGATCGGCGGCCTGACGTTTTTCAATCAAGACATTGAAGCTGATCCGCCGGCCTCGTGGGTCGCGTTCAAGAGCAAGATCAAGGCGGCCGACGCGGTGCTGTTCGTCACGCCGGAGTACAACCGCTCGATGCCGGGAGTGCTCAAGAATGCCATCGACATCGCCTCGCGCCCGTACGGGCTGAGCGCCTGGGACGGCAAACCGGCGGGAATCATCAGCGGCTCGATCGGCGCCGTCGGCGGCTTCGGCGCCAATCATCACCTGCGCCAGTCGCTGACCTATCTCAATATGCCGGCCATGCAGCAGCCGGAAGCTTACCTCGGCTCGCTTGCGGAATGCGTCGACGCGAAGGGGGAACTACTCGAGAGGACGCGGCAGTTCATCGCCAAATTCGCCGAAGCCTTCGCGGTTTGGGTAGCGCAGCACGCCCAAAGATAGTCAAACGTCAGCGACTCGAGGAGCGGCTTCTCCGATCACGAGGGCCATTCTTGGTCATGGTCTCCGCTCTCACGCGGGCGCAAAGATGCTGGCGGGAGCGTCGGAGCTGGGTGCCTCGCTGGTGGCGGACTGCGGCCCCGCGAAGGCGGCGTCGCGCTGCAGTGTCGGGAGTACGTGGGCGGCGAACAGGCGCAGATTCAGCTGGGCCTCCTCGTGCGGCATGCCCC
>Ga0306921_10000652_pt1 | contig 31798 bp, 34 predicted proteins | sample sta12Cox44000080_FD_203760 | JGI IMG/M metagenome (GOLD analysis project Ga0306921, IMG submission 203760) | Lab enrichment of tropical soil microbial communities from Luquillo Experimental Forest, Puerto Rico - statoxic.12C.oxic.44.000.080 (v2)... | ecosystem: Environmental > Terrestrial >... | reverse complement strand
GCGCTGGAATTCCTTGGCGCGACTTGCCGGAACGGCTTGGCGACTGGAAGAACACGCACAAGCGGTTCAGCCGCTGGGCCAAGAAAGGGGTGTGGCAGCGCCTCTTCGAGCACCTCGCCGCCGAGGCCGACAACGAATATGCGATGATTGACAGCACCATGGTGCGCGCCCACCAGCACCGTGCCGGCGCACCCAAAAAAAGATGACGATCAAGCGATCGGCCGCAGCAAGGGCGGATTGAGCCCCAAAGTCCCACGCTCTGGTCGACGCCCTCGGCAACCCACTGCGCTTCCTGCTGACCCCAGGACAGGCCCATGATCTGATCGGCGCCGACGCGTTGCTGCCGCAAATCGCCGCCGAGGTGTTGATCGCCGACAAGGCCTATGATGCCGATGAGCGTGTTCTCAAACCGCTGGCGAGTGCCGGGAAATCCACCGTGATCCCGCCTCGGCAAAACCGAACAACGCCCCGCCAGTTCGATCAGGCGCTCTACCAGACGCGCCACCTGATCGAGAATTTCTTCTGTAAACTCAAACAGTACCGCGGCATCGCCACGCGTTACGACAAGACCGCGCGAAATTTCCTCGCCGCGCTCCACCTCGCCGCCGCTACGATCTGGCTTAATTGACGACAGGCCCTAGTCTAGTACTGTGTTTCCGGAATAACCGACCTATGGCGTCAGGCTGCATGGTCGATTTTGTAACGCCAGGTGTGGACGACAGGCTCGCGGTTGATATCGTCGATGAAGGCCATCAGGCGTTACGTGAGTTCGTGTTTGGAGCTGACGCGGATGTGGCGCAATAGCGAGCGCGCCAGCTTGGAAAAGAAGCCTTCGATGAGATTGAGCCACGAGCCATGGGTCGGCGTGAGCGTGAAGGTGAAGCGTCCGATCGGCTGCGCGGCAAGCCAGGTCGTGGTCTCGTGCGAGACGTGGGCGGAATGGTTGTCGAGGATGACCTCGATGGCGGTGTCGGCGGGGTAGGCCGCATCGAGCAGCTTGAGGAACTCGATGAATTCGCGGCTGCGGTGGCGTTCCTTGACCAGGGCATGGGCGTGACCGGTGAACAGATCGATACCCGCCATCAGGGTCAGAGTGCCGTGCCGCTTGTATTCGTGATCGCGCATCACGGTCGGGCTTTTGCTGGGAAGGGCGATCCGCGCCGTCGTAGCGATCGCCTGGATCCCGGGTTTCTCGTCCTAAGAGACAATGGCGAGACCCCCGCCACCGCCGCCATCCGGGTCCTGGCTCGCCCGACTTTGCGCTTGCCCACGCAGCATCGCCACCTGCCGGTAGACACAGAGGATTTCGGCCATCGTGGGCTCGAACTCGGGATCGCGCTTTTCCAGGTAGTAGCGCACTTTGTGCGGCTTGACCTCGTGCTCGGCCAGGATCTTGCAGACCGTTCCCTGGGCCAGCTTTGCCACGCTCGGATGCCCGGCGCTCGGCCCCGTGCTGGCGAGCGTGCGCGGCGAGCCGCCGGGTGGTCCACAGTTCATGGGGATAACCCAATTCCTTAGCCTTCCGGCACGCCAATGCCACCAGCCAGGTCTTCGCCTCAGCGGTGATGATCCGATCGCGTCCGGCACGCGGCCGAAAAATACCCAGCGAGGCGCTACGCGATCTTCGCAACCGCCGGGCTTCCTTCATCCGCAACCCTGCCTATCATCACGGCCGTCCTGGTTCATACCGGCGCGACGTCGAAGTGTACGGTTTGATGCTCGCGTTGAACGTTGACGCAGAGTTGCGGAACATCACGGGCGATGCGCCGACATTTTACGGGTCGGTGGCCACCGATTGGCTATCGGGATCGGCGCCCGCCGAGCTTGCGGCCGCAGCGGCGACTCCACGGCTTGCCGCTCGGTTCTGGCACCTGCTGGCGATGCAGCTGGCACGCGTCGGGCAAGATACCGCCGTAACGGCGGAGCTGCTGAGGCTGGCGTCCGCGACGGAAATCTTGAAGACTTTCGATGTCGATCTCCAGGCGCTCGGCGCGCCAGAGCGGGCCTTTAGTGTCTCGAAATTCACTGCCGCTGAAAGCTTTAGGATCCCCGAGCTCACCCCCGACGTGTTTAGCGGTGAGGATGCCCAAGAGCCGCTGCGGATGACTATGCGCGAGTTGCGGCGTCGAGTGGGATACGGTCCCGAGGCTTTCCCCGACGATGTGGATACGTTGATTGATCCCGCCTTCGAGTTGGTGGCGGTCATACCACAGCTGACGATCAGACCTTATGCCGCTGCCGAGCAGAAAGTTAAGGACGACAAGCAAAAAGATGAGGACGAAGTAGATGTCTTCTAGAGCGGGATGGAAGAAGAATTCGTAGAGATCGCCTGGCGACAGACCCGCAGTCTTGCTCACCATCCTCACGGGTTGACGGCCCAGGTTATTCCTTGGGGCAATCTCGCTCAGACCGCCGCTGCGTTCGCCTTGCCGGCCGTTGGCGGCATCTTTGGCGAAGATCGGCCCTGGGTGCGGGCGCGCCTTGATGATCTGGTGGAGCGCAACCCTGGGGGAGGCGAGCGGAAGGCATCTCTCCTCATCCTACAGGCGAAGGATGGCTAGCGCAGGGCCCAGCTACGGCCTGGAGAAATTGACATCCGGCAGAGGCCACGCTGCGGTAGTTCTGCACGGGATTAGACAGACGCGCGATGCGCCTGCGCCATTTGCGCAGATGATCGCGAATGAGTCCGGAGCTCTCAATGTGTTCGTCTATGGCTACAACCATACCCGGGCAAAATGGAAAAGATCTGGCTCTGGCCATATCGCGGGACATTCCGGTATGCCGCGTGGATTTGGTCGGATTACAGCATGGGCGGACTGGTAGCGCGCCTCGCTGCCACGGAGGAGCTCCCTTCGCGCATCCACACCGTCATTACGCTTGCCACACCTAACCGAGGTTCGGTGTCCAACGCCGAGTTGACAACTCTTGGTCAGCTTGGGCGAAGCGTCTTCGAGGCCATCTCTCCGCTCGCACCGCGCACCGAGGGCGTGAAGGACCTCACTCGGGCGGCGAAAATCATGTCCAGCCGCAGGAACGCTCTGCTACAGGCAAATCCGCAGCTGGACATTAGCGCCACTTAGCGTCGGTATGCGAGTATCCCCGGGTTGTTCTACAACAAAAACGAGACAGAGTTCGCTTGGGGACCTTCTGTTCAGATTTCCGGGCTGACAGCGGCGCTGACGTTACTCGGCCTTCGCCTCCGCCTGATGAAGATGAAGCGTTCCCATGACGGTATCGTCACCGAGCGCTCCAACGACATCAGCTCCTCGGAAACGCATGATCTGGTCGGAGGTGCATCTGGTTACCTCGGGACAAGCTGATCAGCCTGCGCGCTTGTCATGCGGTGATCGACCGCTGCCGTGAACACGGTCACATTTCGATCATCAAGGACCCAGCAATCGCGCGGCTGACGGCGGCCCTGCTGACATGTGACGACTGGCGAAACCTCTGTAAAGAGCACCCAGATCTGAGCCATCGGGTCCGGCTCTGTCCTTTTGCTACTGATTAGCGTCGTTGATAGTTCACACGATACATCTGCAGGGGTATCTTGCTAGCCCAGCGTGCTGCTCACCGCTGAAATCTGGTCGTTTTTTCCTGCCTGGTGAGAATGCAGCGCGTAAGGGCGAGCAACTCAGCCGGAAGGGGATGCCTCGCACGATGTGAGCGCTGGCTTGCGGGTAAGTGATTGCCCAAACGTAGGGCGAGCGTAACCCGCCGTGCCGGCCGCGAAAATAGGTGGCAGGCTGCCCCGGCTTCCACCGGGGTTCACCCCTACGGACTCCGGCGTCTAGTGCCCTCCGACCGCTCTGCGTCTCCTGCCGCTCATCAGATAGATGTTGGCGCGCGGCTCGAAGAGAGGATCGCCCGAGGCTTCGATCCCGTCCACTCGTGGGATCGAATCGAATATGATGTTTTGCTGCTCGCTGGCGTTATTCGCGGCGATCTCCCGCAAGCTGATTTCGCCGAACGCGCGTTGAGGACGCTCCTCCGGCCAGCGGACCGTGGCATCGTCAACGGTGTCGCCGTCGCGCCGGATAGCACACGACATCGGAAAACAGCCAGTCGATCGAGCCGACCGCGCGCGGATCAAGGGCGAAGGCGCTCTCGAGCCGGTGCTCGATGCCAGGCAGGCGTGCAATTTCCGGCGCAAGCGGCGCCTTGTCGACGCTGACGACATGCGCACCCATCTGCTGCAATGCCCAGCTCCAGCCCCCTGGGCTGCTGCCGAGATCGAGACACCTTTCCCCTGGGCCGGCATCCGATCAGGGTCAGCGCCTCCCGAAGCTTCAGATAAGCGCGGCTCGGCGGTCCGCTGCGATCTTCGACAAAGCGGATCTCGCCGTTCGGAAACGCGCTGGTGCAACGTGGCGCCACGAGCATCGTCTCGGCATCGAGCAAAGTCCATAAGCCGGGCGGAGCCTTGGGTGGCGGCATTCCGAAGACGAGCGGCTTCGCTGAGACCTTGGGGAGCTGTTCTTGGATCAAGGTGGCCCGCCGGTAGAGTTTGGGCGCGTAGAGGGCCCAGTTGCGTTGAAGCGCGCGCAGCTTTGCCGCCGCGTCCGAAATCGAGGCGATCGCGATCTCGCACGCATCCCGCCAGACATTGGCGGCCCGTGTCGCCGGGTGCGGCGGCCCCGATGCGACCAGCAGTCGGCCGAGCCTGACCTCGACGGCGCTGAGCTCATGGTCGAGCTCGTCGACATATCCTTCGGCCGCGAGATAGGCGGTGCGATCGCGCATCGCGCAAGGATCGCACGCCGAACTTGGCGCGTCGCGGCTGATTTGCGAAACTCCCGGCATGCCTATTGATCATCGAATCGCCGAACTCGCCCGCGTGATCGACCGGGCGCGCCGAGCGGTCGTGTTCACCGGTGCAGGCATCAGCACCGAGTCAGGGATCCCCGATTTCCGCAGCCCCGGCGGGATCTGGACAAAGATGGCGCCGATCGATTTCTCGGATTTCCTCTTCTCCGAGGAAGCTCGGCGCGAAACCTGGCGGCGCCGCTTCGAGGCCGACGACACCTGGCGAAACGCCCTACCGAACCGCGGTCACCGTGCCGTCGCCGAGCTCGTCCGCCGCGGCACGGCCGCCGCGGTCATCACCCAAAACATCGACGGCCTCCATCAGGCCTCCGGCGTTCCCGTGGACCAGGTCATCGAGCTGCACGGCAACTCGACCTACGCGCACTGCCTCGATTGCGCAACGCGGTACGAAATCGCCGAATTGCGGATCAACTTCGAGCGCGACGAAACGGCGCCGGTTTGCGACACCTGCGGCGGCTGGGTCAAGACGGCGACGATCTCCTTCGGCCAGGCGATGCCGGTCGAGCCGATGTGTCGGGCCGAGGTCGAGACCCTCGCCGCCGATCTATTCATCGTCGCCGGCTCTTCGCTGGTGGTCTATCCGGCGGCCGGGTTCCCGGAACTGGCCAAGCGCAACGGCGCTACATTGGTTATCGTGAACCGCGAGCCAACCGGCCTTGACAGCCTGGCCGACCTTGTGCTGAACCGCGCAATCGGCGAAACTCTCGGCGCGGCGGTCGGCGTTGACTGAGCTCCCACCCTGACGCTCTCCCGGTCTGGCCCGGCTTGAGCTTGCCGGTACGCTCGGCGTCTTCGATCACGCCCAGCGCCAGCCGGTCCTTGACCGAGCCCAACGGATTGAAGGCCTCGATCTTGATATAGAGCTGCACATCTGGCGGCGCCAGCTTGCCGATCCGGACCGCTGGGGTGTTGCCGACCGTTTCAAGGATGTTCGCGAACTTGCGGCCCATGGTTTTCCCCCAGTGATCGGCTGCCAAAGGCTTACGGCGCGGCGCGCGCCCATCTTGATCCAGGACGGAACGCTGAGGCGATGCGCCTGGCTAGCTCACGCCTTCGACGATGAAGGCGCGGCCAGTTGAGTTGGCAAACCGGATCGGCAGTATTTTCTGGTATTCAGTCGAATCGTATCAGCGCTTCACCGCCGCCGTGTCGGCAGATTCGAGGATGACGATTTGCCGAGCCTCACAGTCACTGGAATAAGGCCCGAACCCGAGCCGTGGCTGGGGCGTGGCCCAGGCTACCCTCTGCCGCTGCTATAGAAAAATTCGGAGTAGCTGGCGGCCGGCCCGCGAGCCGTTGCTGCCGCCGTCAGCGGTGATCAGCAGTCGCGTCGCATTGGGGTAACGCGCCCGACCGAGGTTGAGCCACCACTGGCGGAAGCTGTTGACCGCGAAACTTGTCCCTGGCAACGAACAGGGGCGGCCGTGTCATGATCGACGCCGACACTCACCCATCCGGAATTCGCGGCAAGGTCACAGACCGCGTAAGGCACTGCGCGGCCGAGTTCCTTGATCAGGAAGTCGTGCACCCGGCCTCTTCCGGGCTGCCTTGCGGCCAATACTCGCGGCCATGGTTGCGGAAGTCCCCACGGTCAAGCCCGTGGGCTGAGGGCCCACAACAAGATCCTTCTTCTTGGTGTCGACCGAGATCACCGGTTGTTATTCGGCCAAAGCCGCGGTCACTTGGGTGTTGATACGGGCGAATTGCGCATCCTGGTCGGGGTTGGCTGTCGCCCTCCTTGTCTTACGGTTGCCTTGCAGGCTGTAGACCGCTGCGTTGAGCAATTCGGTAACAAGGGTGCGGCTCACCTGGTGGCCTTGCTGCTGCAGCGCTTTGGCGAGGCGCCGCGCGCTCTTGCAGGTCCACCGCAACGGCGCCCCGGGATCCTCCCGCGTCGTCGGTTCGACCAGCGCCTTGAGATACAGGACCAATGTCGGGTCCTTGACAACCGCCGGCTTGCGTCCCGCCCCCCGCCGCCGAACTCGCTCCGATGGTTCGTCCTGCACCAATTCCTTCAGACCCCGCCCGATCGTGCTCGGCGGCATGCCGGTTGCCATCGCCACCGCGGCAATGCCACCATAACCCGCAGCAAACGCCTCCGCCGCCGCGACCAGACGACGGCCCCGTTCGTCGAGAACGGCGCTATCGTGGAAAACCGCTCCCGGATGGGTTCAACATCGATCGCCGCCACAACATGGGGGACCGTCTGCCGCGTCTGCCGTAATACCCCGCCTCTGCGAAGGCGGGGGACAACGTTGGCAGGATGCTTTCCATGGCGCTGCGCTGGACCCGTGCTGCCATGCCGGAGGCAGCCAAGGGCTTTCGCCGGAGCAAAGCCTACAGGCAATTCTCGACACTGCGCACGGCTCTCGCAGCTCACCACGCCAAGCATACCACCCACAGTACTGTTGAACCGCGTGCCAAGGCCAGATAATCTTTTCAACCGGCAATGCCTGCCGAGCAAATCTCAACAAAGACCGGGCACGCCTTCTATGTGAGCGCTTACGCGGACGGATGTTACCTGGTTCGAGTGGCTCGACCAGCGCTACGGCATCTGGCAATGTGGCAAACTCATGGGAACCGGAGGGCTTGTTTTTGCGCCGGTAGCCCGCGGTATCAGAGAGATCGCTGGTCCTCGGTAATCACGGCCCGCGAGGCTGGGGTGTCATCGATCTCCTCGATCGCCGTGCGCCCCCTGCCCGCTTGGCTCCCCGAGATGCCCCTCAGACCGATTGCCCGGCCAGATGGACAAGAGCGCAGATCGGATACGCCAATAAAGCCCGAGACCAAGACCGGTTGGCGGCGGCGTTGGTGACCACCATGCGGGACCTAGCTCGCCCCTCAGCGAGAACGACCAAACCGCGTCGCCCGTAGCACTCCGCTGGATCGAGTTGCCTCCGGTGGCGATGGCGATGTATTGCTCGCCATCGACCTCGTAGACGATGGGTGGCGCATCGGCCCCGAACCCGGTCTGGAATTTCCACAACACCTTGCCCGTAACGGCGTCGACGGCCACGAAGTTGCCGTCCGGTTCTCCGCGAAACAGTAGCCCGCCGGCAGTTACTGACGAGCCGCTGCCGCCGCCCATGCGATAAGGCATTTTGTGCTGCCATGCGATCGTGTTCGTCCTGCTGTCGATGGCGGTGAAGGTGCCGGCAAGCGGGGTGTGGAAAGCTGCCTCCTGCGAGCCGCTAGTGAAGATCTTGCCGGGGCGGTACTGCCGCGGGAACCGTTCGAACACACTGGTGCGGATGGTCCCGGGGACGTAGAAATAACCCGTGTCCGGGCTGTATGGCATTGGCGACCAATTGGTGCCACCCTGACCGGAAGGCTGGAGCGCCACCGGCTCGTCCCAGAAAGGCTCGAAAATGCAGCCGGTCTTGAGGTCGGGTACCGGGTCGGCGCATTGCGGCACGGTGGCGTCGCCCCGCGGATAGGGCTGCGTTTTGGCCGTCTTTTGGCGCGGCTCCTGCGGTACCGGACGTTCGTCGATCCCGATCAGCGGTTTCCCGTTGGTGCGATCGAGGATATAAACCCATCCGGTCTTCCCAGCCTCTGCTATTCCCATGCGGGGCTGCCCGTCGACCACGGTGTCGAAGAGCACGACCGGGCTTGCTGCGTCGTAGTCCCAGATGTCGTGGTGCACCTCCTGGAAATGCCAGACGTATGAGCCGGTCTTGGCGTTAAGCGCAATGATTGAGGCACAGAACAAATTGACGCCCTCCCGCACCGACCCGTCATAATCGGGTCCGCAATTGCCGGTCGCGAAGTAGATGAGCCCCAGTTGCGGATCGAGCGCCGGCGTATTCCAAATCGGGGCCCCGCGAGGGATCGCTGTCTCGCTGGGGACCGGCCAGGTATCGCTGCCAGTTTCGTCGTCAGGACCGGGCACGGTATAAGCGCGCCACAGGATCTTGCCGGTCTTGGCATCGAGGGCGGTCAATCGCCCCCGGATTCCGAGTTCGCCCCCGGAGATGCCGCTATAGACGATGCCGTCGTAGTAGAGTGGCGCACTGGTGATGCTATAGCCGTTGTGCCAGTCCTCGATCGGCGTCCTCCAAACCTCTCTGCCGGTCTTGATGTCGAGCGCCACGACATTGGCGTCGAGTTGGCCGACGAACAGCATGCCCTCACCCATTGCTAGCCCCCGGCTCACCCAGCCGCAGCACACGACCGATATCTTCTGGTCGATCCACGACCAGCGTTGCCATAGGATCTCACCGGTTTTGGCATTCAGCGCGAAGACATCGTCATTGCCGGTCACCATGTACATGATCCCGTCCTTGACGAGCGGAGTAGCCTCGGCCGAATATTTGGTGCCGAACCCCGAGCGTTTGAGGCGGGTCATCCACACCCCTTTCAGCTGCTTGACATTCGTCGTGTCGATCTGTTTGAGTGTCGAATAGCGCTGATTGGTAAGGTTTCCGCCAGTGGTGACCCAATCCCTGGCGACCGGGTTTTCAAGCAACTGGTTTATCTCTGGATCGGCGGCTCGAATCGGCGCAACCAATGAGATCAACAGCCCAAAGGATATCCGTACTACGGCCATTGCCTGCGGGCGACACCGCATAAAATCTTCTCTTCCTAATTGCCGGCTCCAGGCCACCTTGTACCAGCTTGACGTGGCGAGTAGCAGCAGAACGGAGAAGCGGTGAATTTATCGGGTCATTAGACTATAGTAAACGCGTTTGGCGGCACGAAACATCGCTGATCCTTCCGGCAAGGCTGTGCGCAGCACCATCTCGCTGCCGTCAACGAGATGCCTCAGTGCGTGCGCCACCGGATCGCGCATAAAATAGTGGCGAAAATATGCCCCTAGTTCCCGCATCGTCTTGGCGCCCCCATTATCGGCATACTTGGCGACATAGGGGGTGAAGTGCGGGTATAGGGCTTCGACATTGAATAGGGTCGTGCGCATATAGTTTCCGATCAGAAGGTCATCGAACAGTTCGTGCTCGATGCAGCTCATCAGCGAGTTGCGCGGGCATTCGAAGCGGATCCCGACGTCTCGTTTTGAGCGATTGAGATCGACTGTAACCCTTGACCCTCCGGCAGAAACCTCAATAAACCCAAAATTCTTGCGCAATGCCTCACGGGCAGAGAAGTACTGTTGTATTTTCCCTTTGTCCTCTGCAGTCAGCTGGTCCGACCAGCTGTCGCCAAACTCTTCCGGTTTCTTGATAATGCGGGGCGACCGCGGCGGATCGATCGGCGTAACTTCATCCGTTTCACAGTCGACCCGGACAAAGGCAGGAAGTATCTCCGGCCAGTTTTCCATCGCGTGGCTTCGGTAGTCCTCGAGGTCCGGGATGAGATCGTTGGCCCACGCGCTATCCTCACGCTGGTAACGATGGAACGATGAAAACGGAATGACCTTTGTAGCGCCCATCGTTGTGGCGCTTGTCTGAGATCGCGGTGCAATCGGCCGACGCTTTTCCGCGATCGAGGTAAGTTTATGACCGGATGGATCGAAGAGGTTCAGCATGTCCGCTCCGCCCCAGCCGTGGAGCTGGAGCAGATAAACCTCTCTAAAGTGCTTCGCCATTTGCCGAATACGGAAAGACTCCCCGAATTCAGGGGAGTCGTTTTGGTTTATGAGAAGGCGACCATTGATATCAATCAGCAGTATTGAATCTTGGTTCTGATTGGCAATCGAGTAAACGCGTATCCCTTTTGATAGCTGGATCCACTCTCGGTCGGGCAGAACACGCACGCGGTAGCCCGCCGTCGTCAAATCCCTTTTAATGCGATTACCGTAGTGGTCGGACAGAAGGAACTCCCCTTTGGTCAACATCGGTAGAGAGGCAATATTCATATGGTCGGGGTGACCATGCGAGAACCAGTGGTATTGGGCATCTCGGATCGCGTGCGTTTGCGCCGCGGGAATTTCGTAATCCAGCCCCCAACTCCCAAAATAAGCGTCGCCATCGATCCAAGCATCGGTTGTCAGAACCGGCCTATCATCATAGGCAATTACGATCGCGGAGCCGATGGTCTCAAAGAAGCGCATACCTAACTCACTGCCGACCTCTAACCATCTTGTGCCCTTTTTCAGCCTCTTCGGTCCTCCTACCCTCTTTACGAGATTCTGGGAGAGGGCCGACCCTCTTTACTTGATTACAGTGAAGGCTGCAATAGCTCATATCCACAAAAAGTGTCAATGCTCAATTCATGTGGACAATCTTAGTTAAACGTTTCAAGGGACCAAAAAGGGTCAACCCATGCGGTGCCTCGGGATGCGACCCCGAGTGAGTGAAGGTCAACGAACCAGATCTATGCTGCAAGCGATGGTTGACGACGCGGCCGCGACCGATCGTCGCCGGATGCTCGGAATATGAAAAAGCTGACGGAGGCATAGGCACAATGCGCCGCGTGTGATAGCGCTCAGTCATGCTCGCGATCCGTCGTGTCGGCTCTCATCGGCCATCTTGATCGAAGCGGCATAAGATTTCGCGAGCAACTTGGGGCGCCGAGCCTCGCGCATTGCTCTCAAATTATTGACCCAGCTTGAACGCCTTTGAGCGAACTCACCAGGGTCGAGTGTGTCAACCAACCGGAAGAGATCATCTCTGTCATCGGCGAGCCACCCGATTGGACCGTAGCGGGCGAACATTGCTTCCATCGTGCGGTTCCGCAACACGATCAACGGTTTCAGGGCAGCAATTGCGTCACTAACCGTGCCGCTTCCAGTGAAATCATACACGTGGCCAGGCAAAGGCAAGCACACAAGATCGACCTTTTCCAACGCCGCCAGATACTCATCGCGGAGCAGGGGCATCTTGGAAGGGGTCCGCGCCAACTTACTTGTATCGAGGTGATCGGTCTCCGGGGAGGAGTGACCGATTACGTGAAACTCGATGTCGTCTCGGGAGCAGCTACAGGCGAGTTCCACGAAAAGATCAAACCCCTTGGCCCGGCGCGCATGACCGACGAACCCGATCTTGACCTTTCCCGTGGGGGCTGATGGCGGGTTCGCCGCCCATTCGGAGGAGAGGATCGGGTGTTCCAGCGTTACGATCGCCGGCGCAACTGCCGGTAAAGAATGGGCAATCGCCTCCTTCATGCCCAGCTCCAAGGCGACGATACGGACGGGCGGTGGCAGGCGTCGTCTCAATTGCGAAACGAGATCGGTGGCGCGGATGACGGGGTTGCGGGACCTCCACTCCATCGCCTCGCCGAGCTGGCTGTGAAGAATCATGTGTAACGGCCCGGAGGATATCGTCGGCCAGCGATGCCCGATCACCGCGAGCAGACTAGCGTTGAAGCCCAGCAGCACGGTTAAGCGAACACAACGCTCGGCGATGTGCCGAGCGACTGCACTTAGGCACTGGTGCGCCGTCCAGCGACCGGCAAAGGGATTATGGTGGGACAGGCCAAATGGCGTCTCGAATGGTTTGCAGGCCGTAAATGTGATGTCGGTAAGATCGACTACGCGCGGCGCCAGTCGTTCGACATGTCCTTTATCCGCGTGAAACGAAACGCGGTCATCGGGGTATGCTGCTTTTAGGATCCGGAGGTATCCCTCATTGAAGGGAAGGTGCACATGATCGAAGCTAAGGAAGTCGAAAACCTCGATCTCAAGGGGCTGAGTAGCCGTCCAGCACTCCGAAGCATCGGCCCGTGTCAAGTTGCCCGTCGGCTCGCGGATCATGTGACGCTCAGTCTAGGACCACTTTCAGGACATGACAATAATATGCCAGTTGACCCAGCCGGGTGCACCCAATCACCCCTGACAAGGGGTCACCGAAGAGGAGGGATCACCTAAAAGGAGAGACCCGTTCGTTACGCAGACGATGATAGAATTTGCCGGCTTCGCGCTTCAACCCGAAGCCGAGGCCGCTCCATGTGCGCGGATTGGCGGCGTTGATTCCCCAGCGTTCCCGTCTCTTCGGAAGCCAGAGCTTCTTGAAATGGTCATCGCCGCGGCCGAGGGTGATCTCGCGCGGGTGGTCGTCCACCAGCACGCGCTCGATCATCTCCATCGTGAGGAGTGTCCCGAGCGACAAATCGTCAAGCCGTTTGTCATGCGCGAGCTTGTAAATGATGGCGCGTCCGTGCCACAGGATCCAAAGCTGCGCGGCCGCCGGCACGCCGTCGATGTAGTAGATGCCGAGGCGTAACGCGCCGAGTTCGGCGGCAAGGCGGATCAATGCCGGAATGAACTCAGGGAAGGCCTCGGCCGGCTTCCAGCTCGCGGCATAGATCGTCTGGTAATCGGCGATCGCCTGATCGATTCTCGCGGCGTCCGCAAAGAACGCCCTCGACAGGCAGTTGCTGCGGTCGACCCTTCGTCGCTTTCGGCGCCATGTGTTGCGCAGTTCCGACGGCCGCGCAGCGACATAATCGGCAAAGCTCAGCGCTGCAGTCTCTTCATACCAGGTGCCCGAGGCGAACACGCATTCGACGAGCAGCCCGGCGCGCCGGAGAGACCGCACAGCCGTACGGTAGCTCGGATCCAGCGGGTCGAGCTCGGCCATGCCGAGGCCATCCCAGCGCGGCCGCTCAGACAGGATCTCAGAAAGGATTGCTGCGAACCCGGCATCGAGATCCGTCCCGGAGCCGGAAATGATGGCGTGCTCGACGCTATAGGCATTGGCAAGGCTCGTCAGACAACGACCCGCCACCAGCCCTTTGCTGCAAAGCAGAAGTGCCATGGCCGACCGCGGCCGTTCATCGGTGTAGACCCGGATTTCGCTTCCCGCTGGCACGCCGTGGCGCGCCATCAGGTCGTACCACGCCGGCAGCGTGAAAAAACTATTCTCAGCCACAGTGTCAAAAAGGCAAGCAAGGCCGCTGGGCAACCGTAGAAAATCCGGATTTCGGTAGACAGGCATCAGCTGACGCTCGCCTCATCAATCAGATTTTTTGAGGCATGCGGTTGCAAATTCTGACCTTTACGACGTTGTGTCCGAGCCAGGTGCGGCCTCAACACGGGATTTTCGTCGAGACTCACCTGCGAAAGTTGGTAGAGAGAGGCGTAGTCGGGGCTAGCGTCATGGCGCCCTGTCGGTGGTTTCCGCTCGCATCTCCATGGTTCGGCCGGCACTCGCTCTTCGCCCGGCAGCCACGCGAGGAGATCCGACACGGACGGCACGTCGATCATCCGCGCTATCCGCAGCTGCCCAAGATCGGCATGAGCGTCGCGCCGCTCGCCATTTTCACCGCTCTCTTGCCGGTTCTGCGCCGACTGCTCCGCGGGGGGCGGGACTTCGATCTGATCGACGCGCATTATTTCTATCCGGATGGCGTCGCCGCAGTGCTGCTCGGACGTGCCCTCGGTCGCCCGGTCGTCGTCACCGCCCGCGGCAGCGATCTCAACGTCATAGCGGAGTATGCCGCTCCGCGGCGGTGGATTTGCTAGTCGGCACGGCGGGCGGATGGATTGGTCGCAGTGTCGAGCGGGTTGAAACGGCGGTTTGGTGGCACTCGGGATCGTCGAGGAACGCGTGCATGTGCCTGCGCAACGGGGTCGATCTCGCGCTCTTCCGACCGGCCGATCGCGACACTGCGCGACACGCGCTCGGCCTGACCCGGCCAACACTTCTGGCCGTTGGCAATATCGTCGGTCTGAAGCGTCATCGGATGATGATCGAGGCGCTCGCCCGCGAGCGCCGGGTCACCGACCGTGTACGCCTGCTCGGCCATTTGCCACAGGATCGCCTTCCTGACATCTACAGCGCTGCCGACCTGCTGCTCGTCTCGACGCACGAAGGCTGGCCCAACGTCCTGCGCGAAAGTATGGCCTGCGGCACCCCGGCGATCGTCTCCGACATTGATGGGATCGCCGATATCGTCGCCGCGCCCGAGGCCGGGCGCATCGTGCAGGAGCCCACCCCCGACCAGCTCGCCATGGCAGCCCGCGCCTACGCTGAGCGCCTCGACTGGCGGAGCACGACAGAGGGGCAGATCGCCCTGTTTCGCGAGATCTGCAAGCAAAGACCGAGTCGGCGCGGTGTTGTGCATGCCGACTAGCGCCGCAAAACCCGGGCATAAACCGCGGCGTAGCGGGCGACGCTGTGCCTCCACGAGCGCTCGGTGTCGATGAACTCGATCGCCCGGGCACGGATGCGTGGCCAGGAAGGCCGATCGACGAGCGCCGCCAACACCCCCTCTGCGAGGCATTGCGGCTCGTTCGGGGGGAACAGGTAACCCGTCTGCCGGTCGCGGATCAGCTCACGGTGACCGCCGACATTCGAGGCGACGACGATGCGCTCCTGCGCCATCGCCTCGAGCGGTTTGAGCGGTGTCACCAGTTCGGTGAGCCGCATCGACACGCGTGGGAAAACGAAGAGGTCCGCCAAATCATAATATCGCTGCATCTCTTCATGAGCGACCCGCCCGGCGAAGACGACGTTCTCGCCAACGCCGAAATCTCGGGCCAGGCTGCGCAGGTTGCTCTCTTCCGGGCCGCCGCCGACGAGAAGGACGGCGAGGTCTGCTTTCTGCTGACGTAGCAGCGGGAGGGCATGCAACAACAAATGCAGGCCCTCATAAAAGTAAAACGAGCCGAAAAAGGCGAGGACGGTTTTTCCAGTGAGGCCGAGCCTCGCCGCGAGAGCGCGGTCGGGGACTCCGGGCCCGGCGAAGGCATCGCGATCGACCGCATTGGGGATGACTGTGATCTTCTCGTCCGGGATGCCGCGGGCGGTCATCTCTTCCCGGAGGCCCTGACAAATCGTCGTGACCGCATCGGCACGGCGCAGAGCGTGAGTCTCCAAAAGTTTTGTCGCTCGATAGCGCAAACTGGCTGTTCCCGGCGTGCTGCCGCTCCCCGCAGCATCTTCCCAGAGTGAGCGCATCTCATAAACCACCGGCACTCGATGCCGGCGGCCGGCGCGGATAGCCGGCAGCGCGTTGAGGGCCGGCGAGTGGGCGTGAAGGATCCCGGGTCTTACCTCTTCGATGACATCGTCGAGTCGCCGATCAAGGTCGCTGACGATCTTCAGCTCGCGAAGCCACGGCAGCTTCGCAGCAAAACCAGTCGGCATTGGCGTGCGCAGGAATTCCCACCCGCCGATCCGCTCGCGCGCGGGCCCCGGCGCATAGTGCTTGCCACTCGTCAGCAGCACGGGCTCCCATCCCAACGCCCGCTGCTGATTAATGATGCCGAGCGTGCGAAACACATAGCCGCTCTGCAGCGGCAGCGAATGGTCGAGAATGTGCAGAATTCGCATCGCTCACATCGGCTCTTGTTAATGATCACACCCCATTATGCCAGGATCAAGGGGGGTCGAGTTTCCGCCAAGGCGCCTGATATACTTTTAATTTAAAGTGGGTTCGTACCCAAGCAGATGCCTTATTGTGAGCGGACGAGCGTGATTCGAGACGTCGAGTTCAGCCATGAAGCCCTGCCGCCGCTCGTGACTCTCGAGCGCGAATGGCGAACGCTCGAAGCCGTGGCCCGCCCGTCCTTTTTCACGTCGTGGCAGTGGATCGGGACGTTGCTCGCCGCGTTGCCGCCAGCGCACCGTCCGAAGCTGCTGCGCGGGGCTGCGCGGGGCGAAACGGTCGCGTTGGCATTGCTGGGCTCCGGCGTCACGCGCCGCCGGCGCGGGCTAGTCCGGTCACGCGCTCTCTACCTCAACGAGACCGGTGATCCGCGCATTGATTCGATCACAGTCGAGCACAACGGCATCCTCGCGGCGGCGGGTCAGGAGGCGGCGGTCTTCGATTCGGCGATCGCCTGGTTCGCCGATCTCGGCGACGTGGCGGACGAGCTTTATATCGGCGGTTCCGTGCTACGCCTGTCCGAGACGGCGGTCGAGGGCCGCGGGCTCAGCCGAAGCGAGACGACCCTCCCTTGTTATTCCCTCGATCTCGGTCTGCTGTCGTCGAGTGGCGGCGTGGTCTACCCGGTGCTGAGCGCCAATGCTCGCCAGCAGCTTCGCCGTGCCCTCCGGCATTTCGAGAGTTACGGCCCGTTGCAGCTGAGTGCCGCGGCGACAACGGTGGAGGCGCTCGGCTTCTTCGCCGAGTTGAAGGCGTTGCATTGCGCTTCCTGGGAGCGTCGCGGCAAAACACATTCGTTCTCGGGCGAGTTCTTCGAGCGGTTCCACCGGCTGCTGATAGAGCGCAGCTTTGCCGGGGGTGGAACGCAACTTCTGAGAGCCTCCGCCGGGGACCGCATTATCGGCTACCTCTACAATTTTCGGCTGGGAGACCGGATTTATGCCTATCAAAGCGGCTTCGCCGATGCCGATCGGCGGGAGCGGCCCGGCTTCGTCGCCCATGCCTTGGCTATCCGGCACGCGTTTCAGTCGGGAGCCCGGGTTTATGACTTCATGGCGGGGCGCAATCGGCTCAAAGAAAGTTTCTCGACCCGGTGCGAGCCGATGCTGTGGCAGGTCTTTCAGCAGCCGCGCCTGGCCTTTCGCCTCGAACACCTCGGCCGTCGCTTCAAGCACGCGATTATCCCGCGAAAGCCCTTGTCGCGCGAAAGCCCTTGTCGACGGCGCAGCGAAGCGATAGGGCAAGCCGCCGCTCTCGGCCGGCTCGGGGCTGAGCTCGTCATCTAGCACCAGGACCGTCATGTCGATCCTTCTCACCGGTGCCGCCGGGTTCATCGGCTTCCACGTCGCCAAGGCGCTGCTCGACCGCGGTGATCGGGTAGTGGGCATCGACAATCTCAACGATTACTACGATGTGCGGTTGAAGGGGGCGCGCTTGGCCCTGCTGAGCGCCTATCCGGGCTTTGTCTTCGCCAAGCTCGATGTTGCCGACCGTGACGGCGTCCTCACCCTCGTCCAGCGTCACGGGGAGCTGCGCAGCATCATCCATCTCGCAGCGCAGGCCGGGGTTCGCTACTCGCTCGAAAACCCCTACGCTTACATCGACGCCAATGTGATGGGGACCCTGGTAATGCTGGAGGCGGCCCGCCGCATCGATGGGTTGACGGCGATCACCTATGCCTCATCCTCCTCGGTGTACGGCGCCAACCAGAAGCAGCCGTTCGGTGTTGAAGACCGGGTCGACGAACCGGTTTCGCTCTATGCGGCGACCAAGCGCAGTTGCGAGCTCGTTTCCCGCACCTACAGCCACCTCTACGGCCTGCCGGCGACCGGGTTGCGGTACTTTACCGTCTACGGTCCCTGGGGGCGGCCGGATATGGCCGCCTACCTGTTCACCTCCGCGATCCTGGCCGGACAACCGATCAGGGTCTTCAACGAGGGCAGGATGGCGCGCGACTTCACCTATATCGACGACATCGTCTCGGGTACGTTGGCGGCGCATGATCGCCCGCCCGCGGATCGCGTTCCCCACCGGATCTACAATCTCGGCAATCACCGCCCCGAGCAGCTGCTCGATTTCATCGCCGTCCTCGAAAGGCTGCTGGGCCATACCGCGACAAAGGAGTTTTTGCCATTGCAGCCCGGCGACGTGCCCGAAAGCTTTGCCGATATCGAGGCGTCACGCCGCGATCTCGGCTTCGATCCGCAGACCACGATCGAGGTCGGGCTCGCCCGGTTTGTGGAGTGGTATCGGCAGTACCACAGGGTGAATTGATCAGAGGCCCGGCCCGTTACATGGAACGTGGATTTGCGGTCGTCGGTCTCGGTTATGTCGGGTTGCCCGTCGCCCTCGCCTTGGCAAAGAAGTTCGCGCCCGTCATCGGGTTCGACATCTCGCAGCGGCGCGTCGCCGCTTTGCGAGACGCGAAGGACACTACCGGGGAGGTGACCGAGGCGGCATTGCGCGAGACGAGCCTTCGCCTGACTGACGACGCCGAAGCGCTCAACGATGCGAGCTTCGTGATCGTCACGGTGCCGACACCGATCGATGCCGAGCGCCGGCCCGACCTTGCGCCGCTCCAGAGCGCTTGCGCCCTGATCGGCCCCCGCCTCAAACGGGGCTCGGTCGTCGTCTTTGAGTCGACCGTCTATCCGGGCCTGACCCGTGAGGTCTGTGGACCGCTGCTCGCCAGGGCCTCCGGGCTCCGGCAGGGCGTCGACTTCAAGCTCGGCTATTCGCCCGAGCGGATCAATCCGGGCGACAAGCAGCACCGGCTCGAGACCATCGTCAAGATCGTCTCCGGCGAGGATGCGCAGACTTTGGAGCGCATCGCCGACGTCTATGGGCAAATCATCGGAGCGGGTCTCTACCAGGCCTCCTCGATCGAGGTCGCCGAGGCGGCGAAGGTCATCGAAAACACCCAGCGCGACGTCAACATCGCGCTGATGAACGAACTCGCGATCATCTTCGACCGGCTCGGCATCCCGACCAAGGAGGTCTTGCAGGCGGCCGGGACAAAATGGAATTTCCTGCCGTTCACCCCGGGCCTGGTCGGCGGGCATTGCATCGGCGTCGACCCCTATTATCTGACCGCGCGGGCCGAGGCGGCGGGCTATTACCCGCAGGTGATCCTGTCCGGCCGGCGGATCAATGACGGTATGGGCGGCTTTATCGCGCAGCGTCTGGTCAAATTGCTGATTGCCGCCGAGCGCCCGGTCAAGGGTGCCAGGATCGGCATTGTCGGCATCACCTTCAAGGAGGACGTGCCCGATCTGCGCAACAGCCGCGTCCCGGACATCGTCGCCGAATTGCGCGAGTTCGGCATCACGGCCCTGGTTGCCGATCCGCTCGCCGACCCGGCCGAGGCGAAGAGCGAATACGGTATCGAGCTCATCCCGGTTGAACACTTCACCACGCTCGACGGGTTGATCCTCGCCGTGCCGCACCGGGTGCTCGGCGAGAAAGGTTGGGACAAGCTCTTCTCAGCGCTCGCTCCGGGCGGAGTGTTTGTCGACGTCAAGTCGGCGGTCGCTCGCGACCGGGTTCCACAGGGCACCCATTATTGGAGCCTGTGAATGGACGATGCGCGGCGATGTCGAGCCCTGGCTGGACCCCCGCCGCAATTCCGCTGTCGTCAGCGGAAAAACATTTTTCAGCCCCAGAAATACGCCCTATCAACATCAAATATGCATTGTAACTCAATAACTTGGTAAGATTTAGTCGACCCCGTCGTCAGCGGAATTTTTGGACCGTAAACCGCGGTCGGCAGCGGACTGGCAGGGGAACTTGGCGGCACCTCCGCTTGTGTATTTCCGATCATAGCCCGAGCGGTCTCCGCCCCGCTTTGCTCCGGCGGTTCTGGTGAAAGCCGATCAGCGATCGCTTGTACCTCCTTTATCCAGGTTCCGGAGTCGCCCTCGGCCGGTACTGTGCAATATCAATGTGGCAATTTTATGATGATATAATATTCGCAATCCAGGCACCGACATAGATGATAATTCGGGTCATCTTCTGCCCGAGCATCAGCTTCGCCACAAATCCGGAAGGCCTATTCGTAGAGGCAATGAATCGACCAGGCGGACGCGCCGCCTCACCGAAAGGCGATACCTAGACCTCGCCCTTTGGAGGTAGAATGCGCACGAGGGCCGATAACCTTCGGCCCATGCGGTTCGGGGAGGGCCGCTTTGGCCACGGAACGCGTCGAACGCAGGCTGGCCGCCATTCTCGCGGCAGACATCGCGGGCTACAGCCGGCTGATGGGCGCCGACGAGGAAGATACACTCGCGCGGCTCAAGGCGCATCGGCGCGAGCTGATCGATCCCAAAATCGGCGAGCATCACGGGCGCATCGTCAAGACCACCGGCGACGGCATCCTGATCGAGTTCCCGAGCGTGATCGAGGCCGTCGCTTGTGCGGTTGCCGTGCAGCGGGGATGGCCGAACGCAATGCCGGGACACCGGAAGAAAAGCGGATCGCCTTCCGGATCGGAGTGAACCTCGGCGACATCATTGTCGAAGACGGCGACATCCACGGCGATGGCGTCAACATCGCGGCACGACTCGAAGGGATCGCCGAACCCGGCGGCATCTGCATCTCGGAGGACGCCTTCCGCCAGGTGCGCGGCAAAGTCGATGCCGAGTTTGACGACCTCGGCGAGCAGAGCCTCAAGAACATCGCGCGGCCGCTGCTCGTTTACCGTGTCTTCCCCCAAAAACCCACCGAGGAGCCTACGCGGGCGCTGCCGCTGCCCGACAAGCCATCGATCGCGGTGCTGCCCTTCGCCAATATGAGCGGCGATCCGGAGCAGGAATATTTTGCCGACGGTATGGTCGAGGAGATCATCACCGCACTCAGCCGCATCCGGTGGCTGTTTGTGATCGCCCGCAATTCGAGCTTCACCTACAAGGGCCGCAGCGTCGATGTGAAGCAGGTTGGCCGCAAATTGGGTGTGCGCTATGTGCTCGAAGGCTCGGTGCGCAGGGCGGGCAACCGCGTGCGCATTACCACACAGCTTGTCGAGGCCGGGACCGGCGTGCACGTCTGGCCGAGCGCTATGACCGTCCGCTCGATGATGTTTTCGCCCTGCAGGATGAAATCGCGCTTAGCGCGGTCGGTGCCATCGAGCCGAGCCTCAGGGACGCCGAGATCGAGCGCGTCAAGCGCAAGCGGCCGGAAAATCTCGATGCCTACGACCTGGTGCTGCGCGCGCTGCCCCACACCTACGCGGCGATGCCGGAAGAGGCGCGGATCGCAGTGCCGCTGCTCGAACGCGCCCTCGCGCTCGAGCCCGATTATGGCCTCGCCCATGGCTACCTCTCTCTTTGCTACGAGATCCTGTTCGCGCGCGGCGGACACGACCCGGAGATTGCCGCTACGGCCGTACGCCACGCCCATGCGGCAATCGCGCATGGCCACGACGACGCCACCGCCCTCGCGCTGGGGGCGTTCACCATCGCGCTGGTCGAGCACGATCGGCCCGCTGCCATTGAAGCCTTCGAAACGGCCCTTGCGCTGAGCCCGTCCTGCGGCATCGCGTGCATCTTCGGCAGCGTCGCGATGGGGTGGTCGGGCGAGGCGGAACGTGCCCTCGAATGGGGCGACCGGGCCCTCCGCATCAGCCCCTTCGATCGGGTAAATTATTCGGCCTATCAGGCGCTGGCGCTCGGGCATTTCACGAACCGCCGCTACGAGGAGTCAGCGAACGCGGCGCGGCGCGCCGCTCAGGGCAATCCGGGGTTCAGCATAATGCACATGCTGCTGGCGGCCTCCCTCGCCGCGCAAGGCCGCGTCGAGGAAGCGAATGTTGCCGCCGCCCGCGTCTTCGCTGTTCCCGCCGTGCTGGCGCTGCCCCTCGTCGAAGCCTGCCGCGCGGCGGGGTTGCCGTAGCGATGAGCGGGGAGCGGCTCGAACGCAGGCTGGCCGCCATTCTCGCCGCGGACGTGGCGGGTTACAGCCGGCTCATGGGCGCCGACGAGGAAGATACCCTCGCGCGGCTCAAGGCGCATCGCGCCGCACTGGTCGATCCCAAGGTCGCCGAGCACCGCGGCCGCATCGTTAAGACCACCGGCGACGGCATTCTGATCGAGTTCCCGAGCGTGATCGAAGCCGTCGCTTGCGCGGTTGCCGTACAGCGAGGAATGGCCGAACGCAATGCCGGGACACTCGAGGAAGAGCGGATCACCTTCCGGATCGGCGTCAACCTCGGCGACATCATCGTCGAGAACGGAGACATCCACGGTGACGGCGTCAATATCGCGGCGCGGCTCGAGGGCATCGCCGAGCCCGGCGGCGTCTGTATCTCGGAAGACGCGTTCCGCCAGGTGCGCGGCAAGGTCGATGCGGAGTTCGCAGATATCGGCGAGCAGAGTCTGAAGAACATCGCCCGACCGTTGCGGGTCTACCGCGTGGTCCTGCAAAAGCCGGCAGAGGCACCAGCCTTGCCTCTGCCGCTGCCCGACAAGCCGTCGATTGCAGTGCTGCCCTTTGCGAATATGAGCGGCGACCCGGAGCAGGAATATTTCGCCGACGGCATGGTCGAGGAGATCATCACTGCGCTTTCCCGCATCCGCTGGCTCTTCGTCATCGCCCGCAATTCGAGCTTTACGTACAAGGGCCAAGCCGTCGATGTGAAACAGGTCGGCCGCGAGTTGGGCGTCCGCTATGTGCTCGAAGGCTCGGTGCGCAAGGCTGGCGGTCGCGTGCGCATCACCGCGCAGCTGATCGACGCACAAAGCGGCGCGCATCTATGGGCGGACCGCTTCGATGGTTCGCTGGAAGACATCTTCGAGCTTCAGGACAACGTGGCATCGAGCGTCGCCGGCGTCATCGAACCAACATTGCAGGCCGCCGAGACTGCCCGCTCGGCCAACCGGCCGACAAATGATCTGACCGCGTATGACCTTTATCTGCGCGCCTATGCGACGGTCTGGTCGTCGGCAAGGCAAATCCCCGAGGCGCTCCACCTAATGGAGCAAGCGATCACGCGCGATCCGCGGTACGGGCCCGCACTCGCTTGGTCCGCATTCTGCTGTTTTCGGCTTGTTGCGGACGGCCGGAGCAAAGATCCGGAGGGAGACCGTCTGAAGGGCGTCGATTTTGCGAGACGGGCCTTGGAGGTAGCCGGCCACGATCCCGACATCCTGGTGAATGCCGCCCACGCGCTCGCCTATTTCGGCGAAGACATCGGTGCGATGATGGCGCTGGTTGATCGTGGCTTGGCGCTCAACCCGAACTTCGCGCGCGGCTGGCACGTCAGCGGCAACCTGAGGCTCTGGGCGGGCCGGCCTGACGTCGCGATCGAACATTCCGAAACCGCGCGGCGCCTCAGTCCCCGCGCCCGAGTTGGCCTTTCGGTCATGACAATAGGTGCCGCGCATCTCTTCGCGCGGCGCTTCGATAAGGCGGTTCCCCCACTACTGTTCGCTATCCAGGATTATCCCAGTCACCCGCAGTCATATCGCTTTCTTGCCGCCTGCTACGGACAAATGGGCCGGCTGGATGAGGCACGAGAGACCCTCAGGCGACTGCACGCGATAACTCCCGTCGTGTTGCCGAGCATCATTCCTTACCGAAACCCGGAGCACCGCGAGCTGTATCTGTCCGGCCTGCGCTTGGCGGCTGGTGAGGAAACATGAGCCAGACGCGACGTCTCGCCGCGATCCTCGCCGCCGATATCGTCGGCTACAGTCGCCTGATGGGGGAGGACGAGGCCGGCACGGCGCGGGCATTGCGCGAGCATCGCGCCGCTGCCGCCCCGCTGATCGCCGAGCACGGCGGGCGGATCGTCAAGACCACCGGCGACGGCGCGCTGATCGAGTTCGGCTCGGTGGTCGGTGCCGTGCAATGCGCCATTGCGCTGCAAAAGCTGATGACAGAGCGCAATGTCGGGATCCCCGGCGAGCGTCGCATGGATCTGCGTATTGGTGTTCATCTCGGGGATGTCCTCATCGACGGCGACGACATCATCGGCGACGGTGTCAATATCGCCGCGCGGCTGGAAGGGATCGCCGAACCCGGCGGCATCTGCATCTCGGAGGACTCTTTTCGCCAGGTGCGCGGCAGGGTCGACGCCGAGTTCGACGACATCGGTGAGCAGAGCCTGAAAAACATCGCGCGGCCGATGCGGGTGTTTGTCGCGCGGATCGGCGGCGAGGCGGCAAAGCCGCCGGCTAGGGAAACCTCGGCTCTGCCATTGCCCGACAAGCCATCGCTCGTGGTCTTGCCGTTTCAAAACATGACCGGCGATGCCGAGCAGGAGTATTTCGTCGACGGCGTGGTCGAGGAGATCACGACGGCAATCGCGCGGCTGCCGTGGCTCTTCGTCATCGCCCGCAATTCCGCCTTCACCTACAAGGGCAAGCCGGTCGACGTGAAGCAGGTCGCGCGCGAACTGGGTGTGCGCTATGTGCTCGAAGGGTCGGTGCGCAAAGCCGGCAACCGGGTGCGCATCACTGGCCAGTTGATCGACACGGCAACCGGCGCGCACATCTGGGCCGACCGTTTCGACGGCGCGCTCGACGACATTTTCGAGTTGCAAGATCAGGTCGCGTCCAGCGTCGCCGGCGCGATCGAACCAAAGCTGCGCCAGTCCGAGATCGAGCGCGCCAGCGGCAAGCCGACCGCGAACCTTACCGCTTACGATCTTTATCTGCGCGCCTTGGCGCAGTCCTATCGCTATACCGAAAAGGGCTTTGCCGAGGCGGTCGTGCTCGCCCGGCAGGCGCTGGCGATCGATCCGTCCTACCCGCCGGCCGCGGCATTGATCGGCTTCTGTCGCGGGCTGCAGCGGCTTCAAGGGTGGGGAGCCCTGTCGGATGAGGACATCGGCGAGGCCTGCCGCCTGGCGCGACAGGCGCTCGAAGCCGAGCGCAATGACGCCAACACGATCGGCCTGGCTGCCTATCCGCTGTTTGTACTCGCCGGCGAGGCGGCAATGGCGGCGGCGGCTGTCGATCGCGCCCTGGCGCTGAACCCGAACGCGGCTCTCGCCTGGACGGCCAAGGGGTTTATCCACGCGGCACGCAACCAGCCCGAGGCGGCAATCGAAGCCATCGAACGGACGCGCCGCTTGAGCCCGTTCGATCCGTATACCTTTTTCTACGCCTCTAATATCGCTCTCGCTCATCTCACCGCGCGACGCTTCGAACAGGCGATCGAATGGGCCGACCGCGCCTTGCACGAGCAGCCCCGCCTGGTCTCAGCGATGCGGCTCAAAGCCGTTGTGTTGGCGCATCTCGGCCATCTCGACGAGGCACGCGCCGAACTCGCCCGGGTGCTGGCGATCGACCCCAAGCTGACCATCGCCGGCTATCGCGAGTACGCTCACTTTGCGGCACCAGAAGTTCTCGAACTCTACGTCACCGGCCTGCGCCTGGCCGGCCTGCCAGAATGAGCGGAGATCGCGTCGAGCGTCGCCTGGCGGCGATCTTGGCCGCCGACGTGGCGGGCTACTCGCGGCTGATGGAGGCGGACGAGGAAGGTACCCTCGCCGCATTGCGGGCGATCCGGCGCGAACTCGGCGACCTGAAGATCGCTGCACATCGCGGCCGCATCGTCAAGACGACCGGGGACGGGATGCTGGTCGAGTTCGCCAGCGTCGTCGATGCTATACGCTACGCCGTCGAGGTCCAACGCGCGATGGCAGAGCGCAACGCCGACATGCCAACCGCAAGGCGCATCGAGTTTCGCATGGGCATTCATCAGGGCGTCATCATCGCCGAAGACGGCGACATTTTCGGCGACGGGGTGAATTTGGCGGCCCGCCTCGAAGGTCTCGCAGATCCCGGCGGCATCTGCGTCTCGGGCCGGGTGCATGCCGATGTCGCCGGCAAGCTCGATGTCGGCTTTGAGGATTTGGGCGAACAGCAGGTCAAGAACATCAGACGGCGGGTGCGGGTGTTCCGAGCGCAGCTCGGCACGCCAAGACCGGCCGTGGCGACGGCGGCGGCCCTCGCCCTGCCCGACAAGCCGTCGCTGGCGGTTTTGCCGTTCCAGAACATGACCGGCGACCCGGAGCAGGAGTACTTCGTCGACGGCATGGTCGAGGAGATTACGACGGCAATCGCGCGGCTGCCGTGGCTCTTCGTGATCGCCCGCAATTCGAGCTTTACCTACAAGGGCAAAGCGGTCGACGTGAAGCAGGTGGCGCGCGAGTTGGGCGTGCGCTACGTGCTCGAAGGCAGCGTGCGCAAATCCGGCAACCGGGTGCGCATCACCGGGCAATTGATCGACACGACAACCGGCGCTCACATCTGGGCCGACCGCTTCGACGGCGCGCTCGACGACATTTTCGAGTTACAAGATCAGGTCGCCTCTAGCGTCGCCGGCGCGATCGAACCAAAGCTGCGCCAATCCGAGATCGAGCGCGCCAGCCGCAAGCCGACCGCGAGCCTCACCGCTTACGACCTCTATCTGCGCGCATTGGCGCAATCCTATCGCTTTACCGAAGAGGGCTTTGCCGAGGCAATTCTCCTTTCCCGCCGGGCGCTGACGATCGATCCATCTTATGCCCCGGCTGTGGCCGTCATCGGCTGGTGTCGCGCCCAGCAGTGGATTCAGGGGTGGGGAGCACTGTCGGATGAGGAGATCGGCGAAGCCTGCCACCTGGCCCGACAGGCGCTCGAAGCGGAGCGCGATGACGCGGACACGATTTGGCAGGCAGGCTGGACGCTGTTTCGGCTGGCGGGCGAGGCGGCGATGGCGGCCGCGGCTCTCGATCGCGCACTGGCCCTCAACCCGAACGCGGCTCACGCCTGGCTAGCCAGAGGTCATATCCACGCGTCGCGCAACCAGCCCGAGGCGGCGATCGAAGCCATCGAACGGGCGCGCCGTTTGAGCCCGTTCGATCCGTATACCTTTCAGTGCGCCTTTGTTATCGCTGCCGCTCATCTCTACGCGCGACGCTTCGAGCGAGCGATCGAATGGGCCGTCCGCGCCTTGCACGACCAGCCGCGCATGGTGGTAGCAATGCTGCTCAAAGTCGTCGCGAATGCTCATCTCGGCCATCTCGACGAGGCTCGCGCCGAACTCAATCGAATGCTTGCAATCGCACCCAGGACGACTATCGCCGGCTTTCGCGCGTACGCTCACTTTCTAGCACCGGAAGTTCTCGAACTCTGGGTTACCGGCTATCGCCTGGCTGGCCTGCCGGAATGAGCGGAGATCGGGTCGAGCGCCGGCTGGCGGCGATATTGGCGGCCGATGTCGCGGGCTACTCACGACTGATCGGGGCGGACGAGGGCGGCACTCTTCAAGCGCTGAAGGCGATCCGCGCCGAGCTGATCGACCCGAAGATCGCTGAGCACCGGGGCGGCTCGTCAAGACAACGGGCGACGGGCTGCTGGTCGAGTTCGGCAGCGTGGTGGATGCGCTGCACTGTGCGACCGAAGTTCAGCGCGCAATGGCCAAACGCAACTCCGGTGTGGTGCCCGACGAACGCATCGACTTCCGCATCGGTATCAACTTGGGCGACATCGTGGTCGAGGACGGTGACATCTTCGGCGACGGCGTGAATGTCGCTGCGCGGCTCGAAGGCTTGGCAGAACCGGGAGGCATCTGCGTTTCGGCGCGCGTACAGGAAGATGCCGCCGGCAGGCTCGATCTCGCCTTTGAGGACATGGGCGAACAAGCACTGAGGAACATTGCCCGGCCGGTGCGGGCGTACCGGGTAGCGATGGAACGATGCGTTGAGGTGGCGAAGGAACCGGCCTCGTTGCCGCTCCCCGACAAGCCGTCGATCGCAGTGCTTCCGTTCCAGAACATGACAGGCGACGCCGAGCAGGAATACTTCGTCGACGGCATGGTCGAGGAGATCACGACAGCAATCGCGCGGCTGCCGTGGCTTTTCGTGATCGCCCGCAATTCGAGCTTCTTCTACAAGGGCAAGGCGATCGACGTGAAGCAGGTCGCGCGCGAGCTGGGTGTGCGCTATGTGCTCGAAGGGTCGGTGCGCAAAGCCGGCCAGCGGGTGCGCATCACCGGGCAGCTGATTGACGCGACCACCGGCAATCACATCTGGGCCGACCGTTTCGACGGCGCGCTCGATGATATTTTCGACCTGCAGGATCGGGTGGCCTCGAGCGTCGTCGGTGCAATCGAGCCGCGCCTGCGGCTGTCCGAGATCGAACGCGCCGCGCCCAAACCGACCGCGAGCCTCAACAACTATGACTTCTATCTGCGCGCGCTGGCGCAAGTCTACCGGTATACCGAGGAGGCGAGGCGGCCGCCCTGCTGTGGCAGGCGCTGGCGATCGATCTGTCCTACGCGCCGGCTGCGGCTTTGCTGGGCTGGTGTCGTGCGCTGCAGCGGGCCCAGGGGTGGGGAGCCTTATCGGGTGATGACATAGCCGAGGGCGTTCGCCTGGCGCGCCAGGCCCTCGAAGGCGCGCGCGATGACCCCGATACTATGGGGCTAGCCGCCAACACGCTCTTCATTCTCGCCGACGAAGTGGCACTGGGTGCAGCGATCCTCGACCGCGCCTTGGTGCTCAATCCGAATGCGGCGACCGCCTGGATGGTTAGAGGGCTCCTCTACGCGGTTCGCAACCAGCCCGAGATGGCGATCGAAGCCTGCGAGCGGGCGCAGCGTTTGAGCCCGTTTGATCCGCTCGGGTTTTGGAACGCCGCCGACATCGCATTTGCCCACCTCTGCGCGAGACGCTTCGAACAGGCGATCGAATGGGCCGACCGCGCATTGCACGACCAGCCGCGCGTCGCCACCGCTATTCGCGTCAAGGTCGCCGCCCTCGCCCATCTGGGACGCCTGGGCGATGCGCGTACCGAGCTCGGCCGGGTGCTTGCGATCGATCCCGGACTGACAATCGCGAGGTACCGCGCGTTTCTCGGTCCCTCAACTGTGCCTGAAGTGCTCGACCTGATCGTCGCCGGCCTGCGCCTGGCCGGTCTGCCGGAATGAGCGCGGGCCGGGTAGAGCGCCGGCTCGCGGCGATATTGGCGGCCGACGTCGCCGGCTATTCGCGGCTGATGGAGGGCGACGAGGAAGGCACGCTTGCCGCGCTGCGGGCGATCCGGGACGAGTTGGTGGACCCGAAGATCGCCGAGCATCGCGGCTGCATCGTCAAAACCACCGGCGACGGGCTGCTCGTCGAATTTGCCAGCGTCGTCGATGCGGTGCGCTGCGCGGTCGAGGTGCAACGCGCGATGGCCGAGCGCAACGCCGGCGTGCCGGCCGACAAGCGCATCGAATTGCGCATCGGCATCCATCAGGGCGATGTCATTGTCGAGGACGGCGACATTTTCGGGGACGGGGTGAACTTGGCTGCGCGTCTCGAAAGCCTCGCCGATCCCGGCGGCATCTGCGTCTCTGGCCGAGTGCATGCCGACGTGGCCGGCAAGCTCGATGTTGGCTTCGAGGATCTGGGCGAACAGCAGGTCAAGAACATCAGCCGGCCGGTGCGGGTCTTCCGGGCACAGTTCGGCACGCCGAAAGCGGCGGCGGGGTCGGAGCCGGCACTCGCGCTGCCCGACAAGCCGTCGATCGCGGTATTGCCCTTCGCCAACATGAGCGGCGATCCGGAGCAGGAATATTTCGCCGACGGCATGGTCGAGGAGATCACCACGGCGATCGCGAGGCTGCCGTGGTTGTTCGTGATCGCCCGCAATTCGAGCTTTACTTACAAAGGTCGCGCCGTCGATGTGAAGCAGGTAGCCCGCGAATTAGGGGTGCGCTATGTGCTCGAAGGCAGCGTCCGCAAGGCCGGCAACCGGGTGCGCATTACCGGCCAATTGATCGACACGACGACTGGTGCGCATATCTGGGCCGACCGTTTCGACGGCGCGCTCGACGACATCTTCGACTTGCAGGACCGGGTGGCCAGCAATGTCGTCGGCGCCATCGAGCCCAAGCTCCAGAAATCAGAAATCGAGCGGGTGGCCCGCAAACCCGCGGCAAGCCTCGGCGCCTACGATCTGTATCTGCGCGCCTTGGAGCAGTATCACAAATATACCGAGGAAGGGTTTGGCGAGGCTGTCGATCTGCTCGAGCGTGCGCTGATCATCGATCCCTCCTGCGCGCCCGCCGCCGCGCTGATCGGCTGGTGCCGCGTGTTCCAGCGAGAGGGCTGGCAGCTGGTCACGGATGCGGAGGCCAATGAAGCTCTGCGCCCCCAGACACGCGATCGAGGCCGGCAGGGACGACCCCGACGTCCTATGGATGGCTGGCCACGTTATCTTAGCGCTCGGCGGCGATGTTCCCGCCGGGGCGAGCGCCTTCGATCGAGCCGTGACGCTCAACCCAAATTCCGCGCATGCCTGGATGGCACGCGGATTCGCATCGTATTGTCAAAACCGCCCGGACCCGGCGATCGAGGCCTTCGAGCGGGCAATGCGGCTGAGCCCGCTCGATCCCCTGGGCCATCTTTTTACCTGCGGAATGGCCTTCGCCCATACGGCTGCGGGGCGATACGAGGAGACCCTGGAATGGGCGGACCGCTCGTTGCGCGAGCTCCCGCGCTACCGCTCTTCGATGTATATGAAGGTGATCCTCTGCGCCCACCTCGACCGGCTCGAGGAAGCGCATGAATGGCTAGGCCGATTGCTGGAGGATACGCCCGGTTTGACCATCGCCGGGTGCAAGGCCCGATTTGCAACGGGGTGGCTCGCGCCGCAAATAGCGGACTTTTACGTCGAGGGTCTGCGCAAGGCCGGATTGCCGGAAGAATGACTGCGCCTTCCGCTGCCGGCGTCGAGCTATTTCTGTGAGAAGACGCGATTTCACGATTGGCATGTTGCTCGCGACTGCAGCCCCCGCTGTCCGGGCGCAGAAGCGGCCCGAGCACCACCGAATTGCAATTGTAATTCCGGCGGGTCACGTCACCGAGATCGGGGAAACGGGAACTCGTGGCTGGCAGACGTTTTTCGATGAGCTGCGCCGCCTGGGCGTTGCCGAAGGGCAAAACCTCACGGTCGAGCGGTATTCGGGCGAAGGTCGGCCCGTGGGCTACGCTGATCTCGCTCGCGAGGTCGTCGAGCGAAACCCCGACGTGATCGTCGCCGCTAACGACGCTACAGCAAAAGCCGCCCGCGCGGCGAGTGGCACGATACCGATCGTTTGGATCGGCGGCGATCCGCTCGAGGCCGGGCTCGCGACGAGCTTTGCGCGTCCGGGAGGCACCGTTACCGGCGTCTTCGCGGGCGCCGAAATCTGGGGAAAGCGCCTGCAGATTTTGAAGGAGGCCTGCCCTTCGGCATCCAGAACCGCCTACTTGACCACGCGTGTCTCACAAGCTGCCGAAGGACAGCAGCTTCACGAAGCAGGACGCCAACTGCAGATCTCCGTCAGCGAGTTGGCACTTGAAGAGGTGACCGCGAGCGCCATAGACCATGCATTCAACGAATTCGCCCAGCAGCAGTCGGACACAGTCATTGTAAATTCCAATAGCCTGCTCTTCCGCTACCGTCAGCTGATCGTTGAGCTCGCGGAGAAGAGTCGTTTGCCCGCGCTGTATCCCTGGCGTGAATACGTGCAGGCGGGCGGACTGATGGCCTACGAGGTCGACCCAAGGGAGCTCTTTCGGCGGATGGCCGATGACGCGCACGAGATCCTCGACGGGGCCAAACCGGGCGACATTCCGATCTATCAGCCGACAAAATTCGCACTCGTCATAAGTCTGAAAGCAGCCAATACGCTAGGCCTTAGCATTCCGCCCTCATTGCTCGCCCGCGCAGACGAGGTGATCGAATGAGGCGGCGCGATTTCGCAGCCGGTCTACTGCTCGCGGCCACGTTGC
>Ga0306921_10000650_pt1 | contig 31837 bp, 25 predicted proteins | sample sta12Cox44000080_FD_203760 | JGI IMG/M metagenome (GOLD analysis project Ga0306921, IMG submission 203760) | Lab enrichment of tropical soil microbial communities from Luquillo Experimental Forest, Puerto Rico - statoxic.12C.oxic.44.000.080 (v2)... | ecosystem: Environmental > Terrestrial >... | reverse complement strand
CCGTCGGGGAAGGGGCGGGGCGGAGTGATTTTCCGCCCCGTCTTTTTTTGCCAACACCTTCGAGAGGATTTGTTACGCGCGAAAAAAAGTTTTAGTACTGAAAAACTGTCGCCGGAACATGCCGTAAGTGTCCTCATTTTCCCGCAACGTCCCCGTAGACCGGTTTGGTAAGCCACTGAAAACAAGGCGCGTCCGTTGGAATGATACTTGCCTGTGAGAAGGGTGTACGGGGAGGCCCGTTCTTGATCGTCTATGCTTTGTTAGCCGCGATTGCTTGCCTCGGTGCCGTGACTCTCACCAGTACCATTGTGGAGTCGCATCGGCGCCGCACCTAGTGCATTGCCGGTCTCAAGGCTTGGCAAGCTGCGCCAGGCGAATTTTCGCGCCAATCCACGCCGTCGGAAAAGCGGTCAAGATCAGCACGATCGGGTACCAGTGCGGGCCGAGATTCTTGTTCCAGGTGGCGACCGCCCCGGCCGTTGCGACCACGGTTCCAATCGCCGCGCCGATCAGCGTATGCTTCATGGGCTTGGCGGGAGCGAGGCGCGCAGTAACCAAGCTGCCGAGAATCCCGTAGATCGTGCGATAGACCGTGGCCAGCACAAATAGGCCATCGCTCATCCGCTGGCCGAGCGCCGGATAGACTCCTAAAGCGTGCAGCGCCGTATCCGTTCCGATGGACAACGCGACGACCACGAGAAAGCCGGCCACCACCGCCCAGATGCTCCGGCCCGTACGTTTCTCCGCTTCGTTCACGAGTGAGCCCCCGTCAGCAGTGTTGCTTGCAATTAGCAAGCGATACTAGCCGAGAAACCGCGCGCTTTCCAGTAATAAGCTGGAGAGTTTTGACGGTTGGCCGGTTCCCATCCGGCGCAGATCGCAAAACGGGCTCGGCAAGCGCAGTTTGCAAGCGCGCGCCGTGGTGCGCGATACTATTTGTTTGTGTAGGGCTGCACGTTTCTGTCCGTCGCATCATCCGCATTTGCGGAATGAAAGCCGAGGAGTGGCATGGAAAAGCCTGCAAAAATTGCGTCACCAAGGGGAAAACTGGGAGTCCTGCTGCCGGGCATGGGCGCGGTCAGCACCACGTTCATGGCCGGAGTCGAGCTGGTGCGCACGGGGCACGCGCAGCCGGTCGGCTCATTGACGCAATTAGGCACGATTCGCCTGGGCAAACGCACCGAAAACAATTCCCCGCTCATCAAAAAATTCGTTCCATTGGCGGACCTCGACGACCTGGTCTTCGGCGGATGGGATCTTTTCAAAGATAATGCCTACGAAGCCGCAGCGAAGGCGGGCGTTCTCAGCAAGGAGCACCTCGGCCATGTGAAGCCCTTTTTGTCGAAGATCAAGCCCATGAGGGCGGCCTTCGACAAGGAATACGTCAAGAAGCTGGACGGCACTTACGTCAAGAAGGCCAAGAACAAGTACGAACTGGCGCTGCAGATCAAGGAAGACATCGCGAACTTCAAGAAGACCTCGCGCGCGGCGCGGCTGGTGACCTGCTGGTGCGGCTCAACGGAAGTGTTCATACGGCCGGAAGACGTGCACTCGACTCCGGAAAAACTGGTCGAGGCCATGAAGAGCAATCATCCGGCGATTGCGCCGTCGATGCTGTATGCATGGGCTTCAGTGACCAGCGGCGTGCCGTTCGCCAATGGCGCGCCGAACTTGACGGTGGATATTCCGGCGATCCAGAAATTGGCGCTGGACCACAACGTGGCGATCTGCGGGAAGGACTTCAAGACCGGACAGACCCTGATGAAGACGGTGCTCGCGCCGGCGTTCAAAGCGCGGATGTTGGGCCTCGAGGGTTGGTACTCGACGAACATTCTGGGCAATCGCGATGGCGAAGTGCTGGACGACCCCGGGTCGTTCAAGACCAAGGAAGAGTCGAAGCTCGGCGCGCTTGAATACATTCTGCAGCCGCAGCTTTATCCGCAGCTGTACGGCAAGATCCACCACAAGGTGCGCATCAACTACTATCCGCCGCGTGGCGACAACAAAGAAGGCTGGGACAACATCGATATTTTCGGATGGCTCAACTATCCGATGCAGATCAAGGTGGACTTTCTTTGCCGCGATTCGATCCTCGCCGCCCCGATCGTTCTCGACCTGGTGATCTTCCTGGACCTCGCCCAGCGCGCCGGATTCCGCGGCATTCAGGAATGGCTCAGCTTCTATTTCAAGTCGCCAATGACCACCGCCGAGCTCTATCCCGAACACGACCTTTTCATCCAGTCCATGAAGCTCAAGAACACCTTGCGCTGGATGATGAGCGAAGAGCTGATCACCCACCTAGGCCAGGAATACTACGACTGAAGCCCGCTCGCAACAGAGGGCCGGCCAGGCAGTGGATTGCGCGGCGCATTCCGGACAACGCCGAATCTGTCGACATCGCCACGGCTACCGCTGGCGTATGAGTCGGTTGAGGATTGCAGCCGATCAGGCGGCCAAGGGCTCTGCTGGCCCTTGCGATTTCGGCCGCACTCGAGCTTGTGATATCTTTCCTAATTCGGCCACACGCGCCGGATGCAGCATAGCCGCACGAGCCTTGCCGCGGCTCCAAACCGACCTTGGAGATGGGCAACATGAAGAGCAGTTACAACGGACATGCGATTCCGCCAGACGGAACGCCGATCGAATATAGCGGCGGCGAGCTGCAGGTCCCGAGCCATCCGATCATCCCGTTCATTGAAGGTGACGGCACGGGTCGCGACATCTGGAAAGCTTCACGCCGGGTCTTCGACGCGGCCGTTCAGCATGCCTACGGCGGCAAGCGCGGAATTGCGTGGTACGAGGTTTTCGCCGGTGAAAAGGCCTTCAATACCTTCAAAGAGTGGCTGCCCAACGATACCGTCGAAGCCATCCGCGACTTCCGCGTTTCCATCAAGGGTCCGCTGACCACTCCCGTGGGCGGCGGCATCCGTTCGCTCAACGTCGCGCTGCGTCAGATCCTCGATCTTTACTCCTGCGAGCGCCCGATTCGTTACTTCGAAGGCGTTCCCTCCCCCGTCCGCCATCCGGAAAAGTTGAACGTGTTCATCTTCCGCGAAAATACCGAAGACGTATACATCGGTATCGAATGGAAATCGGGCTCGCCCGAAGCCAAGAAGCTGCTCGAATTTCTCAATAACGAAATGTTGAAGGACGGCAAGAAGCAGATTCGTTGGGACTCCGGCGTCGCCATCAAGCCTATTTCCCCGACCGGCACCAAGCGCCTGGTTCGCCGCGCAATCAAGTACGCCCTGGCGCACAAGCGCAAGTCTGTCACACTCGTGCACAAGGGCAACATCCAGAAATTCACGGAAGGCGGCTTCCGCGACTGGGGATACCAGTTGGCGCAGGAAGAGTTTCGCTCGGAGACCGTCACCGAACGGGAAAGCTGGATTGTCGATAATCTCGATAAGAATCAACATCTCACGGTCGAGCAAAACGCGGCGATGATCGAGCCCGGCCTCGAACAGGCTACCGACGCTTTCCAAAAGTCTGTCTACGACGAAATCAACCACACGCTCAGCTCCATCTACAAAACGCACGGCCAGGGCCAGTGGAAGCAAAAGCTTATGGTCAACGATCGCATCGCCGACTCCGTCTTCCAGCAAGTGCTGATGCGGCCCGATGAATACAGCGTTCTTGCAACCTCCAATTTGAACGGCGACTATCTCTCCGACGCCTGCGCCGCACAAGTTGGCGGACTCGGCATGGCTCCCGGCTCCAACATCGGCGACGGTTTCGGCGTATTCGAAGCCACCCACGGTACGGCGCCGAAGTACGCGGACAAGGACGTGATCAACCCGGGTTCGGTGATGCTTTCAGGGGCCATGATGCTGGAATTTCTCGGCTGGAATGAAGCCGCCAAGCTCATCGAAGACGGCATCGCGCGCACCATTCAGCAGAAGAAGGTGACCTACGATCTTGAACGCCTGATGCCGGGCGCAACCAAGGTCGGCACCTCGGCGTTCGCCACGGCCATTATCGAAAACATGAAGGGCATGGCCGCCGCAGGCTGAGTCGTGCTGGCCGGATCGCGTCCTCTCTGCGGGAAAAGCCGCTCTTCCTCTGACCAGAGAAATCTGTGTGGTGGTGCCAACAAGGGCCTGGCGCCAGGGACGGCTCGTATGTTTATTGAGAATTTCGCGCCTGCAATGGAATAGGATTCCGGCTTCCTTGGCGCGAGGCACCAGTTGGCGAGGTCGCGCCGCGGTTTCAGTTACAATTTGTTCCTCACAAATTCGGAGAGAGCGCAATGAGCAGAAAAAAAGTCACCGTAGTCGGCTCGGGCTTCGTCGGGTCCACAACCGCGCAGCGCATCGTGGATATGGAACTTGCCGACGTCATCCTCACCGACATTCTGGACGGCCCGCCCGCCGGTAAGGCGCTGGACATGGTCGAAGCCACGCCGATCACCAAATCCGACGCCCTGGCCGTCGGCATCTCCACGGCCAATGGCGACTACTCCGCGACCGCCGGCAGCGACATCGTGGTCATCACCGCCGGATTCCCGCGCAAGCCCGGCATGAGCCGCGACGATCTCCTCAAAGCCAACTACGACGTGGTGAAAGCCGTCGTTGAACAGATCGTAAAGCACTCGCCCAACTGCATCATCATCGTGGTAACCAATCCGCTGGACGCCATGGCACAAGCCGCGTTCAAAGCCAGCGGCTTCCCCAAAACGCGCGTTCTCGGCATGGCCGGCGTGCTTGACTCGGCGCGCATGAGCGCCTTCGTAGCCATGGAGTGCAAGGTAAGCGTCGAGAACGTCCACTCCTTCGTACTGGGCGGCCACGGCGATGACATGGTGCCGCTGCCTCGCTATTCTAACGTCGCGGGCATTCCCCTGCCCGATCTGCTTCCAGCAGACCGCATCAACGCCATCGTCGAACGCACACGCAAGGGCGGCGCCGAAATCGTCAACCTGCTCAAGACCGGCTCCGCCTATTACGCTCCCTCCGCCGCAGCGGTCGAAATGGTCGAAGCGATTCTCAAAGACAAAAAGAAAATCCTTCCCTGCGCGGTCTATCTCGAAGGCGAATACGGCATCAAGGGACTGTTCGTTGGGGTACCCGTGAAGCTCGGTTCAGGGGGCGTCGAAGAGATCGTCCAAATCAAATTGACCGCCGACGAGAACGCCGCGCTGCAAAAGTCGGCCGGGTCCGTGCGTGAACTGGTCACGGTCCTCGGTCTCTAAGCAGTTGCAGCAGGCAGCCGAAGAGGATCTTTAGCTCCCTCATTCCTATGCGGCGGATGAACTCCGCGCCGGGCAGGAAAGTTCCGACCCCGGTTTTGTTTCCTTCCGCGGTCTCCAGCCGGTTACAGCGGGGCTTGAGAAGTGCCGGTCGGGCTCACTTACTCCGGCAGCGCCAGCCTGCGCATCATTTCCTTGTATCGGAGAGCGCCGCGCAGCGCGTCAACGCCGGAATGCGGATCGTACACAACAATTCCGTATCCTGTTCCGAGTACGCGCGCTGCCAGTACTCGAAAGTCTTTTTCAATGCGACAAAACGCTCCAGGCGGGTGTCTGCCGCCTTGTACACCACACCCATCCCCCCGCCACCAAGCCGCTCCGCATGCGGTAGTGCAGTTTTTTTTCGTTAATCTTGAAATGCCGTCGTGGCAGGTTCTTGGACGAGCCAGTCCATGGAAGCCTTGGAAATCCTAGCGCCTCACGAAGCGGCCCCGGAGTCGCCTAGTCCCACCAACTTGCGAAATTTCGCATCGTCGTGCAGGCAATTCAAATCCGGGTCGCGCGACGCCCAGTTCAAGTTGCCATACCCGGCGGCAACCGCGCGGTTCAGCGTGTCCAGCGCTTCCTGCTTCATCTTCAGGCAACCATAAGTACAAGCAGCGTTGTACAGCGTGTTGCCATCGTTCGGGCGCAAGGCCACGGCCGTCTGCAGATGTCTGATCGCTTCATCGGCATTACCCGAATTCGCAAGGTTACTCGCCAACAGAATTCGCGCCCGCACGTCTTCGGGAACCGTCTCCAGTTGCTTGCGCAGCACGACGTTCATCCGTTCGCGCAGCGCCAGCCCCTCCGCCAGGCGTCCCAAATTCTCCAGGCAAATTCCGAATGGTACGTAGGTGTTGTAGTCGTCGCCGTTCGCTTCCAAAGCCTGTTCGGACAGCTTCGCGCCTTCTTCGTACTTGCCCTGCGACATCAACGCACGACCCAGAATATTCCAAGAACCATCGCAGTCCCGTTTGCGCTCGATCGCGCGCTGCGCCATCAATTCCGCTTCGTCGAACTTTTTCTGCGCGTAAAATAGTCGCGCGCGCGCCACCATCACTTCCGGTAGCTCGGGCGACAAGGCCATCGCACGATCGCAAGCCGCTATTCCTCTGTCGATCCACGCCTGGCTCTGCTCGCGCAGCTCGTAAATCAACCCGCACAGATGCGCGATGCCCGCATAAGCCAGGGCAAAATTGCGGTCCAGCTTGATCGCCTGCTCAAACATCTGCAGTGCGTAGTCCGTATTTTCGCGGCGCAGATAGCTGCGTCCGCGCAGATAAAAGTCGTAGGCCTGCGTATTCTCCGTCGGCTTGACGCCGATGGTCTTTTCCTCTTGCGGCGTCAGCGTAATGCGCAGCGCCTGCGCGATGCTGCGCGCGATCTCGTCTTGGATCGCGAACACGTCTTCGATCATCCGGTCATAACGCTCCGCCCACACCGAATGACGTGTGAACACTTCCACCAACTGCGCCGTAATCCTCAGGCGGTTCCCCGCCCGTCGAATCGTACCCTCCAGCACGAACGTCGCGCCCACCTGTTGTCCGACTTGCGGCGCGTTGGTCGGCTTGTCGCGAAACGCCAGCATCTCCGACCGCGGATAAATCTGCAGCTGCGTGATCTTCGAAAGCTCCGTGATGATGTCTTCGGTCATCCCGTCCCGGAAGTATTCGTCCTCTTTCCCTCCGCCCTGATTTTCGAAATACAGCACGGCGACCGATTTTTTCGTCGGCGGTGCGCCGGCCGACGCCACTTTTCCCGAATCCGACTTGTCCGCTGCCCTGCGATGTGTTTCCAGGTCACGTTTTAGTCGCTTCAGGTCCGCACGCAGTTCGGCAGCGGTCTGATAACGCAGGTCTTTGTCCTTCTCCAGCGCCTTGTTCAGGATGTTTTCGATCGCCGGAGGCAGCCGTGAATTCAGCGTAGTCGCCGGCACCGCTTCCGAGTTGAGAATTCCGTCGAAAATGACCGCTGGCGTCGAACCGGAGAACGGCACCGTCCCGGTAGCCATTTCGTACAACACGACGCCGAGGGAAAACAGATCTGACCGCAAATCGAGCGCTTCCCCGCGCGCCTGCTCGGGCGACATATACGCCACGGTTCCCATGGAACTTCCCGGGCTGGTCAAAAACTCCGGCCCGTCAACCGCGGTCTGCAAGGAGGTTTCGAGAGAAGTTTCGCCCATCATGTGCGGAAAGGTCCCTACCTTGGCCAAACCAAAGTCCAGGATCTTGGCAGGTCCTCTATCCACCAGAAAGATATTCGCCGGCTTGATGTCGCGGTGCACTATGCCTTTGCTGTGAGCGGCATCCAGTCCATCTGCAATCTGGACCGCCGTCTCCAGCAACTCGGGCACCGCGATTTGCCGCTCCCCAATACGATACTTCAGCGTCTGCCCTTCCAGCAGTTCCATGGCGATAAAGGGGCGTCCCTCATACTCTCCAATGTCATGGATGGTGCAAATGTTGGGATGGTTCAGCGCGGAAGCGGCGCGTGCTTCGCGCCGGAATCGCTCTGTGGCCTGTGCGTCGCCGGATATGTCGTCGGGCAGGAACTTGAGCGCAATGTTACGGCCGAGACGCGTGTCCTTTACCTTATAGACCACGCCCATTCCACCGCCGCCCAGCTTTTCGAGCACTTGATAATGCGAAATGGTCCGGCCCACCATCGCGCCGGTCGCCGCCGAGGTGTCGTTCATTGCGCGTGCAGTCTATCCCAGCGAATCGCCTCAGGCAAATTTCGAACGCAAGTCGCTAAGCGACGGCGACTTCCGTACCGGCCACGACTCGATTGCGCCCGGCGTGTTTGGCTTCGAACATTCGTTCGTCCGCCGTGGCGAACAATTCCGCAGCGTCGGCTCCATCTTGGGGGTAGCTGGCCAGGCCCGCGCTGATGGTCATGCGAACCGATTTCCCGTGATCGCTCAGCTCTATAGGGGTGCCGGCAATGCGCGCGCGCAGCGACTCCACTTTGCGGCAGGCGGTCGCGATGTCGGTCTCCGGCAAAATCACCACGAACTCCTCGCCGCCGTAGCGTCCCGCGGTATCACTCTGCCGAAACGAGCCCCGCAGCATCCCCGCCAATTTTTTCAGTACGGCGTCGCCCGCCGTGTGTCCGTGCGTGTCGTTCAGGGCTTTGAAGTGGTCGGCGTCGATCACCGCCAACGACAGGGCTTTGCCATAACGCTGCGCCCGGCTCAGTTCCATCGCCAGGCGGTCGTCCACATAGCCCCGGTTGAAGAGTCCCGTCAGCGAACTGCGGGTCGCCAGCTGCAGCAGGCGTTGGCTTCGAGTCACCAACGCAATGCTCAGCGCCGAAGCCGTCAACATCATGATCAACCGCGAAATCTGCGCCGACCAGCTGAACATTCCGTAAGGATAGGGAGCGTAGGCCGGGCTGTTCAGGTCCCAGTGGTGAGCCGCGAAATAGACGATCGCGAAATACTCCGCAAAAGCCAGCAAACCCGCCGTGATGCAGATCCGCTTGTCGTAGCGCAGGCTGGTGCTTCCGATCGCCAGAAAATACCCTTCAAACACGACTTTGCTGTTCACTGCCGTGTGCGGGTGGTCAGCTAGAAAGAACACCGCCAAAGCTAGAGTAATCAGCGTCACGTCAAAACTGCTGCTCACAAATCCGAGCCAGGTCGGGTTGAAGCTTCGCGAAATCAGCTCATACATCGTCGCCGCAGCAAAAAAAGTACCCCAGGCCAGGCTCAGCCCTACCAGGCCTTCCTTGCGGTCCACCGCAAAGAACAACGAATTGATCACGGGAATAATGAGCAGCAGGGTGGCCAGCGCAAGCCGGATCTTCGCCACCAGCAGTTCCCCGGCGATGCCAGCCTGCGCCAGCACCGGGTCGGGTGCGGTCCAGAGGGACTCAATCCAGAGCGACTCAAAATGATGCCGGACTTTCATGTTCGTACCATCACTCAAGTTCGCCTAAAACCTGCGAGGTGAAGCTCTTGTTGGCTTCGGCAACCTTACCAGCGGGACCAGACCACGGCGCGGAGCGTGACTTAAGCATAAGACGAGCTTTCCGGCTTGTGCGGCGGGAAGTAAAGCTTGGTTCCAAAACCGCACCGACCGCTCGGCACCGTCCTCGCTTACCTTGCTTCTCCCCTTGCGCGGGAGTACGCTCTTGTCGTTGGCGCGACGCAGGGAGCACGGCTTGCAGGTGCGCCGGGACGAACCTGCGACCGAATGGGGTTGCCCGGTCCTGCCTGGATCGCGCGAACGCAAATTCTTGTGGTCGGCTTGTTCCCATCGGGAACTTTGCCGCGTCTTGGGAGGAATCCGCATGGCCACCGCTTCCACTGCCATTGAGCCAACCGTAAAAGTCAGTGCCACCAAACTGCTCATCAACAACAAATGGGCCGACGCCGCCTCCGGCAAGACCTTTCCGACCATCAATCCAGCCACCGGAGAAACCATCGCGCAGGTTGCCGAAGCGGATGCCGCCGATGTCGACAAGGCCGTAGCCGCCGCGCGCGCCGCTTTCGACAACGGCCCTTGGCGCAAGAAGCTGACGGCTTCGCAGCGCGGCAACCTGATGTACAAGCTCGCCGACTTGATTGAGAAAAACGCGGACGAGCTCGCGCAACTCGAGGCCCTCGACAACGGCAAGCCGTATCATGTCGCGCGCGCCGCCGATATTCCGCTGACCATAGCTTGCTATCGCTACTACGCCGGATGGGCCGACAAGAATCACGGCAAGACCATTCCGATCCAGGGCAAGTATTTTTGTTACACCAAGCACGAACCGGTCGGCGTCGTTGGTCAGATCATTCCGTGGAATTTTCCGCTGCTGATGCAGGCCTGGAAGCTCGGTCCGGCGCTGGCCTGCGGCTGTACGGTCGTGATGAAACCTGCCGAGCAGACTCCGCTGTCCGCGCTGCGGGTAGGCGAACTGATCCTGGAAGCGGGTTTCCCGGACGGCGTTGTGAATTTGCTGCCGGGTTACGGCCCCACCGCGGGCGCCGCAATCGCCCGCCACATGGACGTGGACAAAGTCGCGTTCACCGGGTCAACCGAAGTCGGCCACCTGATCATGAAGGCCGCGGCGGAAACCAACCTGAAGCGCGTCACTCTCGAGCTGGGCGGAAAGAGCCCGAATATTGTGTTTGCTGACGCTGACATGGACAAGGCCATCGAAGGCGCGCACTTCGCACTCTTCTTCAACCAGGGCCAGTGCTGCTGTGCCGGCTCGCGCCTGTATGTCGAGGAAAAGGCCTACGACGAATTCGTCGAGAAGTCCGTGACCCGCGCGAAGAAGCGTACCGTGGGCAATCCTTTCGACAAGAACACCGAGCAGGGGCCGCAGGTGGACCAGGACCAGTTCAACAAAGTCATGAGCTACATCGAAGCCGGCAAGCAGGAGAAAGCCAAGCTGGTGGCCGGCGGCAATCGCGTCGGCGACAAGGGCTACTTCATCGAACCCACGGTTTTTGCGGACGTACAAGACAACATGAAAATCGCCCAGGAAGAAATCTTCGGCCCTGTCATGTCCATTCTGAAGTTCAAGGACATCGATGAAGTCGTGCAGCGCGCCAACAAGAATATCTACGGACTGGCCGCGGCCGTTTGGACGCAGGACATCACGAAAGCTCACACCATTGCTGACGGCGTTCGCGCCGGCACCGTGTGGGTCAACTGCTACGACGTCTTCGACGCCGCCGCGCCCTTCGGCGGATTCAAGCAGTCGGGCATCGGCCGCGAACTCGGCGAATACGGCCTCGCCAACTACACTGAGGTAAAAACCGTCACCGTCAAACTCAACTAACCACTGTTCCACGGTGACAGGCGGCCTTTAGATGAGCTGACGCAGCTTGAGCCTCACTTGCCGAACCTGGACGCTTCAGCGGCCGCGTTCGCGGTAGAAACGATTCACGGATTTCATCAGCTGGCGCAGCTCCTTGTTACGCCGCGCGCGCAGCGCGGCGTCCTGCTTGGCTTCAAGAAACTGCTCTTCCCTTTCCAGTTTGTGAAAACTCTCGACGCGTTCCGCGTCGAGAGTTTCGGCTTCGACGGCTGCGCGTACCGCGCAGCCGGGCTCGCTCTGGTGGCAACAGTCGCGGAACTTGCAGCTCGCTGCAAGTTCCTGAATGTCGCCAAAGGTGCGGCCGATGGAATCGGCCGCACCCCAAAGAGCCAACTCGCGCATCCCGGGCGTGTCGATCACCACTCCGCCTTCCGGAACCAGCAGCAGTTGCCGCGAAGTGGTGGTATGCCTTCCCCGGTCATCCGCTTCCCGGACCGCTTGCGTCGCAAGCCGTCCGCCTGGCCGGAAAACGTCTCCCCTAAGCGCGTTGATAAGCGAAGACTTGCCGACGCCTGAGGAACCGAGCAGAGCTGCGGTCAAGCACCTCCGCTGCCCGGGAGCCGGGCAGCAGATTCCCGACTCCGCACGAGCTCCGCGCAAAATCGCGCGGAGCTCCTCAAGACCGTCACCGCGCGTCGCGCTGGCCAGCACGACGCGCGCGCCCATGGAGGCAGCTTCCGCATCGATGCGGAACTCTTCCGGCTTTTCGCACAGATCGGCTTTGTTGAGCACGATCACAGGACGCGCGCCGCTATCCCACGCCAGCGTGAGATAGCGCTCCATGCGGCGCGGATTGAAATCGCGGTTGAGCGAGCTGACCAGAAACAACACATCAATATTGGCCGCGATGACCTGTTCTTCGGTTTTTCTGCCCGCGGTCTTGCGCGAGAATTTTCCCTTGCGGCTGAGAACGCGATGGATCGTGGCGCGGTTCCCGCACAGCCTGAGCTGCGCGAGAACCCAATCGCCTACGACAGGCAACTCTGCCCGCGACTCTGCCGCGTGCCGCAGCTTGCCGCTCAGCTCGGCGAGGAATTCTCCCGGCTCGCAGAAGAGTCGATACAACCCGCGGTTCTCTTCGGCCACCCGCGCCGGAACGAGGCCCGGATGGAAAACTACCGGCTCGAAATAGGGAGGCTCGTGCGTTCCCGGTGTGTGGAAGAACTCACACCAGCCCAGTTCTTGCAAGGTGAACACGGTAATCTCCTTTATGAGCCCGGCTTGCGTAGCAAACTCGGGTTGTCTTCCGACTTACCGCTGCGGCAAGCCGGGCGCGTTCGCACCAAAAGGAACGAACGGAAAAGGCCAGGCAAGACGGATCGGGGGAAACCCGCTCGACAGGAAACCGTACTGCCGCTCGGCAGCCTGCAGGAGGCCGCCGAGTTCGCAATGACGGAACCTAATTGCTTGGAAAGACTAGGATTGAGACACGGAGACGCGCTCATCCCGTATTGCGGTCACGGTTCGCACAGGCGCCTCCTCAGGGAAATGGTATCGGACGGCACGCCCAGACTAGCAGAATTTTCCCGCGGCCGCCGCAAAATACTTTCCGCAAAGGCATCGAGGCTCATAGAATCTGCGGCGTGAGCGCAGCCATTCGCCAATACGAACCGCGTGACTTCACGGCGATCTTCAAGCTCGACCAGTCGTGCTTTCCTCCGGGAATCGCCTATTCGAAAACGATGCTGCGCTATTACCTGGCACAAACGGGGGCGGAATGCTTGATTGCGGGAGATGGCGCGAAAATCGTGGGCTTCCTGATCAGCGAGGAGAATCCGCCGCTCGGGCACATTGTGACGCTGGATGTCGCTGCATCGCATCGCCGCAAGGGCGTCGGTTCAATGCTGCTCGGCGAAAGTGAAGCGCACATGGCGTTCCGCGGAGTGTGCACGGTACTGCTTGAAACCGCAACGACGAACGAGGCGGGAATTGCGTTCTGGGAGCGACACGGCTACCGTAGAGAAGCGGTTGTGAAAAATTACTATCCTGGCCGCCTGGATGCTTTTGAGATGCGCAAATTGTTGAACGCAGCCCCCAGGTCGAAGGCGTAGACGGCGGCGATTCCCGGAGCGGATCTTGAGCGATTACCTGTTGTCTGTGCTGCTCGGCATCATCGAGGGGCTAACCGAATTTCTGCCGGTGAGTTCCACAGCCCACCTGCGCATCGCCGAAGCGCTGCTGCACATTGACCTAACGAGCGGTTATTGGAAGATGTACACGATTGTGATCCAGCTAGGCGCAATTCTATGTCTACCGGTCTATTTCCGTGATCGAATCGCCAAGCTGCTGGCGACTTTTCCGAACGGCGAGCGCGGCGATCGCACCCTATTTACGCATCCGCTGAGCCTTGCGGCGGTGGCGTTCGTGGTTACCGCCATTCCTGCGTTCTTGCTGACCAAGATCATCGGCAAGCACCTGGAGAGTCTGACCATCATGGGCGGTTCGCTGGTAATCGGCGGGATCGTGATGTGGCTGGTGGATACGCGAAACGCCAAATCGGAAGCGGCCGGGCAAAGCGCCCCCAATTCGTTGATACACACCTGGCGTATGGAGGCGATGAGCCTGGGCCAGGCGGTGTGGATCGGGGCATGCCAGATTCTGTCTGCAGTATTCCCCGGGACGTCGCGGTCGATGTCGACGATCGCGGCCGGACAGCTGGCGGGAATGTCGCGAGCCTCGGCGCTCGAATTTTCCTTTTTTCTTTCGATTCCGACCATGGTTGTGGCGACCTGCTACGACCTCCTGAAATCGTTGCGCGGCCACGGAGAAAACGCCATCGGCGTTTCGCACATTGACGGACACGGATGGACCGTCTTGGGCATCGGCTTTGTGGTCTCTTTCATCATGGGCTACGCGGCGGTGGCGTGGTTTCTCTCGTGGGTTCGGAAGCGGGGATTTGCGCCGTTTGCGGTCTACCGGATCATCGTCGGCGGCGCCGTACTCGCCTGGGCCATGGGCTTCTTGAAGCAGTAAGCCATTCGCAGCAACAACCCTCGCTCTCGGCTAGTCAGACTGGCGGGACACTTTTGCGCGCAGCAGCTCCCGTTGCGGGGCGAGTTGGCGATTGGGCACGGGGGCCTGGCCTTAGGCGGCTCGGCGGTGATTTTGGCGGGTACGTTTGGTATGATTTGGGTGTTCGCAGTTCCTCCACACAAGCGGTCGATGGCGCCAAACCGCTTGTGGCACTCAGCCTTCCCCAAACCGCTGAGGAGAATTCGTGCGCTTTCTGACACCTACCGGAAATAAGCGGCTCAACGAACTGATCGGATTCTTGTGCCTGACGGCGGCGTCGCTGCTGGCTGCAGCTCTTTTTACCTACTGGCCTGGCGACGCCTCCTTTAACGTATCCGCGCCCCGGGACGGCCAGGTGCGCAACCTGATTGGGCCCTTTGGAGCCTACACAGCCGACGCGATGTTTCAGCTTTTTGGCTATTCGGCCTTCTTGATCCCGATGGCGGCGCTGTGGCTCGGCATCAAATGGTTCCGCAGCCGCGCGGTGGAATCCCAGAAGGCGACGCTCTTTGGCTATGGGCTGTTGTTGCTGTTCCTGCCCTCGCTGTTGGCGTTGATTCCCTTCCCCGATGTGCGGGGGCAGATTCCTGCGGGCGGAGTGGTCGGTGGGCTATTGGCTGGCGCGCTTACCGCCGGTTTCAACAGGGCTGGCGCCGTGGTCGTTACCCTGGCGCTGCTGGTGACGGCGACCTTCCTGACAACGACGTTTTCCTTCGGGCGTGCGCATGCGTGGGCCAGCGGACCCAAGGGTCCAATCGGAGCGATGGACAAGCTCGGAATTCTGCAACGGGTGCAAGCGCGTTGGCGCGATTGGCGCGAGCGGCGGGAACAGGAGCGGATGAGGCGCCGGGTGGAGACAAACCGTCTGGAAGGGCGGAAGCCGATCAGGTCTCAAGCTCCAAGCGCGGCGGTTCTGGAACAAGAGCCGAATACCATCCACCTGAACGACGAGAGCGATATTTTCGCAGGCCAAGGGCGCGGCAAGGCCACCGACGAAGAGGAGGAGGAAGACTCGGAAACAGACTCTGGCCATAAGGCCCCTATCCTGTTTCTGAATCCGGAAAAACCGGAAAAGGCGCCGAAAAAGACCGCGGATCCCAAAATTGCCAAGAGCAACACCAATTACAAGTTGCCCCCAGTGAGTTTGCTGCGCGAAGGCGAGCGCTCCCAGAAACTCGATGAGGAGGAATTGAAACACCGGGCGCGGGCCATCGAAGAAAAGTGCCTGGAGTTTGACGTGCAGGGGCGCGTCACCCAGATCAATCCCGGCCCGGTTGTGACGACCTTCGAGTTCAAGCCGGAAGCCGGAATCAAGTACAGCCGTATTATCGGCCTTACCGAAGACCTATGCCTGGCGCTGCAAGCGGAATCGATTCTGATCGAGCGAATCCCCGGCAAGTCGACGATCGGCATTGAAGTGCCGAACCTGAACCGCCAAACGATTGCGTTGCGCGAAATTATCGAGGCCCAGGAGTTTGTGGGGTCACCCAGCAAGCTGACGCTCGCAATGGGACGCGACCTGCATGGCCGCATTCGCGTAACGGATCTGGCGAGTATGCCGCACCTGCTTATAGCGGGCTCAACGGGCACCGGCAAGAGCGTGTTCATCAACTCTCTCATGATGTCCATCCTGTACAAGGCGACCCCGGACGACGTAAAGATGGTGCTGGTCGATCCGAAGCGGTTGGAGCTGAACCTGTACGAAGGAATACCGCACTTGATCGCGCCGGTGGTTACCGACCCCAAGGTCGCGTCCAACGTTCTGCGCAACGCCACGCGCGAAATGGAAAGCCGGTTGAAGCTGCTGGCGCAAAAGGGCGTGCGCAACATTGACCAGTACAATCGCACCTTCCAGAAGCAGCAGTCGCTGTCCCTGTTTGAAAACGTCGAAGAGAGCGAGCACAAACCGCTTCCCTACTTGGTAATCATCATTGACGAACTGGCCGACCTGATGATGGTGGACACCAACAACGTGGAAGAATCCATCACCAGACTGGCGCAGATGGCGCGCGCGGTGGGCATTCACCTGATCCTGGCGACGCAGCGGCCGAGTGTGGACGTAATAACGGGATTGATCAAAGCCAACTTCCCCGCCCGCATATCGTTTCGCGTGGCCAGCAAGGTGGACTCGCGCACGATTCTGGATTCGAACGGCTCGGAGTCACTGCTGGGTAAGGGCGACATGCTGTATCTGCCGGCCGGGTCGGCGCGGCTGCACCGTATCCACGGGCCGCTGGTGAGTGAGGATGAAATCGTGAGCGTGTGCGATTTCTGGCGGCAGCAGGCACAAGCTAAGTACAACGAACAGCTGCTCGAGGCGCCGAAGGATGAAACCGGCAAGGCGGAGGCGGGTGCGGACGGCGAAGGTGGCGGCGAAGCGGCCGACGATGAGCTTTATCAGGACGCTGTGCGCGTGGTCTGCGAAATGGGCCGCGCTTCAACCTCCACGCTGCAGCGACGGCTGCGCATCGGCTATGGCCGCGCGGCGCACCTGATTGACTTGATGGAAAAAGACGGTATTGTCGGGCCTCCCGACGGTACGCGGCCGCGCGAAGTGCTCAAGGGCAAGAGCTGGATGAAAGAATTTGATGAATCCATGCAATAGGACGCGCAGCAATCGCCTGAGGACTTATACTTCGCTTATTGCGCTACCGTCGGCCGATCTTTACGCGCGACCTTCAACCACCAGAGAAGTGCTGATTCGTTCGCAATCGAGCGCTGAACCGGAAGATGGCAAGGGCACCAGCCAGTCGCTGTTTAAGACGTTTTTGCAGCGCTTTGCACCGAAGACTAACCCGTAACCACAGTCCCCGGTTTCCCGACGAGCACGGCAAGCGTTATCATTTCTTTGCCAGAGTGAGTCCTTGTTTTTCTTATACCTGTACCTCGGTACAGGACTGTCCTTCCCGTCAGTTCTAACTAAGACCGTCGAACACAATCTTCGCTCCTGTTCAGTAGATTCGCGCTGAATGTGGCCCGTACTCTGTGTCTGGTATGAACTTCCACAGGACCCGGTACTCGGTAGCCCATAATGGTTTTGGTAAGGTTGTCCAGCAAACCTTTTTGAATAACCCCCAACCCGGAGGCCCATCCCGCCGGCACGCAATCATCCTCTTGCTTGCTTTACTTGCCGTTGCCTTTGCAACGTGCAACGCACAAGCGACTTCTCTGAGTTCGTCGCCGTCGTCGGTGTCGTTCGGAACAGTGCCCCTGGGAAACAAGGTTACCCGGACGCTGGCCATAACAAGTGTGGCGACCGCTAGCGTAACAATTTCGAAAGCGACGATGAGCAATGCGGAGTTCAGCATCAGCTCGCTGGTACTGCCCTTTTCAGTGAACAAAGGGGCGACGACCTACTTTGCAATCGGATTCAAGCCGACGGCATCCGGTACGGTTACAGGCACTTTGACCCTGACAAGCAGCAACGGGGCGGTATTGTTAACGGTTTCATTGAGCGGAACAGGATCCGGTTCAGGGTCCACGTCGAGCGCATCGACACCGCCTCTAACGTCCACGCCATCGTCGGTGTCATACGGGTCGGTCGCGGTTGGAAACAAGCTGACACAGACTCTCGCGATTAAGAATGTGACCTCCTCAAGCGTGTCCGTTTCGAGCATCTCCATCAGCAATCCGGCGTTCAGCATCAGTTCGCTGACCGTGCCGTTTTCGATTGCTGCCGGAACAACCAACTATTTCGCGGTGGGATTCAAACCGACCGCCGCGGGGGGATTCACAGGCAGCCTGACGCTGAAAAACAGCTCCGGAGCCGCGCTGGTAACGGTGCCATTGAGTGGAACCGGTTCAACCGCAACCAGCAGCCTGGTGTCGTCCACGTCAAGCTTGAGTTTTGGCAACGAAACAGTGGGCCAGAGCACGACGTTACCGGTCACGCTGACAAACAACGGGACATCGAGCGTAACGATTTCGGGGATAAGCATCACCGGACCCTCTGCGGCATATAGCGTTACCAGCGGCATCAGCGGAGCCACTCTCGCGCCGGGACAAAACGCAATCATGAACATCGTGTTTGCGCCGAAAACTACAGGCACGCTGAGCGGAACCGTGACGGTTGTAAGCAGCGCTACGAGCACCGCTCCCGCCATCGCGGTGTCGGGAACGGGCGTAAGCAACACGAGCCATTCTGTGGCACTAAACTGGCAAGCAAGCACATCCACGGGCATCTCAGGGTATTACGTGTATCGGTCAGGGGGCTCAGGCTCTTATACACGGCTCAACTCGACGCCGACGGCATCGTTGCAATACACCGATGGAAGCGTACAGTCAGGGGCAACGTACTCCTACGCGGTGACGGCCGTGACTTCGGCGGGAGTGGAGAGCCAGCAGTCATCGCAAGTGACCGCAGTTATTCCCTAGGTCCACCGCACACAGAAAGAGCGCTCGACACCGAAAATTTGACTCGGCGCCGAGCGCTCTCTAAACTATTAAGGCTGCATTTCTGCCGGGGTAGCTCATTGGTAGAGCGCCGCCCTGAAAAGGCCATCTCAAGCACTGCGGAGTGAGACGTGCCAAAACGCACCAGTGCGAAATCGCCTGTGTTTATATGGATTCTGCGAGAATCGCTCTTTCGCAGGAGTGCGCAGCACAACGCAAGGAAGCGAACTCCCAACTAACACAAAAAGTGACACGCATAGTTCCTTCTAAGTGCGTAGTTCCGTGGTCGAGCACGGGGCGCAAGCATTCCGCAGCGAGCCACAGGGCGCATAAACACCAGCCATTTCGTGTCGGCGCGTTGGCATGCCAAAGATTCCAACCGCGCAGCATGGCCCGTTGCCGCACCAAGTTACCGGGCTAATAGCACCTCAGTAGCACCGGGATAGGCCGTCGTTTAGGCACTCTGGTTAGGTTCCGACTCTTTCTTCGGAGAAAGGAATTCTTTGAGAGGTCAGGCTCGGGGCAGGTCACCCCTCCCACCCCTCGGCAATCGCGCCAGAGCCAGCCAGCGGACCCAAAAAATTTTGGATGAACGCTATGCGGGCCTGTCGGCTCGGCCAAAAAGAGAGAGTCGAATCATCAGCGGGTCGGGTAACGCAGGAGAAAGCACGCCGACAGTCGGTGAAAGATACTTGAGTGTGCATACACCCACGCCGCAAAACGCTGCCAGACAACCGTATGCCCTAGTAGAATTCTCCCATACTGTACGACAACGAGGAAAAGGCTTGCCGAGAGTGTGACGGGCTGAATTTTTCCCGTAGACCACCTGTCATAGCCCATCAGCAACAGCAGCAGCGGGTAGGTACAGAACAGCGGTGACACACGGTAACCCCACCACGGCACTGGGACCTTCCAGCGATCAAATGCAGCATCTAAGATCGCTAACGTGGCGATCAGAATAAGCCGCTTGTGTGCTGCTGGGTTAAAACGATTGCGAAACGCAAAGTAAATCAACGTCGAAAACATTAGCATGTCTGCGAGCGCAACCGCATAAAACGCCCTGGAATTCGCTTGCTCGCTGGGCGTGGAGGGATAGTTATTGGCCAAGTTCTCGGTGGCGACGAGCGTGCCAAGGACAACGACGAGGCACGCCAGACCGAATCCCGCCATGCCCAAACGGCGATGCACATCCGTGCGACCGGCGCTGACCAGCGAGGTCTGCACGATCAGCAAAAGTACCCACGAGGTAAAGACCGCTCCGTGAAAGTGAATGAGCAGGTTCAACGGCGGAGCTTTGAACACACTGGCCAGGTAGTAGCTGGGTGCGAAGCCCACGAAAACGGAAACGAAAATCACCACGGCCATACCTGAGAAAAACAGGTTCTCAAAACGAAGTTTGCTCTTGGGGATCGCTACGGTTGCCAAGTTGCCTCCCGCATGAACAGGATCGGCCCAGGGCTTTCTTGCCGTGGCATTCTATTATTAATTGCCGATTCGGAGTTACACGAACGGGGGCTGTGCGCAGCACCATCATGACAATGATAATCAGAAGCTGCAAGCCGAGAACGGCGCGCGGGAAGTTCACATGGCCGACCGCCCAACGGCGGTATAACTCGAAAGCAAACGGCAGAGAGGCTATGATAGCAATGGTCTTGTCGACCCAGGGATCACCAGCAGGTCCATGAATCCACGTCGAGCCATTGAACGACCTATTCGTCCATCACGAGAACCACGCGGCCGGCTGGACGCGCGTTCTCCAATTCTTCGAGAGCGTCAGAGGCTTGGTCGAGGGGAAACCGCCGAGTATGTGGACGGATCCCGTGGGCGGCGGCCAAGTCCAGGGTGGCGCGCAATTCCTTGCGCGACCCCGACGAGGATCCCATGATCCGCTGTCTTCGCAACGCGAGGCTGAGAGAATCCACAGAAATCGGAACCGGCGCTAACAGCACAAACGTCCCATCGGGCGCGAGACCTCGAAGCGCTGCATCAAGGGAATCGGGTGAAGGGGTAACGTGAACGATGATGTCTGCGCCACCGTCCCAAGAGCGCAGCGCCTCATCAACACTTTCGCTCCCCTGGTGGATGAACTTCTCGGCTCCAAGTTCGCGCGCCCGCGCTTCTTTTTGCTTCGTCGACGACACGATGGCCACGCGCCCGCCCATAGCGCGCGCGAACTGCAGGGCCATCTCTCCGAGCCCGCCCAGTCCGAGAACTGCAACTTTGTCGTTTGGCTTCATTCTGGCATGGTGTAAACCGCTGTACACCGACAGGCCTGCGCACATCAGCGGCGCAGCGTCGGAGAAGCTCAGCGCGTCCGGGAGCGGCAGGACATAAGCAGCCTGCGCTACCATGAACTCTTGGTATCCGCCGTCGCGCGTCATACCAGTGGATTGCCCTTCCGCGCACAGAACTTCATCGCCCAGCACGCACTGCTTGCAGTGTCCGCAAGCGCAATAGAGCCAGGGAACGCCTACGCGCGTGCCCACCTTCGGATGATTTACCCCCGGGCCCAGGCGCTCAACCACGCCTGCTACTTCATGTCCCGGAACAATCGGGTAACGAACGAAGGGAAATTCGCCATTCCTAACCATCAAGTCGCCATGGCACACGCCGCAGGCGTGGACTTTGATGAGCACCTCACCATAGCCTGGCGTTGGCACCGCGCGATCTTCAATTTGAAGTCTGCCTTTTGCTTCTTTCAGGATTGCGGCTCGCATGGAACTCTCCATTGAAGTCAAGCAAGCAAATTGTCTCCCGACTATGACTGTGTTACAGGGCTCACTGGAACTTGGCCAGCTTGGTTCGCACCTCTACCAACTCGGCGAAGTCCGAGTCGGCCTCGCTCCATAATTTTTCAGCAGAAGCCAGTTCGCGCCGCGCCAGGTCAGAATCGTCCTTGTGCTCGGCTACGAGCGCGGCGACAAGATGCCCGCCTGCGTAGGTCGGATCGAAAAGCAGCATTTCTCGCCCTATACTCTCAACCAAGTCCCAGTCCGTATAAGCACGTGCCTGCTGGGCCAAATACAGCATGGTGAAGAGATGCCCAACCGTGTCGGCTGAGCCTTTCGCGGCCATGTAGCGCTGAAGCACGGCACCAAGCTGTGCGTTGGCTTGGGCCGTTTTTTGGTCGCGCATAGAGATTTCGCCTTGCAAAACCGCCATCTCGCTACTCAGCACGTCGCGGGGCCGCGGCATCAAGGGTTCCGGATCAGACTCAGGAACGTTCTGGAGTTCTTTTCCGGCGGCCTGCAACTCCAGGCGAGCTTGGTCTGTCCGGTTCGCTGCGACAAGAGCACGTCCCGTGAACAAATGGCCAGCCATGCGCTGGAGAACGAACTTACCTTGGGCCATCTCGCGAGCAGCGGCTTCCGCTTCCTGGTAGCGCCCATGCGAGAGCAAGAAGCGGGGCCAATCGGCTTGATAGCTCGCCCAGAGACCGTCGTTCGGGGGGAGCGAGAAAAACTCTCTTAGCAGTTCTTCTGCCTGCTTGAGCTGCCCGTTGAACTCGTACGATTCTGCCAGCAGGTCGAGGTTGTGAATGCGGTGCCAATCGTAGCGGGCCGGAATACTCTCCGATTGGTAATACGCTTTTTCGAGGGCGTCGGCTTTGCGAAATTGAGTGATGGCTTCGTCCGTGCGTCCCACGACGCGCAAATCATGGCCGTACATGTGCTGAGCATGCGGAATGGCGGGACACAGGCGCGCGTAAATCTCTCCGTGGTTTACGGCTTCGTCTGCGTGTCTGATGGTTTCGTAGGTATGGACCAGATAGTGCTCTGCAGCAGGGTTGTTGGGAGAGACTGCGAGTGCCGCCTCATAGTAGGCAACGGCGCCAATGCGTCCACGCTGGCCGCGACCCGCGGCATTGGGCTCCTCTGCATTGCCTCGCAACAGCCAAAGTTCGGAGTCGCCGGGATATTTGGTAAGGGCTTCGTCGATGGCCTTCTTGTAAGCTTCGTGCTTCGCTGCATTTTGAATGTCTTTGATGGCTTCCAGTTGCTTGGCTCGGAGCGAGATTCTCAGTTGCTCGCGCTCACTTAGATTGCTTGCCAGGGAGCGAGCACTCTGTAAAGCCGCCTGCGCGGCTGCTTGATCCTCGAGGCCGGAATAGGCGCGGCTCAGACAGACGTAGGCAAGGCCTAGCTTCGGGTCGGAACGCAGGGCTTGATTGCAGGACCGCGCGGCTTCGATCCAGACGTAGGAGTGCAAATACGCGACTCCTTGATTGTAGAAAGCCTGGGCTTCTTGAGAGGAGGTGGTAACCGGATCGCTGATCTTACCGATACCGTCGCGCAAGGTGACTGGCCGCTCGAGAATCTCGCGCGGAACCCAGCCAATTGCTTCGCCGTCGCCAGCGTGTTCGTGCTGGCCGAAAGCTCCGCCTACGTCAAGCATTATGCAGCTGAAGATCAAAAAGCAGGCGCGGATCACAAGCCCATCCCTCGCTCGGCTTCGACTGCGATTACATTTTGAATACGAAACAAACCGCCAAGCGAACAGTAATCGCTTCCGAACTCAATTGTCCAGCGGGGTTTTCGGTGCTCGGTTTGAAGGGGTACGCGCAGTTTTTTGCTGGTTTCCGGCTGTGTCAGCACGCTGCCTGAGATTTCCAACGACGGCAGTCCTTGGAGCGAATCAGAGCCATTTAGCCGTATGACGGGCAAACCGTAGATTGAGAAGGTGAGTCAGAGTAGCCGACGACTCGGGAGTAGGCGTCGCTTCGATTAACACTCATCGGGCGGAGCCCATGCGCTATTCCGAACGACTACAGGGAGTATTCCATCGCCCCGGCCTATCTTGCCCTGGCTTTTCAAAATCTGCACGATGGCGATTATGGTGTTCCAATTTCGTGTCGTCGCAGGTACACCGAACAATTTGTCAACCTGGCCAAGGTAGGCGATCGTTTTCATGTGGCGACGGTACTCACCGAAGACGAACCGGTTCTTTGACGCGATGACTCGCACGAACCACTTCCCGCGCGGCGGAAGTGTCAATGGAGTGGAAATCAGGCCGCGGCCGGCTTTCGACAGTATGCTCACGAATCGAACAATACCGGCGCGTGACGCTCCAAACGGATTTTCCATCTCTAGGCGGATCAGATCGCGACCGTCGCAGAGCACAACTTCGGTCTCGAATGGCAGCTTCCGGCGCAGTTCAGCGCGGAACTTTGCTTGAGGTCCGGGTTTGTGAACGACAAACGTGCCTGCCGCACCCACATTCACGACACCATAGTCGCTCAGTTCTCTCGCGAAGACGCTTGGGCGGAACGTCCTGTGTCCGCCAACATTGACTCCTCGGAGGATACAATGAGAGCCATAGTGGGATTATAGACAAAAAGCGGCTTTCTCTCTCTTGCCCCCGAATCACGGGCAACCCTTCCGTAATGGGATAAGGGAAGAGTTGCTGACCATCCGCTCGGAACCTCGCTTTTCCCTTCCCATAAACGCTACTGCTGCAACCGGATGGTAAGATTCCGCACCATGGACTCAGAGCGCGTGCGCGTGCAACTCCAGCGGATTCTGGGCAGCTCAGCATTTGCCGATGCCGAGCGCGGAAGCCGATTTCTGCGGTTCGTTGTCGAGGCAGCAATTGAGAGACGCACGGGGGAGATCAAGGAGTCCGTCATCGGCGTGGAAGTGCTCGGTCGCAGTCCGTCGTTTGATCCAAAGACAGATCCCATCGTGCGCGTCGAAGCTGGGCGATTACGCGCACGGCTTAACGCTTACTATCAGGGCGAAGGCAGAGTTGATCCGGTCCTGATTTCCCTGCCCAAGGGCGGGTACATGCCGGAGTTCTCCGAGAACAAATCTGCGACGTGGACTCAGAAAGTCTGGCATCCGGCGATGCTTCTTATTGCCGGAGCGCTGATGGGCCTCGCGGTTTCGTCGCTTTTGCTGTTCTATTTTCGACGGGCTCCGGAATCCGTGGACACTCTGCGGCTTTCCATACTTCCGCCGTCAGGCGCGGTGATCGAACACTCTGCAATTTCTCCAGACGGGAAGCGAATCGCCTTGTCCGTCATCTCTGCAGGCAAACTGCAGCTGTCGATACGCCCGCTGAACTCGCTTGAGGCGACAGTCCTGCCGGGCACGGAGGATGCGGCTTATCCCTTCTGGTCACCAGACGGTCGCTCGCTAGGATTCGTTTCTCGGACCACATTGAAGAAGATTGAGGCCTCCGGGGGACCAGCACAGACGCTGTGCAATGTCGGCCCGTTTCGTGGGGGTGCATGGGGCGTGGCGGGCGTAATTGTCTACGGCCCGCACCCGCTTGGCAATCTCTACCAGATTCCCGCCAGCGGCGGCTCGCCCAAACCTGTCACGGCCCTTGATCCCGCGCGTGGCGAAATTGCCCACGAGTTTCCTCAATTCCTGCCCGATGGCCGCCATTTCCTGTACTTCGCGGTGAGTTCGCGGCCGGGCGAGTCATCGATTCGCGTCGGCTCTCTGGATTCGATGGATTCGAAATTCTTGGTAAGCGCCGAAGCAAGTGGCGCTTACGCGCCTCAGCCCGGTGGACAACGGGGATTCCTGCTCTTTGTATATGGAAGCGCTTTACTCGCTCAGCCCTTCGACCCGCGCCGGCTCGACCTCAACGGCCAGCGAAGCGTGGTGGTCCCCAAAATCCTATTTCGTATTGGGCATGCAGATTTCTCGGTCTCCGAAAACGGCGTTTTGGCCTACCGAGCGGGCACCTCTGCGAACCGACAATTAGCTTGGTTCGACCGTGAGGGAAGACTGCTCGAGAATGTCGGCTCTCCCAATGACTATTATGCCTGGAGCCTTTCGCCGGATGAGAAGCGGGTGGCCATGATGATAAGTGATCCCAGCGGCGCAGGCTCGTCAATCTGGATTATGGAGCTAGCCAGCGGAGCGTCCTCGCGGCTTACCACCGGTTCGGGTTTTGTCTTTACGCCCATCTGGTCACCGGACGGTGACGCGGTACTGTTCGCCATGGGCACAGAACAGGCAGCGAGTCTCCAGCGCCAACCATTGAACGCGCGCGCCTCGGTAAGCGTGCTCGAGTCCAAGGGACCCAAATTCTTAAGCGACTGGTCTTCTGATGGGCGATTCGTGTCCTACTTCACGCCTTGGCCGGATTGGAAAAAGCTGAATCTCTTCTTGGCCGACATCGCCCAGCCAGCCGGGAACGAAAACCCGCGCCGGGCTTGGACCAGTGATTATAGCGAAGCGGGCAGTTCCTTCTCGCCATCCATTGGGGGCCGTGCCCCTCACTGGATCGCCTATACCTCCGATGAAACTGGCCGTGACGAGGTCTATGTGCGAACTTTCCCGGCCGCCGACCAGAAGTGGCTCGTTTCGACCGCCGGTGGATGGCAACCACACTGGCGCCAGGACGGAAAGGAATTGTTCTACGTTACCCTCGACGGGACCTTGATGGCCTCGGACGTCAAGGACGACGGCATGTTCCAATCCCGTCCGCCTCACCCCCTATTCCAAACTGGCATTCCGCCCTGGGAAGGTCCTCCCGAGATTCCCACAAGCTCATATGCGGTAAGCAAAGACGGGCGCCGCTTTCTCATCAACCGCACCGTGGAAGGCGCCACCGCACCTCCCATCACCATCGCCACCGCCTGGCCCGCAAGCCTCCGCTAACCCGCTGAATTTCAAGCGTACGTACGCGTATGATACCTCGCCACTACCCAAGCGTACTTCAAAGCCCTGTACGCGAGCGTGCACTCTCCTCCCACACGGCAAAACAGCCGTGAAAAAGGGAGACAAGCCATGAAACACTTTCTAGCAAAGGCCTTTGCAACTCTTCTTTTCTCCGTCCCTCTGTTCTTGGGCATCGCGCCGAACCTGCAAGCTCAGCCCAGCTGTTCCAACGCTAGCCTGAGCGGAAGCTTTGGCTACACCAACACGGGAACAATCCTTACCGGGCCTGACGCTGGCCCCTTCGGCGGCGTGGGCAGGCAGACCTTCGACGGGAAAGGCAACACCCAAGCGACGGCCACGGTCAGTGTAAATGGCAGCGTTTACCATGCCACCATTACGGGCACGTATGTCGTGAATTCAGACTGTACAGGATCGATGATTTTGGTTGGTTCCGCCGGCTCGGAGACATTTACAAACCATGCGGATCTCGTGATCGTGCGGGGCGGCACCGAGTTTCGCGCCATCAACACAGATCCAGGGATTGTCCTCACCACTGTCGGGAAGAAGCAGTTTCCCGGAGAATAGTCCGATCGGAAGAATCCCGACGAGCTATGTGAAGCACGACTAGTCCTCATTCCGTCGCTCAGCCCCAGCGTGAGGCGTTCTCCTCACACTGGGGCTCAGCAGTTCGGCGAGCGAGTTGACGGATTACGGGCAACCCTTCCCTAATCCGGTTACGGAAGGGTTGCCGACTATACGTCCAATGAAGTCTCCCGCCTATCAGGGTCTCCCGGAAATCGTTCCACTCGTGCTGCACAGAGCATGGAGCTGGAGAATTTGGAGCTGGACTAGCTTAAGCTCTTTGAGAACCTCTACCCTGCCTTGCTTGTGTTCATACTTTGTAATCTCAATCGCGCCCAATAGGACCCAGAAGCCTACCAGCCCCAGGAACCAGTTCCCTTCGGCCGTGTTGAAATGCGTTCCGGCCATCCAGAGGAAGGGCACGGAAGCTGCGACGACGAAGATCCACACGCGCACCACCGTCGACTTGTTTCGCCGCAGTTTCTTTTCGTTCTCCGCCAATAGCGACGTCACTTCCTTCTGGTAAGCCGCTAAGTTCGCCGACTGCGGAAGACGCGACAGCAGCCGCTCGCTGATCGATTCATTTGATTCCATAACCACCTCCTCCCAGAATTTCCTTCATCCTTCTCTTTGCGTAGTGGATACGGGATTTGACCGTGCCTTCCGAACACCCTACGACCGCGGCAATTTCGGACAACGAAAAGTCCTCGAGAAAATACAGGACTAAAACCTCACGGTGTCTCGGTCCGAGATCATTTAGCGCTTCATGGATCGCAGCAGCGTCATCTCTCGTGAAGGAAATATTCCCCGCTTCCTGGAGTCCGTCCACGTGGGCTTCCTCTGCTTTCTCCCTGGAGACGTGCCGGCGGATACGGTCCACCGCCAACCCGTGGGTGATCCGGTAAAGCCACGGGCGCAGTGAAGCGGCGTTCTTGAGCCCACGAATTCCGCTAAACACCTTCACCCATACGTCTTGCAGTACGTCGCACGCCGTTTGCGTGTTCCCGGTCAGCTTGGCGGCGTAGTAGAGAAGAGGCCGCTCCATTAACGCGACCAGGTCCTCGAAGCCGGTGTTATCACCGGCCTGGCAGCGGAGTGCGATCCACTCGTCCAGAGTTCGGCTCGGCCCAACCGGCACGCTCATCTCATCTCTTATGTCGAAGGAGAGCATTCAAAGGTTCAAACCGAGCTTACTCCAGACAGAAAAAGAATCGGCGTCAGATTCTGGAGCAAGTAACGAGCAACTCGGAAAGTGCCTAGTTTGTCGCGAAATCGGACATTAGGACCCTAGCGGACGGCCATGCTGAGGCTCTGGTTGCCCGTGAGGCACATCTGTTCCTTCGGGCAGGTTTCTGCGCTCCTTTGTGTGTGCCACAGTGAAGCCTGACACCGGAGGAATTACATGGCGCAAACGATCTGGATTCACAGGCTTTCCGACACGAAGAAGGCGGATGCAGACGGAATGGAGTACATCTGCGAGCATCTGTTTCAGGTGTTGACACAGGCTGGCAAGCTAACGAAGGCAAAGGGTTGGAATCCGTTCCAGAACGCCAGCGCAAAGGACGGCACTACGTACCGGGCGCTGTTCTGTGATTCGTGCGCGAAGAACTACAACAACGGCAACGTGAGAATGGCGAAAGAACCCGTGCTGGTGTAAGGTTCGGCAGTTTCCTTTCATCTTCCCCTTGCACGCCTGTGCTCAAACTGCGGCGAAGTTGAGCTGTTGTAAAGTACTACCGCTAACGGCAAGCTGGACACCGTTCTCAACTCCCGGTTACCGGAAATCTTGTGTCCTCGTCTGGCCCGTTTACCGGGACTTTGAGCGCATTATGACTGTGTCTTTTGGTAGTTGTCGGTATACGGCAGGTCGATGAACAGTTCGGTCGTCAACAAAGAAATCAAATCTTTAATCCGCCCGTTGCTCCAAGAGGCTGGGTTTACACAATTCACCCCGCGAACCGCTTGGCGCTATTCACGCGGGCAGATAGATGTCATTAATTTTCAGTCCTTCCACTCTTATCTTGCAAATTCTATCGGATGTACGACTTATTCTTTCTGCGTCAGGCTCGGATGCTGTTTTGACGCCATACCCCAGAGCGATAAGGTAAAGAAGAAGAACGGACATCCCCGGCCGGAGGAGTGCCAATGTCAATTTCGATTGACGCTTCAAAAGTCCATTGAGCAAACAAATTTGAAGAGAACGGATGTTTGGTATGTTGACCCCACGGCAAAGAATCTAGAAGCTGTAATCGCAGATGCTGAGAAGGCCATTTTAGAAACTGGTTTGACTTGGTTCAACCGATACAGCGATCCAGCAGAGGTCCTGCGAACGCTCCTCGAAGACTCCGAAAGCAACGAAAGCACTCATGGATTTGGCGCGAAGTCTTCGCCCATCCGTCATTTTTTCACCGGACTTGTGGCGCTTTCTTTGGGGCAGATAAGGCTCGCAAAGGAACATCTCGAGGGGGCATTGGACTCGGGTTGCTTCAATGAGTTTGAACCTAAGATGCGTTCCGAGCTCGAACGAATCGAAAATACGCCTTAGGCGAACACCCGATCATCGTCCATTTGGCGGCCAGTACTCCAACTTTCCGATTTCGCGTTATACGTCCAAGCGGGTGTCTAGGACTTACAGATTCAATGAAAGCGGCTTCGCAGGCACAACGCCACTAAACCGGTTCTTCCCGTTTATGATCAACTCTACGTTCCCTGAAAGGTTTAGACCGGTAGGGCCGAGATTCACTTCGATCTGCTTCGCCTGCCATGTTCGGATGCGAATGGTAGAGCCCTCAGTCCAGCATTCGAACTGTACGCGCGGTTCTGCTTGCGGATATGCGTCAGGATAAATTCTCGGGATGGATATGCCCCAGACGCCGCGGTGCTGGGGCGTGTCCACGATAAACGAGAAATGTTTGGGGATCCTTCGAGTGTGTTGCAGCAACCAAGCCTCTAACGCAGCTGCGTCTTCCGGGCGGTAGTTGTGTCCGACACCTGCCGCCACCACGACCTTCGGTGAATTACCAACGGCAGTCAGGTAAGTACGAAACGAATTAAACAATGCCCTCCGCTCTTTGTCTTCATCGCCGACCCAAAGATAGAAAGGCACGATACTCGCATTGGCTGCCAAGCCCAAGGCATACGGAACACCAACCGGGTTGCCAGCCATAAGTCCAACGGCGGCCCATAGGTCGGGCGTGCGGTGGGCAATTGACCACGCGTCGTCGGCTCCCCACGAATGGCCGGAGAGATAGCAACGGTCCCGGTCAACTGCCGCAAAGCTTTTTACGTCGTCGATCGCTTCCCATATGTCAGGCTCAGATCCGTTCTCATTTCTCCACTCACCGTTACCCCGTAACCAGGGCACTATAGTGATCAGATCTCGGTTCTTTGTCTCGCCCTCTTTTGGCGGCTGAAAGGTATCACCGACATATGCAAGTGGGATGTCTGGGCCTCTTCCATGCAAATGTATGTGGAGCGGATAAGCTCTTCGCGGATCCCAATGCGGCGGGAGACTCACCGTATAGAACTGAAGGGTTCCGTCACTTTGCGAGAGCCGCGCTAGCGTCAGAGAACGCCTGCCTTCCACGAGATACGTTTCAGCTCTTTCGGCATCGCCGTTTAGGCCTGCTTCAATAGTGCTCAGGTACCCAGATACCTCTTTTGCTCGCTCGTCTTTGCCGCTTCTGACAAAGTCCAGCTTCACGACCTCCTCTTCACTCAGAGCAAGCACAGACTTTAGATGTCTCGTAAACAGGTCTGGTTGGCGTTTACTGAGCAACGCCTCGACATGGGCTTTAATTCGCAAGAGCGCGGCTTCGGGAGTATCAGGGCCCGGAGACGCTTCGGCCTTCGAGACAGCGATTGCAAGTATGACCGCTAGGAGCATGCACGGTTTGGGTTTCACCTAATCAATCCTCTAATGGAAGTGATAACGAGACGACACGATCCAATTCACTTTAGACGCGAAACAACGACTTTTGCATCAGCGCAGCGGTTCAGGATGGAGTGACGGCAAAAAGGAGCAATCCTTGGCGCCCCGCCGGACGTAGCCGTGGCTGCGGTCACTTGGACGTGTAGTCAGATTACCGGAAAGTTGCCGTCAGTTTCCGATTTTGCGTTTCCCAGGCACTTGACCGGGCTGATTCGCTGAACGATTTATACGTGACCGCGCACCCCGAGAATCGTCTATTAAAACTAACGACATGTTTCCCACGCGCTTAGTAGCCGCTGCCCTTGTTTTGCTGCTGACGACAACGGGGACCGGTGGCACCTGCCAGGACACGACCGAGCCGCGAAGAATGGCCTTTGCAGGCGCTGGCGAAATCAACGGAAATTCTGTCGCAATAATGGGGCAGATTGGACCTGCTAGTTTCTTTGACAACTTGCGGTCTGTTGATTCAAAAGACGGAACCGTCTTTCGCAATAACATTAGTGAAGTCCGATTTTTTCCTGACCGCGTGACACTCACTGTTTTTATCATTGGGCCTTTCACAAAAAGAGAAAGAATCTCAGGACCTGATGCCCAATATATGGAGGGAATTAGGTTCAAGGCCGAATGGAAGCGGGGGGTTGAACGCCGTCCCGTGAAAGCGTTTAGGCAATTGACGGCCTCGGTAACAAAGCCACCTTACGATTCTTGCAAGTGACCGCAGTTACTCACCGAAAGCCTGTCTGGGTCAGCATCGTCTCCCGCTCGATCGCACGCTCCGTTCTGTGGGTGGCGTACAAAAAGAATTGCGAGACACGCGAAGTCAAACGCATGGACAGGCTCGCTCTCGCCTGGAAGCACCTAGAGCCTGTCTTTGGCATTCGGCCAGCGAGCGCCGTCAAGCCCCGTGAGATTGCCGATTACATTGCGGCCAGACGCGAGGCGGGAATAGCGCCTGCGACGTGCAACCGGGAACTGGCCGTCCTGAAAAGCGCCTATCGGGTAGGGGCAGATCTTGAAATGATCGAGGGCCTCCCCAAGTTCCCCCAAAAACTCAAAGAGCCAAAGCCGCGCCAGGGTTTCCTGGAAGAGAGCCAATTCAAGATACTTTGCAAGAACGCAAGTGAGTTGTGGTTGCGGACCCTTCTGGCAATCGGCTTTAGCTACGGCTGGCGCAAATCCGAAATGCTCTCACTTCGCGTGCGCAACGTCGATCTGCTCGACGGATGGCTCACTTTGGACACCTCCAAGAACGATGAG
>Ga0306921_10000649_pt1 | contig 31837 bp, 26 predicted proteins | sample sta12Cox44000080_FD_203760 | JGI IMG/M metagenome (GOLD analysis project Ga0306921, IMG submission 203760) | Lab enrichment of tropical soil microbial communities from Luquillo Experimental Forest, Puerto Rico - statoxic.12C.oxic.44.000.080 (v2)... | ecosystem: Environmental > Terrestrial >... | reverse complement strand
ACCTGCGGCTGCTGGTGGTCGGCCGTGGTACCCGCGCGCGTCAGGTGCTCGACCAGCCGGCTCGCCGCCTGGGCCTCGACCACGCCGTGGTGCGCGCCGGCTATCGCCGGGGCGAGGAGTACCTGGACACGCTCGCGCTGATGCACGCGCTGGTGTTCCTGGTGCCGGGCTCGGATGGCTCCTGCCGCGCGGCGCTCGAGGCGATGGCGATGGGGGTCCCGGCGATCGCCTCGCGGCGGGGAATCCTGCCCGAGCTGGTCGCGAACGGGGCGGGCCTGGCCTGCGGCGAAGACGCCGCCGAGCTCGCCGCCGCGCTCGCCAGCGTCGCGACCGATGCGCGGAGCTGGCGGGAGCGCGGCGAGACCGCCGGCGGGCGCGCCCGAGCCGAGTTCAGCCTGGCGCGCCACGCCGAGCGCTGCGAGGCACTCTACTCGCGCGTCGTTCGAGCCCCGTCCCGAATTTCCGCTCCTGACGGAAGTGACTCTTCGCCTCGGCGTGAGCGCGATTAGAAGCGACTCAGTGAGTTGAGCGGCTTGTGGCGGCCGGGGGCGGCTGCCTATCTTGTCTCGCCGTGAGGGGGCTCCCTGGCGAGCGAATCGGCGGCGTCGAGCGCGCAGCGCTCTCTGCGCTCTTTGCGACGAATTTCGCCCTGCGGGTGGTCTACGTCTTCGCCTTTCGCTTCGACAGCGACGAAACGCAGCACCTGCACGTCTCGTGGGGCTGGGCGCAGGGCCTGGTCCAGTACCGCGACCTCTTCGACAACCACACGCCGCTCTTCCACCTGTTGTTCGCGCCGCTGCTCGCGCTGGCCCCCGAGGGGCCCGGGCTGCTCTACGCCATGCGGCTCGCGATGCTGCCGATCGCGGCGGCTCTCCTCGTCCTGACCTTCGCCCTCGGGCGGAGGCTGTTTTCGCTGCGGGTGGGCCTCTGGGCCGCGGCGCTCGCCGGGCTCTTCCCACGGGTCTTCCTGCGGACCGTCGAGTTCCGCCCCGACAACCTCTGGGCGGTGCTCTGGCTGGCGGCGCTGGTCGTCGCGGTGAGCGGTCGCTCGACGCGTCGGCGCGGGCTGGCGGTGGGCGCGTTGCTCGGGCTCGCCTCCGCCGCGTCGATCAAGACCGCCGTCCTGATCGCGTCGCTCGCGGGGGCGGCCGCCTTCGCGTGGGCGCTCTCGCCATGGCTGCGCCAGCGCGCGCCGCTGCGCGCGCAGGCGGGCTACGCGGCTTTCTTCGCGGGCGGCCTCGTGCTGGCACCCGCGGTCTTCGTCGCCTTCTACGCCGCGCTCGGGTCGCTCGACGCCCTGCGCTACTGCGTGCTCACCCACAACTCGCTCGCGGGCCTGGGCGTCTGGGACTTCGGCCTGCCGCGGCTGTCGCGCTTCGCCGCGGTGCTGGCCGCCTCGGCGGGGCTCGCGGCGCTCTTGCTGCGGCGCAGCGGAGATCCCCGACTGGGCGTGCGACGCGCCGTCGTCTTCCTGGCAGCCGCGGGCGGGCAGGCCTTCCTCGGCGAGCTCTGCCCGATCTGGGAGCCGGAGCACGGGCTGCCGTACTACCCGGTGGGAGTGCTGTTCGCGACCGCCGCGCTCGCCATGGGCGTCCGGGGAGCCGCGCGCATGGTCGAGGGGCTGCCACGGCGCCAGGCGCTGCTGGCAGCGCTCGCCGGCGCGCTCGCGCTGGTCGAGCTCGGCGTGCTGGTCGCGCGGCTGGGGTCGCCCGCGAACAAGGCCGATGCCACCGCGGCGGTCATCGCCGACGTCGTGGCACTTACCGACCGGGGCGATCCGGTCATGGACTTGAAGGGCGAGACGGTCTTCCGCGGGCGCCCGTTCTACTACGCCCTCGAGGAGGTCACCCGGCGCAAGCTCAGCCGCGGGCTGATCGCCGATTCCATTCCGGACCGCATCCTCGCAACACACACATGTGTCGCCGTGCTGGACCATCCGTATTTCCCGCCGCTGGGGCGCGCGTTCATGAACGAAGCCTTCGTGCCGGTGGGCCGGCTGCGCGTCTGCGGCGGAGTGCTCGATCCCGAGCTGCGCTCGCAGCAGTTCGACGTCCTGCTGCCAGCGCGCTACGCGATCGTGGCCGACGCCGGCGAGGTCGCGGGCTGGCTCGACGACGAGCCCTACGCCGGGCCGCGCTTCCTCGCGGCGGGCCCGCACCGCTTCCGGGCGCGTGACAGCGCGCCACAGCGGCTCGCGTTCATCTGGGCGCAGGCGCCGGAACGCGGCTTCTCGCCCTTCGACGCGAACATCGTTCTTTCTTCGGCCAGCCGCTGAATACCGCGGCGCGGGATGCTATCCCAAGCGCCCGAGGAGTGGTGACCCGTCCATGAAGATTCCGTTTCTCGATCTCGCGGGACAGCACGCGCGCATCCGCACCGAGCTCGACGCCGCCCTGAAGGCGGTGATCGATGAGTGCGCGTTCATCCAGGGCTCACGCGTCGAGCGTTTCGAGAGCGATTTCGCTCGCCTGCTCGAGCGGCGCCACGTGCGCGGAGTTGCGAGCGGCACGGCCGCGCTCGAAATCGCGCTGCGCGCGCTCGGCATCGGGCCTGGCGACGAGGTGGTGACCACGGTGCACAGCGCGGTGCCCACCGCCGAGGCGGTGCTGCTGGCAGGCGCGCGCCCGGTCTTCGTCGACGTCGACCCGGACAGCTGGTTGATCGATCCCGAGCGCGTCGAGCGCGCGATCACGGCGCGCACGCGCGCACTCCTGCCCGTGCACCTGTACGGAATGCCGGTCGGGCTCGACCGGCTGCTCGAGATCGCGGCGCGCAATGGACTGCCGCTGATCGAGGACTGCGCTCAGTCGGCCGGCGCGCGCTATCGCGGCCGGCGCGTCGGCTCGTTCGGGAAGGCTGGCTGTCACTCCTTCTTCCCGTCGAAGAACCTCGGCGGCTTCGGCGACGGGGGCGCGCTCGCGACCGACGACGACGCGATCGCCGACTTCGCCGCGATGTTCCGCGACCACGGCCGGCGCGAGAAGTTCCTGCACGAGCGGCTCGGCGCGAACGAGCGCCTCGACGGCCTGCAGGCGGCGGTGCTGCAGGTGAAGCTGCGCGTGCTCGACGAGTGGAACGCGCGGCGGCGCACCGTCGCCGACTGGTACGCGCAGGAGCTCGCCGGCGTGCGCGGCGTCCAGCTGCAGCGGCGCGAGCCCGACTCCGAGCCGGTGTGGCACCTGTTCGTGGTGCGCGTCGCCGACCGCGACGGCCTCGCGAAACACCTGGCAGAGCGCGGCATCGGCACCGGCATCCACTATCCGCTCTCGCTCAACCTGCAGCCGGTGTTCGAGGCGATCTGCCCCGAACGGGCCACCTTCCCCGTCGCGGAGTCGGTCTGCCGCGAGATCCTCTCGCTGCCGATGGACCCGTTCCTCGAGCGCGAGCAGGTGCGCGCGGTGTGCGACGCCGTGAAGCAGTTCTGTGTGGAGCGGGGCACGGCGTGAGAGCGGACCGGCCTCCGGCGCCGGCGCGCGCGGAGCTCTCCCTGGCGGCGCTGCTCGCTGCGCTCGCGCTCGTGCTGGTCTGGCGGATCGGCGAGCCGCCGGCGGCGAATCCGGCGGAGGCGCGCGTGCAGGGCGCGGTGGCGTCGATCGTGTCCGACGGCGACTGGCTGGTGCCGCAGGTCGACGGTGCGCCGCGGATCGAGAAGCCGCCGGGCTATGCCTGGCTGGCGGCGGCCCTCTCCGAGCTCGCCGGCGGCGACAGCTGGACCACGGTGCGCCTGCCCTCCGCCGCCTGCGCGGTGGGGATCGCGGCGCTCCTGTTCGTGTGGGGGCGCTCGCTCGGCGGCCCCGACCTGGGGCTGCTCGCGGCGCTGTGCTTCGCCGCGATGAGCATGACCATCGACCTGGGCCGGCGCGGGGTGGCCGAGATGGCGCTCGCGCTGTTCTGCGCGCTGGCGCTGTTCGAGTTCGACCGCGTGCACTACGGGGGCGAGCGCCGCAGGCTGCCGCTGTTCGCGCTGTGGCTCGCGTGCGCGATCCTGGCCAAGGCGACCACCGCGCTCTTGATCGTCGGGCTGCCGCTCGCGCTCGCGCTCGCGCTCGAGCGCAAGCTCGCGCGCGCCTTCAGCGCCCGGAACGTGGGCTGGCTCGCGTTCGCGCTGGCGCTCGGCTTCGCCTGGTACGGCGTCGTGCTCGCGGTGGTGCCGGGAGCGGCGCGGACCCTGTTCGCAGAGGCGGCGGTCCCGGTCGGCGTCAGGCCGCCCGGGGCGACCGCGACTCACTACGGGCCGCCCTATCTCTACATCCCGGTGCTCGCGCGGGCGGCGCTGCCCGCGGTGGTGCTGCTGCCGCTCGCGGCGCTGCGCGCCTGGCGGAGCCGCGGCTATCGCAGCGCGCCGCGGCTGCGCTTCGTCGCGATCGCATTCGCATCGCTCTTCGTGGCGTTCTCGCTGCTGCCGCAGAAGCGCACGCACTACCTGATTCCGGTCCTGCCGCTGCTCGCGCTCCTGCTCGCCGAGTCGGTCCGCGATCTCCGCGAGCGCATGCCGGAGCAGCTCCGGCGGCTGCTCGTCGTGGCGGCGCTCGTCGCGGTCCCGCTCGGGCTTGCCGCGGCGGGGGGTCTCGCGGTGTTCTACACCGAGCTCGCTGGCGCGCCTCGCGTGGGGGTCGCGGCGCTCGGCGCCTGCGTTCTCGCTGCGCTCGCGGCGCTGTGCTGGTCGGCGCTGCGCTTCCACCCGAGGGTGTTCGCGAGCCTGGCCGCGGCCGGCTCGCTGGGTCTCATGCTTGCGTTCTACGGCAGCGTCGACGTCTGCCGCCGGCAGGTCGAGGTCGGCGCGGCGGAACGGTGCCCGCATTACGATGCCGGGCGCTGGGAAGAGGCGTTCCAACACTGGCCGGCGCTGGCCCGCTTCATGGCGGTGCCCACGCACGCGAGGGATTCATGAGCGAGCCGGAGATCTCGGTGGTGCTGCCCTGTTTCAACGAGCGCGAGGCCGTCGGGCCGCTCAGCGCCGAGCTGCACGCCGTCTTGCTGCGCAGCGGGCGCTCGTTCGAGATCGTGTTCGTCGACGACTGCAGCAGCGACGGCACGCGCGAGGTGCTGGCTGAGCTGCGACTCAAGTATGCGGAGCTGCGGGTGGTCGAGCACGCGCTGAACTGCGGCGAGAGCGCGGCCCAGGCGACCGGCTTCCGCTACGCGAGCGGCGCGATCGTGATCACCATGGACAGCGACGGCCAGAACGATCCCGCCGACATTCCGCTGTTCCTCGCCGCGCTCGGCGCGGGCGGCTTCGACTGCGTGAGCGGCGTCCGGCGCACGCGCGAGGACGACTGGCTGCGCCGGATCTCGAGCAAGATCGCGAACCGCTTCCGCAGCGCGCTCACCGGCGCCGGCGTCACCGACGCGGGCTGCACCTACCGCGCGCTGCGCCGCCACGCGCTGCGCGAGGTGCCGGTGTTCAACGGGATGCACCGCTTCCTGCCCACGCTGCTGCGCGCGCAGGGCTTCTCGATCGGCGAGATCGAGGTGCACCACCGCCCGCGCAGCACCGGTCAGTCGAAGTACGGCGTCGGCAACCGGCTCTGGCGCGGCGTGCTCGACTGCCTGGGCGTGCGCTGGTACCTGGCGCGCGCGGTCGCGGGACGGCGCACCAACCATGGCTGAGCTGCCGCTGCGCACCGCGCTGGTCGGCTGCGGCAACATCGCCGCGCGCCACGCCCAGGTGCTCGCCGAGCTGCCCGAGACCCGGCTCGCCGCGGTCGTCGACACCGACCGAGCGCGCGCCGAGGCGTTCGCCAAGCGCCATGGCGTGCCGGTCGCGGAGCTCGCTGCGCTGCTCGCCTCGAGCGAGATCGAGAGCTGCGTGCTCGCCGTCCCCGCCGACGTGCACGCGCGCCTGGGTCTGGCCTGCGTGGCCGCGGGCAAGGCGGTGCTGTCGGAGAAGCCGCTCGACGTCGATCCCGCCCGCGCCGCCGCGCTGGTGCGGGCGGCAGAGACGAGCGGTGTGCCGCTCTCGGTGGTGGCGCAGAACCGCTTCTTCGACGACGTGCAGTGGCTGCGCGAGACGCTGGCCAGCGGCCGGCTGGGGCGCATCGTCCTGGCCGAGGCCGCGACCGTCTGGCGCCGCGACCAGGCGTACTACGACGGCGCGCCCGGCCGCGGGAGACACGAGCGCGCGGAGGGCGGGGTGCTCCTGAATCAGGGGGTGCACATGCTCGACCTGATGCTGTGGCTGTGCGGCCCCGTGGAGTCCGTCTCGAGTCACTCCGCGACGCTCACGCACACGATCGCCGTGGAGGACACCGCGTCGCTCTCACTGCGCTTCGCCTCAGGGGCGCTCGGCACGCTCGTCGGGACCACGTCCACGCTCGCGGAGCAGGAGAGAATCGAGATCCGCTGCGAGCGCGCGACGGTGGCGCTCTCCGGCGGGGCGGTGACGCGCTTCCAGAGCGACCCCGGGCTCGAGGTCCCACCTCCACCGAGTGCGGGCGGCACGGCGAGAGCCGACGACAAGCTCGAGCCCTTCCGCCGCCAGCACCGCGACTTCGCGAACGCCGTGCGCGCCAAGCGCGCGCCGACGGTCACCGGCGTGCAGGGCCTCGCGGTGGTGGAGCTGATCGCGGCGGCCTACCGCGCCGCGGAGACGGGCGAGAGCGTGCGCCTGCCAGGCTGATCCGGGTCACGGGCCGGACGCGGGCTTCACGCCTCCCAGCTTGACCTGCGTCTTCTGGTCCTGGTCGCCGCGCAGGACGGTGAGCGAGTCACCGCGCTCGACTCCCGCGAGCACTTCCTCGAGCTCCTTGTCGCGCGGCCGGTCGCCGTGGAACTCGATCTCGTCGCCGGGCTGCAGGCCGAGCTTCGCCGCGGGCGAATCCGGCAGCACGGCCTCGACGTCGATGCCACCTTCGCCGACGAAGGTGAGGAGCCCCACCTTCCGCGCGGCGGCCCACGAGCTGCCGAACCAGCTGAGCGGCTGCGTATCCTCGCGTCTCAGCCACATCCGGTTGTGCGCGTAGTCCAGCCGGATGTGGAAGTGCTGCAGGACCTCGTACCCCAGCGCCGAGTCCGTATTGCCGCCCTGGTTGTAGGCGCCGTGAGGCGCGAAGATGATCGGCGCCGGCGCGAACGCGAACGGGCCGAGCTCGAGTCTGTCGGCCTCCACCAGATACGCCTCGATCTTGCCGAGCACTCCGCCCGTGTTCAGCGTCGCGAGCTGCGGCTTCTCGAAGCCCGCGCGCCTCGCGCTCGAGCCCGAGAGCAGCAGCGTCCCGGGCGCACCGGTGTCGAGCAGCACGTTGATGGTCTTCCCGTCGACCTGGATGTCCGCGAACGGCCGGTTCCCGGCCACGTGCAGCTTCACCACGGCCTCGTTCGGATCGTCGACCGAGGCGGGCACTTGGTATTTGTCGGGATCGAGGAAGCGGACGCGGCGCTTCTGGAAGTCGAAGTCGACCACGTACTGGGAGAGGAAGTTCCCGCCCAGCAGGCCATACTCCCAGCCGGTTCGCGAGCCGGACTCACTCGACTGCGTGTCGATCCAGAACTCGAGGTCGCGCCCGAGCACGGTCTCGCGCCGGTTCTCGGTGTCGCGCGCGCGGCGCACGGTGACTCCGAGCTCGCGGGCGTAGAGCGGAGTGAGCACGCTGGCCTCGGCGCCGGTGTCGAGCAACAGCCGGAACGGGCGCGCGCCCTCGGGGGCGAGGTTCAGGTAGATCCGGTTCAGCTCCGGATGCTCGAGAAAGGGGAGGTCGCCGACGACGGCCGCGGCGGGCACCTCGGGCGCAGGGTCCGCGCGCGCGGTGAGCGCGAGACAGGCCACGGCAACGACCCAGGCGCGGGGCGGCACGGAGCCATCATACCTCCGAGACAAGCGCGCTAGGTGCCTGGATTGAGCTGCAGCTGCACCAGCTTCTGGTACAGGCCGCCGGCGGTCGCCAGCTCCTCGTGGGTGCCGGTCATGCTGATGACCCCGTCCTCGAGCACGGCGATCTGGTCGGCCGACTGCACGGTCGACAGCCGGTGCGCGATCACCAGCACCGTGCGGTCCTTCATCAGATTCGCGATCGCGCCCTGCACCGCCTGCTCGGAGATCGCGTCGAGCGCCGAGGTCGGCTCGTCCAGGATCAGGATCTGCGGGTCGCGCAGGATCGCACGCGCCACCGTGATGCGCTGGCGCTGGCCGCCCGAGAGCTGGCTGCCGAGCTCGCCGACGGGTGTGTCGTAGCCCTGCGGGAGCTTCTCGATGAACTCGTGGGCGTTGGCCGCCTGCGCCGCCGTCTCGACCTCGGCGCGGCTCGCCTCGGGCCGTCCGAAGCGGATGTTCTCGAGGATCGACGTGTCGAACAGGAAGGGCTCCTGGGTCACGACTGCCGAGATCGCGCGCACCGACCTGCTCGAGATCTTGCGTGCATCCACTCCGTCGAACTCGAGGGATCCGCTCTCGGGGTCGAAGAAGCGCAGCACCAGATCGGCGATCGTGGTCTTGCCGGATCCAGTGGGCCCCACCAGCGCGACGGTCTTGCCGGCGGGGATCTCGAGATTCAGCCCGCGCAGGACGCGCTCACGGCCGTAGTCGAAGACCACGTCCCGAAAACGGATGCTCTGCTCGACGGCGGTGATCGAGATGCTGCCCGGTGTCTCGAGGATCTCTTCCTCGGCATCGAGCACTTCGAAGATGCGCTCCGCCGAGGGCTGCGTGTCGTAGGTCAGATTCCAGAGCTGGGTGAGCGCCTTGAGCGGCCGATACATGCTGCCCGAGACGAATGCGAACGCCGCCAGGGTGCCGAGGGTGAGTCCCCAGACGTCGCTGATCACTGCCCAGATGCCGAGCACGAGCACGCCCATCATCGCGGACTGCGTCACGAGCTCGACCAGCGAGCGAGAGTAGACTCGATTCCGCACGACGCGCAGCGCACGGCGGAAGTAACGCATCAGCTCGTCGGCGAACGCGCGCTCCTCCAGGTCCTCGGCGCCAAAGGCCTTGATCACCTTGGTCCCGAGCAGGAGCTGCACGAGGCGCTGCATCACCTCGCTCACCTGCTGCTGCCGGCGGCGGCTGGCCTTGCGGATTCTGGTGCCGAACACGCCGAGAACGAGCGCGACGGGCGGGCAGGCGACCACCAGCGCGAGCGAGAGCTGCCACGAGAGATAGACCGCCGCCGCGATGGCGGTGACGAGCACGCCCGCGTCCTCGAGCGTGTCGCCGAGCACCTGGGACATGAGCCGATTCGCAACTCCGGTGTCGTTGGTGAGCCGCGCGATCGAATCCCCGCGGGTCTGTTGGCGGCCCAGCGGCAGGCGCATCGTCTTGGCAGCGAGATCGCGCTGCATGTCGACCAGGACGCGCGTCATGACCCACTCGGAGGTGTAGTCGCGCACCAGCCGGATCAGCGGCATGAAGAGCACCAGTGCGACGCTCTCCAGGATCACCGTCCAGAAGTTCTTGCGCACGCGCTCCTTGAGCTCGTGGCGATGGCGCTCCTTGGCCGGATCGGGTTGGGCCGGGTCGGCTTGCTTGAGCGCTTCGCTGATCGACCGCACACGCGCGCTGTCGACGGCGACCTTGTCGACGAACGCGCGAAAGATGAACGCCCGCCCCGTCAGGCCGCCGCCGTAGAAGAGCGAGAACACGACGGTCACGCCAACGAGGGCGGCGTAGGGCTTTGCGTAGCCCAGCAGTCGCAGCAGGGGCCGGCGCTTCGTCGTCCGCGTGGAGTCCGTCACGGGCCGCCTAGGCGACCTTGGTGACCTTCCCCGAGCGAATGCACTGCGTGCAGACCCGCAGCTTCCGCACCCGACCGGAGACGATCGCGCGGACACTCTTCAGGTTGGGCAGAAAGCGCCGGCGCGACTTGTTGTTCGCGTGGCTCACCGTGTTCCCGGACGACGGCTTCTTTCCGCAGAGCGCGCACGAGTAGGCCATGGGGGTCTCCTGGGTTCCGCGGGCGTTTTACCAAAAGCCTCCGGGCCTGTCATGGCAGACCGCGCTTCGCCCCCAGGCGCTCGGCGAGCCGCAGGGCCGCCTGACGGGCGAGCAGGAGCTCGCCCTCGAAGCCCAGCCCGGGGGCCAGCTCGGCGCCCACCGCGAACACCGGCGGCTTCGCGCGCAGCGCCAGCTCGCTGCGCGGGGTGAGGAAGCGGTGGTCCGCGGCGTCGCGGTCCCAGCGCGGGGCGGGACCCAGGGGGACGGGGACGATTCCGCCGTCGGGGAACGGGTTCAATGCGCCCAGCGGCTGGTCGAGCGGCAGGGCCGTGGTGCCTGGCCCCGCGACCAGGAGCCACTCGACGCCCTCCTGAACCGGATCGGCGTAGCGGGCAATCCAGTGCATGGTGTCCGCCGGACCCGGCAACACGACGGCGCGCGCCGCCAGCCCGACGGGCAGGGAGTCGGGCTCGGCGCGGAACAGGCGCAGCGGCATCTCGACGGGCGGGGTGCGGGGAGCCATCCAGCGAGGCGCCGAACCCGCTCCCGTGGAGACCCTGCGGATCAGCTCGAGCGGTGCCGCCAGCACCACGCCGCGGGCGAACAGTCGCCCGCGCGGAAGCTCGACCCCGAGCTCGCCGCGCTCCGACACCAGCGCGAAGTCGCCGGTCGCGCGGATCTCGCCGTGCAGGGTCAGGAAGCGGCGGCGGAACAGGTCGAGGAACGGCGCGCCGGCGTCGGGCATGAAGAAGCCGCCCTCGCGCGTGCCCCGCAGCAGCAGCGCCGCGTCGCGGCCGGGCGGGCTCTCGGGCGTCAGCCGCGAGAGCGCTGCGAGCAGTCCGCTCACCACCGGCGAGAGACCGTCGGGGAGCGCGCCCAGGCTCGCCTCGGCGCTGCCGTTTCGCCCCGCGTGCGTCAACAGGCGGCGGACCAGCGGCGCGCCGTTGTCGCCGGCGTCGCCTTCGACCAGCCGCGCGCGCAGCTCGTCGCCGCGCGCGTCGACGGCTTCGAAGAACGCCTGCGCCTGCGCCGGGTCGCACACGTCGAACGCCGCGAGCTCGCGCGCCAGGTCGCGCCGGCCGGCGTGCACGTCGAGCCGCGCGTGCGGCAGCAGCACCTGCAGCGCGACCGAGCGCTGGGCGATCCGCCGCTGCTCGATCAGCGGCAGCGCCAGCTCGCGGAACACACGGTGCGCGGGGCCGTCGATCTCGACCCCCGAGAGCACGAACGGCTCGCGGAGCAGCGGCGGCCGCTTCGCCAGCGCGTCCTCCTCGATCAGCACGGTGCGCAGACCGGAGCGCGCGAGGTACGTCGCGGCCACCAGGCCGCCGAGCGAGCTCCCCAGCACGAGCACGTCGCAGCGAAGCGTGGTCATGGCGCGGCTCTCGTCCCCCCGTCTGCCGTCGGCCATTGTAAATCGCGCCGCCGGCTCGCACTCTCCCCCGGTGCCCCGCGAGGGAGTCGCGATCAGCGTAGTGATCCCGACCCTGAACGAGCAATCCCGAATCGAGCGGGCGCTGGCTTGCACGGCGCTCCCCGGGGTGGAGCGGATCGTGGTGGACGGGGGGTCCCACGACGGCACCCAGGAGAGGGCGCGCCAGCTCGGGGCGGAGCGCGTGCTCGCCGCGGACCCCGGCCGGTCGCGTCAGATGGACGCCGGCTACCGCGAGGCCCGGGGCGAGGCGGTGCTCTTCCTCCACGCCGACACCCGGCTCGATCCCGGCTGGTGCGACGCCGCGCTGCGCGCGCTCGAGGACCCCGCGACCGCCGGGGGCGCGTTCCAGCTGTGCTTCGACGGGCCTGGGCTCATGCTGCGGCTGGTGGAGTGGGGCGCGCAGCTGCGCTCGCGGCTGGGCGGGCTGCCCTACGGCGACCAGGCGCTGTTCGTGCGCAAGCGACTCCTCGACGCCGCGGGCGGCATCGCTCCCGTACCGATCTTCGAGGACCTGGACTTGGTGAAGCTGATCAAGCGCGGTGGGCGGCTCGCGCTGCTGCCCGTGTGCGCACGCACCTCCTCGCGACGCTACGAGCGGAACGGCGCGATCCGCCAGGTGCTGCGCAATCAGGCGGCTCTGGCCGGCTACCTGCTCCGGCTGCCCCGGGGTCGCGTGGCGTCCTGGTACCGGCGGAGGCCGGCCGCGTGAAGCGCGCGCACCGGGTCGGCTCGCCCTCCGGGATCGTCACGCTGACGACCGACTTCGGCGGCGCGGACGGCTACCTGGGCGCGGTGAAGGGCGTGATCCTGGCGCGCTTCCGCAAGGCCGAGCTGGTCGACCTGGCGCACGACCTCGCGCCCGGCGACGTGCGCGCCGCGAGCGACGTGCTGGCGCGCGCGACGCCGCTCTTCCCGCAGCGCAGCGTGCACCTGGCCGTAATCGATCCCGGCGTCGGCACCGCGCGGCGCGGGCTGGCGCTCCTGCACGGCGGACAGCTCTACGTCGGCCCCGACAACGGCGTGTTCGCAGGCGTGCTGGCCCAGCCCGGCACCCCGCTGTGCTGGTCGCTCGAGAACTGGGGGCTGTGGCGCGAAGTCGTCTCGCCCGTCTTCCACGGCCGCGACGTGTTCGGCCCGGTGGCCGCGCACCTCGCGGGCGGCGGCGACCCGCGCGAGGTGGGCCCCGCGATCGACCCCGCGAGCCTCGCGCGACTCGAGCTGCCCGCGCCGGTTTCGCGAGGGGACGCACTCCACGGCGAGGTCGTGCACGTCGACCGCTTCGGGAACCTGATCACCAACCTGACCGCGCCGGAGGTCTCCGGCGGCGCGACGGTGGAGCTCGCGGAGCGCCGTCTGCCGCTGTCGCGCACCTATGGGGACGGCGCGCCCGGGGCGCTCCTGGCGCTGGTCGGCTCGTCGGGAAAGATCGAGATCGCCGCCAACGGAGCGAGCGCGGCGGCGGTTTTGGGGGCAGGCGCGGGGCTTGTGGTAATCTTGCGCGCCCCGAGGGAGTCCGCTTGACCCCGAGACAGCGCGTCGTCGCCTACGTGCGCGCACACCGCGTGCGCTACACCGTCGGTGCCGTCCTCACGATCGCCTATTCGGTCGCGTTCCAGATGGTGCCGCTCGCCGTGCGCAGCATCGTGGACGAGATCCAGCGCGGCGCGAACGGCGCCGAGGTGACCGGCTCGGCGCTGTGGCTGGTCGGCGTCTCGGGCCTGTTCGCGCTGCTCTCGTTCTCGTCGCGCAACGTGCTGTTCTCGGCGGCGCGCGAGATCGAGTACGAGATCCGCGGCGAGCTGTTCGCGCACCTGCAGCGCATGCCGCAGTCCTACTTCGCCGGCCAGCGCACCGGCGACCTGATGTCGCGCGCGGTGAACGACGTCAACAACGTGCGCATGTTCCTCGGCATGGGGCTGCTCAACGTGGTGCAGACCCCGGTGCTGTACCTGCTCGCGATCGCGGTGATGCTGCACGTCGACTGGCAGCTGACGCTGTGGGTGCTGTCGCCGTACCCGCTGTTCATCGGCGTGGCGCGCTTCTTCGGCCGGCGCATGCACAACGCGACGCTCGAGACGCAGGAGCAGCTCGGCTCGCTCTCGTCGACGGCGCAGGAGAACGCGGCCGGCGTGTTCGTGGTGCGCTCCAACACCATGGAGGACCGCGAGCGCGCGCGGTTCGACGGCGAGGCGAGGGCGCTCTACCGCAAGCAGATGCACCTGGCGGTGATCAACAACGGCATGATGACCACCATCCAGGCGCTGCCGGCGCTGGCGCAGGTCGCCGTGCTGGTCGCCGGCTCGACCGGGGTGATCGGCGGTCGCATCAGCACCGCCGACATGTGGCTGTTCTACATCTACACCGTCCAGCTCACCTTCCCGACCTTCATGGTGGGCTGGGTGATCAACATCGTGCAGCGCGGTCTCGCCAGCCTGCAGCGGCTCGGCGAGGTCTACGACGTGGTGCCGTCGATCCGCGACCGCGCCGACGTGCTACCGCTCGGCGCGCTCGAGGGCGGCGTCGAGGTGCGCGACCTGCGCTTCGCGTTCCCCGGCCGCGAGGCGCGGCCGGCGCTCGACGGGGTGTCGTTCGCGGTCGCACCCGGGCGCACCGTGGGGATCGTGGGCGAGGTCGGCTCGGGCAAGAGCACGCTGGTGTCGGCGATCCCGCGGCTGCTCGAGATCGCGGACGGCAGCGTGCTGATCGACGGCGCCGACGTGAACCGCATCCCCTTGGCGCTGCTCCGCTCGAGCTGCGCCGTGGTGCCGCAGGACAGCTTCCTGTTCTCGACCACGATCGAGGAGAACGTGCGCTTCGGCTGCCCGGATGCGCCGCGCTCGGCGGTGCGCGAGGCGGCGCGGCGCGCGCACGTGCTGGAAGATATCGAGGAGTTCCCGGACGGCTTCGACACCGTGGTCGGCGAGCGCGGCATCACCCTCTCGGGCGGACAGCGCCAGCGCATCGCGCTGGCGCGCGCGCTCGCGCTGCAGCCCGCGATCCTGATCCTCGACGACGCGCTCTCGTCGGTCGACGCCGCCACCGAGGAGGGCATCCTGAAGGAGCTGCGCGGCGCGCGCTCGGGGCGCACCTGCTTCATCGTCGCGCACCGGCTGTCCGCGGTGCGCGACGCCGACGAGATCCTGGTGCTCGACCAGGGGCGGATCGCGGAGCGCGGCACGCACGAGGAGCTCGTCGCGCGGGGCGGCATCTACGCGCAGATCCACCGCCAGCAGCAGCTCGAGGCCGAGATCGAGGGCGACGCGGCATGACGCCCGGCTTCCACGACGAAGAGGTCATGGGCAAGGTCTACGACTCGGCGCTGCTGCGCCGGCTCTGGCCTTTCCTGCGCCCGCAGCTCGGCTTCGTGGCGGCCTCCTTCCTGCTGATCCCGCTGCGCGCCGGGCTCGACATGATCCCCGGGTCGCTGATGGGCTACGTGATCAACCGCCTGACCGGCGTCGACCACGTGCCCGGCCTGCAGTCGCTGCGCGTGCTGGTCGAGCCGCTCTGGGGCATCGGCTGGATCACGTGGGTGGGCGGGGTCTACTTCGGAGTCGCGGTGATCTCGTCGCTGGTCGAGCTGGCGCGCTCGATCTCGATGGCGGCGATGGGCCAGCGCGCGATGCTCGCCCTGCGGCGCCTCTTGTTCGACCACGTGCAGCGGCTGCCGCTGCGCTTCTTCGACCGCTACCCGGTCGGCCGGCTGGTGACGCGGCTCGGCAACGACATCGAGACCGCGTCCGAGATGTTCTCGGGGGGCCTCGTCGCGCTGATCGCCGACCTGATCACGATGGCCTGGCTCGCGGGGCTCTTGTTCTACTTCAACTGGCGGCTGGCCATCGCGGCGATGGCCGTCGTCCCGGCGATGGCCGCGGGCGCGATCGTGTTCCGCTGGAAGGTGCGCGAGGCGTTCCGCACGGTGCGGATCAAGATCGCGCGCATCAACGCGCACCTGCAGGAGACCATCACCGGCATGCGCGTGGTGCAGCTGTTCGCGCGCGAGAAGCGCAACCTCGCCGAGTTCATGCAGACCAACGGCGAGCACCGCGACGCCTGGTTCACCTCGATCTGGTACGAGTCGCTGCTCACCGGCACGATCGGCCTCGCTGGCAACCTGACCATGGCGTTCATCTTGTGGTACGGCGCGCGCCTGGCCGGCATGAAGGTGGTGGCGGTCGGCGACCTCCTGCTGTTCATCGACTACATGCGGAAGTTTTACCGGCCGCTGCAGGACCTCTCGGCCAAGTTCTCGGTCATGCAGTCCTCGATGGCGAGCCTCGAGCGCGTGTTCCAGCTGCTCGACATCCCCGAAGAGGCCCCCGAGCTCGCGATCGCGCGCACGCGCGCCGTGCGCGGCGAAATCGTGTTCGAGAACGTGACCTTCGCCTACGAGTCTCAACCGATCCTGAAGAACCTGTCCTTCCGCGTGGCGCCGGGCCAGCGGGTCGCACTGGTCGGCCACACCGGCGCGGGCAAGACCACGGTGCTGAAGCTGCTCGCGCGCATGTACGAGCCGCAGCAGGGCAAGATCAAGATCGACGGCATCGACGTGCGCGACATCCCCCGCGCCGAGCTGCGCCGCCATATCGCCTTCGTGCTGCAGGACGTGTTCCTGTTCACCGGCGACCTGTCCTACAACGTGAGCCTCGGCCGCGCCGACATCTCGCAGGCCGACGTCGAGGCGGCGATGCGCACCGCCCACCTCGAGGGATTCGTCTCGCGCCTCCCGCTCGGCTACCGCCAGCCGGTGCACGAGCGCGGCGGGAACTTCTCGGTGGGCGAGCGCCAGCTGCTCTCGTTCGCGCGCGCGCTCGCGCAGCGGCCCGAGATCCTGCTCCTCGACGAGGCGACCTCGAGCGTCGACACCCAGACCGAGGCGCTGATCCAGGACGCGCTGCACGCGCTGCTGCGCAACAAGACCTCGATGGTGGTCGCGCACCGGCTCTCCACCATCCAGGACGTCGACCGCATCCTCGTGCTCCACCACGGCGAGCTGCGCGAGTCCGGCACCCACGAGGAGCTGCTCGCCCACCGCGGCCTCTACTGGCGCCTCTACCAGCTCCAGTACGCCGTCCAGGAACGCGCCGCCTAGCTGTCGAAGACGAGCGGCAGCGAGCGCAATCCTCGGAGCATGAAGGAGTCGATCCTCTCTGGCTCGGTTCCTTCGCGCCGCTGCAGGCCGCGCAGCGTGAACAGCTCCTCGAGGGCGACGCGTGCTTCGAGCCGCGCGAGCGCGGCGCCGAGGCAGAAGTGCACGCCCAGGCCGAAGGCCACGTGGTTGGGGCGGTCGCGATCGACGTCGAAGCGCTCCGCGTGCGGGAAGGCGTCTTCGTCGCGGTTGGCGGAGGCGAGCAGCGGAACGACGATCGCACCCGCCGGCAGCTTCGTTCCCGCGATCTCGACCTCGCGGGTGGTCTCGCGGTAGAGCGCCTGCGCGGGCGGGTCGTAGCGCAAGGCCTCCTCGACCAGCGCCGGAACGAGGCGCGGCTCCCGCTCGACGCGCGCGAGCTGGTCCGGGTTGGCGGTCAGCGCCAGCAGCGCGTTCCCCAGCAGGTTGGTCGTGGTCTCGTTGCCGGCCACCAGCAGGAGCAGCGTGAACACGGCGACCTCGGCCGGGCCGAGCGCTGCCTCGCCGCCCTCGGCGCGCACGAGCGTGCTGATCACGTCGTCGCGCGGCGCGCGCCGCCGGGCCTCGATCGCCTGCGCGAGATAGTTCATGAGCTCGATGAACGGGCCCGCGAACGGCGTGCTGGAGCGGCCCGAATTGCCGTCGCCCGCGGTGGCGACGATCGCGTCGGACCAGCGCTTGAAGTCGGTGCGTCGCTCCGGGTCGACGCCCAGCAGCTCGGCGATCACGGTCACCGGCAGGGGAATCGCCAGGTCGCGGATCAGATCGAGCTCGCCCTTGGCGCGGACGTCGGCGATGCAGGCGCGCGCGATCTCGCGCACGCGCGGCTCGAGCGCGGCGATGCGGCGGGGCGTGAAGCCGCGGTTCACGGTCGCGCGCAGCTCGTTGTGTTGCGGCGGGTCGACGTAGATCACCGAGCGCGCGGTCGCCATCTCGAGCACCGGGAACGGCAGCTCCGCGAGCAGCCGCGCGATCTCCTGCGGGGGCAGGTCGACGCCGAGATTGGTGCCCTGCGGGCGCCCGTTCGAGCGGGTGAAGCGCATCGCGCGCGAGGAGAACGCCTCCGTGTCGCGCAGCACCTCGCGCACGTCGGTCATGCGCGCGACCGCGTAGAAGCCGGTGCTCGGGACGAAATGCACCGGAGCGTCCCGGCGCAGCTCGCGGAAGTGCGGGTAGGGATCGCGCCGCACCTCGGGCCGGGTGGGATCGTACGACGGGCTCATGGCGTCTCCTTCTTGCGCGCGCGCGCGGGGCGCAGCGAGTCGACCAGGTCTGGCATCTCTTCGGGGCGGAACAGGCCGTACAGGAAAAGCCGCTTCATCTCGCGCGACAGCCGCGCCGTGGCCGCGGGCACGTCGTCGTACTCGGTCCGCGCGCGCAGCGCCCACACCAGGCAGGTGCCCACGAGGATGTGCGCGAGCATCTCCGCGTCGACGCCGCTCTGCGCGCTCGATCCGCGCGCGACCCGGCCGAGGCGCGCGACGAAGCGGTCCCAGCCGCGGCGGGGCAGGGGATCGCCGGTCAAGAGCAGGTGGACCCCGAGCCGGGCGATCTCGCCGCGCTCTGCGAAGACGCGGGTCATGCCGTCGATCAGCTCCGAGGCGCTGCGCGGCTGGTCGAGCCCCGACTCGAACTCCTCGGCCATCTCTTCGAGGACCGCACCCACGAGCTCGTCCCGGCTACGGAAATGCTGGTAGGCCGTAGTGCGGTTCAGCCCGGCTTGATGCGCGACCTCGGACACGGTGAGCGACTCGGGCCCGTGCTCCGCCACCAGCCGGCGCGCCGCCGCAAGCAGGCGTGTGCGGTTGCGGTCGAAGTCGCTGCGCCGCCGGCGCGGCGGGGCGTGCGTCTCGGGCATGTCGATCTCCGTTGTACGCCGCCCCGGCGCTAATTTCAACACCAGTGTTGACTTTCGTGGCGGCCCGCCCCAACCCGAGCCGTGGTGGGGCGGCGCGGCGCAGCGCCGCACTGCAAACGCCCGCGCTTTCGCGGCACCTCGCGTGCAGAGTCTTCGTGCGGAGGTGCGCGATGGTCGGACAGACGGAGGTCTCGGTGGAGCAGGTGGCGGCGCGGATCGCCTGGATCCGCGCGGCGAGGCGAGCGGAGCGGCGGCGGCCAGCCAGCCGTGGCGCGCTGCTCGAGACCGCGATCGCCTGGCTCGCGCAGGTGACTGCCCAGGCACCCGATGCCGCGCGCGCGAAGCTGCTGTTCGCGCTGGGACGATCGCGCGACGACTTCGCCGCACCGACGCGCGATCAGGTGGAGGAGGCTCTCGACACCATCGCGGCGCTGGCTGCGGACGCCGCGGTCCACTCGCGAACGCTCGCCGAGCTCCGCGCGATCCTGGACGAGCTCGGCGATTGATCTCGGACCGCTTCGCCCCCGCGCTCGGCCTCGCCGGAGGGGCACTGATCGGGCTCGCGGCGGCGGGTCTCATGCTCGCCGACGGGCGCATCGCCGGCGTGAGCGGAATCCTCGGGCGCAGCCTGGCGGGCGGGCGCGGCGATCGCGCCTGGAGGCTCCTCTTCCTGCTCGGCCTGCCGCTCGGGGCGAGCGGAGCGGCGGCGGTCCTCGGCGATCTCCACGGCTTCGAGATCACCGCGAGCCTGCCGCGGCTCGCCGTCGGGGGCTTCCTGGTCGGCTTCGGCACCTGGGTCGGGAACGGCTGCACCAGCGGCCACGGCGTGTGCGGGCTGGCGCGCGGGTCGGCGCGGTCGTTCGCGGCGACCCTCGCGTTCATGGCCGCAGGGATCGCGACGGTCTTCGTCGTGCGCCACCTCGCCGGAGCGGCGTAGTGCGCGAGCTCGCTGCGCTCGTCTGCGGTGTGGTCTTCGGCGCGGGCCTGCTCGTCTCCGGCATGACGAATCCCGCCAAGGTGCTCGGCTTCCTCGACCTTGCCGGCCGCTGGGACCCGACGCTCGCGTTCGTGATGGGCGGGGCGCTCGCCGTGAACGCCGCCGCCTGGGCGCTGACCCGCCGGCGCGAGGCTCCGCTCTTCGCCGCTGCCTTCGCCCTCCCCGCGGAGCGGCGAATTGATCGGCGGCTGCTCGCAGGCGCGGCACTCTTCGGCGTGGGCTGGGGCCTGGTCGGGCTCTGCCCGGGGCCGGCGCTCGCAGGGCTGCTGCGCGGGCAGCTGCCGGTCTACGTGTTCGTGCTCACACTCGTGGCCGGTATCGCCGCGGCGCAGCTTTACACGCGCCCGGGCCGCCGGTAACCTCGCGCGAACTCTCCTCCTTCCGAAGCCAGCGCCGGTCCTGTTTCTCCGCTTCCTCCCCCCGGTCGTGAAGATTTGGCCGCGCAAAACTGTGGCGGGGCTCGGTTGCGGATCCGTTCACTCGAGCTTTTGGGCTTCAAGTCTTTCGCGGACAAGACCGTGTTCGCGTTCGACCGGGGAATCTCTGCGATCGTGGGCCCGAACGGCTGCGGCAAGTCGAACGTCATCGACGCGCTGCGCTGGGTGATGGGCGAGCAGAACCCGCGCCACCTGCGCGGCCGCGGCATGGAAGACGTGATCTTCGCGGGCACCGAGAAGAAGCCCGCGGTCGGCATGTGCGAGGTCACGCTCGTGCTCGACAACTCCGACGGCCTCGCGGCGCCGCCCTACAACGGCTTCTCCGAGATCCAGGTCTCCCGCCGGCTCTACCGCGACGGTGAGAGCGAGTACCTGATCAACAAGGTGCCGGTGCGCCTGCGCGACGTGCTGGACTTCTTCCTCGACACCGGCGTGGGCACGCGCGGCTACACCATCGTGGAGCAAGGCCAGATCGCCGAGCTGGTCTCGTCGAAGCCCGAAGAGCGCCGCGTGATCTTCGAGCAGGCCGCCGGCATCGGGAAGTACCGCCAGCGCCGCAAGGAGACCGAGTCGAAGCTGCGCGCGACCGAGCAGAACCTCTTGCGCGTGAACGACATCCTGGTCGAGCTGCGGCGGCAGATCGCCTCGCTCGACCGGCAGGCGGCCAAGGCGAACCGCTACAAGAAGCTGCGCGCCGAGCTGCGCGAGCTGGAGCTGGCGGTCGCCCACGAGACGTTCGGCCGCGACCGCGACGCGCTGGCGCAGGCGACCTCGCAGCTCGAAGCGCTGCGCGCCGAAGGCGTCGGCTTCGACGCGCGCAGCGGCCGCGCCGACGCCGGGCTCGAGAACGCGCGCCGCGCGCACCTGGACCGCGAGCGAGAGCTCGGCCGCGCGAGCGAGTCGCTCTACGCGTTGCGCAGCCAGATCCAGTCGCTCGAGAGCCGCATCGGCTACGAGCGGCGCGAGCGCGCGGGCCTGATCTCGCTCGCCGACGAGCGCGAGGCCGAGCTGCGCGAGCTCGAGCTGCGGCTCTCCGCGGACGGCGCCGAGCTGCGCGATGTGCTCGCGCGGCTGGCCGAGCTCGAGTCGCGGGTCGAGGCCGACGAGTTGGAGCTGGCGCGCCGCGACGGCGAGCTGCGCGAGCACGCCGAGCGGCTGGCGGCGGCGCAGGGCCGGCGCGAGGCGCTGCACGCGCGCCTGGTCGAGCTGTCGGGCGACGAGGCGTCGGTGCAGGCGCTCGGCGACCGGCTCGAGGAGCGGCGCAGCGAATTCGAGCTGCGCCTGCGCGAGCGCGAGGACGAGATCGAGTCCAGCTCGCAGGAGGTCGAGGAGCTGCGCCGCGGCGAGGCGGGCCTCGAGAGCCGGCTGCGCCTGGGACTGTCGGAGCGCGACGACCACGGCCGCGCGCTGGCGGAGCTGCTGCGCACGCACGAGCGCACGCGCGAGCACGAGCGCGAGCTGGCGCGCGCGCTGGAGCAGGAGCGCGAGCGGCTGCAGATCGCGGGCGCGCAGCTCGAGTCCGTGCGCGAGATCGAGCGCAGCGAGGCCACCCGCGCCGCCGCGCTGCTCGAACGGCTCCCGGAGGCGCAGCGCAAGCGCGTGCGCGGCTGGCTGTCGGAGTCCGTGCGCAGCGCGGACGGCCTCGAGACCGCGGTCGAGGCGGTGCTCGCCAGCCGGCTCGAAGGCTTGCTCGTCGACGACGCCGAGACCGCGCTCGAGCTCTTGGGCTTGATCCGCGACGAGCGCATCGGCCGCGCCACCGTGCTGCCGCTGCGCGCGGGGCCCGAGAGCGCGAGCACCGGGTTCGTGCCGCTGGGCCGGCCGCTCGCCGACTTCGTCTCCGCCGAGGGCAGCGCGGCGCCGCTGCTGCTGCGGCTGCTGCGCGACGTCTACCTGGTCGACGATCTGGGCGAGGCCGTGCGCCGCTTCGGCGCGGAGCATCCGCCGGCCACCTTCGTGACGCGCTCCGGCGAGCTGCTCGAGCGCTCGGGTGCGCTCGTCGGTGGCGCCGGCGCGCCGGCGGGCCCGCTCACCCGCGCGGGCGAGATCCGCAGGCTGTCCGGGCTCGTCGCCGAGCTCGAGCCGCGCTGCGCCTCGCTCGCGGGCGAGCTCGCCTCCACCACCGCCCGGCTCGAATCGCTGGGGCGCGAGATCGAGAACGCGCGCAGCCGCCGCCACACCGCGGAGCTCGCCGTGGTGAACGTCGAGAAGGACCTCGAGCGCATGCGCGAGCGCGGCAAGGCGGCGCACGACTCGCTCGAGCTGTCGCTGGGCGACAAGCGTGGGCTGCTCGAGCAGCTCGAGTCGCTCGCTGACGAGCGCGCGCGCGCGCACGTGCGCCACGACGAGATCGCGCGCGAGCGCGGCCGCTGTGAGACCGCGCGCGGCGAGCTGCAGCTCCAGCTGCAGTCGCTCGGGCGCGAGCTCGAGCGCGTGGAGCAGCGCGTGGTGCAAGCGCGCATCGAGCTGGCAGAGCTCGGCGCGCGGCGCGACCAGGAGACGCAGGCGCGCGAGCGGCTCGACGCGGGTCTCGCGGAAGGCCGCGAGCGCAGCGAGCGGCGGCGCGAAGAGGTGCGCAGCGCGCGCGAGCGCGCGGCCGAGCTGCTCCGCTCCGCCGACGAGGCGCAGCTCGAGCTCGACCGCGAGATCCGGCACGAGGAGGAGCAGCGGCAGCGGCAGACGAGCCTGCGCGAAGGGTACGAGGCGTCGGCGCAGACGGTGGAGTCACTCGAGGCCGAGGTGCGCGCGGCCACGCGCGAGCGCGAGGCGCTGCGCGAGCGGCTGGCGGCCCACGAGCTCAACGTGCACGACGCGCGCATGCGCCTCGAGCAGCTCGTGGCCGGCATCCGCGAGCGCTACGAGGTCGACCTCGCGAGCTGGGCGCCCGCCGCGGCGTCCGCGGGCACGGCCGAGGAGCGCGAGGCCGAGCTCGAGCGCGTGCGCCAGGCGCTGCGCTCGCTGGGCGAGGTGCACCTGGGTGCGATCGAGGAGTACGAGGAAGTCTCCGAGCGCTGCCGCTACCTGGACGAGCAGAAGTCCGATCTCGAGCTCTCGATCGAGCGGCTGCGCGGCGCGATCGCGCGCATCAACCGCACCAGCCGCGAGCGCTTCCGCGAGACCTTCGACGCGGTCGACAAGGTGTTCCAGACGGTCTTCCCGAAGATGTTCGACGGCGGCCGCGCGCACCTGTCGCTGACCGAGAGCGAGGATGTGCTCGAGGCGGGGATCGAGATCATCGCCCAGCCGCCGGGCAAGAAGCTGCAGAACGTGAACCTGCTCTCCGGCGGCGAGAAGTCGCTCACCGCGATGGCGCTGCTGATCGCGGTGTTCACCGTGAAGCCCTCGCCGTTCTTCCTGCTCGATGAGGTGGACGCGGCGCTCGACGACGCGAACGCGGGCCGCTTCAACGATCTCTTGCGCGAGATGTCGAAGACCTCGCAGTTCCTGATGATCACGCACAACAAGCAGTCGATCGAGATCGCCGACGCGCTGTTCGGCGTGACCATGCAGGAGCGCGGCCTCTCGAAGCTCGTCACGGTGGACCTGGTCGCGCAGTAGGGGAAGATCGAGGCGCGTCGCGCTCCGCGCAGAACCCGCCGGTCGCGGTCGCGAGTACGCTGCACGCTCCCTCTGGGTTCAGCGCGGCCGCGCTCGCGAATCAGGTCCATCACCTCCAAAATGTTGGAGCCGCGGCGATCGCGTCGGCAGCGCGAGCTCACAGTCCGCGCCCGATGGTCTTCTCTTCTCGAGCAAGGAGATGATTACTGCGAGGGCGAGCGAAGGCCGCCCTGAGCGAGCCCGCAAGCGAAGCGCGCAGCGAGGCGCAGCCGAGCGTAGTCGATTGGACTAGACTCGCGCGCTTGTTCGACCACCTCACCCCCCAGATCCTCGAGCTCGTCGGCGGCGCGGTCGCCGTGCTCGGTGCGTTCGCTGCGCTGGTCGTGGGCTTCCGGCGTTCGCGCCGCGCGGGACCGCCGCCGTTTCGCAAGCTGCCGCTTCCGCCGCCGCGGGGACCGGCGAAGGTCGAGCCGCCGGCCGAAGCAGTGGCCGTTCCCGCGCCGCCGCCTGCGCCGCCACGGCCGGACTGGCACGCGGGCCTGCGCCGCACGCGCGCGGGCCTGGTCGGGAAGCTCGAGGGCATCTTCCGCGGCCGCGGCGCGCTCGACGACGGCGCGCTCGCGGAGGTCGAGACGGTGCTGTTCGGCGCCGATCTCGGCGTGCGCACGGCGGACGACTTCCTCGAGCGCGTGCGGCGCGTGCGCTCACCCGACGAGGTCCGGCCCGCGCTCGAGGCGCGCGCGCTCGAGATCCTCGCTGCGCTCCCCAGCCCGGTGGTCGCGGCGAGCGAGAAGCCGCACGTGATCCTCGTCGTGGGCGTGAACGGCTCGGGCAAGACCACCACCATCGGCAAGCTCGCCGCGCGCTACGCGCGTCAGGGCAAGCAGGTGATCGTCGCGGCCGGCGACACCTACCGCGCGGCGGCGATCGATCAGCTGGCGATCTGGGCCGAGCGCGCCGGCGTCGAGATCGTGAAGAGCGCGCCCGGCGGCGACCCGGCTGCGGTCGCTTTCGACGCGCTCAAGACCGCGCGGTCCCGCGGCCTCGACGTGGTGCTGGTCGACACCGCGGGCCGGCTGCAGACCGACCAGGGGCTGATGGACGAGCTCGCCAAGATCCAGCGCGTGATGCGCAAGGAGATCCCCAGCGCCCCGCACGAGGTGCTGCTGGTGCTCGACGCCAACACCGGCCAGAACGCGATCCGGCAGGCCCAGGAGTTCAAGAAGGCGGTCGCGGTGACCGGCATCGCGCTGACCAAGCTCGACGGCACCGCGAAGGGCGGCGTGGTGCTCGGCATCGCGCAGGAGGTCGGCCTGCCCGTGCGCTACGCGGGCCTGGGCGAGTCACTCGACGACCTGGCCGATTTCGACGCGCCCGAGTTCGCCAGGGCGCTGTTCAGCCCGGGCTGAAGCAGACCACGCTGATCGCCACAGCGGGCGAGCGCGGATCGAGATTGCGGTAGCCGTGGCGCTGGTCCCCGCGGAAGACCAGCGCGTCGCCCGGTTCGAGCTGCCAGCGCTCCCCCGACGCGACCAGCTCGATCTTCCCCGAGATGCAGGTGAGATACTCGCGTGTCCCCGGTGTGTGCGGGATCCCGGTGAGCCGGCCGTTCCCGGCGAGCTCCATGCGCGAGATCTCCAATCCCGGGATCGCTTCGGGCAGCAGCGGGGCCAGGCGCGCCCCTTGTCGTTCGCGGACCCGCTGCTCGCGCGCCGGGAACAAGCGCGCGGAGGTGCGCGGAGGGCCGATCAGCTCCTCGATCGAGACTTGCAGCGCCGCGGCGGCGCGTGCGAGCACGGACAGGGTCGGATTCGCGCCGCCCGCCTCGAGGCTCCCCCAGGTGGGACGGGGCAGGCCGGCGAGCGCCGCCATCTGGCGCTGGGAGAGCCCCCGCGCCTCGCGCAGGCGGCGGACGTTCGCGGCCAGGTTCGCGCCCCGCTCGGCCATCCGGTTGGCAGGTTAGCGGTCGGACGGCATTCTGGCCATCTGGATGCGATACGAGCCGCACTCCTGGAAGCTCGGGCGAACCACCGAGGAGCCGCCATGACCGTGCGACTGGACCACGCCAATCTCACCGTCCGCGATCTGGACGAGACGATCCGCTTCCTGTGCACTGCATTCCCCGACTTCAGGATCCGAGGCGAAGGCGAGACCTGGACCGGCGCCCGCTGGGTCCACGTCGGCAACGACGACACCTACCTCGCGCTCCAGCAATGTCGCTCGGAGCCGGCCGAGCCCTGGGTCCCCTACGGCGGAAAGCCGGGCACGAATCACCTGGGCTTCGAGGTCGACGACGCGGACGCGCTGCGCGCGCGCATGCGCGCGGCGGGCTACGAGGACACGACCGTGCGCAACCGCCACCCGTTCCGGCGGCGCGTGTACTTCCACGACCGCGAGGGCAACGACTGGGAGTTCGTGCAGTACCTCTCGGCCGACCCGAAGGAGCGGCACGACTACGCGTTGCCGGACTGGAGCTAGGCCCCGCTCAGTGCAGCGGGGTCGGCTCTTCCGCCACCGCCTGGATCGCCTGGAGCACGTCCTCGCCGGACACCGGCTTCACCAGGTGGCGCTGGAAGCCCGCCTCGCGGCTGCGCGCCAGGTCGTGCAACCGGGTAGCCGTGCGCCTCGATCCGTGCCCGGCGAGACTTACGAGAGGCGGCGCAGCGCCCGTCCCGGCCGCGCGCCCGTGTGCGCGCTGTCACGCACCACGCGCGTTCCATTCACGAACACGTGAGGAATCCCGGCCGGCGGGTGGTTCGGGTCCTCGTAGGTTCCGACGTCGATGATCTGCGCGGGATCGAACAGCACCAGGTCCGCGAAGGCTCCAGGCCTGACCTCGCCGCGATCGCGCAGCCCGAACTTGCGCGCCGGGAAGCCGGTCATGCGGCGCACGGCCTCCTCCAGCGGGAACAGGCCGAGATCCCGCGCGTAGCGACCGAGCACGCGCGCGAAGGTGCCCCACAGCCGCGGATGCGGCTTGCCCGGCAAGGTCGGGATGCCGTCGGAGCCGATCATCGTGCTCGGATGGCGCATCACTGTGCGCACGTCGTCCTCGTTCATCGAGTGGAGCACCGCGGTCGTGGCCGGCACGAGCTCGCACACGCGCTCGGCCGCGGCCTGGGCGCCGAGGCCGAGAAGCTCGGCGAGCGCGGTGATGGTGAGCCCTTCCCACTCGGCGTGGCCCGGCGAAGCGGCGATGGCGACCTTGTCGGGCGGAATGTGGCCGAGTCCGCCCGGACTCCCGTCGAACGCGCCGTTGCGGACGATCGCGGCGAGGGCCGTGCTCCCGGCGGTGTAGGGGTACTGGTCTGCGTGGACGTCCAGACCCTCGGCCTGCGCCTGCTCGATCAGTCGCAGCGAATCCTTCACCATGCCCCAGGCCGCCTGGCCCGACGCCTTGTGGTGCGAGATCTGCACCGGGACTCCGGCGCGGCGGCCCACCTCGATCGACTCTCGCACCGAGTCGAGCAAGCCGAGCCCTTCGTCGCGCATGTGGGTCGCATAGAGACCACGTCCCGCGAACTCCGCCGCGAGCGCGGTGATCTCCGACGCCTCTGCCCAGCGGCCCGGCTCGTAGATGAGGCCGGTCGAGAAGCCGATCGCGCCGGCGTCGCGGCCCTCGCGCACGAGCGCGCGCATGGCTTCGAGCTCGCGCGCGTCGCAGGGGCGCTGCGCGGTGCCCATTGCAGCTCCGCGCACCACGGCGTGTCCGACGAGCACGGCGGCGTTGGTGCTCGGCGGCTCGCGCTCGAGCAGAGCGAAGTAGCTCGGGAAGTCGCTCCACTCGGGCAGCCCGCCGCCCGGCGCGAACGCGTCGCCCCAGAAACGCGCGATCGACCACGGCGCCGGTCCCAGGCCGCAGTTCCCGGCGACCACCGTGGTCACACCGCCGAGGATCTTGAAGTCCATCTCGGGCCGGACGAGGAGCGCGAAGTCGTCGTGCGTGTGCACGTCGATGAAGCCGGGGGCGAGCGCGAGGCCGCGCGCGTCGAGCTCCGCGCCGGCGTGGAGCTCCGCGCAGTCGCCGACCGCGGCGATCCGCTCGCCGCGCAGCGCGACGTCCGCGGGCCGCGGCGCAGCGCCCGTGCCGTCGTAGAGCGTCGCGCCGCGGATCACCAGGTCGACGGATTCCACCATGGCGCGAGCATAGCCTGGCGCGCTAACCACAGCGCATGTCGATGTACGTGCTGGCGCTCGACCAGGGAACCACGAGCTCGCGCGCGATCGTGTTCGACGCCGCGGGCAACGCCGTGGCGAGCCAGGCGCACGAGTTCAAGCAGTCCTACCCGGAGCCCGGCTGGGTCGAGCACGATCCGCACGAGATCTGGGACTCGCAGCTGCGTGCGGCCCGCGGCGCGCTCGCCCGCGCGCAGATCCGCGCCGACGACATCGCGGCGCTCGGAATCACCAACCAGCGCGAGACCACCGTGGTCTGGGAGCGCGCGACCGGCCGCCCGATCTACCCGGCGATCGTGTGGCAGTCGCGCCAGACGGTGGAGCTCTGCGAAGAGCTGCGCCGGCGCGGGCTCGAGCCGGTGGTGCGCGACCGCACGGGGCTCGTGATCGACGCGTACTTCTCCGCCACCAAGCTCGCCTGGATCCTGTCGCGGGTCGACGGCGCGCGCGACGCCGCGCGGCGCGGCGAGCTCGCCTTCGGCACGATCGACAGCTGGCTCGTGTACAAGCTCACCGGCGGCAAGGTGCACGCGACCGACTACAGCAACGCCTCGCGCACGATGCTGTACGACATCGGCCGGCTGCGCTGGGACGCGGAGCTGCTCGAGGCGCTCGACATCCCGTCGCAGGTGCTGCCCGAGGTGCGCGACTCGAGCGGCGTGTTCGGCACGACGGCCCCCGAGCTGCTCGGCGCCGCGATCCCGATCGCGGGCGTCGCGGGCGACCAGCAGGCGGCGCTGTTCGGCCAGACCTGCTTCGAGGTCGGCAGCGCCAAGAACACCTACGGCACGGGCTGCTTCCTGCTGATGAACACGGGCCGCACGCTGCGGCGCTCGGCCTCGGGGCTGATCTCGACCATCGCCTGGGGCGTCGGGGGACAGGTCGAGTACGCGCTCGAGGGCGCGGTCTTCGTCGCGGGCGCTGCGGTGCAGTGGCTGCGCGACGAGCTCGGCCTCTTGCACAGCGCGGCGGAGAGCGAGGCGCTGGCGCGCTCGGTGCCCGACGCCGGCGGCGTCTACGTGGTGCCCGCGTTCACCGGCCTGGGCGCGCCGTACTGGGACCCGAACGCGCGCGGCACGATCGTCGGCATCACCCGCGGCACCAGCCGCGCGCACCTGGTGCGCGCCACGCTCGAGGCGATCGCGTTCGAGAGCGTCGACCTGCTGCGCTGCTTCGAGCGCGACACCGAAGTGCGTACGAGCCAGCTGCAGGTCGACGGCGGCGCCACCGCCAACGACTTCCTGATGCAGTTCCAGGCCGACGTGATGGGCGTGCCGGTGCGGCGGCCGAAGGTGCTCGAGACCACGGCGCTGGGCGCCGCGTACCTGGCCGGGCTCGCCACCGGCTTCTGGAAGGACCGCCGCCAGATCGCGAAGAACTGGCAGGAGGACCGCTACTTCGAGCCCGCGATCTCGGAGGCAAAGCGCGAAGAGCTCTACCGCGGCTGGCAGCGCGCGGTCGAGCGCGCGCGCGGCTGGATCCCGAGCGCGTGAAGACGCGCGTGATCGCGCACCGCGGCGCCTCGGTCGAACGGCCCGAGAACACGCTCGCGGCGTTCGAGCTCGCGGTCGCGCAGCGCGCCGACATGATCGAGACCGACCTGCACCTCTTGCGCGACGGCGCGATCGCGCTCTTTCACGACGACGACGTGCGCGGCCGCCCGGTGGGCGCGCACGACCTCGCCGAGCTGCGCGCCGCGCTGCCGCAGGCGCCGACGCTGCAAGAGACGCTCGACGCGGTGGGCCGCCAGATCGACTTCAACCTCGAGCTGAAAGCGCCGCGCGCTGGCGCGTACGAGGGGCTCGAGGCGCACGTGCTCGACCTTGTGCGCCGGCGCGAGATCCTGTCGCGCACGCTGTTCTCGAGCTTCTCCGACACCGTCCTGCGTCGGCTGCGCGAGCTCGAACCGAAGGCGCGGCTCGGCACGCTGGTCTCCGCGCGCCAGCCCGGCGACATCCTGGCGCGCGCCGCCAGCGTCGGCGCGGAGGCCGTGCACCTCGACCTGCGGCTCGCCACCGCAGCGCGCATCCGCGAAGCCCACGCCGCCGGCTACCAGGTGAACGTGTGGACCGTCGACCGGCCCGAAGACCAGAAACGCCTGGTCGGCGAAGGAACCGACGGGATCTTCACCAACCTGCCCGCGCAGCTGCGGGCACTCGTCGGCTAGTACGCGTTCGGGTCGTTGAACCCGCGGACCACGGTCAAGAGCAGGATCCGCAGGTCGAAGCCGAGCGACCAGCGGCGCAGATAGGCCATGTCGTACTCGAGCCGCTTCTCGATCGAGGTGTTGCCGCGGCAGCCGTTCACCTGCGCCCAGCCGGTGAGGCCGCCCTTCACCTTGTGGCGCAGCATGTAGCCGGGGAGCCCGGCGCGGAACTCGCGGATGAACTCGGGACGCTCGGGCCGCGGGCCGACCAGGCTCATCTGGCCCACCAGCACGTTCCAGAACTGCGGGATCTCGTCGAGGTTGGTCCGGCGCAGGAAGCTGCCGAGCGGCGTGCGGCGCGAGTCGTTCGCGACCGCCCACACCGCGCCGGTCTCGCGCTCGGCGTCCTGCACCATGGTGCGGAACTTCCACATCGAGAACAGCCGGCCGTCGAGACCCATGCGCTCCTGGCGATAGAACACCGGGCCGGGCGAGCTCCACTTCACCGCGAGCGCGATCGCGGCGAAGACCGGTGCGCCGAGCGCGAGCGCCGCGCTCGCGCCGAGCACGTCCACCGCGCGCTTCAGGATCGCGTTCCAGCCGACCAGCGGCGATTCGATCAGCCGGATCATCGGCAGGCCGTCGAAGTCCTCGATCCCGCCCTGCACGGTGTCGATGCCGAGCAGGTCGGGCACGAAGCGCACCGCTGCGGTGGTGTCGTGGAGCTCGCGCAGCAGCTTCAGCGGGTTCGCGGGGTCGCTGCGGTCGAGCGCGAGCACCACCTGGTCGATGTCGTGCGCCGAGACCACGGCGTGGAGCTCTTCGTAGCTCCCCAGCCAGGGCGCGCAGTCGTCGCCGCCCAGGCCCGCCGACGACGGGCCGAGGAAGCCGCGCACGCGGAAGCCGAGCTCGGGGTGGCGCGTGAGCCGCGCGTGGATCTCGCGCGCGAGCGTGCCCGTGCCCACGATCAGCACCGTCTGCACGAAGTGACCGCGTCGGCGCAGCGCGCGCAGCGCCAGCCGGATCGCGATCCGCGACGACACCAGCACCGCCGCCGACACGCCTGCGAACAGGGTGACGGTGAGGCGCGACACCCACTCCATCTGGCCGAAGAAGGTGATGCTGGTGAGCAAGAGCGTCCCGAGCGCGCAGACCTCGACCAGGCGCCGCGTCTCGGAGAGCAGCGAGTGCACGCGGTGCCCGTCGTACAGCCCGCGCCAGCGCAACAGGATGTGCCAGACGGGCAGGATCCCGAGCAGCAGCCACGGATAGTCGCCCAGGTTGAAGCCGTGGGTCGGGTCGGGGAGCCAGCCCGAGCTGAAGCGCAGCCAGACCGCCGCCTGCCACGAGATCGCGACCAGGCCGAGATCCGCGAGCGCGAGCAGCCCGCGCAACACTTCGCTGTGTTTTCTCAACATGTCGACTTCGCTCGGCTGCGCCTCGCTGCGCGCAGCTTCGCCGCTCGCGGGCTCGCTCGGGGCGGCCCTCGCTCGCCCTGGCCCGACGACCCCTTCGCTGCGTTCGAAAAGGCTAGCGAGTCTCGGCCGAGAGTTCCCGGTCGATCTGCGCGGCGGCCTCGCGGCCTTCGGCGATCGCCCAGACCACCAGCGACTGCCCGCGGCGCATGTCGCCGGCGGCGAAGACGCGCGGAACCGTCGTCGCGTAGCCGCGGGTGGCGACGTTGCCGCGGTCGGAGAGGCCGACACCGAACTGCTTCAGCATGTCGTCGCGCACCGGCCCGAGGAAGCCCATCGCCAGCAGCACCAGGTCGACGTCGAGCGTGAACTCGCTGCCGGGAACGGTCTCCATCTCGCGCCGTCCGCTGGCGTCGGCCGTGCCGAAGCGCACGCGCGCGCCGTGCAGCTTCTCGAGCTTGCCGTCCGTGCCCGAGAAGCCGGAAGTCGAGATGCACCAGTCGCGCGAGCCGCCTTCCTCGTGCGAGGTCGACACGCGCAGGATCTGCGACGGCGCCGGGTGCACCGGCCAGGGCACGTCCTGCGCGCGCTTCTCGGGCGGCCGCTCGAGCAGCTCGAAGTTGTAGACGTGCTTCGCGCCCTGACGGTGGCTCGTGCCGATGCAGTCGGAGCCGGTGTCGCCGCCGCCGAGCACGACCACGTTCTTGCCCGTGGCCAGGATCGACCCCGCTTCGGGCACGTGGTCGCCGGCGAGCCGGCGGTTCTGCTGCTCGAGGAAGTCCATGGCGTAGTGCACGCCTGCGAGGTCGCGGCCGGGCA
>Ga0306921_10000648_pt1 | contig 31850 bp, 31 predicted proteins | sample sta12Cox44000080_FD_203760 | JGI IMG/M metagenome (GOLD analysis project Ga0306921, IMG submission 203760) | Lab enrichment of tropical soil microbial communities from Luquillo Experimental Forest, Puerto Rico - statoxic.12C.oxic.44.000.080 (v2)... | ecosystem: Environmental > Terrestrial >... | reverse complement strand
GCCGGTCATGATCATCAGCGTGTAGCCATCGGGGGCTGAGTGGGCCACGATCTCGCTGCCGACGATGCCGCTGGCGCCGGCCTTGTTCTCGACGATCACCGTCTGCTTCCACCGGTCGCTCAGCCGGGGCGCCACCAGGCGCGCGATGATGTCGGTCCCACCGCCCGGCGGATAGGGCACGATGAGGCGCACCGGCTTGGCGGGAAAGCTGTCCGCCCGCGCCAGCCGCGGCGCCAACGCCAGAGCAGCCAACCCGACAACCCCGCGGCGTCTCAGTTCCGCCATGCGTCCCCTCGTTTCCTTTTCCCCGCCAAAGACTAACATCGGTGGACACGGAGGAAACGACCCATGTTCGATCTCGTGATCAAGGACGCGGAGATCTTCGACGGCTCGGGTGCCAGGCCGGTGCATGGCGATCTCGGTGTCACGAACGGCAGGATCGCCGCGATCGGGCCCGGGCTCGGCGCCGCCGAGGAGACGGTGAAGGCCGACGGCCTCGCGCTGGCGCCGGGCATCATCGACGGCCACACCCATTACGATGCGCAGATCACCTGGGATCCGTTCGTCGATCCCTCGCCGGCGCTCGGCGTCACCACGGCGGTGCTGGGCAACTGCGGCTTCACCATCGCGCCCTGCAAGCCGGCCGACCGCGACCTCACCATGCGCAACCTCACCCATGTCGAAGGCATGTCGCTGGACGCGTTGCGCTCGGGCATCCGCTGGGAATTCGAAAGCTTCCCGCAATATCTCGACATGCTGGAGCGGCTGGGCGTCGGACCCAACGTCGCCTGCTTCTCGGGCCATTCCTCGGTGCGCACCTGGGTGATGGGCGCCGATGCCACGGAGCGCGCCGCGACCGACGACGAGATCGTGCAAATGGCGGCGCTCGTGCGCGAGGCAATGGCGGCCGGTGCCGTCGGCTTCGCCTCGAGCACCGCCGAGGCCCACAACGGCGAGGGCGGTACGCCCATGCCCTCGCGCCTGGCCGACGACAAGGAGCTGCGCGCGCTCGTGAAGGCGATGGGCGAGAGCGGGCGCGGCGTCTACATGTTGACCAAGGGAGCCAAGACCTCGATCCCCTATCTCGAGGGCATCGCCGCCGAGGCCAAGCGCCCGGTAGTGATCGCCGCGCTGTTCCATTCCAACACCAACCCGACCGCGGCCTTCACCACGCTCGCCCAGGTCAACGAGGCGCGGGCGCGCGGGCACAGGCTGGTGGCGCAGACCGCGTGCTGCCCGCTCAGCATGGACTTCACCTTCAAGAGCCCCTACCTGTTCGAGAGCATGGTGGCGTGGAAGCCGGCCATGGCGGCGCACGGCGAGGCCGAGCTGAAGAAGATCTATGCCGATCCGTCGTGGCGCGCCGCGGTCAAGCAGGAGCTGACCGAGCGGCGCGGCCGGCTGGTCTTCAACGGCGAATGGGACAAGCTGTTCGTCGTCGAGACCGCCAAACCCGAGAACCGCCGCCTCGAAGGCGCCACGCTCGCTCAGCTCTGCCAGGGCTCGGGCAAGGACCCGATGGATTTCATCCTCGACTTCGCTTTGTCGGAGAACCTCGACACCATGTTCGTGGCCCAGCTGCTGCACAACAACGAGACGGAGGTCGGCAAGATCCTGGCCGATCCCGACACACACATCTCGCTGAGCGACGCCGGCGCCCACCTGACCTTCTTCTGCGATGCCGGCTTCGGCCTGCACCTGCTCGGCCATTGGAGCCGCGACCTCGGCGTACTCGATCTGCCGCAGGCGGTGCATCGCCTGACCGGCCAGCCGGCACAGATCTTCGGCATCGAGGATCGCGGCCTGCTGCGCGAGGGCCATGCCGCCGACCTGATGCTGTTCGATCCCAAAACCGTGGCGCGCGGCCCCAGGCGGCGGGCGCACGATCTCCCGGCCGGTGCGGCACGGCTCACCGCCAGCGCCGTCGGCCTGCACGGCGTCTGGATCAACGGCCAGCACGTCGCCGATGCCAAGGGCCTCTGCGCCGATCCCAAGAGCCGGCCGGGTGAAGTGATCAGGCGATTCGCGGCGTAGCCGCCGTCGTCACTGCGCCGAGTTCGGGCAGCCGTGCTGGGTGTTGCAGCTCATGTTGACGTTCATCTGGCATTGCCTGATCGCGTCGAGGTTGCCCTTGTGCGTGTTCTGGCAAGCGAGCACGCCGGCGTCAGTGCAGCTTCCCGCCGCCTGCAGGTTGCAATTCGGGTACGGTCCTTGGTAACCGCGTTGCTGCGCCCACGCTCCGCTGCCCGCCAAGATGACGGCAATCAACAACATGAAAAATGCTCTGGTCATGGGCCCCGTCCTGGCACCAATTGAAGTCAAGCCGCACCAATTCCGTCAAGGTCTATCGCCCCTCATGCTGGCATGAGCCCGTCTCGGTCGCACGGCGGGGCGAGGAACGATAGGGTTCCGGGCATGTCCAAGCCCCGCCTCCCCGCCTTCGATCCGGCCGACCTGGCCGAAAGCAACGCCACCTCCTATCCGGCCCAGTTCAAGGCCATCAACTCCCGGCGCTGGAACCGGCGCCTGGGCGACCATGTGGGCTTGAAGAACTTCGGCGTGAACCTGACCCGCATCGAGCCCGGCGCGCAATCCTCGGCGCGCCACGCCCATACCAAGCAGGACGAATTCATCTGGGTGGTCGAGGGCGAGGTCGTGCTCGAGACCAACGAGGGCAGCCAGACGCTGGGGGCCGGCATGTGCGCGGGCTTCCCGGCGGGTTCAGGCAACGCCCATCGATTCGTGAACAAGACGACCCAGAGTGCGGTGATCCTGGTGGTCGGCGACCGCACGCCGTTCGACGAGGTCAGCTACCCCGACATCGACAACCACGGCAAGGCGGGCGCCGACGGCAAGTACGTGTTCACCAAGAAGGACGGCACGCCACACTGATTGATCAGGCGACGAAGTACTTCGCGGTCATCCGGTCGCGATAGGCAATGAGATTGGCGTGCTTCTGCATGGCCGGGCGCAGCGCCGTCTTCAAGGGCGGCGTCAGGATCGACGTGACCATGCCGAACACCGTGGCGTCGGCGCCGCATGGCTTCTCTCCCATCACGTAAGGCTTGTCGCCCAGCAGGGCGGCGAGCGCATCGATATCACGGAGTGCGAGCCGCTCGATGTCGTCCTTGGTATGGCGCCCTATCCCATGGCCCCGCAGCCGCGCGGTGTTCTGCCGGACCAGCATGGCCTTGACGATCGGGCGCACCGGCGCGGGGATGACGCCGAACATCTTGCCCACGCCGTTCCTGAAATTGTCGCGGTCGAGCCAGCGCGCCTCGAGTATGGCGAAGTAGAGGTGATCCTCGCACAGGCGCTCGATGGCCCAGGCCGCGGCTTTCTGCCCGGCACTGAGGCCGGCATCGAAGTCGACGCGGTATTTCTGCTCGATGTGCCAGCGGATCAGGGTCGAATCGGCGACCGTCGCGCCGTCATCCTCGATGTACGGCAGGAACTTCTTGGGCGCCTTGAGCGGATTGCCGGGGACGTCGCGATAGGCGAGCCCGGCGAGCTTCAGCAGCATCATCACCTTGATGACGAAGGGGCTGGGATCGGGGGCACCGAGAAACGGTCCGAAGCGGTGGAGGGTGATGGTTTTCATGGCCTGCAACGTAGTCACCGCGGCTTTGAGAAACAGGACAAAGTATGAAAAGACTCTGTCTGTTCTCTAGACAATTGGGGATTGGCCATGGACGGTCTGACGCTCCACCAGCTGCAATGTTTCGACGCCGTGGTCGCCCAGGGCGGCTTCCAGGCCGGCGCCGCCAAACTCGGGCGCACGCATTCCACCGTCTTCACCTCGGTCAGGAATCTCGAGGAGCAGCTTGGCCTGCGCCTGTTCAACCGCGACGGCTACCGGGTGACGCTGACCCGCGAAGGCCGCGCCTTCCACGAGCGCACCAGTGCCTTCCTGCAGGAGGCGCTTCAGTTGCGCAATCACGCCCGGCAACTGGCGATGGGCGAGGAGAGCGAGCTGCGCATCGTCATCGGCGATCTCTGCCCCCTGCCCGAGGTGCTGGCCCTGCTGCGCCGCTTCTTCGACGATTGCCCGGACACGCGCTTCCATCTCCATTCCGAGGCGCTATCGGGCCCCTGGGAGCGACTCTCCGACGATGACGCCGACCTGATCATCCACCATGTCGACAGGGCCGATACGCGACTCGACGTCATCGACTTGTTCACCGTCCGGATGCTGCCGGTCGTGGCGCCGAACTTCCTCAGTTTCCCGATCTCTCGCGCGATCACGCCACACCAGATGCGCGGCCACGTGCAGTGCGTGATCCGCGACAGCGCCCGGCATTCAACGCGGCGCGACTACTACCTGGTCGAAGGCTCGCGAATCTGGACGGTCAGCGACCAGCTGATGAAGAAGGAATTCATCCTCCAGGGCATGGGCTGGGGGCACATGCCGACCTTCCTGGTCTCCGACGAGGTGCGCGATGGGCGGCTGCTATCGATCGCCGGCAAGCACCTGAAGGGTGGCGTCGCCGAGATCGTCGCCGCCCGCCGCAGCGACCGTCCGCACGGGCCGGTCGCCAACCGGCTGTGGCACTGCATAGACTCAGCGGCGGCTACTCTGCGCACGAAGGTCGGCAAGCGCGATCTACGAACGCGTCCGTAGCTTTCCCACTAGGCCCGCTCGCGCAGAACCTCGGCCACGCTGGCGACCGTCCGCTCGATGTCGTCGTCGCTCGTCAGCCAGTTGCACACGGAAACCCGCATCACCCGCATGCCGTTCCACGTGGCGCCGCCGAACCAGGCGACGCCCTTCAGCTGGATGGCGCGGATCACGTCGTCGGTGGCGCAGTCGTGGTCGCCGTCAGACCCCAGGAAGCGCACCAGGCCCTGGTTGATGACCGGCGCCGCCGCCACTTCGGCGCCCGGCAGCCTGCCGATCTCGCGCACCAGCCGCTCGGCATGGGCGCAGCAGCGCTCGACGATCTCGCCAATGCCGGCACGGCCCAGCGCCCGGATGGCGGCATAGGCGGGAAAGCCGCGGCCGCGGCGCGACCATTCGGGGTTCCAGTCTTTCTGGTTGCGCAGATCCTCGTGCGGCACCGAATAGGTCGCATCCTGGGCAAAGGCAGCGCGATGGGCGGCGGCGTGGGCGACGAACACCATGCCTGAGTCGAACGGCAGGTTCAGCCACTTGTGGCCGTCGGTCGCCCAGGAATCGGCCTCAGCGACGCCCGCCAGCAGGTGGCGGTGGCGCGCGCTGGTCGCGGCCCATAGGCCGAACGCCCCGTCGACATGTACCCAGGCGCCGGCGACCCGGGCCACCGCACAGGCCTCGGCGAAGGGGTCGAACACGCCGGTATTGAGGTCGCCCGCCTGCAGCCAGACGACAGTGGGCGCCGAGCCCAGCTCCTTGAGCGCCTCGGCCAGCGCGCCCGGGCGCAGGCGGCCGTTATTATCAGTGCCGACATAGCGGATGGCGTCGGTGCCGACGCCCAGCAGGCGGGCCGAGCGCAGGATCGATTCGTGGCGGTTCTGGGTGGTCAAAATGCGCAGCGGCGGCGCGCCGGCCAGCCCTGCCGCCTCGACGTCCCAGCCGCGGTCGCGCAGCAGCTTGTGGCGGGCCGCCGCCAGCGCCGTCGTATGGGCCATCTGGCAGCCGGTCACGAAGGCGAACGACGCCGTCGGGGGCAGGCCGAGCAGCTCCTTCATCCACCCGCCGCAGACATCCTCAACCACGGCCTCGGCCGGCGCCGTCAGGTTGGAGGCGGCATTCTGGTCCCAGGTCGAGGTCAGCCAGTCTGCCGCGATCGCCACCGGCAGGGTCCCGCCGATCACCCAGCCGAAGAAGCGCCCGCTGGTCGAGCCCATCAGCCCGCCCTCGGTGTCGCGGACCAGCTCGTCGATGACGGCCGTGGCGTCGGCGCCCTCCTCCGGCAACGGCCTGGCAAGGCGTTGGCGCAGCTCGGCGATCGTCGCCGTGGCGGCGATCGGCCGAGACGACATGTGTTCGAGATAGTACGCAGCGTGGTCGGCCGCGGCGGAAAGGACGTTGGACATGCGGGACTATTGTCACCGCTCGCCATCTGGCTGCTTCGGCCGCGGCCGAACTATTTCTTGCGCGAGTGTGAGGAACACCACCGTCAAATGTCGTCGCTGCGGCTATACGCGCGTTGGCTGCTCGATCTTGAGCCCGTATCTTCGCGATCTACTCTGCACACTCTGCCGGAAACGGAGACTTTCCATGCAGCGGCGCCTCTCCAGCCTGATGATGGCCGCCTCAGCCTCGATCCAGTCGTGGCTTGCCTCGCTGCGTGCGCTGATCCCGGTCGAGGCGATCTACCGGCCGGAAAAGCACTACATGCGCGGCCCCCGGCCGAAATAGGCCGTCCTGGCTAGCGGCCGTGGGCGGTCTGCAGGCGCTTCTCACGCAGCCGGCCCCACTGCGACAGCCCGAAGCAGGAAAACCAGTAGATCGCCCCGGCAAAAACGTACGCTTCCATGTTCATGCCGACCCAGGCGGGGTCGGCAAGTGCTGCCTGGGCGATGCCTAAAAGGTCGAACAGCGAGACGATCAGCACCAGGGTGGTGTTCTTGAACAGCGCGATGAACTCGTTGGTCATGGCGGGCAGCGCGATCCTGAGCGCCTGGGGCAGCACGATCTTCTGCTGGATGCGCCAGTAGCCCAGCCCCAGCGCCTGGGCAGCCTCGGCCTGGCCCTCGGGCAGGGCCTGCAGGCCGCCGCGGACGGCTTCGGCCATGTAGGCGGCAATCACGAAGGCCAGCCCGATGATGGCGCGGGCCAGGCGGTCGACGTCGAACTCGGTCGGCATGATCAGCGGCAGCAGGATCGAGGCCAGGAAGATGACGGTGATGATCGGCACGCCGCGCCAGAACTCGATGAACACCACCGAGGCGAAGCGGATCAGCGGCAGCCGCGAACGGCGGCCGAGTGCCAGCAGGATGCCGAGCGGCACGGCGATCAAGCCGGCATAGATCGCGAGGAACAGAGTCAGCATCAAGCCGCCCCATTCACGCGTCTCGACCGGCTTTAGCCCCCAGCCGCCCCGGATCAGCCAGATACCGACGAGCGGCAGGACGACGACGAGGGCCGTGGTCACTGCCCGCCTGTCGGGCAGGCGGCGCCACGACAGCAGGACGCCGGCCAACACGATCAGCAGGCCTAAAAGATCGACGCGCCAGCGCTGGTCCACCGGGTACTGGCCGTACATGAACTGGCCGAAGCGGGCGCGGATGAACACCCAGCAGGCGCCGCTGGCCTTGCAGTCCTCGCGGCTGGTGCCGTTCCAGGTGGCGTCGATCAGCAGCCATTGGACCAGCGGCACCGAGATGCGCCAGACGATGTAGAAACAGACCAAGGTGACCGCGGTGTCGAGCCAGGTCGCGAACAGGCGTTGGCGCAGGGTTTCTAGCCAGCCGGCCGTCATCGCGTCACCAGGCGATGGCTGGCATTGTACCAGTTCATGAACAACGACACGGCGATGCTGAGCACGAGATAGATCGACAGCGTGATGGCGATGATCTCGATCGCCTGGCCCGTGGCGACCAGGACCGAGCCCATGAACACCGAGACCAGCTCGGGATAGGCGATGGCGGCGCCGAATGAGGAATTCTTGATCAGGTTGAGGTACTGGCTGGTGAGCGGCGGGATGATCACCGGCATGGCCTGCGGGATCACCACCAGCCGTATGACGCGGCCGGGCGTCAGCCCGAGGGCGCGGGCAGCATCGATCTGGCCCTGGCGCACCGACAGGACGCCGCCGCGCACGACCTCGGCAATGAAGCCCGCGGTGTAGGTCGAGAGCGCGGCGAACAGCGCCACGAACTCCGGCACCAGCACGAAGCCGCCGCGGTAGTTGAAGCCGCGCATGACCGGCACATCCCAGCTGGTGAGCGCACCCGCCGCGACGAAGGCCGCCATGGGCAGCGCGCCGCACAGCCCGAAGCCCACCGCCCAGGTCGGGAAGTCGCGTCCCGTGCGCGCCTGCCGGCCCCGCGCCCAGCGCGCCAGGGCCCATTGGACGACGACCAACGCGACCGTCGCGAGCAGCACCCAGCGGAAGCCGGTGACGTCGTTGGGCAATGGGATCGACAGCCCGCGGCGATTGAGGAAGGCGACGTCGAGGAAGCTCAGGCTCTCGCGCGGCGCCGGCAGTGCCGCGAGCACGCCGAAATACCAGAACAGCACGAAGAACAAGAGCGGGATGTTGCGGACGAACTCGATGTAGACGCCGGCCAGGGTCGAGAGCAGCCAGTTGCGGCTGAGCCGCAGCAAGCCGACGGTGAAGCCGATCACGGTGGCCACCGCGATCGAGCAGGCCGAGACCAGCAGCGTGTTGACGACGCCGACCCACAGCAGGGCCAGGATGCTGTCGCTGGGCTTGTAGCCGGTGAGCGTGAACGGCACCTCGATGCCGCTGTCGCGCCACAGGAAGTTGAAGCCCGAGGCGATGCCCGCCTTCACCAGGTTCTGCGAGGCGTTGCGCACGAAGAACCAGACGATCGCGACCAGCGCGATCGTCGCCGCCGCCTGCCACAGGACGTCGCGGACCTTGCGGTCGCGGAGGAATGCCAGCAGTCAGCGCCTCACTGGAACGGCGGCGTATAGAGCAGGCCGCCCTTGGTCCACAGCTCGTTGGCGCCGCGCTTGAGCTTGAGCGGGGAGCCCATGCCGACGGTGCGCTCGTAGCTCTCGCCGTAGTTCCCGACCTGCTTGACGATGTTGTAGGCCCAGTCGTTGGAGAGCCCCATCATGTCGCCGAACTTGCCTTCGGCGCCCAGGATGCGGCGGACCTCGGCATTGGTCGACTTGGCCTTCATCTCGTCGACGTTCTTGGAGGTGATGCCGAAGGCCTCGGCGGCGATCTGCGCATTCAGCACCCAGCGCACGATCAGCTGCCAACGCTCGTCACCCCAGCGCGTCACCGGCCCCTGCGGATCGTTGGAGATGATCTCGGTCAGGATCTGGTGCTCGTCGGGGTTCTTGAACTTGATGCGCTGGCCGGCGAGCGCGCCGATGCCCGCGGTATAGGCGTCGCAGCGGCCCTGGTCGTAGGCCGAGATGGCGTCGTCATTCTTCTGGAAGTTGATGATGGTGACCTTGAGGTTGCGCTCGCGGAACCAGTCGGCGGCGTTCTTCTCCTCGGTCGAGCCGGCGGCGACGCAGATCGTGGCGTCGGCCAGGTCGGCGACCTTGGCGACCTTGGCCTTGGTGCGCACCACGAAGGTCTGGCCCTCGTAGAAGTTGATGCCCTGGAAGTTCACGCCGAGCGTAGCGTTGCGCGAGAAGGTGATGGTGGTGTTGCGCGACAGCAGGTCGACCTGGCCCGATTGCAGCATCGGCCAGCGCTGCTGCACCGAGGTCGGCGTGTACTTGACCTTGGTGGCGTCGCCCAGCACGGCGGCGGCGAGCGAGCGGCAATAGTCGACGTCGAGCCCGGTCCACTCACCCTTGTCGTTGGCGAAGGAGAAGCCCGGCAGGCCAAGATGCACGCCGCATTCGATATGGCCGCGCGCCTTGACGGCATCGAGCGTCGGGCTGGGCGCAAGCTGCTGGGCAAAGGCCGATCCGCAAGCGAATAGCGAGGCCGCAACGGCCGAGACGATGAACTTCATGGCGACTAGTCCCCTTCCGCGGACTACCGTACAAGCCCGCGAAAGCCGAGTAAATTGATGCCGAGTAAATTGCACCTGGAGATGGCGCTGCTGCCCGACGGCTGGCGGCGCGATGTCGTGATCACCGTCGACCACGGCGCCATCGTCGGCATCGAGCCGGCCGGTGCAGCGAATGCCCAGCGCATTTCGGGCGTGACGGTGCCGGGCCTGCCCAATCTGCACAGCCATGCCTTCCAGCGCGCCATGGCCGGCCTCACCGAACGCCGCGGCGCCGAGAGCGATTCGTTCTGGACGTGGCGCGAGACGATGTACCGCTTCGTCGAACGACTCTCGCCCGACGACCTCGAGGTGATCGCAGCCTTCGCCTATATGGAAATGCTCGAGGCGGGCTTCACCTCGGTGGCCGAGTTCCACTATCTGCATCACCAGCCCGACGGCCGGTCGTACGACAATCCCTGCGAAATGTCCGAGCGCATAGTCAGCGCCGCCGACAGCGCCGGCATCGGCCTCACCCTGTTGCCCGTGCTCTATCGGCAGAATGGCTTCCTGGGGAAGCCGGCCGCACCCGGCCAGAAGCGCTTCCTTTGCGGACGCGACCTCTATGCCCATCTGATGGAGACCAAGGTGCCAGGCGGCGCGATCGGCATCGCGCCGCATTCGCTGCGCGCCCTCACCCTCGACGATCTCAAATGGGCCGCCGAGACGTGGCCCCAGGTGCCGGCGCACATCCACATCAGCGAGCAGACGCGTGAGGTCGACGAATGCCTGGCGGCCCATGGCAGGCGGCCGGTCGACCTCTTGCTGGACACGGTCAAGGTCGACGCCCGCTGGTGCCTGGTCCACGCGACCCATGCCGACGCCGGCGAGATCGGGCGCATCGTCAAGGCCAGCGCGATTGCAGGCCTTTGCCCCATCACCGAGGCCAATCTCGGCGACGGGTTGTTCGACGTGCCATCCTTCCTGGATCAAGGCGGCCGGCTGGGCGTTGGCTCCGATTCCAACGTGCGCATTTCCGCCGCCGACGAACTGCGTACCCTGGAGTACGGCCAGCGGCTCGTTCACCGTCAGAGAAACATCCTGGCCGATGCCACACGCTCGACCGGTCGGCGGCTGTTCGAGCTTGCCCTGGCCGGCGGTGCGCAAGCCGTTGGGCGGCCCGTCGGCGCACTCGCACCAGGCAAGCGTGCCGACTTCGTGGTCCTCGAAGCCAATGGCTTGCACGATGACGGCGTCGTCGATGCCTGGCTGTTCTCGGCCGACAACAGCGCCATCAGGTCGGTCTATTGCGGCGGCGTGCCGGTGGTGCAGAACGGGCGACACATCGCGCGCGACGCGATCGTGAATCGGTTCCAACGCGTGCAGCGGTAAGCCGCATTATCTACAGCCGTCTTCGTGTATAGTTGCGCGCAAGACAGGGAGCGCGATGAAGCGAGTCTTGCGCTATGCGGGCGAGGCGCTCGTCATAGCCGGTATCACTCTGGCTTTGGACTATGTGCTGACGGCGACCGTGTTCGCCAAACAAAAACGCGCCCTGGCGGAGGCCGACGCCGGCAACTACACCGTCTACACGCCAGCGCCCTACCATCACGACCTGATTCCCAACCGCGAGTCGACGCGTGTCTGGGGCAACCTGATCTACCCCTGGAAGACCGACCAGTACGGCTTTCGGACCGGGACCTGCGCGCCCGGCGAGGCCGACAGGAGCCGCGAGGCGATTTTCGTCATCGGCGATTCCTTCACCGAGGCGCTGGGCTCCAGTTACGAGGACAGCTTCGTCGGCCTGATGGCCTGCGACGCGGCCAAGCAGAGCAAGGCGGTATGGAACCTCGGCGTCGCGTCGTACAGCCCGGCGATCTACCACCACAAGATCCGGGCGGCGGCCCAGCGACTCGACGTCAGGCCCAGCGAGATCTTCGTCTTCCTCGACCTGTCGGACATCGACGACGACGCCAACATCTATCGCAGCGCCGCCGACGGCACCATCACCACGACCTACCCGCAGAAGCCGATGAGCACGTTCGACCTCGGCCAGTTCCTGCTGAACAATTTCACCAGCTTCCGCTTCCTCTACGACCTCTACCTGGTCTCGTCGTTCAGCCACTGGAATTCAGTCGGCTACAACCGCGCGCGCTGGACGATCGACGCAAAGCTACTGGACAAGTGGGGCCGCCGTGGTCTCGCGACCGCCGCCGGCAATCTCGACAAGGTCGTCGATATTTGCCGGCAATGGAACTGCCGCGTCACCCTCGTGGTCTATCCGTGGCCGGACAATGTCGCGGCGCACGACAAGGACAGCGTCCAGGTGACCTTCTGGCACGACTGGGCGAAGAGGAACGACGTGCGCTTCATCGACGGGTTCGCGCCGTTCTTCCGCGAGCCGGCCGAGACGGTGCTGCAAAGGTACTACATCGCGGGCGACGTTCACTTCACCCAAGCCGGCAGCGCGTTGCTCTACGAGGAAGTCCGCAAGGCGATAAACGCCGATTGGTGAAGCTATAGGCCCATCAGCGAGTGCAGCAGGCGGGCGAGCTCGCTGTCCGGGTCGGCGAGCTGACGCGGCTCCTCGAAGTGGTTGGCCGAGAAGACTTCCAGACGACCCGCCAGCCGGCCCATGCCCTGCAGGGCGGCCGACAAGACCTGCCCGTGCCGTCGGAACTCCGGGCTGTCGCCGACCGACCAGGCCACGCCCACCGGACAACGGATACGGCCGAGATGGCGCATAGCGCTGGCGGCGTCCAGCTCGTCGGGCGTGATCTTCACGTATTTGCTGCGCGCCGACAGCAGCGGCGCGTGAAGGTCGTACATGCCGCTGATCAGCAGGGCGGCCTTGATGGTCCTATCGCCGAGCAGCACGCAGCTAGCAAGATGCGCGCCTGAGGAGTGGCCGGCGAGATAGACCCGCCCGGGGTCACCGCCGAAGCTCGTCGCGTGGCGCACCGTCCAGGCCACCGCTTCGCGGCACTGCTCGATCATCGCCGGCAGCGGCACTTCGCTGACATTGTTGAAGTCGGGGACCACCAGCGCCGCACCGCGGCCCACCAGCGCTGGCGCCGGGTAGGCAACGTCGAGACGCGAGCCGCGCAGCCAGGCGCCGCCGTGGAGATAGACCAGCACCGGCGCGCCCGAAGCGCCGGCCGGGGCAAAGACATCGAGCACCTGCATCTCGCTCTTGCCGTAGCGCTCGGTGCTGGGCGGCATCGCCTTGCGGACCGCCTCGCATTCCCCGCGGATCTCGGCCTGGATGGCATCGCGGTTGGGCGCCCAGAAGAGCTGATCGTAGGCCTGGTCGAGCTCGGCCTGGGTGTAGTCGAGGAAGACCTTTTTCCTGTCGGTCGGCATGGCGCGACGATAGGGTCGCGACAGGAGCAAAGCCATGCCGGATTACCTCTTTCTCATGCACGACGACGCGACCGAGGATGAAGATTGGGCGCCTTACCTGCAGATGCTGCAGCGCGCCGGCAAGCTGCAGGGCGGCAGCGCCATCGGCTCGGGACTCTGCGTCCGCAAGGCCGGCCGGCCGCCGCCGATCACTGGACACCTCGCGGGTTTCATCCGCGTCGAAGCTGGCAGCCTGGCCGAGGCCCAGACCCTGCTAACGGGTAATCCTGTGTTCGAAAACGGCGGAACGGTCGAGATCAGGGAACTGCCGAAGACCGGCTGAGAGTGCTAGAACGCCGTCTAATCGGAGGAAATCATGGTCGCGAGCATCGGGCACTATATCGACAACAAGCCTGTCGCGGGCAAGAGCGGACGCGCCGGCGACATCACCAATCCGGCGACCGGCGAGGTCACCGCCAAGGTGGCCTTCGCCTCGGTCGAGGAGGTCGACCAGGCGGTGCAGATCGCCAAGAAGGCACAGCTCACCTGGGGCGCTACGCCGCCGCTGCGCCGCCAGCGCATCATGTTCAACCTCAAGGGCCTGATCGAGAAACACACCGACGATCTCGCCCGCCATCTCTCGCTCGAGCACGGCAAGACGTTCGATGACGCCAAGGGTGAGGTCGGGCGCGGGCTCGAGGTCGTGGAGTTCGCCTGCTCGATCGCCCATCACATGAAGGGCGACTTCACCGAGCAGGTCGCGACCGACATGGACACCTGGTCGATCCGCCAGCCGCTCGGCGTGGTGGCCGGTATCACGCCGTTCAACTTCCCGATCATGATCCCGTGCTGGATGGGCGCCATGGCGGTCGCCACCGGCAACGCCTTCATCCTCAAGCCCTCGGAGAAGGATCCGAGCGCGCCCATGTTGCTGGCCGAGCTCTACCAGCAGGCCGGCGCGCCGGCCGGCATCTTCCAGGTGGTGAACGGCGACAAGGTCGCGGTCGACGCGCTGCTGAAGCACCCCGACGTGCCGGCGATCTCGTTCGTCGGCTCGACGGCGATCGGCGAGTACGTCTATCACACCGGCACGCAGATGAATAAGCGCGTACAGGCGCTGTGCGGCGCCAAGAACCACATGGTGGTAATGCCCGACGCCGACCTCGACCAGGCGACCGACGCGCTGATGGGCGCGGCCTATGGCGCAGCCGGCGAGCGCTGCATGGCGATCTCGGTCGCTGTCGCCGTCGGCGACGTCGGCGACAAGCTGATCAAGAAACTGGCGCCGCGCGTGCAGGCACTCAAGGTCGGGCCGGGCCTCGACCCGCAGTCCGAGATGGGCCCGCTGGTCACCCGCCAGCACCGTGACAAGGTGATGGGCTATGTCGACCAGGGCGTGAAGGAAGGTGCGAAGTTGGTGGTCGACGGCCGCGGGCTGAAGCTCCAAGGCTATGAGAGCGGCAACTTCATGGGCGGCTGCCTGTTCGACAACGTCACGTCCGGCATGAAGATCTACCAGGACGAGATCTTCGGCCCGGTGCTGTCGGTTGTGCGCTCGAAGAACTTCGACGACGCGATCAAGCTGGTGAACGACCACGCCTACGGCAACGGCACGGCGATCTTCACCCGCGACGGCGACGCCGCCCGCGCCTTCGCCAACAACGTCAGGATCGGCATGGTCGGCATCAACGTGCCGATCCCGGTGCCGGTCGCCTATCACAGCTTCGGCGGCTGGAAGGCCTCATTCTTCGGCGACCACGGCATCTACGGCATGGAAGGCGTCCGCTTCTACACCAAGCTGAAGACGGTGACCGCGCGCTGGCCGACCGGCATCCGCGCCGGCGCCGAGTTCAACTTCCGGGCGCGCGCGTAGGGCCGGGCCGGCCCCTGAATCTCCACAATCGCCCCTGACCATTCGCGCCATGCGCGTGGCGACGATGGCAGCGGCGGTCCTGCTGTGCAGCGGATGCGACCCGGTGACGATGGGCGTCACCACGGGCGCGAGCCTCGCCGCCAATGCGCTGTTCGGCGACAGCAAGATGACGCAGGTCGCGCGCGAGGCCTACCTGCACGCGTCGACCTGCGCGGCCCGGCCAAACGGCATTCCCAACGGGCGCATCATGTTGGTAGTGCGCACCATCGGCTGGTACAGCTACTACCCGTTGCCCAATGGCCACGGCGTCGCCGCCGAGCAGGGCAAGAACCTGGTCGTGGTCAATTATGAGATCGCCAACCCGGGCGACCAGGACGTCCTGGTGAACCCGGGGGGCGCCCTGCTCACCGACTCCGATGGTAAGGTCGCCCAAGAAGTGTCCGGCGCCGGCGGCCTGCAGACCGGCAAGGTGTCGCTCGACGAAGACGCGACGCTGCGCAGCAACGCGAGCTGGCAGATGCTGTCGGTGTTCGAGGTGCCGCCGGGCGAGTATGCCCTGCTAGTGCCGAGCGGCCGCACGACCGAGGAGGTCAATCCCCACCGGCTCGTCGGCTGCCGTTTTCCCGGCCCGGCGGCCGGATCGCGCTAGGCGACCTTCGCATCCTCGATCACCATGCGCGCCGCCTTGTCGGCGATCATGATGGTGGGGGTGTTGGTATTGCCCGAGGTGATGGTCGGCATCACCGAGGCATCGACCACGCGCAGCCGCTCCAGGCCGAACACGCGCAGACGCTCGTCGACCACCGCCATCGGGTCAGACGGCAGGCCCATCTTGGCGGTGCCGACGGGATGGAAGATCGTGGTGCCGATGTCGCCCGCCGCCTTGGCCAGCGAGGCGTCGTCATCGCCGACCGCCGGCCCGGGCAGATATTCCTCCGGACGATACGGCTGCAGCGCCGGCTGCTTCATCAGCTTGCGGGTGACGCGGATCGCGTCAGCCGCCACCCGCCGGTCCTCCGGCGTCGCGAGATAGTTCGGCGCGATCATCGGCTTGGCCGCGGGATCGGCGGAGCGCAGCCGGATCGTGCCGCGCGACGTCGGCCGGAGGTTGCAGGCGCTGACGGTGATGGCGGGAAAGCGATGCAACGGCTCGCCGAACTTGTCGAGCGACAGCGGCTGGATGTGGAACTCGATGTTGGTGCGGTCCTGGTCGGGCGACGACTTGGTGAAGATACCCATCTGCGACGGCGCCATGGTGAGCGGTCCGGACTGGAACAGCGCGTACTCGAGGCCCATCCAGGCGCGCCGCGGCAGCGAATGGTAGGTCTCGTTCAGGGTCCGCGCGCCCGTCACCTTGTAGATCGCGCGCTGCTGGAGATGGTCCTGCAGGTTGCGGCCGACGCCCGGCTTGTCGAGCACCGTCGCGATGCCGTGCTCGCTGAGCCACTCGGCCGGGCCGACGCCCGAGAGCTGCAGGATCTGCGGCGAGCCGACGGCGCCCGCCGCCAGGATGATCTCGCCCTTGGCGCGCGCCTCGACGAGCCGGCCGTCCTGGCGGAAGCGCACGCCCACCGCCCGCCGGCCCTCGAACACCAGCGTCTCGACCAGCACACCGGTCTCCAGCCTGAGGTTGGGCCGGTCGAGCACGGGTTTGAGGAAAGCGCGCGCCGACGACCAACGCACACCGCGCTTCTGGTTCACGTGAAAGTAGCCGACGCCGAAATTCTCGCCGGTGTTGAAGTCGGGCGTCACCGGAACGCCCATCTCGGTCGCCGCCTTCTCGACCGCGTTCAGCACGTCCCACCTCACGCGCGGCTGCTCGACCCGCCATTCGCCACCCGCGCCGTGATGCTCGGTATCGCCCAGGAAATGATCGTCGAGCCGCTTGAACACCGGCAGGACGTCGTCCCAGCCCCAGCCCGCGAGGCCGAGCTGGCGCCAATGGTCGTAGTCCGCCGCCTGGCCGCGCATCGAGATCATGGCGTTGATCGCCGAGCAGCCGCCGATCACCTTGCCGCGCGGATAGGCGAGGCTGCGGCCGTTCAGCCCCGCCTCCTTCTCGGTCTGGAACATCCAGTCCGAGCGTGGGTTGCCGATGGCGAAGAGGTAGCCCACCGGAATGTGGAACCAGATCCAGTTGTCCTTGCCGCCCGCCTCGAGCAGCAGCACGCGCGTTGTGGGGTTTGCCGACAGCCGGTTGGCCAGCACGCAGCCGGCCGAGCCCGCGCCGACAACGATGTAGTCGAAGTCACCTTCGAGAGGCGTCACGGCCATTCTGCGAACCTCTTGATGTCGCCTTCCCAGGCGCACCATGGCACCTCGTGGCTCTTCCAGATATGGATCAGCGGCCGGGCGCCGGGATCGTCGTCGAGCGTGGCGACGCGCAGGACGACATGTGGATCGGCCGGCCGCTCGGCCAGCACGTGACTGCCGCAGATCGAGCAGAAGCGGCGCTGCTTGCCGGGCGAGGATTCGAAGGACCTCAGCTTGTCTTCACCCGAGAGAAAGCTCAGCTTGTCGCGCGGCACGCGGGCGGTCGCGGCAAAGGGCGCGGCATGGGCCTTGCGGCAGGTCCGGCAGGAGCAGTGGCCGATCTTCATGTCATACGGGCTCACCTCGTAGGTGACGGCGCCGCAGAGACAGCTTCCCCTCATATCCCATCCCCTTGACAGTCGAAATCAGGCCCTTGCCGGCCCATCCTGTGGGCCGCACAATTCCCGCACATAAGGGAGCGAAGCCATGCAATACAAGCGTATTTCGGCCGACTGCCATCTCGACATGCCGTGGATGCCGCCCGACCTGTTCACGTCGATGGCGCCCCGGGAGATGAAGGATCGCATGCCCTTCGTCGTCGAGACCGATGACGGCCCGAAATGGACGTCCAAGAGCGGCGCCTCGTTCGGCTACAAGAACGGCGTCGGCCCGGCGGGCAGCAAGTACGTCAAGGGCAAGCACCATCGCGTCGACGTCATGGCCGAGACCGGCCTCTACGAGGACGGCGCCAAGGACATCCGCCGCGTCTCCGACCCGCACCTCAGGATCAAGGACCTCGACCGCGACGGCGTCGATGCCGAGGTGATCTACGGCATCCTGGGCGCGTCGAGCCGGCTGAACGACAAGGACGCCTCCAACGAGATGCTGCGCATCTACAATGATTGGCTGAAGGATTTCTGCAGCCACTATCCCGACCGGCATATCGGTCTGGCCTGCCTGCCCTATGGCGACATCGACGCGGCGGTGAAGGAGATTTATCGCGTGGCCAAGCTCGGCCTCCGGGGCCTCGAGCTCTCGTGCTCGTGGGACATGGAGCCGATGTGGCATCCGATGTGGGAGCCGTTGTGGAAGGCGGTCAACGACGTGCAGCTGCCGCTCCACTTCCACACCTTCCCGACGGTTCCGCCCAACACGATCGAGAAGCACGGCGGTCGGGTCGGCCGCTCGGTGTTCTTCACCGTGGTGTCGGGCTTCCAGATGAACCTGGTGAACATCCTGGCCGCGATCATGGGCGCCAACGTGCTGGAGCGCTATCCGCACATCCGCATCGCCTTCGGCGAATCGGGCTGCGGCTGGATCCCCTATGCGCTGGACCGCATGGACTTCGAATGGGAGGACCGCTTCACCGATCTCGGCCTGAAGATGAAGCCCAGCGATTACTGGCGCCGCCAGTGCAAGGCCACCTTCCAGTTCGACCGCATCGGCGCCAAGCTGATCGACGACATGGGCGCCGAGAGCCTGATGTGGGGTTCCGACTACCCGCACGGCGACGGCGTGTGGCCAAACTCGGACCAGTACATCAAGGAGCAGTTCGCCGAGGTCCCGGCCGAGGTGACCAAGATGATCACCTGCACCAACGCCGGGAAGTTCTACGGCCTGATAAATTAACGTCGCGCGGGACGGCGACGGCGGGCCTAGTGCCCGCCGTTGTCTTTCTTGGCGGCAAGCCAGTCGGTCAAGGCCAGCAGCACCGCCGTCACCACGAACGCCAGGTGCATGATCACCAGGGCGTAGAGCTTGTTGCTGTCGAAGTCGCCCTCGAGGAAGCGCTGCAGCAGGTGGACCGCCGAGATGATCACCACCGAGGTGGCGAGCTTGACCTTGAGCGCGCCGCTGTCGAGGCGGCCGATCCACGAGAGCCGCTCGCCTTCGGTCGTGCTCTCGAGGCGGCTGACGAAATTTTCGTAGCCGGCGATGATCACCATGACCACGAGGTTCGCCACCAGGATGACGTCGACCAGCGACAGCACCTGGACGATGAGGTCGGATTCCCCGGTCGACGCCGCCTGCCGCACCAGGTCCCAGACCTTGAAGGGAAACTTCACCACGATGATGGCGAGCACGATCACCAGCGCGACATAGAGCGGGACCTGCAGCCAGCGGCTGGCCAGCATGAAACGCTCGAGCCCGAGCCCGACGCGCCGGCCGATCGGCTTTTCGTCGGTCATGGTCAGCTGAACGCTTTGAAAGTGATCAGGGTGAAGGTCTCCTTCACCCCGGCGAGCGTCTGGATCTTGCTGGTGACGAAGTGGCCGATGTCGGTCTTTTCGTCGAGGTAGCATTTCATCAGGAGGTCGTACTGGCCGGAGGTCGAATAGACCTCCGAGACCTGCTCGACGCTGACCGCCTCGTCGGCGACCTCGTAGGCCCGCCCGAGCTCGCACTTCACCATGACGAAGATGGTCTGCATGTCCCGCCTCTCCCGCGGGACGCAGTGTAACGCGCCCTAGTTGCTAGCGCGAGTGACGGGCGAGGAACGCCGGCACGTGATCGCCCAGACCCTTGGGCGAGCCGCCCTTGTCGTGGTCGTGGCGATCGTGATGGCGACGGTCGGGTTTGGACTGGCGCTCCGGGCGGTGATGCTCGGCACGCTGCTCCGGCCGGTGTTCGCGATGCGGGCGATGAGCGCGGGGCTCCTTGGCAGGCTCGCGCGCCGCCTTCGGCTCGTTGTGCTCGGCGGCTGGCTTGTGGTGCCGCGGCTCGCGATGGCCGCGTGGCTCGCGGTGCTCGCGCGGCTTGTCGGACGACGCCCGGCCACCGCGACCCCGGCCACGACCGCGCCCGCGGCGCCGACCGTCGCCGGCTTCGAGCGCGGCTGCTTCCATGCCCGGCACCTCGACGCGGGGAATGGTCGTGCCGATCAGCTTCTCGATCGCCTCGATGAGGCCGCCGTCGGAGGGCGACGCCAGGGTGAAGGAATGGCCGGTCTTGCCGGCGCGGCCGGTGCGGCCGATGCGATGGACGTAGTCCTCGGGCGAGAACGGCACGTCGAAATTGAACACGTGGCTCATGTCGGTGATGTCGAGGCCGCGCGCGGCGACATCGGACGCCACCAGGATCTGGATCTCGCCCTGCTTGAACTTGTCGAGCGTCTCCATGCGGGCAGGCTGGCTCATGTCGCCATGCAGCGCGCCGGCATTGAAGCCGTGCTTCTTGAGCGAGCCGTGCAGCAGCGCCACGTCGCGCTTGCGGTTGCAGAACACCAGCGCGTTCTTGATCTCCTGGCTCTTGATCAGCCGGCGCAGCGCCTCGCGCTTTTCCTCCTCGGGCACGACCGCGAGGCCTTGCACGATGTTGGTTCCAGCCGAAGCCGGCGGCGAGACGGTGACTTCCTTGGGATTGCTGAGGAAGCGGTCGGCCAGCCGCTTGATCTCGGGCGGCATGGTGGCGGAGAAGAACAGCGTCTGGCGCAGCGGCGGCAGCAGGCCGACGATGCGTTCGACGTCGGGGATGAAGCCCATGTCGAGCATGCGGTCGGCTTCGTCGATCACCAGCACCTTGACGTCGTTCAACAGCACCTTGCCGCGCTCGAAATGATCGAGCAGGCGACCGGGCGTGGCGATCAGCACGTCGACGCCCTTCTCGAGTGCACGCTCCTGATCCTCGAAGCTCACGCCGCCGATCAGCAGCGCCATGTTGAGCTTGTTGTACTTGCCGTACATGTCGAAGTTTTCGGCCACCTGGGCGGCCAGTTCGCGCGTCGGCTCCAGGATCAGCGAACGCGGCATGCGCATCTTGGCGCGGCCCTCGGCCAGGATGTCGATCATGGGGAGGACGAAGGAGGCGGTCTTGCCGGTGCCCGTCTGGGCGCATCCGAGGACATCTCGGCCCATCAGGACGATGGGGATGGCCTTTTCCTGAATCGGGGTGGGCGTCGTATAGCCCTTTTCCGTGACTGCCTGCAGTACCGGGGCGCTCAGCCCCAAACTCTCAAAACTCATTTAGTTTCCGTAACTTAGCCCACATCCGATGGGCTGTCGGGGGCGGTTTTCCAAAGCTCTGGGGGTCGAGCCAAACCGCTGACGAAGGGTCATATGAGGCCTGCCTTGCCCCAAGTCAATGCAGCCCCCGTGCGCGGCACGGTCGCGCCCGGCCCCCTGCCTCAGGCCTTGAGCTCGATTTCGACGAACACGAACTCGAAGGTGTTCGGATTGATGACGTCGTGCTCGACGCCGGTCTGGCGCGCATACGACACACCGGCACGCAACGGCGCGGGCACCGTCTGCTTGCCGTCAAAAATGTGAAGCTCGCCGGTGGTAACCGGCACCACGACATAGTCGTGCATGTGCTTGTGCCAGCCGGTGTGGCCGCCCGGCGGGAAGCGCCATTCGGTGACGATGACGCGGTCGTTCTCGACCTGCACGGAGGGCTTGGCGAGCGGACGGTCCTTATCGGTCATGGCGAAAAGCTAATGCGATGCGCGTCTTTTGTCAGGTGACAGGGCGTCTCACGTTGATACTGTGCATATGCACTTAAATCAGTGGAGTTGCGTCCTGTCCCATCCCCTGCTGACTGCGCCGATCGGCCGGAGCCTGCTGAAGCTTGCCGGTCCCACCACCGCGGTCATGGTGGTGCAGACCTTCGTCGCCATCGCCGAAACCTATTTCTTCGGACGCCTCGGCACCGAGGCGCTGGCGGGCTTCGCCCTCGTCTTCCCCTTCATGATGCTGATGACCATGATGGCCGCCGGCGGCATGGGCGGCGGCGTGGCCGCCGCGACGGCGCGCGCGCTCGGCGCCGGCAGGCGCGACGATGCACGCGCGCTCGTGCTGCATGCGCTGGTGCTGGGTCTGGCGCTCGCGCTCCTCTTCACCCTGCTCGCCTGGACCGTCGGCCCGGCGCTCTACCGGCTGCTGGGCGGCCACGGCGCCGCGCTGGCCAACGCCGAGACCTACAGCCACGTCCTGTTCAGCGGTTCGCTCGCGATATGGGCCAACTTCTTCCTGTCCGCCATGCTGCGCGGCGGCGGCGATGCGGCGACGCCCGGCCGCTACATGCTGATCTTCTCGGTCCTGCAGGTGCCGTTGTCCGGCGTGCTGGCGCTCGGAATCGGCGACTGGCCGGGTCTCGGCATGGCCGGACCTGCCGCCTCGTCGGTGACGACCTCGGCTTTCTCTGCGCTCCTGCAGGCGCGGGCGCTGTGGAAGGGCAAGCTCGGCTTCGTCCCGGCGCTCACCGGCATCCCGCTGCAGGGGCGGCTGTTCTGGGAGATCCTGCGCGTCGGCCTCATCTCCTCCTTCTCGGCCGTGACGGCGAACGTCACTGCGATGACGATGACGGGCCTGGTCGGCCGCTTTGGCGTCACCGCGCTGGCGGGCTACGGCGTCGGAGTGCGGCTGGAATTCATGCTGGTGCCGCTCGCCTTCGGCATCGGCGCGGGGCTCACGACCCTGGTCGGCGTTGCCGCCGGCGCCAACGACTGGAAGCGCGCCGTGCGGGCCTCGTGGATCGGCGGGCTGACGGCGTTTGGCATGATCGGCGTGTTCGGCTGGATCGTGGCCTTGGTGCCCGAAAGCTGGTCGCGGCTTTTCACGTCCGACCCGCAGGTGATCGCGGCCACCGTCGGCTACATCACCCATGTGGCACCGTTCTACTGCCTGTTCGGACTCGGCATGACGCTGTCCTTCGCGAGCCAGGGTGCCGGCCGCATGAAGGCGCCGTTCTTCGCCGGTCTCACCCGCATGGCCGTCGCCATCATCGGCGGCTGGTTGGCGATCGAGCGGTTCGGCGCGGGCCTGGACGGCGTGTTCACGGCAATCGCCGTCGGCATGATCACCTTCGGCGTGCTGATCGCGGGCCCGCTGCTGCTGAAACCCTGGGGACCAAAACGGGTGCGCACCCGTGCTAAGCTCGTCTTTCCAACGGGAGGAAGCGATGAGCCGTCCCTCGACGATCGCGACCTGGAACCGCAATCCCGCTGACGAAGAGTCGATGGGGGCCGCCCATGCGCCGATCTGGCGGCGCATGATCGACGTCTCCGTGCCGCACGATCTCAGCCATTCGACCGTGCTCGACTATGGCTGCAACCAGGGCGGCTTCCTGCGGCTGCTCTACGATCGCCACCCCTTCAAGAGCGCGGTCGGCATCGACATCGCCCGCGAATCGGTGGCGCGCGCCGAGCTGCTGAAGGGCCAGCGCCCGGTCGAATACCGGGTGACCGACAGCGCCGCGAGCCTCGGTCGCACCTTCGACTATGCCTTCAGCCACGAGGTGATCTACCTGCTGGCGGATCTTGCGGCCCATGCGCGCGACATGCGGGCGGCACTGCGAGTCGGCGGCGCCTACGTCGCCGCCATGGGCTGCCACACCGATTCGAGCGTCTGGCCGCGCTGGCGCAAGCTGATCGCCGAGCATTCGTCGATCCCGCTCTACGACCATTCGCTCGAGGACGTCTCCAAGGCCTTCGCCGATTCGGGCTTCACCGTCGCGGTGCGGCCGCTGGCGCTCGACGCTTTCATGCAGGTCACCATCGGCAGCGCCTACTTCCCCAAGGTCATCGACCAGTTGCGCTACTACGACACCGACAAGGTGCTGTTCCGCTTCGTCCGTTCCCATTGATCGGGGAGCCATGCCCGTCGTCTCCGCCTTCTATGCCGCGCTGACGGCGCTGCTTTGTGTCGTGCTGTCGTCGTTGGTGATCAGCCAACGCTTCGGCAAGGCGATCAGCCTGGGCGATGGCGGCGACCCGACGATGTCGCGCGCCATGCGGGTGTTCGGCAACTTCGCGGAATATGCCGCGCTGGTGATCGTGCTGCTGGCGCTGGCCGAGATACTGGGCGTTTCAAGAACCTGGCTGCACATCTATGGCGCGGCGTTCGTCCTCGGCCGCATCGCCCACGCCGTCGGCCTCTACCGCACGCCCAAGCCCAACATCTTCAGGGCCTCGGGCGTGACGTTGACCCTCGCCGCCCTGATTGGCCTGGCGATCGCGCTACTGCTCGCGACCCTGCCGAAGGTCAGCTAGGACGCGGCAGCCTTGAGCACCGGCTTCAGGTCCTTGTCGAGCATCGGATAGCCGCTAGCGTCGGTCTCGCGATCGAGATAGGTCGAGATGCGCGTCGGGCTGGAATGGATGCCGAGCAGCTTCATGGCCTTGTCGCCGACCGTCCGGAAGCTGTGCGGAATGTCGGGCGGCAGGGCGACGCAATCGCCCGCCTTCAGCCGGTGCGGCGTGTCCTCCTCGCCCTGCAGCCAGACGTCTGCCTCGCCCTCGATGATGAACAGGAGCTCGGTGTAGGGATGGAAGTGCATCGGTGCGACATAGCCCGGCGCCGAGGTCTGGATGCCGGTGCGCACCGGTGTGTCGCCGTCAGCGACCAGCGGATGATAGAAAGCGAGCGGTCCGAATTCGACGCGGGCAGCGTCGGCAAGCTTGGCGATCTTGAGCGGATGCATGGCGTCACCTCATCGGTGACGCGGAGTTAAGCGCGAACACCCAGCCGGCGCAACGACCGGTCTATCCAGAGCGCCGCCACCTTCTCCTGCACGCTGTTCTGGCGCAGTCGCTGGCGCAGGCAGGCGAAATCGACCTGGTCGAGCTCCTGGTCCTGATTGAAGCACGAAAACACCACCGATTCCTTGCCGGTCAGCGGGTCCTTGTGCAGCTGCAGGCACTGGGCGCAGATCTCTTTCATCATGCACTGCATGGGGGAGTTGATCGACGCCAGCGCGCGGTGGTCGGGCTTGAGGTGGGGCTTCAGCACCGAATGGCGCGCCAGCCGCACGGCATTCATCATGCCGTCCGAGCCGATCGCCATCACCCGGTCGGCATCGTTGAACGGAATCGCCTGCGGCCCGAGCTCGCCATCGGCGTACATGCGCATCGCCTCGACGATATTAGCGACCACCGCCTTGTCCTGCGGCCGGTCGGGCGTGAAGCCCGGCGCCTCGTCACAGCACCACACCACCACGTCGGCCGCGGCCTCGATCTCGGCCACCTTGTAGCGGTCGGAGACCCTCTTGTAGCCGGCGAAGTAGAGCACCTTGCTGCCGGCCTTGCGGAAGGCCTGGCCGATCGAGAACAGCACGGCATTGCCGAGGCCACCGCCGGCCAGCAGCACGGTCTCGCCCGGCTCGATCTCGGTCGGCGTGCCGGTCGGACCCATGACGATCACCGGCTCGCCGGGCTGCAACAGCGCGCAGAGATCGGACGAGCCGCCCATCTCGAGCGTGATCAGCGACAGCAGGCCCTTGGTCTTGTCGACCCAGGCGCCGGTCAGCGCCAGGCCTTCCATGGTGAGCAAGGTGCCGTCGATCTTCTTCGATCGCGCCTCGTAGTTCTGCAGGCGGTAGAACTGGCCGGGCTCGAAGTTCTTGGCCGCCGCCGGCGCCTCGACCACGACCTCGACGATGGTGGGCGTCAGCCGATCGACGCGCACCACGCGGGCGCGCCACTGCCGGTTGGCCTCGGCCAGAAGGTCGACGGCCGAGCGCTTGGGCGGTGGCAGCGCCGCCATCGCCCGCGTCAGCACCGGATAGCCCTGCTTGGCGCCGCCCATCGCCTTGACGACGTTGCCGGCGAACGAGGGATGGGTGTCGCCGAAGAACGACATGAAGCGGCCGTCGGCGTGGCGATGCATCAACACGCGCACCTCGGCCGGCTTGGCGATGGCCTCGGGCGTCACCGGATTGCCGGTCTCGTCGATGGCGCGGAAATACTTGCCCTCGATGAAGGCGTGCGTCATGTCCTCGCGCGCCAGCACGGTGTTGGGCTGTGTGCCGGCCGCCACCAGGATGGTGCGGGCCGGCAAGGTCGCGGCGATCTTCTCGCCGCCCTGCTGGCCCTCGACCTTGAGCGCCTTGGCGTGGCCGTTGGCGTCGATCTCGACCGCGACCGGCGACAGGCCCTCGGCGAAGCGGATGTCCTCCTCCAGCGCCTTGTGCACTTCCTCGTGGTTCAGCGTGTAGGACGGCGAATCGATCAAACGCCGGCGATAGGCGATGGTGACGCCGCCCCATTCATTGACCAGTGCGGCGATCCTCGGCGTGCGCTTCTCGGCGGCCGCCTTCTCCCGCTCCGCGCGAATGGCCTTGGCGTGGGCGATGAATTCATCGCCGATCTCGCGCTCCTCCTCGCTCCAGGCAGCACGCACCGCCGCCTCGCCGCGCTCGGCGACCAGCGTCTCGTGGCGCGCCAGGAACTTCTCGACCTGCAGCGGATAGTAGGCGAGCGATTCGGTCGCCGTGTCGATCGCCGTCAGGCCGCCGCCGATCACCACCACCGGCAGGCGGATCTGCAGGTTGGCGATCGAGTCCTTCTTGGCGGCACCAGTGAGCTGCAGCGCCATCAGGAAATCGGACGCCGCGCGGACGCCACGGGCCAGGCCATTGGGCAGGTCGAGCACGGTGGGCTTGCCGGCGCCGGCGCAGAGCGCGATGTGATCGAAGCCCATGGCGAACGCGCTGTCGACCGTGACCGTGCCGCCGAAGCGCACGCCGCCGAACATCGAGAACTGGCGGCGCCGTTCGATCAGCAGCCGCACCAGCTTGAGGTAGTTCTTGTCCCAGCGGACGGTGATGCCGTATTCGGCGACGCCGCCGAAGCCCGCCATCGCCCGCTCGCCGAGATCCTCGCGCAGGCTGGCGATGTCGCGCACCGGCTCGAACGGCACCGGATAGCCGTCGGCGGTCACGCCTGACTGCTGTGGGGGCAGCGGCTCGATCTTGAGGCCATCGATGCCGACCACCGCATGGCCGTCGTTCATCAGATGATGGGCAAGATTGAAGCCGGCCGGCCCCAGCCCGACCACCAGCACACTGCGGCCGGTCGCGGGACGCGGGATCGGCCGGCGCAGGTTGAGCGGGTTCCAGCGCGTCAGCAGCGAGTAGATCTCGAAGCCCCATGGCAGGCCGAGCACGTCCTTCAAGGTGCGCGTCTCGATCTGCGGGATGTCGACCGGCTCCTGCTTCTGATAGATGCAGGCCTTCATGCAGTCGTTGCAGATGCGATGCCCGGTCGCCGCGAGCAGCGGATTGTCGACCGCGGCGATCGCCAGCGCGCCGATCGAGAAGCCCTCGCTCTTCAGGAGGTTCATCTCGGAGATCTTCTCTTCGAGTGGGCAGCCGGCCAAGGTCACGCCGAACGGCGACTTCTGGAAGGCGCCGGTCTTGCGATCCTTCAGTCCGCGCGAGCAGCTGTCCTTGCCCTGGTTGTGGCACCAGATGCAGTAGTTGGCGTGGTCGAGCGAGCGCACGAGGTCGAAGCCCGCATCGGTGAGCGCAAAGCCCTCGCGATGGCGCAACAGCGGCCGCGGCAGCTTCAGGCGCGTGACGCCGTCGGCCACCTCGGTCTCGATCGGCACCAGGTGCTCGAAGTCGAGCCGGTGCGGCACCTTGAACAGCGGCCCGTCGCGATGGCGCTTCTTGCCCTCAGAACTATGCAGCGCCCAGGCGGCATAGCGCGCCAGCGCCTCGACCTCCGGCGTCGGCTTGTCGACCTTGAACTCAGGCCCCAGCCGGTCGCGCACGGCCAGAGCAAAGGCGAGCTCCCATTCCTCGAGGTCGGCCAGGCTCGCGCCGACATCGACCTTGGGTTCGGCCGACACCTCTTCGGCCTTGATCGAGCGCGCCACGTAGCGTTGCACGAACAGCCGCTTGCAGTCGTAGAGCGGCGCCAACCGCGAATGGCGGCCGCGCAAGTCGGTTGCCTCTTGCGCCACGCCGAACAAGGCGCTGACGAAATCCTCCAGCGGGCGGGCGACCTCGATCAGGAGGTTCGACTCTTCCTTGGCCGCAAGCTTGTCGGGCTCGGCGCGCGCCGCCATCAGACGCGCATGCGCGTCGACGCTGGCGCCCTTCAGCCAGGCGACAAACGCGGCATCGAGGCGCGCAAGACCCTCGCGGTCGTAGAGATCATCGAAGCCCAGCCCGTGTGCGAGTGAGGGGCCGAGCGCCTGCACAGTCATTGGTCGAATATCCAGATACGGCGAGGGGTGATTTGTTCGTGTGCGAACCGATTAGCCAAGGCCGTCCGTGAGCGCAAGGCGCGGAATGTTTCGCGACATTAATGCCTGATGACTAAGCCCGTGGCTTCACGCATGGTCCGGCGCCCATGCAACCCGTCTCTGCCGCCGTGCGCAACTGGCTGATTGTCGTGGCCGGCATGATTTTTTTCATGATCGTGCTGGGCGCGCTGACGCGGCTCACCGAGTCAGGGCTCTCGATGGTCGAATGGCAGCCGGTCACCGGGTGGCTGCCGCCGGTCGGCGAGCAGGCCTGGCGGGCGGAGCTGCAGAAATATCTTTCCTCGCCGCAGGGAAGATTGGTGAATCGTGATTTCGACATCGGCCAATTTCAGCAGATCTTCTGGCTCGAGTTCCTGCACAGGCTGTGGGGCCGCCTGATCGGCGTGGCCGTGGCGCTGCCGCTCGCCTGGTTCTGGCTGAGCGGCCGGCTATCGCCCTGGCTGAAGCCGCGCCTGGTCGCGCTGCTGGTCCTGGGCGGCCTGCAGGGCGCGCTCGGCTGGGCGATGGTCGCTTCCGGTCTGGTCGATCGCCCATCGGTCAGCCACTACCGCCTCGCCGCCCACTTGCTGCTCGCCGTGGCGCTGTATGTCTACACGGTCTGGCTGGTGCTCGAGCTCGGCCGGTACGACACGCCGCACGTCGATGACAAGACGCGACGCAAGGCCACGGCGCTGATCGCCTTCACCTTCGTCGTCATGACCTGGGGCGCGCTGATGGCGGGCCTGCGCGCCGGCGCCTCGCACAACACCTTTCCCACGATGTCGGGCTACTGGATCCCGCCCGGACTGTTCGAGCTCGCGCCGTGGTGGATCAACCTGTTCGAGAACGGCACGACGGTGCAGTTCGTCCATCGCTGGCTGGCCACGTTCCTGGTGCTGGGCGTGCTGGCGATGGCCTGGCGCACGCGCCGGCCGGAGACGCTGGCCGCCGGTGCGATGGCCCTGGTCCAGCTAGGCCTCGGCATCGCCACAATCCTGAGCGGCGTCAACATCGCGCTCGCCACGCTGCATCAAGCCGGTGCAGTCCTCCTGCTGACAGTTTTGACCGTGGTGCGCCATCGGGCGACGGCTTCTCGGCCGCGCCCGCTGTCGGCTATGGTCGCGGGATGACCGGCAGGCTCGACTGGCGATCGCGCGCGCTGCTGGCGACGACCGCCGTCGCCATGGCCGTTGCGGCGACCGTCGCCTTCCTCACTCTCGATGTGCCGCTGCTGCCGCCTCGCCGCGCCAAGGCGCCGACCATCGTGGCGGCGCAGATCACGCCGCCAGTGCCGGCGCCCGAGCTCAAGCTGCCGACGGCCGAGCCGCCACCCGCACCAACCGCCGCCGACTTCACCGTCAAGCCGGCCGATCTGCCCGCCCCACCTGCGCCTGCGCCCGCGCCAGCGACAGAAAAGCCGAACGGACCGACGGACCTGGCGTCGCTGACGATCGAGGAAGTGCGCAGCCGTGCCACGGCCAACGACATCGCCGCGATGGAGGAGCTCGCGCGCCGCCTGATCCAGGGCACAGGCGTCGCCAAAGATCCGCAGGCCGGCGCCGGCTGGCTGCTGCGCGCCGCCGAGGCGGGCTCGGCGCAGGCGGCTTTCAATGTCGGCGTGATGTACGAGCGCGGTTTCGTCGTCGAGCGCGACTCCGGCCGTGCCGTCGAATGGTATCGCAAGGCCGCTGACGGCAACATGCCGGCCGCCAAGCACAACCTCGCCCTGATGCTGCGCGACGGCAAGGGCGCGCCGCGCGACGTCGCGCGTGCCGTCGAGCTCCTGCAGTCGGCGGCGCGCCAGGGCATGGCCGCCTCGATGTTCTCGCTGGGCGACATGTACGAACGCGGCGACGCGGGCGCGAAGGACGCGGCGGCGGCGCTGGCCTGGTTCGCCATCGCCGCTGAATTCGAGCGCCAGATCAATCGCGGCGAGGAAACGGCGCTCGCCAGGGCGGCCGACCAGCGTTCGCAGGCCTTGCAGCGCGTGCTGACGCCGGCCGAGCTGCAACGCGCCCAGCAGCTCGGCCAGACCGAGTTCCGTGCCATCGCCCAAGCCTTGGCGCCGCGTGCGCCCGCCCCCGCGCCGGCCGATCCGCCATCGCCGTCCGTCGCCGCCGCGCCGTCGGCCTCGCCGGCAAGAGACGATTTGAACTGGCCCAAGGCGCCGGCCGATCAGATCCGTTTGGTTCAGCAAGGGCTGGCCGACCTCCAGCTCCTGCGCGACAAACCGGACGGGATGCTGGGGCCGATGACGCGCAACGCCATTCGTGACTTCCAGCGCGCCGCCGGCCTGCGCGCCACCGGTGAACCCAGCAAGGACGTCTACGTTGCGCTCCGTCAGGCGCTGCTGCAGCGCGACGTCGCCACGCGATCGCCGTTGCCGCTGCCGCCCAAGCCCGAGCCGGGGGCTCCGGCAGCGGCCGATCTCGTCAAGCCCGGTCCCGATGCCTGGCCGCCGGACGGCACCGACCAAGTGAGAGCCATTCAGCGCCTGCTGCGCGACATGAAGATCCTGACCGAGCCGGCCGACGGCCAGCTGGGCGCCGCGACGCGGGCGGCGATCCGCGAGTACGAGCGGCTGGCCGGCCTCAAGGAGACCGGCGAGCCAAGCAAGTTGCTGTTCGACTCGATGAAAGAGACCCGCGCGCTGATGACCCCGAAGGGCGGGTCGAACTAGCTCACCAGCTTCCCGGCGTGCCGCCACCACGTGGTGGGTACACCGGACGCCGCCCGTTCGGCGGCGGCGGGCGTGTCATAGAGCGCAAAGCAGGTGGCGCCGCTGCCGCTCATGGCGGCGTAGCGCACCGCGGGGCTCGCGCGCAGGAACGCAAGCACCTCGGCAATGGCCGGGCAAACCGCGATCGCGGCAGCGGACAGGTCGTTGCCGCGCGCGGCCAGCGCCTCAACCAGGCTCGCGAGATCGGACCACGGATGCGCAAGCGGCTGCACCTTCGAGAAGTCGCCGCGACGGGCGGCGAATACGGCGGCAGTGGGCAGCGCTGTACCGGGATTGACCAGCAGCAGGCCGCAGGCCGGCAACGGCGGCGCCGGCTCAAGCCTCTCGCCGATCCCCGAGACCAGCGCCGGCCGGCCAGCCAGGCACATCGGCACATCGGCGCCCAGCCCTGCCGCGAGATCGAACAGCTCCTCGACCGGCAGCGCCAGCCGCCAAAGCTCGACCAGCGCCTGCAAGGCAGTCGCGGCATCGGCCGATCCGCCACCCAGCCCCGCCGCGACCGGGATGTGCTTGGTCAGGCGAAGCGCGGCACGCGGCGCCACGCCGGCACGGTCGGCGAGCAAACGAGCGGCCTTGAGGACGAGATTGTCGCCTTCGCCGGCAAGCGACGCAGCAGCCGGGCCGTCGAGCGCGAGCGACAGCGTGTCGGCGGACACCGCATCGAGCGAATCGGCGAGATCGGCGAACGCCACCAGTGACTCGAGCAGGTGATAGCCGTCGGCGCGGCGGCCGACCACCTTCAGCCAGAGATTGACCTTGGCGCGGGCGAGCGGCATCGGCGCCGGTCGTGCGCGCTCAGCCGCCCTGCTTCTTGTCGGCCGCCCGCTCGTAGACCGTCGGCTTGTCGGTCGCCGAGGTCAGCCCGTTGGCGAGCTTCTCGCGGATGGTCGCGATGCGATCCTTGTCGGGCTTCTGGTTGAGCGCCCGCTCCCACTCGAAGCGCGCCTCGCGGAAGCGACCGACGTGCCAGTAGGCGTCGCCCAGATGCTCGACGATGGTGGCATCGTCGCCCTTCTGCTCGCTCGCCCGCTCCAGCCACTCGACCGCCTTGTCGTACTGGCCGAGCCGGTAATAGGCCCAGCCGACCGAGTCGGTGATGGCGCCGTCGTCG
>Ga0306921_10000643_pt1 | contig 31940 bp, 31 predicted proteins | sample sta12Cox44000080_FD_203760 | JGI IMG/M metagenome (GOLD analysis project Ga0306921, IMG submission 203760) | Lab enrichment of tropical soil microbial communities from Luquillo Experimental Forest, Puerto Rico - statoxic.12C.oxic.44.000.080 (v2)... | ecosystem: Environmental > Terrestrial >... | reverse complement strand
TGGGCGGTGGACTTGGGGAGCTCGAGCGCGCGGCCGAGCTCCGTCACGCCTCGCGCTGCGCCGCCGCGCTCGTGCAGGTGGAAGAGCAGCTCGAGCGCCTTGTCGATGGTTCCTGCCAGCTCGCCGGGTGCGGTCATCCACAATGTCCCATTATCCGGAACGTCGTTCCTGATGGTGGGACGATGCTATCCGGCGGCAAGCCGCGAGGCAAGCGGGTTTTAGCCCGGCTCCGCCTCGCGGGCGCGCATCTCGAGGGCAAGCGCGGGCCAGAGCGAGTCGTCAGGTCCGCCCGCGCCCGGATCCTCGTCCGAAGCCGCGTACTCGGCGTGAAAGCCACGCGCGAGCGCGAGCGACTCGAGCGCGGTGCGCGCGACGCGCGCGTCGGCCAGCCGGTCCGCGCGCACCAGCACCAGATGCGCCCAGAAGTGCGCGAGCGGCGAAATCGCAGCCGCGCTCGCAGCGCGTGGCTGGCGCTCGTCGCGCTGCACCGGGCGCTGAGACAGACCCTGTGCGACCCACAGCGGAGAGACTCCGGGGCGCAGGTGGCGGTCGACCGCGCGTTTGGGAGTGCCCTCCTCGATCAGGCTCTTCGCCGCGGCGGGCAGGAGACCACCCGCCGTGACCGCGCGCAGCGCGCTCTGCCTGCCGCGGTTCCAGGCCGCGTACACGTCCTGCTCGTCCCACCACAGCCGGCTCGCGACGCCCTCCGCGATCATCTCCGAGCGGATGCGGAGCTTGAGACACACGGTGGTGTCACCCAGCTTCTCCCACGCCTGCGAGCAGGCTTCGAGCGCGAGCAGCAGCCAGCCGCAGAACAGCGGGTCTTCGATCACGAAGGCGTGCCCCGCGCGGAGCGCGCGCTCCGGGTCGAGCTGGCAGGCGCTCGCCGAGCGCAGCAGCGTCGCGCTCTCGTCCCGCCAGGCCTCGTCGCTGTCCTGCTCGACCAGCTCGTCGAACAGCGCCGAGCGCGCCCAGCCCGACTCGAGCGGGTGCAGGATCACGGGCAGCGGCGTGTCGGGCGGAAGGCGGTGGCCCCAGATCGCATCGAGCTCGCGCGTGGCGCACTCGAGCAGGTCGCGCGCGGGCGTGCCCTGGATGCCCGCCAGCCGCGCGGCGGCGAAGGCCGCGACCGGCGGGGCGATCAGGATCGAGCGGTCGTCCTCGCCGAACAGCGGTCCCACCTCGGCCTGGCGCCGCGCGCGCGCCTTCGCATCGCCGACGCGTTCGCCCGCGACCAGGCCGTCGCTGCGCTGGCAGGCGCGGTAGAGCGCGCGCAGCTCCGCCGTCGCTGCGCCGGGGTCGAGCGCGGAAAGGACCAGCGCCGCGTGCGCCGAGGTCCAGCTCGACAGCACGTCCGGCCCGCTGCGCGAGTCGACGTGAAACGCGAGCCCGTCCGCGCTCCGGGCGAACGAAGGCAGAAGCTCTCGACAACGGCTCTCGAACTCCACGGTCGCTCCTCGCTGCGAGACCGACAAACAAGACGAGAAAAACCCCGAAGGTGCTGCGACCGCGAACGGTCGCCCGCTCAGTGACCAAGCGGACCCTCGGGGTTTGGGTGGTGCCTGGGCCAAGCCAGGCCAGCCACCAGTTGCCAGGCCGGCCTAGCTGGAAACCACCTCTACCGTCACTGTGTTCGAATGAGACACTTCTGGACCACCTCCTTCCGCGGCGAACCGAGTCGCGCGGGACCCAGCTCCCGCTCCGGTCGCCGTCCGCCCGTCGACGGCAGGACCGGATCGACCACCGCTCGAGCGGCGGCCGAAACCGACGCGGGCGAGAGTATCGGCGGGCGACCCCGGCAGCAACACTAGGCATCGACGCCGCGGCCCTCGGCGTTCCGCCGGATTTCGCGGGCTCCTTTTCGCTTGGGCTCATGCCCTAGGCTAAGTTGGTCGCGATGGAGAGCCGCTGGAGCGACGCGGACGCGAGCGAGTTTCGCACCCGCTACCGGAGCTTCGGCGACGCCCTCGCGCTGCGCGTCTACACCTCGCGGCTGATCGGTGCCGAGCCCGACTGGGTGCTCCACGGGGGCGGCAACACCTCGGTGAAGGCGCGCGCGCGCGACCTCTTCGGGCGCGAGATCGACGTCCTCCACGTGAAGGGCAGCGGCTGGGACCTCGCCTCGATCGAGCCCGCGGGGCTGCCGGCGCTCCGGCTCGAGCCGCTGCTGGCGCTGCGCGGGCTCGACGCGCTCTCGGACGAGGACATGGTGGCCGAGCAGCGGCGCGCCCTGCTCGACCCGGCCGCGCCGAACCCGAGCATCGAGACGCTGCTCCACGCCTTCCTGCCCGCGCGCTTCGTCGACCACTCGCACGCCGACGCGATCCTCGCGCTCACCAACCAGCCGGACGGCGAGCGCGTGGTGCGGTCGCTCTTCGGCGACCGCGTGGGCTGGGTCCCCTACGTGATGCCCGGCTTCGCTCTGGCCAAGCGCGCAGCCGAGATCTTCGAGAAGAACCCGGCGGTCGAAGGCCTGGTGCTGGAGAAGCACGGGCTGTTCACCTTCGCCGACGACGCGCGGACGAGCTACGAGCGCCATGCGGCGCTGATCGACCGCTCGCGACAGGCGATCGCCGCGCGGGTCGAGGGCCGACGTCCGCTCGACGCGCGCCCGGTGGTGGCGATGCGCGAGTGGGAGGAGGTCGCGCCGATCGTGCGCGGCGCGCTGGCGCGGCCGAGCGGCGATCCCGATCGGCCCTGGCATCGGGTGGTGCTCGAACGGCGCAGCTCCGACGAGATCCTCCACTTCGCCGCGGCCGAGCAGGGCCCGCAGCTCGCGGCCGCGCCGCCGATCACGCCCGACCACGTGATCCGCACCAAGGGTCCCTATCTCTTTCTCGAGCGGCCGCCCTACGCCAACCCGGGGGCGCTGCGCGAGAGACTCGACGACGAGATCGGCGCGTACCGCCGGCGCTACGCCGAGTACTTCGCACGCTGCTGCGCCGCCCGCGGCGTCGAGCGCACGCTGCTCGACCCGACTCCGCGCGTGCTGGTGCTGCCCGGAATCGGACTCGTCGCCGCGGGCGAGTCCCGCGCAGCGGCGCGGATCGCGGCCGACATCGCCGAGCACACCGTGCGCACCAAGATCTGGGCGACCGCGCTGGGCCAGTACGAGGGTCTGTCGGAGCTCGACCTGTTCGACGTCGAGTACTGGAGCCTCGAGCAGGCCAAGCTCGGCCGCGGTGCCGCACCTGCGTTGGCGGGTCAGGTGGCGCTCGTCACCGGCGGCGCAGGAGCGATCGGCGAGGGCGTGGCGCGCGAGCTGCTGCGCGCCGGGGCAGTGGTGCTGCTGGTCGACCGCGACGAGGCGCGGCTCGCTGCGACGCGCGAGCGGCTCGGCAGCCGCGACTGCGAGGTGTTCTGCGCCGACGTCACGGACGAAGGCGAGCTGCGCGACGCCTTCCGCTGCGCCGCGGCGCTGTTCGGCGGCGTCGACGTGGTGGTGGTGAACGCGGGGATCGCCCGCGCGGGCGCGCTCGCGAAGCTCGAGCTCGACGACTTCCGCGCCGCCGTCGACGTCAACCTGACCGGCGCGTTCCTCACGCTGCGCGAGGCGTTCGAGCAGCTCGCGCTGCAGGGCACGGGCGGCAACGTGGTGGTCGTCTCGACCAAGAACGTGTTCGCGCCCGGCGCCGAGTTCGGCGCCTACAGCGCGTCGAAAGCGGGCGCGCACCAGCTCGGCCGCGTCGCCGCGCTCGAGGGCGCGCCGCTCGGCGTGCGCGTGAACCTGGTGAACGCCGACGCGGTCTTCGGGGCGGCGGAGAATCCCTCGGGACTGTGGCGCGAGGTCGGCCCCGCGCGCGCGGCCGCCCGGGGGCTCGACCCGGCGCAGCTCGAGGAGTTCTACCGCGGGCGCAACCTGTTGCACGCGCGCGTGACACCGGAGCATGTCGGCCGCGCGGTGGTGTTCTTCGCGCGCCAGGACACGCCGACCACCGGCGCGGTGCTGCCGGTGGACGGCGGGCTTCCCGAGGCGTTTCCCCGCTAGTCGGATTCCGTCCCCCCGGATGGAGCTCGCAGCTTGCTGAACGGCATCTTCGTCGTGCTGGTCGCGGCCGCGGTGCTCGTCGCCGCGTTCGCGGGGCGGATGCCCGCGGCGAACGACGCCGCGCTCGCCGCGGCGAAGAGCGCGGTCGACGTCACCATCGGCCTGGTCGGCGTGATGGCGCTGTGGCTCGGCTTCATGCGCGTGCTGCGCGAGGCGGGATTCCTCGCGGCGCTGGCGCGCGGGCTCCGGCCGCTGCTCGAGCGGCTGTTCCCCGACGTGCCGCCGGAGCATCCAGCCATGGGCGCGATCGTGCTGAACCTCGCCGCGAACGTCCTCGGGCTGGGCAACGCGGCGACGCCGTTCGGCCTCGCCGCCATGCGCGAGCTCGAGCGGCTGAACCCGCGGCCGGGGGTTGCGACCAACGCGATGGCGCTGTTCCTCGCGGTGAACACCGCGGGCATCGCCGTGCTGCCGCTGGGCGCGATCGCCGTGCGCGCGAGCCTGGGCTCGGCGAACGCGGCGGGAATCGTGGCGCCATCGCTCTTCGCCAGCGCCTGCGCGACGCTCGCCGCGATCGGCGCCGCGAAGTGGCTGGAGCGGCGCGGGCGCTTCGCCGTGGAGAGGGCGCAGCCGCGGGAGGGCGAGCCCGGCTGGACCGCGCCGTTCGGCGAGCTGGCCGGCCTCGACGAGGCGCGCCGGCTCGCCGCGCCACAGCCGCGCGCAGATCCGCGGCGGCGCTGGCTCGCGCTCGCATTCGCGCTCGCCCTCTCAGCGGCGCTGGCGCGCACCTTCGCCCTCGCGCCCTCGCTCGACACCGCAAAGTCGCTCTTGTCCTCGTGGCTCCTTCCCGCGCTGATGGCCGCGATCTCGCTCGCCGGCTTCGCGCGCCGCGTGCCGGTCTACGACGCGTTCATCGCCGGCGCGCGGGAAGGTCTGGGCATCGCGCTCACGATCCTGCCGTTCATGCTCGCGATCCTGGTCGCGGTGGGCCTGTTCCGTGCTTCCGGGGCGCTCGACGCGCTCACGACGGCGCTCGCGCCCGTGACCGGGCTCGTGGGTTTTCCCGCCGAGGCGCTGCCGATGGCGCTGATCCGCCCGCTCTCCGGCAGCGGCGCCCTGGCGGTGATGACCGAGACCATGCAGCACTACGGCCCCGACTCCTTCCCCGGGTTCCTGGTCTGCGTGATCAACGGCTCGAGCGAGACGACCTTCTACGTGCTGGCGCTGTACCTCGGCAGTGTCGGCGTGCGTGCCTCACGGCACACCGTGATCGCGTGCCTGGCAGGCGATCTCGCCGGCCTCGCGGGCGCGCTCGCGGCGAGCCGTGTGTTCTTCTGAGGTGGAAGCGGGGGGCGCGAGGTGGTAGAGAGTCTGTCCGTGAAGGGGAAATCGAGGGCGCTCCTGATCGGCCTCGCCGCCCTCTCGTTCATGGCGGTGGCGCCGTCCGCGGCGCGTGCCGACTACATCGGCGGCGAGGTGCGCGTGAACCTGCGCGCCGGGCCGGGGCTCGAGTTCCGCATCCTGAAGATCCTCACCGCGGGGACGCCGGCGCAGCGGGTCGGCGGCGACGGGGAGTGGGTCCAGGTGCGCACGATGGAGCTCGAGGGCTGGATCCCGCGCGACAACCTCACCTCCGAAGAGCCCGCGACGCTCGCGCTGCCGCGCGTGCGCGAGAAGCTGAATGCCTCGGACGCGCGCGTCGCCGAGCTCGAGCAGAAGCTGAAGGAGCAGGGCACCCAGCTCGAGGAGCTCGGCAACCTGCGCGAGCGCAACCGCGTGCTCGAGGACGACGCGGCGAGCGCGAGCGCGACGGCGCGCTGGAAGACGCTGGCGACCGGCGCGGCGATCACGCTCGTGGGCATCCTGATCGGGCTCGTCGCGCCGCGCGGTTCGGGGCAGCGCAGCCGCCTCAAGCTGTAGCGCGATGGCCGCGCGCGGAGCGGGCAGGAAGTCGCGCCCCCGCGCGCGAGCGCGAAACTCGCCGCTCGCCTGGCGCTGGCGCGCGGGTCGGCTCGAGCCGATCGAGCACCCGGACGTCTATCCGCTGGACGCACTGATCGGGGTGGAGCGCTCGGTCGCGAAGCTGCGCGCGAACATCGCCGCCTTCAGCGCGGGGCAGCCGGCGCTCGACGCGCTGCTCTACGGCGAGCGCGGCACAGGCAAGTCGTCGGCGGTGCGCGGGCTCCTGGGCGAGTTCGGCGAGCGCGGCTTCCGGCTGGTCGAGGTGCGGCGCGACGACCTGCTCGAGCTCGCGCGGCTCTGGCCTGTGCTGCGGCGGCGGCCGGAGCGCTTCGCGGTGTTCTGCGACGACCTCTCGTTCGAGGAGGGCGACGCGAGCTGGAAGCAGCTCAAGGCCGAGCTCGACGGCGGGCTCGAGGCGCGCCCGGCCAACGCGCTGGTGCTGGCGACCTCGAACCGCCGACACCTCGTGCCCGAGCGCATGTCGGAGAACCGCGAGGCGGTGCTCGACCGCGACGGGCTCCTGCACCCGGGCGAGACGGCCGAAGAGAAGGTCTCGCTCTCCGACCGCTTCGGGCTCTTGTTGCCCTTCTTCGCCTTCGACCAGGAGACCTACCTGCGCATCGCCCGACACCACGCGCGCGCGCTCGGGCTGGACTCCCGCGCGCCCGCCGACTTCGACGCGCGCGTGCTGCGCTTCGCGCTCGAACGCGGCACGCGCAGCGGGCGCACCGCGCGTCAGGCCTGCATCGCGGTGGCGCAGTCGCTCGCCGGGGACGAGCCGTGAGCGAGACCGCGACGCTGGTGGTCTCGTGTCCCGACCGCAAGGGCCTGGTCGCGGCGCTGTCCTCGCTGCTCTCCGATCACGGCGCCAACATCCGCGAGGCGCAGCAGCACCTGGACCCGGTGGAGCGCGTCTTCAGCCAGCGCATCCACTTCGACCTGGCCGACCTCGACCTGCCGCGCGCGCAGCTCGAGGAGCTGTTGCGCATCGAGTGCGGGCGCTACCAGATGCGCTGGCGCATCAGCTACAGCGACCGCAAGAAGCGCGTGGCGATCTTCGTCTCGCGCTTCGAGCACTGCCTGTACGACCTGTTGATCCGCCACCGGCTGGGCGAGCTCGGCTGCGAGATCCCGCTAGTGGTCTCGAACCACCCGGACCTGCGCCCGGTCGCGACACAGTTCGGTGTCGAATACCACGTCTTCCCGATCGACAAGGAGACCAAGGCGGCCCAGGAGGCGCGCGAGATCGAGCTGCTGGAACGCGAGCGCATCGATCTGGTCGTGCTCGCGCGCTACATGCAGGTGCTGTCGAGCGGCTTCATCGAGCGCTTCCCCGAGCGCATCATCAACATCCACCACAGCACCCTGCCCGCCTTCGTGGGCGCGCGCCCGTACCACCAGGCGCACGAGCGCGGCGTGAAGCTGATCGGCGCCACCGCGCACTACGCCACCACCGACCTCGACGAGGGCCCGATCATCGCCCAGGACGTGGTCGCCTGCTCGCATCGCGACACGGTCGACGACCTGGTGCGCAAGGGCCGCGACGTCGAGCGCATGGTGCTGGCCAGCGCCGTGCGCGCGCACCTCGGCGACCGGATCGTCGCGCTGGGCCGGCGCACCGTGGTGTTCTAGCCGGGCCAGGGCCCGGGACGGCTCAGAAGTCCATGCCTCCCATGCCGCCCATTCCTCCCATGTCGCCCATGCCGCCCATGCCGGGGGCGCCGCCCGGCATCGGGGCCGGCGGCTGCGGCCTGTCGACCACGGCGCACTCGGTGGTCACGAGCAGGCCCGCGACGCTCGCGGCGTTCTGCAGCGCGCTGCGCACCACCTTGGTGGGATCGATGATGCCGTCCTTCACCAGGTCCCCGTACTCCTCGCTCGCGGCGTTGAAGCCGAAGTCGCCGCTCTTCTCGCGCACGCGCGAGAGCACGACGGACCCGTCGTGGCCGCAGTTCAGTGCGATCTGGCGGAGCGGAGCGGTGATCGCCTGGCGCACGATGTCGGCGCCCAGCGCCTCGTCGCCTTCGAGCGCGAGGTCGGCGAGCGCCTTCTCCGCGCGCACCAGCGCGACGCCGCCGCCCGCGACGATGCCCTCCTCGACCGCGGCGCGCGTGGCGTGGAGCGCATCCTCGACGCGGGCCTTCTTCTCCTTGAGCTCCGCCTCGGTCGCCGCGCCCACGCGGATCACCGCGACGCCGCCCGCGAGCTTGGCCAGCCGCTCCTGCAGCTTCTCGCGGTCGTAGTCGGAGTCGGTCTCCTCGATCTGCGCGCGGATCTGGTTGACGCGGCCCTCGATGTCCGACTTCTTGCCGGCCCCGCCGATGATGGTGGTGTTCTCGCGGTCGAGCACCACGCGCTTGGCGCGGCCCAGATCGGCGAGCGTCACGCTCTCGAGCTTGATGCCGAGGTCTTCGCTGATCGCCTTGCCGCCGGTGAGGATCGCGATGTCGTCGAGCATGGCCTTGCGGCGGTCGCCGAAGCCGGGCGCCTTGCACGCGGCGACGTTGAGCGTGCCGCGGATCTTGTTCACCACCAGCGTGGCGAGCGCCTCGCCCTCGATGTCTTCCGCGACGATTACCAGCGCCTTGCCCGAGCGCGCCACCGCCTCGAGCAGCGGCACCAGGTCGCGCATGGACGAGATCTTCTTCTCGAAGATCAACAGGTACGGGTCGGCGTAGACGCCCTCCATGCGCTCGGGGTCGGTCACGAAGTAGGGCGAGAGGTAGCCGCGGTCGAACTGCATGCCTTCGACGACGTCGAGCTCGGTCTCCATCGTCTTGGCTTCCTCGACCGTGATCACGCCCTCCTTGCCGACCTTCTCCATCGCCTCGGCGATCATTCCGCCGATCGAGGCGTCGCCGTTCGACGACACGGTGCCGACCTGGGCGATCTCGTCCTTGCCGCGCACCCGCCGCGAGCCCTTGGCGAGCTGCTCGACGATCGCGGCCACGGCCTTGTCGATGCCCCGCTTGAGCGACATCGGCGCGGCCCCGGCGGCGACCAGCTTCAAGCCGGCGCTGAAGATCGCCTGCGCCAGCACGGTGGCGGTGGTGGTGCCGTCGCCTGCGACGTCGGAGGTCTTCGAGGCGACCTCCTTCACCATTTGCGCGCCCAGGTTCTGGAACTTGTCCTCGAGCTCGACCGCCTTCGCGACGGTGACGCCGTCCTTGGTCGAGGTCGGCGCGCCCCAGCTCTTCTCGATCAGCACGTTGCGGCCGCGCGGGCCCATGGTGACCTTCACGGCGTCGGCCAGCACGTCGACGCCGCGCTGCAGCGCGCGGCGGGCGGCCTCTTCGAAGCGCAGCTCCTTGCTCGCCATCGCGCTACTCCAGGATCGCGAGGACGTCGTCCTCGGAGATGATCAGCGTCTCTTCGCCGTCGAGAGTGACTTCGTTCCCGGAGTACTTCGAGAACAACACCCGGTCGCCCTTCTTCACGTCCATGGCGATCAGGTTGCCCTCGTCGTCGCGCTTGCCGGGGCCGGCCGCGATCACCTTGCCTTCGGTCGGCTTCTCCTTGGCGGTGTCGGGGATGATGATCCCCCCGGAGGTCTTCTCCTCGTTCTGGATCCGCTGGACGATGATCCGGTTGTGAAGCGGGCGGACCTTGGCGGCCATGGCTTTCTCCTCTCGATCCTCGCGCGGGCGGGTGCCCGGGGGTGTAGACGGCGGGCCGCATCGTAAGGGGAGGACCCGGAGTGTCAAGTCCACGCGGGGGGATCCGATCGGTGGGCCATGCGCCGGCTGCTGGGAATGCTGTCGCTCTGGATTGCGCTCGCGGCCGCAGTCGCCGGCGCCCAGGCGGCTTTCCGCGTGTACGAGCCGAGGAGCCGCACGGCGGAGGAGCTCGCAGGCCTGGTGGCACCCCTGCTCGGGCCCGAGGGCGCCGCGATCCCCGACCCGCACGGCGGCAAGCTGATCCTGCAGGGCGACCCGGCGGCGATCGCCGCGGCGCTGGAAGCGCTGCGCGAGCTCGACGCCCCGCTGCGCCAGTACCGGGTGGAGTCCCAGGTCACGACCCGCGCGGCCTTGGAAGGCGTCGGCTTCTCGGCGAGGGGCTGGGTCGATGCGGGCGGGATGCGGCTGGCGCGGCTCGCGGCGGGGGCGGGCGCCGACCGGCGCGAGCGCCGGTTCGGCGCGGAGCTGGTGGTGCTGGAGGGCGGCTCCGCCGAAGTCTGGACGGGCGAGAGCCGGGCGGTTGCCACCGCCCTCGGCCCGGCGCTGGTGCCGGCGCGGAGCGGCTTCCGCGTCCGCCCCCACGGCCTGGGCAGCGGCGAGATCGAGCTCGAGATCGAGCCGGTGGTGTCGGAGCTGCGGGGCTCGAATGCGATCCGCGAGACGGGAGGCTCGACGCGTGTGCGCGTACGGCCCGGCGAGACGCTCGCGATCGCGGCGATCGATGATGCGGGGGCGGGCGCACGCGCTGCGCTCGACGGCGCTGGAGCTCACTCCGAGTCGAGTGACTCGATTCTGCTGGTGCGCGTGACTCTCGCCGGCGACGCCGCAGCCTCGCCCGAGCCGGAGCGCTAGCCCCCCAGGAGCGCCCGGCCGATCACCTTCAGCTGCAGGATGGGCTTCACGCCTTCGAAGATCGGCAGCACCTGCGCGTCGACCACGTAGCGGCTGATCGCATACTCCTCGGCGTAGCCCCAGCCGCCGTGCAGGAGCTGGCCCTCCTGCGACACCGCCACCGCCACGTCGCAGGCGAGCAGCTTGGCCTGCGAGGCGTAGGGCGCAGCGCGGCGCTCGTCCTCGTCCATCGCGGCCGCTGCGGCGTAGGTGATCGCGCGCGCTGCGGCGAGCTGCGTGGCCATCCAGCCGAGCTTGTACTGGGTCAGCTGGAAGTCGATGAGCGCTTTGCCGAACTGCTTGCGGTCGACCACGTACTCGGCGGTCTTCTCCAGCGCCGCTTGCGCCAGCCCGCAGGCGCGCCCGCCCGTCTGCAGCCGGCCCGCCGCGAAGCCGCCCATCTGCAGGAAGAAGCCCTTGCCGATGCCCGCCTCGCCACCGACGACGTGGTCGGCCGGCACGAACCAGCGCTCGAACGCGAGCGTGAAGGAGTGCATCCCGCGGTACCCGGGCGTCGCGTCGGCCTTGCCGACCAGCCGCCCGCCGCCGGGCTGCACGCACTCGAACTCGTGCCCGAGCGAGCGCGTCTTCGGCACGATGAAGAGCGAGAGGCCGCGATTGCCCTTGGCCAGGTCCGGGTCGGTGCGGCACAGCACGGCCAGGATGTCCGCGCGTCCGGCGAAGGTGCACCAGGCCTTGGGCCCGGTGATCGTCCAACCTTCGACACCGTTCTGTGTCGCACGCTCGGCGCGGCACTTCACGCTGGCGACGTCGCTGCCCACGTCGGGCTCGGTGACGCTGATCCCCACCATCAGCTCGCCCGAGGCGATCCGCGGCAGCCAGTGACGCTTCTGCTCCTCGGTGCCGCCGGCGAGCAGCGCCTTGGACAGGATCTCGGGCCGCGTGATCAGCGACCCGGCCGCAGCGAGCGAGGCGCGCGACAGCTCCTCGGTGGTGATCACCATCGGCACGTTGCCCATCTCGACGCCGCCGTACTCCTCCGGGATCGACAGCCCGAAGTAGCCCAGCTCCGCCATCTTGCGGATGAAGGCCTCGGGCACGATCTCGTCTTCGCGGTGGATGCGCTCGGCGTGCGGCGCCACCTCGGACTCCGCGAACGAGCGCGCCGCGTCGCGGGTCAACACCAGCGTCTCGTCGAGCGGGCAGTCGTTGCGCCCGCGCTGCGCGGCCACGGCCCGGCCGATCGCGCGCACGCGCTCCTCGGCGAGACCCTCGCGCGCGAAGGCGAGCGTCTCCTCGCCGGGCAGGTCGGAGGCCGACAGGCCGTGCTCGGCGCCGTGGTCGCGCACCAGACGCGACACCTCGGACGCCACCGCCGCCGCGAACACCGCGGCCTGCTCGCGGTAGAGCTCGCCGGCGGACTCGGCCCAGCTGGCCAGGTCCCCGGCCGCGCGCAGCTTCGTTGCGACGTCGGCGAGCCGAGCGACGGCGACCTGTTGCTCGTCGATGTCGCGCGTGCGTGCGCCGGCAATTGCGCGCGCGATCGGCGCGGCGAGCTCCGAGAGCGCCTTGCGGGTGCGATCGATGCCTAGGGGGTTCGGCACGGGAGTGGCTCCTTGCTGGCGGTACTCAATGAGACAGGGACCAGTTGTGCAGGAACCCCGCGGCCCGCGCAAGCTTTTCCGACCCCGCAAACAGTGCGCGATCCGCCGCCCCGCGGAGCCCGCCGCGCGCGTCCGGCGCCGGGCATGCGCGTTGCTCCCTCCCTGCCCCCGGAGAGGAGCACCATGCAGAGTTTTCGCGCGCAGCCGGGATTCTCGCTGCTCGAGCTGATGACGGTGGTCGCGATCGCCGGGTTCATCTCGATCTGGGGCATCGCCTCGCTGCGCTCCTACAGCAAGCACGAGGACACGCGCCGCGCGGCGAGCAGCGTCGCCGGCTGGCTCAGCAAGGCGCGCTCCGAAGCGATGGCCGGCGGGCGGATGACCTTCGTGGTGTTCGCGCAGCCGACCAACGGCACCGTGCCGTTCGATCCGGGTCAGTACGGCGCGATGGTGATCGACGAGGACGGCGACGGGCAGATCAGCGCCGGCGACGCCATCACGCCGCTGTTCCTGCCGAACGGCATCAACACCGACGTGACCATCTACGGCGTCGAGGGTCAGACCAAGCTGAAGAACACCCCGATCCCCTCGGACGACGAGTCACAGGCGGTCGTGGCGGGAAACATGACCAACCTCACCGACGGCACGACCGCGCCGATCGACCCGACGCTCGGCGTGCCGGTGATCGCGTACTCGCCGCAGGGCTCGCCCGTGGCGATGGCCACCCCGACCAACTGGGGCACCGGCGCCGGCGGCATCTACCTCACCGACAACAACGACATGCTGATCGCCGTGGTCGTGCTGCCGCTCGGCGACGTTCACACGCTGGCCTGGGACACGGGCTCGGAGTCGTGGAAGTAGCCATGAAGACGCCACTGATCCGATCCGTCCGGAAGAGTGACTCGGGCTTCACTTTGATCGAAGTGATGATGGCGATGGCCATCCTGGGCGTCGGGCTGCTGTCGATCGCCGTCGCGCAGATCACCGCGATCAAGGTCGCGTCGAAGAGCAAGAACCTGCAGCAGGCGATGTTCCTGGCGCGCGAGCAGCTCGACGACCTCGACGCGCTGCCGCCGGGCTCGGCGGTGCTGCAGGCCGCCGCCACGATCGCCGATCCCGCCAACCCGATCCAGGTCGGCAACGATCCGCAGGACGGCACGCGCTTCAACCGCCAGATGCAGGTCACGCCGAACACGCCCTCGACCAACCTGGCGCAGGTCACGGTCACGGTCGTGTGGGCGAACGCGGCCACCACCGGCAACAACCAGGTCAGCCTGACCGGCATCAAGAGGATGAACTAGCCGTGCGGAGCCGGAAGCAGAGCTCCGCGGGCTTCTCGCTGATCGAGCTGATGGTCGCGGTCGCGATCATGGGCATCGTCACCGCCCAGCTGTTCGTGGTGTTCGCCAACCAGAAGAAGGTGTTCACCAGCAACGACCGCGCCCTGGACGTGCAGGAGGCCGCGCGGCTCACGCTCGACCTGATCTCGTTCGACACGCGCATGGCCGGCTTCATGGTGCCGAAGTACACCGCGGTCTCGAGCGTGGACGGCGGCGCCAACGGCGCCGACCGCTTCTGCGCCTCCGCGCCGGGCAGCGCAGGCTCGGGCGGCACCGTGCCGACGATGGTCGCCCGCTTCAACGGCGCCACCCTGGTCAACAACATCACCGCCAACAGCGTCACCGTGAACACGACGGACCTCGACCTCGACGGCGACGGCATCGCCGATTTCGTGGTGCAGAGCGGCGTGATCGTCGCGTCCGAGACCCGGACCTACTGCGCGCGCATCTTGGCGATCAACGTCAACGGCGCGACCGCCACCATCGACTTCGCGAACCCCGAGGACGCGACCGTCGCCCTGGGCGGGACCACCCCGACCTCGGACATGCGCGCAGTCCCGGCGAACGTGTACGAGATCGACACCAACGCCTTGCAGCTGCGCCGGAACAACCTCTTGCTGGCGTCGCAGATCGAGGATTTCGAGGTCGAGTACTGGCTCGACACGGCCGGCACTCCGAACGGCGTCGAGGACGGGAACCAGGAGTTCCCGGTGAACGACCTGAACAACCCGGATCCACCCGCCGGCGCCGGCAGCATCCCGTCCGCGAACGACGAGGTGCGCCGCGTGCGCATCAGCGTGACCGCGCGGACGGTCCAGGAGGACCAGGCGGACTCGGCGACCGGCAAGCTGACCTATGGCCGGCCCGCGCTTGCGAACCACGCCGCCGGGGCTGCGGTCGATCAATTCCGCCGCCGCACCTTCAGCGCGAGCATCGCGCCGCGCAACATCCTCTAGCTCGAGGACTCGCTTCATGACTCAGAAGAGATTCGATCGACTCACTCGCAGCGCGCGCGCCGAGGACGGCATGGCGCTCTTGATCGCCGTGGTCGTGCTGCTCTTGATGAGCGCGCTCGGCCTGGCGGCGCTGCAGCACGCGGGCGACGAGGCGTCGGGCAGCGGCCAGGCGCGGCGCAAGGACGCCACGCTCTACGCCGCCGACTCGGGCATCAAGATGATCCAGGTGAGCCTGCTGAACAACGTCGCCACCTCGAGCGCCAACCCGGTGACGCTCGACCAGCCGACGCTGATCAAGGACGGCTTCGGCAACCCGATCCCGATCCGCTCGGGGGCCCCGCAGAACGGCACCATGCCCGCGACTCCCGAGGCGGTCGCGCCCGATCCGAATCAGCCCAGTCAGCCGCAGCAGGGCTTCATGGTGAACCAGGGCAGCCCGAACTCTTCGACCTTCCGTCCCGTCCGCGCCGACGTGACGGCGCTCGACGTCGCCAACGGCATGGTCCATCTGCAGGCGCAATTCACTGTTCTCGACTCAACGGGGGGCGGAGGTTACTGATGATCTCGCGCAGAATCACACTCACTCTTCTGCTGCTCGCCGGCCTCCTGGCCGCGCGCGACGCGTTCGCGCAGGCGGGTGACCTCGACATCTTGTCGCGGACGGTTCCCCCCGACGTGATGCTGATGCTCGACTCGTCGGGATCGATGAGCAACCTGCTCATGCCCCCGCAGTACCTGACCGACCGCGTGGCCGGCGGGCTGACCTACCCGACCAGCATGAACTGGTTCAACAAGTCGTCGGCCAGCACCACCACCTCGGTGCTCGACCCGAACTACCCGGCGTCGTACATCGCGCCCCTCACGACCTGGTACTGCGGCAGCAGCTCCGGCTGCAACGCGGTGAAGGTCAACACGGCGACCGTCGAGGACTACCGCCCGACCTGCCAGCTCTTCGCCAACAACACCTCGACGACCGGCAACCTCTCGGTCTGCACCCCGGTGCCGACTCCCGGCAACACGACCTGCAAGAACGGCGGCACGACCATCGCCAACGACGACGCGGACTACAGCAACCCCACCGGCAACGCTACCGGCGCGACGATCCGCTGCTGGAACGTGCCGGGCGGCTGCGCCAGCGTGCCCGCGGGGCTCACCTGCACCACCGCCTCGCGCGCGCGCAAGAAGACGTCGACCACCACGACCACCCAGCCGTACACGGTGATCACGTTCCCCAACGTGTCGTTCACGCCCAACACGCTGGTCACGCCCAACTACATGTGGTGGATGATGCAGCAGATCTACAACGGCAACACCGGAATCACGCTGTACATGGGCCAGGACCGCAACGGCGGTGCCAAGCAGGCGCTCACCAACCTCGTGAACGCGATCAACGTCGACGGCATGCCGCCGCGCGTGAAGTTCGGGCTGGCGCGCTATCAGCCCAGCGGCAACGGCGGCTACGTGCTCATTCCGCCCGATCTCAACAACAAGACGGCGCTGCTCGCTGCGATCGCGAACGTCCCGGCCAGCGGCGGCACGCCGCTGTCCGAGACGCTGGTCGACATCGCCCGCTACTTCGCGGGCGCCGACAAGTTTGGCACCTATCCGCAGTACAGCTACAGCACGACCGGCGCGACCGTCGCGGCCTCGTCAGCGCCGCAGAGCCCGGTCACGAGCTCGTGCGAGAAGCTATTCACGGTGCTGATGACCGACGGTCTGCCGACCAGTGACTGCAACAACCACTACGGCACGGACTTCAACACCACCTTCAGCAAGTACCTGACCGACACGCCCGCCCAGGTGTCTGCGTGCAGCGACTTCCTGGACGACGTGGCGGCCGGCGTCTACGCGACCGACCTGCGCAAGACCCTGTCGGGCAACCAAAACCTGATCACCTACACCGTCGGCTTCACGGTCGACTCTCCTCTGCTGCAGAATGCGGCCACGCGTGGCAACGGCGCCTACTTCCAGACCAACAACGCGACCGAGCTGGAGAACGCGCTGGTCGGCGCGATCCAGGACATCATCGCGAAGAACACCACGCTGTCGTCCGCGACGGTGCCGTCCACGCGCACCGCCTTCGGCAACGGCTTCTACACCGCCTACTTCGTCCCCAGCGGTACGAAGCCGGTCTGGCCGGGCAAGCTCGAGGCCTACACCTTGAGCTCCGACCTGGTCGTGCTCGACGACAACAACCAGCCCGCGATCGATCCGGTCACCAACGTGTTCTTCGAGCCGCGCCACCCGCACTGGGAGTTCGGCGCGCAGCTGCTGGCGCAGTACAACGCACGCACGACCTACACCACCAAGGGCGGCGCGCGCGTCTCGTACGCGGCGTCGAACCTGTTTGACCCGAACGCGACCTCGCCGAAGCTCGACACCAACGACTTCGCGCTCTCCGCCGCCGACACCGGGCAGTACCCGCAGCCGGCGACCAGCACGACGGTCACGGACCCGAACTTCCCTGCCTCGTTCGTGCGGCTCGGCCAGTCGATCGTCAACTGGACGCTGGGCTTCGACTCGTTCGACGAGGACGGCGACGGAAGCATCACCAACGCGCGGCCGTTCGTCTTCGGCGACGTGTTCCACTCGAGCCCGGTGCTCGTCGGTCCGGCGCTGAACTTCCTGCGCTTCGAGACCGGCTACGGTCCTGCGAGCGACCCGAACTCGTTCCTGTCGAAGTACGGGCACCGCGACCGCATCCTGTACGTCGGTGCGAACGACGGCTTCCTGCACGCGGTGAACGCGGGCAGCTTCGTCGATCCCAACCCCGCGGTCACCGGCGACGAGTACTACTCGAACGGCACGGGCCACGAGATCTTCGGCTACGTGCCTGGGTTCCTGCTGCCCAAGATGAAGTACCTGCCCCGGAGCTTCATCGCGAAGCAGTACTACGTGGACGGTCCGCCGTCGGCCGCCGACGTGTGGGTCGACTACAACAACAACGGCGTGAAGGACCCCGACGACTGGACCACGGCGCTGATCACGCCGATGCGCCAGGGCGGCGAGGGCCTGCTCGCCCTCGACGTCACCAATCCGCAGGCGAGCACGGGCAACCACGGGCCGTATCCGCGGCTGATGTGGGAGTTCACGAACGCCGACCTGGGCCAGACCTGGTCCCAGCCGATCATCACGCGCGTGAAGATGAAGGGCGCGCTCGGCTCGGGCGACCATTGCGGCGCCAATGACGGCGACGGCGACTGCAAGGAGCAGTGGGTCGCGATCTTCGGCGCTGGCTACGAGGACATCGCCAATCCGAACTTCGGCGTGTTCACCAGCGACCCGAACAACCCGAGCTACACCAAGAAGGGCCGCGGCATCTTCATCGTGCGCATCGCGGACGGCTCGGTGCTGGCCCACGTGGTGCAGACGCCGACCGACCCGGTGCTGCAGAACATGCAGTACGCGATCGCGGCCGAGCCGGCGGTGATCGACCTGAACAACGACGGCTTCGCCGACGTGATCTACATCGGCGATGCCGGTGGCCAGATGTGGAAGTGGGACATCCACGCCGTCGGCTCGCTCACGGCGGGCACGGTGCCGACCTCGGTCTGGCCCGTCGGGATGATGTTCCAGGCGCCCGTGGCCACCATCGCCTCCGGCACGAAGCACTACCACAGCATCTTCCAGGCCGCGGCTGCCGCCTTCGAAGGGAACAACCTGTGGCTGTCGTTCGGCAGCGGTGAGCGCATGGACCTGGGATACACGGGGGCCCCCAACGCCACCGACCCGAACGCGATCGAGGGCCAGTACGACGACAACAACCGCCTGTGGGTCATGGAGGACCTGCATCCGACCGGTGTCGGCGCCTTCCCGACCTCGCTCCCGATCGAGGAAGAGCCGGCCGCGGCGGGTCACCAGGGGCTGACCGACATCACCAACACGATGCGCGACGGCGACCCGAACGACGCGGGCTACTTCTTCCGCGTTCCCGAGGGCGAGAAGTTCATCACCGACCAGATCATCTTCGGTGGCGTCGCGGCGACGCTCGCGTACCAGCCCGACATCGCAGGCAGCGGTTCCAACAACGACTGCGCTCTCGGCGGCACGACCTTCGAGTTCGCCTGGGAGCTGCAGAACGGCGTCGGCGTGCTGATGGGCAGCGACTCGTCGAGCGGGGGCTCCGGCGGGAGCGGTACGCCGAACGGGAGCGGCGTCACCGAGACGGGCATCCGCTCCGAGGCGAAGGGCGACGGCGCGCCCACCAACCCGCGCGTGACGATCTCGATCGATCAGAACGGCGCGGTGAAGGTGGACCCGATGGTCCAGACCTCGACCGGCGAGCTGCAGCACCTGGACGGTCTGCCCAGCGGGTTCGACCCGGTGGACATGATCTTCTGGCGCCAGGACTTCTGAGCCAGAGCGGGGAGTGACAGGCGACGCCCGGGGGCCGCGCAGAGCGACCTCCGGGCGTCAGCCGTCGAGCGCCTCGGCGACCTCGGCGGCGATCGCCTTCGACGCAGCCACTGGGTCGGCGGCGTCGCGGATCGGGCGGCCGACCACGATGTAGTCGGCGCCCGCGCGGATCGCGCCTGCGGGAGTCACCACGCGCACCTGATCTGCGGCTTCGGCGCCGGCGGGCCGCACGCCGGGACAGACCACGCGCAGCTCGGGGCCCACCGCCTGGCGCACCGCGCGTGCCTCGGCGCCCGAGCAGACCACGCCACCGCAGCCGGCTTCGCGCGCGAGGCGCGCGAGTTCGGTGACCTCCTCGATCGACGCCTCGAGGCTGGTGAGCCGAGTGACTCCCAGCACGCAGATCTCGGGTCCGGCGCCGCGCACCGCGGCCTCGACCATCGCCTTGCCGCCCGCCGTGTGCACGGTCAGCATGGCGGGCGCCAGCGGCCGCAGCGCGCGCGCCGCGCCCTCGACCGTCGCGGGAATGTCGTGGAGCTTCAGGTCGAGGAAGATCCCGGCGCGCGTCGCCGCGCGCACGCGGCGCGCCGCTTCCGGACCGGCCGCCGACCACAGCTCGAGGCCCAGCTTGAACACGCCGACCGCGCCGGCGAGCCGCTCGACCCAGGGAAGGGCGGCGTCGAGCGCCGCGACGTCCAGCGGGAAGATGATCCGCTCGCGCCCGCTCGCCGCCATGCGCGTCTGTGTAGCACAGGCGCGGCTAGTCGGGCTCGTCCTTCTTCTCGAACTGCTCGACCGCCCAGCGGAAGAACTCCTGGAACTCGCGCGGCGGCTCGTGCAGCTGCACGCCGAAGCCGGGCGACGGGTCGACCGAGCCCTGGCCGTCGCTCGCCCAGCGCACCTCACCGCGCAGGTTGATCGTGGTGCCGCTGTGCGGCATCTCGAACTGCAGCGTGATCGGCGCCTCGGGTCGCGGCAGGTCGTTCGAGCGCACGAACATGCCCGCGCGCGAAACGTTCTTCACGTGCCCGACTCCTTCCGCGCCTTCCGCCATGAACCGGATCGGGATCCGCGAAGTCAGCACCCGGCGGCGCGCGCGCGCAGAAGCGTCCACGCCGGTAGAATCGGAGCCGGCACGAGCTGCCTTGAGGTTCGATGGCGCGCGAGTCAACGGCAACGCGGAAGATTGGGAGGGCGAGGCGAGGGCCGCCCCGAGCCGAGCCGCAAGCCGCGCAGCGGCGCGCAGCGAGCCGCAGGCGAGCGAAGGCAATCTGATGCGCATCAGTGACGCATTCACACGCGGTCGACCCGTGATCTCCTTCGAGTTCTTCCCGCCGAAGACCGAGGCGGGCTTCGAGTCGCTCTTCCGCGCGATCGCGAAGCTCAAGGAGCTCTCGCCGTCGTTCGTCTCGGTGACCTGGGGCGCGGGAGGCTCCACGCGCACCAAGACCGTCGAGCTCACGGCGCGGATCCAGGACGAGGTCGGGATCACGGCGATGTCGCACCTGACCTGCATCGGCTCGACCGCCGACGAGCTCGGCGCGACGCTCGCACAGCTGCGCGGGCTGGGCATCGAGAACGTGCTGGCGCTCGGCGGCGACGCGCCGCCCGACTACGTGAAGCCCGCGGGCGCGTTCTCCTATGCGAACGAACTGGTGGCGCTGGTGCGCTCGCGCTTCGAGTTCTGCGTGGGCGGCGCCTGCTACCCCGAGACCCATCCCCGTGCCCCGAGCGCCGAGTCGGACCTGGCGATGCTGGTGCAGAAGGTGCGCGCCGGCGTCGACTTCCTGATCACCAATCTCTTCTTCGACAACGCCGACTACTTCCGCTTCGTGTCGCGCGCGCGGGCGGCCGGGCTGTCGCAGCCGATCGTGCCGGGGATCATGCCGATCGTGAGCACCGCGTCGATCCGGCGCATGACGGCGCTCTGCGGCGCGCGCATCCCCGCCGAGCTCGAGCGCGAGCTCGACCGCGCCGGCGACGACGACGAGTGCACCCTCGAGGTCGGCGTCGCCTGGGCCACCGCGCAGTGCCGCGAGCTCCTCGCCCGCGGCGCCCCGGGCCTGCACTTCTACACGCTGAACCGCTCGCCAGCGACGCGCCGGATCTTCCAGTCTCTCTGACTTCGCTCGCCTGCGGCTCGCTGCGCGCGGCGGCGCCGCTTGCGGCCTCGCTCAGGACGGCCTTCGCTCGGCCTCGCCGTTTCGAGCGTTCATTGGGAAAACGCGCGGCGCTTCAATTCCCGCACGTAGGCCGAGAGCTGCGGGTCGGCGGCGATCGCCTCGGAGACCTCCTGGTCGAAGCTCGCGGCGGCGCTCTCGAGCGATTTCTTGTCGATCGGCAGGCCGGTCGCGGCCTCGACGCGCTGCAGCAGCGCGAGCGCGGCGCGCGAGTTCGGCGACGCCTGGACGTAGTGCGGCAGGCGCGCCCAGAGCGAGAGCGTGGGAGTGCCCGCGCGTGCGATCGTCTCGGCCAGCAGGCCGACGATTCCCGTCGGACCTTCGTAGCGCGACGGCGCGAGCTCGAGCTTGCGCGAGAGCGCCGCGTCGGTGCTGGTGCCGACCACCTGGATCGGCTGCGAGTAGATGACCTCGTCGAGGAACGCGCCGAGCAGGATCACCAACCTCGCGCCGACCCGCTGCACCAGCTCGGCGACGTGCGCGGTGAACGAGCGCCAGCGCAGGTGCGGCTCGACGCCGAGCCCGACGACGAGGTCGAAGGACGGCGACTCCGAGCGGATCGAGAAGAACTCGTGGTCGGGCCAGCGGATCTCGCGCCGTCCGCCGTCGCGCGGGCGCACGTGGGGCCGCACGACGGTGAAGTCGAGGAAGTCCTCCATGTCGAGCGAGGCGAGCTTGGTCGCGCTGAACGTCTCCAACAGGTGCGCGATCGCGGTGGTCGCGGCCTCGCCGCCGTCGTTCCAGCCCGCATAGGCGAGCATGACGATCGGCTCGCGCAGCTCGACGGGGCCTTCGATGCGCAGGGCCCGGGTGTCGACGTCGCTCACGAGAGAGAGGCTCGCACACGAAGCGGGCGCGAGCTAGCGGCCCTCGCCACTCTCGCTGCCGAGCGCGTTCGGGTTGCCCGTCGACAGGAGCAGCTCCCCGGAGCGGTACAGGTGCACGCAGTTGCGCCCGGCGTCCTTCGACGCGTAGAGCGCCAGGTCCGCGGCCTTGAGCAGCGCCTCGGGCGTCAGCTCCGCGGCGAGGTCCTCGCTGCAGGCGACGCCGAAGCTCGCGGTCACGTTCACGATCTCGGTGCGCGCCTCGAAGTGGCGGTTCTCCGCCGACGAGCGCAGCCGCTCGGAGACGTACATCGCCGAGCGCAGGTTGGTGTCGGTGAGCAGGATGGCGAACTCCTCGCCCCCGTAGCGCGCCACGATGTCGGAGCGCCGCGCGTACGCGCGCAGGCCTTCGGCGATCCCCTGCAGCACGATGTCGCCGAACAGGTGGCCGTGATCGTCGTTCACGCGCTTGAAGTGGTCGACGTCCACCAGCACGAGCGAGAGCGGTCGGCCGTAGCGCCGCGCGACGTTGAGCTCCGACTCGAGCCGCTGGTCGAGGTAGCGGCGGTTCCACAGGCCGGTGAGCCCGTCGAGGTGCGACTGCTGCTCGAGGATGTCCTGCAGGCGCTTGGCGCGCAGCGCGGCGCGCACGCGCGCGCGCAGCTCGACCTGGTCGAACGGCTTGGTGACGTAGTCGACGGCGCCGAGGTCGAGGCCGCGCACTTTCGACTCGGTGTCGGCGGTGCCGGTGAGGAAGATCACGGGGATGCCGCGGGTCGCAGGGTGTTCCTTGAGCCGCCGGCAGACCTCGAAGCCGTCGACGTTGGGCAGGCCGATGTCGAGCAGCACCAGGTCGGGCTGGTCTGCGACCGCGCGCTCGATCCCGCGCTCGCCGTCCACCTCGCCGACGACCTCGAGCCCCTCGGGGCGCAGCCGCGCGATCACGAGCTTGTGGATCGACTCGCTGTCGTCGATCACCAGCACGCGGTTCGGGTTGGGGACTTCCGGGTTCACCGCGCCTCCGGCACGACGACCGCACGCAGCAGTGTGCACAGCGCCACTGCGCGGTCCTTCACCACGGGCGGCGCGGCGCCCTGCTTCAGCGCGGCCTCGAGCGAGGCGGCGAGCTCGGTGATCTGCGGAAAGCCGTAGCCACCGCCGGCGCCCTTGAGCTGGTGCGCCAGCGTCTGCAGCTCGCGCAGCTCTCCCGCGGCGAGGTGAGCCTCGAGCTTGGCGATGCGGGCGGGCAGCTCGGAGGCGAACTCGCGCACGATCTCGAGCATGTCCGGATCGCTCTCGTACGTGCTGCGGATCGACGCCATCGCGGCAGACCTCGGGATTCGCCGGCGGTCCGGCTGCTCCTCATCGGTGCCGCGAGAGCGCGAATTGACCGGAGGCTATTCGGCGACGGAGCTGGCGAGCGTGTGCCCGATGTAGAGCACGGTGAGCCAGATGCCGAGGAACAGGCCCAGCGAGAGCACGAACGTCGAGAACCAGCCACCTCCGCCGGCGGCGTGGTCGTGCGAACCGTGATCGTGGCTTCCGTGCGCGTGCGAATCGGCCATGGGCTCACTCCCGGGTCGTGAAATTCGGGCGCCATCGTACCCGAAAATGCCTTCGTGGCCAGGCCCCGGTTATGATGGGCGCCCCATGCGCTCCAACGAGGTCTTCTCCCAGATGAGCCCCGAGGCGGCGCTGGCCTTTCTCGAGGAGATCCACCGGGAGGCCCCCAAGGTCGAGGAGATCGCGCTCTCCGCCGCGGCGGGCGCCTTCCGGCTGCGGCCGGTGTTCCTGCGCCGCCAGCCACGCAAGCGCCAGGCCGAGTGGATGCGCCAGGCGCTCTCGCGTGGATCGTTCGCGGCGGTCGCCGAGGAGCTGCTGGCCGAGTACTTCCTCGAGTACCACGGCGAGCTGCTGGGCGAGCTGCTCGACGCGTTCGGGCTCCCGCACGAGAAGGGCGTGCTCAAGGGCGACACGCCGGTCTGCCCGGAGAAGCCGGCGCTGCAGGCGGCGGTGGCGAAGTTCCGCCAGGGAGCGGAGCCCGCGCGCCGCGAGCTCTTGCTGCGCGCGTTCGCCGCACAGTCGGCGATCGACTGGCCCGACCTCGAAGCGCTGCTCTAGGAGGAAGGCGTGGACCTGGGTCTCTCCAACAAGGCCGTGGTGATCACCGGCGCCAGCAGGGGCATCGGCCGCGCCGCGGCGCTCGCGTTCGCGGCCGAGGGCGCGCACCTGGCGATCTGCGCCCGCGGCAAGGCGGCGCTCGAGGCGGCGGCGGGCGAGCTGCGGACGCGCGGCGCCAAGGTGTTCGCCCAGAGTTGCGACGTGGCGATCGCCGCGGAGCTCGACGCCTTCCTCGACGGCGCGCACGCGGCACTGGGCCGCGTCGACGTGCTGGTGAACAACGCTACCGGCTTCGGCACCAGCGACGACGAGGCGGGCTGGAAGAAGTCCTTCGACGTCGACGTGATGGCGAGCGTGCGCGCCACCTGGAAGGTGGTGCCGTGGATGACCGCGCAGGGCGGCGGGGTGGTGCTGCACATCGCTTCGACCTCGGCGCTCGAGGCGGGCAGCCCGCCGCCGTACGCGGCCGCGAAGGCCGCGCTGGTGAGTCACTCCAAGACATTGGCGATCGCGCTCGCGCCGGAGAAGATCCGCGTGAACGTGATCGCGCCCGGCTCGATCGAGTTCCCGGGCGGAGTGTGGGAGACGATCAAGAAGGCGAACCGGCCCTTCTACGACGCCACTCTCTCTACCATCCCCTGGGGCCGCCTCGGCAGCGCCGAGGAGGTCGCGAACGCGGTCGTCTTCGCCGCTTCGCCGCGCGCGAGCTGGATCACCGGTGTCGTGCTCTCCGTCGACGGCGGCCAGCACAAAGGAAATTTGTGAGGCGACGCGAGGGCCGCCCCGAGCCGAGCCAGCAAGCGCCGAAGGCGCGCGCAGTGAGCTGAAGGCGAACGAAGGACAATCAGATGCGTTTCTACGAGTACGAATCCAAGCAGCTGCTCGCGCGCCACGGCGTGGCGCTGCCGAAGGGCTCGCGCCTGGCGAAGTCGGGCGCCGAGGCGCGCCAGATCGCGGCGGCGATCGCGGGCCCGGTGGTGCTGAAGAGCCAGGTGCTGACCGGCGGGCGGATGAAGGCGGGCGGGGTGCTGTTCGCCGACTCGCCCGAGCAGGCGGCCGCGGCGGCCGACAAGATCCTCGCGCTCGAGATCAACGGGCACCGCGCGCGCGGCGTGCTGGTCGAGAGCCGCCAGCCGGTTGCACAGGAGTACTACCTCGGCGTCACCTGGGACGGGATCGCGAAGCAGCCGGTGATGATCCTCTCCGACATGGGCGGGATCGACATCGAGGAGGTGGCGGAGAAGCATCCCGAGCACATCGCCAAGCGCCACTTCTCGACGCTGCTCCCGTTCTCGGAGTTCCGCGCCAAGGAGCTGGTCGCGCAGCTGCGCGTGCCGCCGGGCGACCTGAATGCGCTGGTGCGCTTCGCGGCGCCGCTGGCGCGGATCTTCGCGCAGTACGGGCTCACGCTGGCCGAGATCAACCCGCTCGCCAAGCTGGCCGACGGCTCCTTCGTCGCGCTGGACGCGCACGTCGACATGGAGGCCGAGGCGCGCGCGCAGCACGCGGCGCTCTTGCGCGAGCTCGGCATCGGCGACGAAGAGACGCGCATGGCGCGCGCGCCCACGCGCTTCGAGCTCGACGGGGCGGCGATCAACGCCGCCGACCACCGCGGCGTGGCGGGCAACGTGACCGAGTTCGACGGCACGCTCGGGCTGATCATCGGCGCGGGCGGCGGCTCGCTCACGCTGTTCGACGCGGTGCGCAAGCACGGCGGCGACCCCGCCAACTACTGCGAGATCGGCGGCAACCCCAGCGTCGGCAAGGTGGCGGCGCTGACCCGGCTCATCCTGGCCAAGCCCGGCGTGCGCAAGGTCGCTGTGATGATGAACGTGGTCTCCAACACGCGCGTCGACATGGTGGCGCGCGGCGTGATCAAGGGCGTGGTGGAGTCGGGCTTCGACCCCGCCGACCGGATCGCGATCTTCCGCATCCCGGGCTCCTGGGAGCAGGAGGGCGAGAAGCTGCTGCGCAAGTACGGCGTCGAGTTCTGCGATCGCAAGGTGTCGATGTACGAGGCGGCGGGTCGCGCGGTCGCCAAGATGAAGGGGGCCTGACCCGTGTCGATCCTCATCACCAAGGACACCACCTGCGTGATCCAGGGCATCACCGGCCGCGAGGCGGTGTCGATGACCCGGGAGTGTCTCGATTACGGCACCAAGATCGTGGGTGGAGTGACTCCGGGCCGCGGGGGACGCGAGGTGCACGGCGTTCCGGTCTACGACACCCTCGAGGAGATCGCGCGCAAGACGCGGGTCGACGCGTCGGTGATCTCGGTGCCGCCGGCGTTCGCGCGCGACGCGGCCTTCGAGGCGATCGAGAACGGCGTGAAGCTGATCGTGATCGTCACCGAGAACATCCCGCGCTTCGAAGTCGCGCAGATGGTCGAGCTCGCAAAGCTGCGCGGCGCCCGCATCATCGGACCTAACTGCCTCGGCGTGCTCTCGCCCGGCGAGGCAAAGATCGGCGGACTCGGCGGCCGCGCCGTCGACGCGCGCAAGGCCTTCACCAAGGGCCGGATCGGCGTGATGTCGCGCTCGGGCGGAATGACCACCGAGATCTGCAACACGCTCTCCGCCGCCGGCCTCGGCCAGTCGACCGCGGTGTCGATCGGCGGCGACGCGATCATCGGCTCTTCGTACGCCGAGCTGATGCCGCTGTTCGAGGCCGATCGCGAGACCGAGGCGATCGCCATCTACTCCGAGCCCGGCGGACGCATGGAGGCCGACCTGGCGCGCTGGGTGAAGGAGAACCGCTCGCGGCTGCCGATCGTCGCCTTCATGGCGGGACGCTTCATGGACGCGATGCCCGGCATGCGCTTCGGCCACGCCGGCACCATCGTCGAAGGGAAGGCCGACACCACCGCCGAGAAGATCGAGCGGCTGCGCGCCGCGGGGATCGGCGTGGCGGAGAAGATCGAGGACATTCCGAAGCTCGTGCGCGAGAAGCTGGGGAGGTGAGTCGGATGGCGCTGTTCATCTCCGTCGAGATCGACCCGGCGCTCGCCGCCGACCCGGCCGCGGCCAGGCGCCTGGCCGAGGTCTGCCCCGTCGACATCTTCAAGGCGGCGGCGAAGCTCGAGATCGTCGAGCAGAACCTCGACGAGTGCACGCTCTGCGAGCTCTGCCTCGCCGTCGGCAAGCCGGGTCAGGTGAAGGTGAAGAAGCTCTACGACGGGGGCGCGCTGCTCGAGCGTCACGCGTGAGTGACTCGCGCGGCCCGCGCCGTCCGTGGATGGCGCCGGGTCCCGGGCGCCTGCTCGGCCGCGGCCACCCCGCTGGCGACTTCCTCGAGGCGCACGAGTGGAAGCTGCTCGAGCGCGGCCCGGGCTACCTGAAGGTGGAGGCCCACCTGCCCGACCGGGTGCGCAACCCGCGGGGGCAGCTGTTCGGCGGCTTCACGCCGACCTACGTCGACCTGGTCTCGCTGTTCGCCTCGCGCACCAGACCGGGCGCGCAGGTCGACGCGAGCGCGCCGCAGTGGCTCGCCACCACCAACATGCGCGTCGACTACTTCGACCCGGTGCTGGGCCCGACGTTCCACCTGGAGGCGCGGATCGTGCGCGAGCGCGGGCGCACGGTGATGGTCGAGACGCGCTTCCTCGACCCGGGAGACGGCAAGCTACTGGTCTTCGCGCTCACCACCCTGCGCCGGGTGACCCGCTCGAACAAGCTCGGCGACGCCTAGCGGCGCCGCGCGCGCGAGGTCCCAGAACTCCACGCGCAGCCGCTCGGGGGAGGCGGACAGCGTGGCGAAGCCGTAGCCGGAGCGGCTGGAGTCGTCGCCGCGCCCCGCGGCGAACACCATGGAGTGTCGGACCGCAGGCAGCCAGCCGCCCAGCCCGAGCGCGCGCGCCGCGCGGCTGGTCCACATCCAGTCGAGGCCGAGCCGTTTCACGTGGCTCTTCTGCGAGCCCGCACCGGAGACGATCTGCCAGCGCGCGCCGGGGTGGTCGAGCTCGACCAGCTGCAGGCTCTCGTCCTGGCCCGAGAGCACCGCGTCGACCGGTGACTCCGCGAGCGCGCGATAGAGCGCGCGCCGCAGACCGCGCACGCCCCACTCGTACGGGCCCGAGGGGTGCGAGAGCGGCGCCGCGAGCGCTCCGAACCACGGGTACAGGTCCTTGTGCAGCGCGTTCGCGAGGTTGGCGCCGTTGTGCGCGCCGTAGCTCTCGAGCGGGTGATACAGCGCGAGCACCAGCCACGCATCGGGGCGCTCCTGCCGCAGAGTTGCCAGTTCCGCGTGGAGCGCGGCGAGCGCGTGGTCGAGGAAGTCGGCATCCGCGAGCATCGCCTCGGAGTCGAGCAGCACGAGCGCGAGCGCCCCAGCGTCGAGCCGCGCGACCGCGCGTGCGTCGCCGAGCTCGCAGCCGCGCGCGACGTAGCGCCAGCCGGGAGCGGCCGCAGGGATCCGCGCGCAGGCGTTCGCGGTGGCCTCGGGGTCGCCGGCATGATCCGCACTTCCCGCCAGCGCGACCAGCGGATGCCCCGCGAAGCTGCGCGCGTACGGGGTCAGGATTGCATCGAACTGCGCATCGAGCGAGCCGCGCGTGTCGCACCCCGGCTCCGACGCGCGCGGCGGCTCGTTGGGGTCGTCGGGGGTGCAGAATCCGACCAGACCCGCGTGCTCGAACACGTCGCCCAGGACCACGATCGGCGCCCCCGCCGGCGCGCCTTCGAGCCGCTTCGCGACCGCCGCGCGCAGGCGCGAGTCGCGCGCGTGCGGCTCGCCGATCCCGCCGATCGCGACCAGCGCGAGCGGCAGTGACTCGCGCGAAGCGGGAAACGCGTCGCGCTCGCGATACGCGAGGTCGAGGGTCGGCGCGAACACCGCGCATCCGGCGAACCAGACCCCGACGAGCGCCGCGCCGAGCGCGCGGCGCGAAGCGGAGTGACTCAGGAGAGCATCTCCCGCGCGGCGCGCGTGAAGCTCTCCGCGTCGAAGCCGAAATGACGCGCCAGATCCTTGTACGGAGCCGACGCGCCGAAGCCGGTCATGGCGATGACGCGGTCCCCGGGGCGGACCAGCGGCGCGACACCCTGCGCCACGCCCGCCTCGCAGACCAGCCGCCGCGTTCCCGCGGGCAGGATGGACTCGCGGTACGCCGCGTCCTGCGTCCCGAACAGCTCGAGGCAGGGCACCGACACCACGCGCACGCGCCGGCCCTCGCCCTGGAGCGCGCGGGCGGCGTCGAGTGCCGGGTGGACCTCGGCGCCGGTCGCGGCGATCACGAGCTCCGGCGCGCCGCCACCGGGCTCCGCGAGCGCGATCCAGGCCCCGCGCGCGGCGCTCTGCTCGACGGCAGGACCCTCGAGCACGGGCAGGTTCTGGCGCGACAGGATCAGCGCAGTCGGCCCGCCGTCGCGGTGCAGCGCGGCGTTCCAGGCAGCGACGGTCTCGCGGCCATCCGCCGGCCGCCACACCGCGAGGTTCGGGATCGCGCGCAGCGCTGCCAGCTGCTCGACCGGCTGGTGGGTGGGGCCGTCCTCGCCGACGAAGATCGAGTCGTGCGTGAACAAGTAGATGACGGGCTGCGCCATCAGCGCCGCCAGCCGGATGCTGCCGCGCATGTAGTCGCTGAACACCAGGAAGGTGGCGACGTAGGGCCGCAGGCCGCCGTGCAGCGCGAGGCCGTTGGCGATCGCGCCCATGCCGTGCTCGCGCACGCCGAAGTGCAGGTTGCGGCCGACGAACTTTCCGCGCGCCACCGACGCCGCACCGGAGATCGCCGTGTTGTTGGAGCCCGCCAGATCGGCCGAGCCGCCCACCAGCGAGGGAGTGCGCGCGGCGACGGCGTTGATCACCGCTCCCGACGCCTGGCGCGTCGCCATCGGCTTCTGGCCGGCGAGCCGGGGCAGGAGCGACGGAAGGTCCGCCGGCAGCGCGCGTCCCACCATCGCGTGCCAGAGCTCGGCGATGCCCGGGTCCGCCAGCGCCTTGGCGCGGCGTACCTCCCACTCGCCGCGCAGCTTCGCACCGCGCGCCGCGTTGGCCCGGAACACCTCGCGGGCGGCGTCGGGCAGCTCGAACGGTGGCAGGGTCCAGCCCAGCGCGTGGCGCGTCTGCTCGGTGTACTCCGGGTCCTTGAACGCGCCGTGCGCACCGGCGGTGTCGACCGCGGGAGAGCCGAAGCCGATGTGCGTGCGGCACACGATCAGGTGCGGCTGCTCCTCGCCCGACAGCGCCTGCGAGAGCGCCGTGCGCAGCGCGGCGGGCGAGTGGCCGTCGGCGCGCTGCACCTGCCAGCCGTAGGCCTCGAAGCGGTGCGCCACGTCCTCGGAGAACGCGAGCGAGGTGGGCCCGTCGATGGTGACGTGGTTGTCGTCGTAGAATACGACCAGCCGACCCAGTCCGAGGTGCGCCGCGAGCGAGCACGCCTCGCTGGCCACGCCCTCCATCATGTCGCCGTCGCTCGCGAGCACGAAGGTGCGGTGGTCGAAGAGCTCGGCGCCGAAGCGCGCCGCCAGGAGTCGCTCGGCGAGCGCCATGCCGACCGCGTTGCCCAGGCCCTGTCCGAGCGGGCCGGTCGTGGTCTCCACGCCCGGCGTGAGGCCGTGCTCCGGATGCCCCGGCGTGCGCGAGTGCAGCTGGCGGAAGCGCCGGATCTCGTCCATGGGCAGCGCGTAGCCCGACAGATGGAGCAGCGAGTACAGCAGCATCGAGCCGTGGCCCGCCGACAGCACGAAGCGGTCGCGGTCTGGCCAGTCGGGGTGGGCCGGGTCGTGCTTCAGGACCTCCGAGAAGAGCAGCACCCCCAGCTCGGCGCAGCCCAGCGGCAGGCCCACGTGCCCGATCCCGGCGGCGCGCACGGCGTCGACCGTCAGCACGCGGACCGCGCGGGCCGCGAGAGCGGCGCTCTCGGCCGACGGCAGCGGGGTGGGGAAGGGACTCGCCAAGCGGCTCTCCGATGTGCAGGAGCGAGCGAATCTCCGTTCCAGACTGCGCCCCTCCGCGTCATTTAGCGTGCTTTGCGCCGGTCCGGCAAGCGAGCGCGGCTCAACTCGCGGCGGGAATGGGCCGATCTGGACCTCGGTGAAGAAGAACACGCGCGACGTTGCCGCCACCCCGTCCGGCGGCGCGAGCGAGAGGGGTGTTTCCGTCGAACCCATGTTCGAGGCTGGCGCGTTCGACGCGCGCAGCGGCTTCGACGATGTCCGCTACTCGCTCTCGGGTCAGCTCGAGCGCGAGCTCGACTCGCTCCTGCTCGTGCGCTCGTCGCTGGACCGGCTGCTGAACGCCTTGCTGGTGCGCGCGCCGCAGCGCCGCACGGCGCTGGGCCTCGCCGCGTTCGAGCTCGACGACTGGAAGGAAGCCAGCGCCCGGGCCGAGCCCGAGGTCGCGCGCGCGGCGTTCGCGCAGCTGGCACGCGAGCTGCGCCAGCGGGTCCGCTCGAGCGACGAGCTGGGGCGCATCGGCGAGTCGTCGGTCTGCATCGTGCTGCTCGGCTGCGAGGCCCACGTGCTGGGCGGTGTCGCGGAGCGGCTGCGTCTCGCTGTCGACGGGAAGCTGCTCGGCCGCGAGACCGACGGGCTCCGCGCGTCGCTCGCGGTCGCGACCGTGTCTGCGTACCCGCGGCCGGGCGGACCGAGTGCTGCGGCGCTGATCGCCGAGCTCTGCGGCGGGCTGGAGCGGCGCTGCTAGTCTAGGCCGCGTGCAAGCGACCGACTGGCTGCCGCTGCTCGCCGAGATCGCCGACCGCTCCGACGAGCTCGCGCTCCGGCTGTTCTGCTCGGCGGACCTGCACGTGGCCGAGAAGCCCGATCGCAGCCTCGTCACCACCGCCGACCGCGAGATCGAGGCGGGCGCGCGCAAGCTCGTCGCAGAGCGCCGGCCGGAGCTCGGCGTCTACGGCGAGGAGGAAGGCGAGCAGGCCGGCTCCTCCGACGCGCGGCTGGTGATCGACCCGATCGACGCCACCTTCAACTTCGCGCGCGGCGTGCCGGTGTTCGCGACGCTGCTCGCGATCGAGCGCGGGGGCGAGGTGGTGGCCGGGCTGGTGAGCGCGCCCGCGCTCGGCACGCGCTGGCACGCGGCGCGCGGCGCCGGAGCGTGGCAAGCCGGGCGGCGCCTGCGCGTCTCG
>Ga0306921_10000642_pt1 | contig 31965 bp, 36 predicted proteins | sample sta12Cox44000080_FD_203760 | JGI IMG/M metagenome (GOLD analysis project Ga0306921, IMG submission 203760) | Lab enrichment of tropical soil microbial communities from Luquillo Experimental Forest, Puerto Rico - statoxic.12C.oxic.44.000.080 (v2)... | ecosystem: Environmental > Terrestrial >... | reverse complement strand
TGGTTTTCTTCGGCGTGAACGAAATCAGCCGCTTATCCAGATCAACCGCACTCCATCGCATGTTCGCGACGTCGCTCAATCTGGCGCCAGTAAAGTACGCGAAAAGGATCGCGGCTTTCCAGTCGCCGGTTGCCGCTTCGAGCAATTTTTTAATTTCGTCCGAAGTGAACGGCTCGCGCTCGGCTGACTCTTCCTCCAAAGGATCCAGTCCGGTGCATGGGTTAAATTTTATTTTGCCTTGCCGCAACGCATCATGGAAAGCCATCGAAACCAATTTCACGGCGAGATTGGCCGTTTTGTTGCTCACGCCTCTTTTGGTCTCCCCATTTCGGAAAGCCAGGATGTCGTTGACGCCGATATGCTCCAAAGGGAGCTGGGCGCGTGGTCCGAGGAATTTGATAAAATCGCGTACCACTTGGCCGTAACGCTCTGCCGATGCCGGGCGCGCTTTCGCCTTGCGCTCATGCCACCACGCAAGCCATGTCTCGGCCGTGTAATGCTGTACTGGCGTACCAACGACACGCTCTAGCGTTTGTTCGAGCAGATCGCGTAACCGGGCTTCGGTGAATGTACCTTTGCGCGCCTGGTCCTCACCGTGTTCCAACGCTAGAGCGACTTCCAACGCCTTTCCCTTATTCTTGAGTTTGGTGGACTTCTTTAACCTCCGGCCCGTTGAATCGGTGTAGCACGCGATCCAGTAAGGACTGCAACCTCGAGTATCTTTAACGACGCATGCCATGATAAAGTCGGAACATAATCGGAACTCCAGCTTTGTCGAGGATGTTCGAAGATGTCCTTTTCTCGAGGGAAACGAGATTTAGCCAGGTGTCCTCTTTAAATGTGGGTTCGATTCCCGCCGGGAACGGTTCTGAAGTATTGTGAGTCTTAGACACCTGGGGGTACATGCTTTCGCTTGGCCTTCGATTGATTCGCTCGTTTCATGCTTGTGACAACACCCCAACTCCATCCGGCCACCCATAGCGGGGTTTTCAACTTTGCGAAACCCGATGGATTTCTTGCACGCAAAATTCTGACGTGAATGCGTTTGGTCTTTGAAGCGGAAGTGTAGACTCCTCTGGAGCGCACCCGATGTGGAACCGCGGTCGCCGACCCCCGCGCACCGGAATACGACCAACCAGGACCGGCAATCCGAATACGGCCATTAACAATTCTGGGGGAAAACGGGACGCGTCGGTTTTTATTTGTTCCGGCGCGTCCCTACTTCAGGACAAAGAGGTCGGACTGGGATGAAAGGCATACCCGCGCGCAGAGCCAATATTGATCTGGGGCTGGCAATCTTAGCCTCAACCAGTGAACCGCCGCACACCTGTCGCACCATCGCTGCATACTGTGGTTGTTCGCGTCAGCGCATCCAGCAAATTGAGCAAAACGCTCTCCGCAAGTTCAGGACAGCACTCTACAGGGACAGGATACTTAGGGAAGCGTTTGAGAATGAGTTCCAAGGATTATCGAGGAAATGAATTACGCGAACGAAATTGTGGAGATTAAGTTTTCGGAGGATGAGCCGACGCATATCGTTTGCGCGTTGGGTTGAAGCGATGCGCGCGCTCTGAAATGGGGCCGCTGGTGGCTTGCGATGCGCCAAGGGCGGGAGCAGTTCACTTCCTGAAAAATTGGATCGGGCGGTGTGATCGAGTTGCGCGCTCACTTTCTTTTCTCTCGGTCGTGAACCCTGTTATTGCCAAGGTCTGAAAGAAAGGAAGAAACACCGAGAAAGCTTCTTGGCCCTACCTCGCATTCAGATGGTTTAACCGGAAGCGTTCTAAAAGAAAACGCGCACTCCGTCACGTCAGGTATGGGCTCATTTCTGTGTAGGATTCTACCTTAGACGGTGACCCGCTGGATAGCAGCAAGGAAAAGTAAGATCATGATTCGTCTTCCGGTTCTCTGCTCAAGCGACTATTTCTAGCGGATGACAGAAAGTCATGTTGAGCCAGGCGAAACAAGTCGAGGACCTCGTCGATGGCGTTATTTGATCGACATCATCGTTCTGCTGGCGGTGACGTTTCTCCTGGACGCTGTCCTCGGTGCTTTTGTTCGAGTGCCCATCGATTTGGAGAAGGGATTTGTCTTAGACGCAATTGTTAAAGTCGTGCTGGTTGGCGTTGGGTGCGGACTGGTTTTGCTGCGAGGCGAGAGATTGGCCGACATCGGATTGAAAAGGCCGGAGAGTTGGATGCGCACATTCATCATCGGCTTTGGGCTGGCCGCAATTGTTTTCGTCGCCATGTATTTTTCGGAAAAGGCAGGGTTTCGTCGCGACCTCAGCAAGTTCAAGGATGTGCACGGAAATCCGGGAGTCGCGCTCGTAGCCGTTTTATATGCGTTAATTGGAGCCGGGTTTTATGAGGAGTTCACCTTTCGTGGATTTCTCATGCAAGGCTTTGCGATGTTGTTCGGTGGGAGTCACGGCGCGTGGATCGGCGCTTGTATTCTGCAAGGGGCGCTCTTCGGGCTGGCGCACGCTTACCAGAATCCGCTCGGAATCGCCATCACAGGCACCCTGGGCATTTTGATGGGACTCATCGTTCTCGCATCGGGGCGCAATCTTTGGCCTGTGATAATCGGACACGGGCTCTTCGACGCAAGTCGTTTCGTTTTGTTCTACTTCCAAGGGCCGCCGACTGGTGGATCCGCTTAGTCGTCCGCTGTCCTACCGAGTCGTCAGCGATTCAACAGGCGCGAATCAAACCGATACTCAACCGGCTTGCTGATCTTGATTCTTTTGAAATCGGGATGCTTGGGATTTAACAAAAAGTTCATCTCGCTCGTGCTTAGCACGCTGGGCACTGCAAGGGCGACGGACTTTCCCGCGCGAACCCATTCGTCGCCAATTTGCATGGTTTGAAACGTCGGCGGCTCCGCATTCCAATGCGGTGGCAGATTTTTAACCGGAAAGCGCTCAGTCAGTTTGTCCTCCCACTCGAGTCGAAACGACAGGTATCGGTCGTCGGGAGAAAGCGGTGTTAAATGCACGAGCAATTCCAAAGCCGCAAGCGATTCGTGTTCGCTTACATAAATTACTGCAGTGCCTCGCGAGTTCCATCGTCCGCCGTAGACGCGAGCGCCTTCGCCGGTAAATGCACTGTTAACGCGTGCCGCGCGAACGATTCGCCACGCAGACGGCATCAGCTATAAACGCTGTATTCGATGCGCCCTAACAAGTTCTCGACCTCGCGTGCACCTGTCTCAGTGCTCGCATAGTCGAGCGGGACTGCGCCGCCGAGACCGACCTGTGGGTGTTTCAGCCATGCTCGTGCTCTTTCAGCATCGCCGAAAACCGCTGTCGCGTGTCTGAGCAATCGTGAAAACCGGACAACTTTGTCCGATTCATCCGGAGACAGCCGCCCTGCCGCTTTGCGCCGCTGCAGAGTAGATCGCGAGATGCAAAGTTTCGCCGCAAGCTTCTCAAATGGCAGGTCAAGGGTGTCTTGCAAGGTCTTCAGCTCAGAAAAGCGCAGGCCTTTCTGAATTTTTTGAATCAGTTCAGTTGGGTGCACTGACTTTCCACCTACCGCATGTTTATCGAGAGTTGCCGTTTTCATGAGTTGTGTGACCTGATTCAGTTGACACAATGTAATGTGTCAATTGGACAAAGTCAAAGCCAGGCCTGGATTAAACAAAATCCGGAACATACGTTCACGCGGCGATCTGGCCTAAAACGCTGCGCAGCTCGTGAAAATCCACAGGTTTCGCCAGATGGAAATCGAATCCAGCTTTTCTGCCGCGCTCGATATCGTCACGCGCTGCAAAACCAGAAAGCGCCACGGCTTTCACCGCGCCTTTTCGTTTCGCTTCCACAATGACATCGTAGCCATTCCCGTCTGGAAGCGCGATATCACACAGCACAACGTCGAACTCTTTGGCCTTGATCATTTCCAGCGCGCTCCGGGCGTCATCAGCCATGGAAATGTCATGGCCGAAATGATTTAAAAGCCTGGATAACGCCTGCAGCGTGTCGCTGTGATCCTCTACGATGAGGATCCGCAAACTCTTGCCCGAATTATACTCCGCCCTCGATCGATCCTCGCTCATCTCTTCCGACCCCCCGGAAAGCCCTATAATCGGATTTCGTGCTGCGTCCAGATGCCATTTGCGCGTTACCGAAATGTCACAACTGGAAGAATGTCCGGAGCCGGTGCAGGAAGTTGGCGGTGTATTGGCGCTCCGTTAATGCATGCTCGTCGCTGCTTGTAGCTTCTTTCAGGACCCCTTCGGTTTGCATTTTTCGCTGCGCAAGCAATTGACTCAACTGCTCCATGCAGCTTGGGGCGCTGCTCAGCACTTCGGCCATGACGGGTTTACCGATCTCCATCACGTAGCAATCGCCATCAGCGCGGACAGTTGCGCTACGCGGTTCGCCAGTGAGCAGCGACATTTCGCCGAAACAATCGCCCGCGCCCAGTGTTGCGACTTGAATTTTCGATCCATTTTTTGATACGAAAACATTTGCCGCGCCGCGCAGCATCACGAACATCGAATCGCCCGCGGCGCCTTCCTCGATTACGGGTTCGCCACGGCCGAAAAGTTTGAGGCGCGCCTGGTTGACCATCTGATTGAGTTGGTCTTCGGAAAGACAGTCAAAGAGTCGTTCTCCGCGCAGAATAGAAAACGCCTCGTCCTTGTCTTCCTGCAGAGGTGGCGCTTTTTTGCGTTCAACATGCAGTGTGCGAATCGGGAAAGGAATGGTAATGCCCTGGCGCTTCAGCGCGTACCACACATTGGTGCGCACGGAATCGTTGGTCTCGTTGATCCGGGCGTGATTCCCCATGTAGTACTTGATCTCGTAGATGATGGCGTGATCGCCGAAATCGACCAGGAACACTTTCACAGGAGGATTGGGAACAACATTCTTGGCGCGTTGCGCGGCCCGCGCGAGCGTATCCTTCACCCGATTTGGTGGCATATTGTAGTCGATGCCCACCCGGATGCGCATGGCGTGGATCTCAGTTGGATAATGCAGATTAACGATCTGGTGGCTCACCATCTCGTTGTTCGGGATGTCGAGATAAATGTCGTCGTTCGTGCAGATCCGCGTGGAACGCCAGTTGATCTCACGCACTTCGCCGTAGGTGTCGCCAACCTTCAACCAATCACCGAGCTTGTAGGGCCGATTGACTTGGATCGATATGCCACCGATGATGCCGGCGAACAGATTCTGGCCAGCGAAGCCGACGATGATTGCGACCACGCCGGACCCCGCAAGCAGTCCCTTCAACTGCGCTTCAGCATGGTAACCGTAGCTCAGGACCAACAGCAGGACGATCAAAAAAATGATACCGCCGAAGACCTCGCGAAGAAAATGTGGAATCGTTGTTTGGCGTTTCTTTTCGAAATACAGGTCCCAGACGTAGCGATTTACCAGCGCGACGATCAGTGCGGTGCTCAACAAGATCGCTGCTGCACCGACGTGATTCCGCCATGATGCATGCACTCCATACACCGCGATGGCGGCATAAAAGGCGAGCGTGAGACAAAAGAACTGAAACAGCAGGCCGAGCTGAACACCAGCGCGACGTTTTAAAAATCGCCCAATTCCGAGGGCGACAAAAAACGTCACGATAAATACGACTACCGTAATCGCGTCTCGCTGCGCTTCGCTCACTGCGTTGAACATCGGGGCAATAGTATACCAGAACCGGACCGCCGGAATAGTTTTTCTGCGTTACGTTTAAAAGACCGACAGGCCCTGCGTCAGTGTTAAGGCCTCTATTTCGGCGGTGCGAGAACCAGCCACGCCCACCCGGCTAGGAAACATAAACCGCCCAAGGGAGTAACTGCACCCAGCCAACGAAGATTTGTTAACGCAAGCAGATACAAGCTTCCACTAAACAAGAAAATCCCAATGAGAAGCAGTAAACACGCGCCGCGATTGATCCTCCCGTAGAGCGCAAGCGCGAGCAGCGCGATTGCATGTATGAACTGGTAGAACACCGCCTTGTTCCACACATCGAGCATTCCCCGCGCTTCAAGCGTTGATCGCAAACCATGCGCTCCAAATGCTCCCAGTGCGACTGCAAGGAAACAAAGCACAGCTGCGAATCGAAAAAGCAAAATCGACATTTTGTTAATTCCAGCGAGTTCGCCGCATCTCCAACTCTTTTTTCAAATTGCTCAGGGCTGATTGTCGGCTTCGGCGAGTCGTTCTGACATAGAAAATAGTTCCCGCGGCTCCGATTGCCGCTGCTCCGAGGAAATTCAGTGCTGGTCCGAGTTTCCACAGGTACGCGCCGAAAATCGCACCGGTGCTGACGATTAGATCACGAACAAGATAGTAAGTGCCCACCATTTGGCCGCGTCTGGCAGGATCGCTGTACCCGATGATTAGCGCTTTGCGCGATGGATCGCCAAACTCCTTCAAGCCACGAATCACAAATGCGATGACCAGAGCCGAAAAACTGCGCGACATCAATAAGCTGATCGGAAAAAGCGTGAACATGATGAAGGTCACGACCACGAACGGCTCGCGCCGATATTGATCCGCGTAATGCGAGGCGGGAATGATACATAACGTCGCCGCAAGCATTTCTATGGTGGTGAGAACGCCCACCTGTTGAGCGCTAACACCGATGTAATCCATTGCAAAAATCACAACCCACGCATAAGGCACTCGTTCGCAAAAACGAATCAGGATGTCGCTTAACAGCAAACGCCGCATTGGCTGATTGAACTCGCGCAAGCTTTGCCAAAAACTCCACTGCTGTGACTCCGGCGCCGTTCCCGCGGCGATTCGCGCGTCGGCATCCGCGTCGTCGCGCAGTTGCCGTTGCACCAGGATGGTGAGTGCGGAGAGAAAGATCGATATGAGAAGCGCAATTCGCACGCCGGGTATGATTCCGAACTGGTCGATCAACATTCCGCCGAAAATAGGCGCGATCATGATCGGCAAACGTTTGATCACTGATTGAACGCCTACGCCCATGGAATGGCGGTGTGCTTCGAGTGCAGCGCCAACGAGCGAAAATGTTGCCGGCAGAGAAAAACAGCTCCATGAAAGAAAGAAAAACATTCCGACTATGACTGCGCCCCAATTTGGAATAATCAGGACGAGCGCGTAGCCAACAATTGAAACCACGTTGAAGATGATGAACGCGTGCCTATGTCCCCAACGGTCCGCGAGTAGGCCGCCGGGATAAGCGTAGATCGCACCGAGTAGAGTGCGCAGCGCATCATAAAACCCGATAACAAACACCGTTGCGCCGAGCGCTTGCAGATACTTCGGCACAAAACGCATCCAGAGTTCTTCGCCAGCGCCAATGACAAAAATGGCGATTAGCAGGATGACGAGATTGCGTCTAAGCCCGAAGAAATCAGCTAGCTTGCTTCGGCGACTAAACCGCGGCTGACCCGGCGTTTGCATTCTGCGTAGAGAGCATCGTAAACGATAAATTCGCGTTCGAGAATTTCGTGATCAGGCAGTCCGAGTGCTCCGAAGCCACCGGCAACCCAGCGCAGACCTTCTCCGGCTGAATGTGGATTCGTGGGATGCGAATCAGCGGCGCGTACAATTTCGCCGAGCAAAACGAGCGCTGGATCGGTGAGCTTATATTTTTTCATGATCGAATTGAACGAAACATCCTCGCCGTGATGACCGAGCTCGCAATTGGGCACGTCGAATACGATTCCGTCATCAATCTTCGCCCAGTCGGTGTCGTGTGGCAGGAACACAAAATCTGCGTCTGGGTCAACGAATTTTTTGATGAGCCAAGGGCAGGCAACTCGATCGACTTTAATTTTCTCGCGGGTAATCCATTTCATACGCTACGCTCCTATTTGTGGCAGCCTGGTTTTGGTACGCGGTCGTTGCTGCGGTACTTTACGGCGCGCACCAAATCTTTACCCGGCTTGCTGCCGATCGCATTGGTGAAGGTCTCGGTGGTTTCGTTGTGGAAGCCAGCGCGGCATTGTCGATCCTGATCTACCTGTCGATCCTCTGGTTTGCGGGAAGATGGAATCAGAAATTCACTGGAACTGGTTTTAATTATTCGCTGCTTACTGGCATTTGCGTTGGCGCCGGCACGATCGCGTTTTTCCTGCTTTTCCAAAAAGGTGGTCCGCTCTCCGTAGTTCCGGCAATTCTTGCGGGCGGCGCGTCCATCATGGCGCTCGTAGGCATCCTGTTTTTCCACGAAGCACTATCGTGGCAGAGAATTATTGGCATTACGTTCGCCATCATCGGTTTGTTTTTGCTGCGCAAATAGTTTCCGAACTTGCCAAAGCTACGGAGCTTGCGCGAAGTTCCGCGCATCGTTTCAGTGGTCGTTAAGATGTAAGAGCCATTTTTTGGCCTTTTGTTCTGCTACTTCTTTCTTCTCGGTAATGGGCGTCTCTATCTCAATTGCGGTGATCTTGCCTGTTGTCGCATCTACCCAAACGTCGGTGAGGTCTTTCTTTAGCGGCTGCGCAATGTCGACTGACCAGATCAGCACCCCGTTCTCTTGTTCAAGCGCAACGCACTTGATCGCGCCACGCTTAACTTTAGCCAGTGCAATTTGTTTAGCCTGATGCTTCGTGACGCGCGCTTGCTTAAGCAGTTCCGTTTCACTTTGCTGTGCCCATAAATTGAAGGGTGTCCAGCTCGTGGTGACTGCCAAAGCGATCACCGATCTCACAATCGGCTTCATAGGAATTTCGACCAGCCCAGCATAAATACGTTCGGTCATTCTCGAAACGCAAGCTGCTATTCAACATTCCTCATTGAACTAGCAATCGTCTGCACGGCCCTTTCACAGACCAGCACCGATTATTGATTACGGGCTTCCAAACTTGCGCTGTATCGCGAAAATCATCGCGGGCCGCGGCTAATCGAACGCCTGCGAATGCACACGCGTGATCCAAACCTTAACACCATTGTCAGTAAAGTTCCGCAGGTAACGTTTCTCTTCTGGGTCATTAAGATCCTGGCGACCACGTTGGGCGAAACCGGGGGCGATGCCGTTACCATGTCCTGGCTTGGTGAAACTACGCCCGAAGCAAAAGCTGGCGGCTACTTAATCGGCACGGCGATTTTCGGTGTGATTTTCATAGCGGCCGTGCTTGTGCAAATCAAAGCGAAAAGATTTCACCCATTCCTCTACTGGCTGACAATCGTCGCGACGACGACAGTCGGTACAACACTCGCCGATTATTGCACGAGATCGCTCGGCATCGGTTACACCGGCGGTTCAACCATCTTGCTTATCTGTGTGATTGCGTCGCTTCTGATCTGGCGATGGTCGACTGGAAGCATATCGATTGAAACGGTGAGTACGCCGAAGGTCGAAATTTTTTATTGGGTGACAATCATGTTCTCCCAAACATTGGGGACGGCGCTTGGCGACTGGGTGGCCGACACGAATGAAATGGGTTATCTCGGCGGCGCCGCGGTGTTCAGTGGATTACTTTCGTTGACGGCTCTTCTTTACTACTTCACGGGCTTTTCCCGCGTCATTTTATTTTGGGCTGCTTTCATCTTAACTCGACCCCTTGGAGCCACCCTAGGCGATTTTCTCGACAAGCCGATCGCGGAAGGCGGCTTGGCTCTGAGCCGTTACACCGCATCGCTCGTGCTCGTGGTGGTGATCGTCGCATTAATCCTGGTCTTCCCGCAAAAGCCCGCTTCAAAAGCGCATTGATCTCATTCAGTAAACGAATTGCATCCCGAAATAGCCGATCAGCGCTGTCGGTTGATCAGGCGACCGAAGCTCGTGTCCCATCGACACAATCAGTATATAGTTTTCGGTAAACTCATGCCTCAAACCGACGTTCAGCGTGAGCACGTCACGGCTGAAGTTCATTCGCGATTCGTCACGAAGCTCTGCCATGAGCATTGTTGGTTTTGCGACATCGAACCCGCAGACAATTCCAGATAACCATTCGCTTCGACCAACAGTGATCGCTCGCGGACCAAATTCGGCATCGAGGTGCAGCCGGCCGAATGTCTTCGCAGCTTGAAATGGAATTTGAAAACGTGTGCCGTCTTCAGCCAGACCGCGACGGACCGATGATTGCTCAATGTTAAAAATAACGCGCGGAAACATCGACATGTCGAAGCCGCTCGTCGCCTGATCGAGAAAGCGCCATTTCACCGCCGCTTCAGTTCCGCCCAGGCCGCCAATTAATCCGTGGCCGCTGCGTTTTAAGAGTGCTGGTGCGGTTTGCAACGTGAGCTGAATGTGTTCGCCCACTCCATAATTTAGATCGATCTCTGGGACCTCGTATCGGGTTTCGTCAGGACGATGTTCAAAGGTGATCGCGAAGTTATTTTCCCATTTGCCATTGCCCGGCGTGCCCGGGTCGTCGGTGATCATCGGCGGTCCACCCTGCCCAAACGCAACGCGCACGGCGCATGCGAGGCTCATCGCAATCGCAAATCGTCGCACCACTAATCTTTTTCTGATTCCGCCGGAGCGTAGACCAGCAATTTCAACGTGTTGGGAACGATGGTGGGACGCGTAGGCGAAGCGCCGGGAGAAGGTGAAGGTGCCGGCGCAAATTGAGCTGTCGGCAGGTAAATCCGATGCGTTGTGGGGTCGAGCGCCATCGTTCTTGCGCCACGTTCTGTTTTCAACACTTGAACGACCGCCAACTTTTTGGCGGCATCTTCTTTCGCGATCGTCGTTGTTCCATCCCCGCACGAGGCAAAGGCAAGCTGAGTTGAATCATCGAATGCGCAGCCATCAACGCCTGCGCCTATCGGCACGTTGGCGATTACTTTGCCCGTTTCGGTGTCGAGCATTACCATCATGTGATTGTGGCAGCCAGCGAACAAACGATGATGCCGCGCATCCAAGGCAATGCCACTCGGTTCCTCGCCGGGTGCCAGGGGCCAGCGTGCAATGACTTCGTGTTTCGAAGTGTCGATCACCGCAACTTCGCTCTTGTCCTCAATGTTGCAGTAAATCCGACCCGCGGATTCATCCACCGCCGCGAACTCAGGACTGCCACCAAGTTGAATCGTTGTGACTACACTTGAGCTTTTCGCATCGATCACGGTGCACGAATTCCCGGTGTGATTGAATACGTACACTTCGCGACGTTTTGGTTCGTAAACGACAGCATCCGGATTAGCTCCAGTATCTATTTTTGAAAGAGTTTGTAATGTCTTCAGATCAACGACACTCGCTTTTGCTTCCTTCCCATTTGAAGAAAAGCCGCGCTGCAACTCTGGCACAGCCACGAACGCGTGAACTCCGGGTGTATCGCTGATCTCAGCGATCACTGCATTTTTCGCGAGATCAACGACAACAATCTCGGTCGCATGCGACAGATAAAGACGATTCGCGGCTGGATCGACTGTCAGAATATCCCAACCGCCTTCACCGCCGATCGAAATTTCTCCTGCGGATTGGTACAGTTCGTTGCCGAGCGCAGTCGCACAAACCAGACCAAATAATAAGCCAGTTATACATCGAGAGATTAAACGCACTTCTCAAGCTACTTGGAGATCATCAACGCAACAACAAGTCCAACCGCGCGAACATTGCCAAAACAATTACTCCGTGTCATAGACACGAATCTCCGCTCGCTGGGATGCACGGTGCGGAATTGCGACAAACAACTCGGCTTGCTCGGGCACAAAAAGTCCGGTGCGAGCACCCTTTGCAGTATCGACTTTAGTTAAGCTCTTATACGTGTTCGGATCAGTTTGTTGGATAACGTCAATCTCTCCCGCGCCGCAGATCGCGTAGATACGGCGATAATTCGAATCATAAAATAATTCGTCCGAATCACCCGAAATATCGGTCTTTGCAACGACGTCGCCGGATTCGGTGTTGAGCACGATGAGCTTTGGCGGCAAGCGGCACCCGACAAACAAGCGATGATTCGCCTCATCCAGTGCCATTGGGAAGTTTCCAAATGCCAGGTCTGTTTTCCACCTCGCGACCACTTCACCTTTATCGCGATCGATTACCGCAACATGACGCGAATTGGGAACATTAACAAAAATTCGGCTACCATTTTTCTCCAACTGAAAAGCTTCGGGATGCGCGCTGAGTTTAATGGAACCGACCTGTTTTCCGTCGAGTGCATTAAGAACAGCAATGCCTCCGCTGCCAAATCCAACGTAGATTTTTTTTCTCGTTTCATCATAGCGGACATTATCGGCATCATCTTGAAGATTCAGTTCCCCGACCGGCTGGAATGATTCTCCATCGTAGATTCTGCAAATACCTCCTTTGTCATTGGCAACAAACAAACGATTCGCTTCCGGGACATATCCGACTCCCTGCGGTGCGCCGAGACCGGTGATGGTGTGTGCAAGCTCGCCCTTTCTTAAATCGATTACTTCGAGGCTGTTGTTTCCCAACGCGCAGACGAACAATCGCTGACCTGATGGATCATAAGCGAAGTGGTCGATCCGGCCTTCGACGCCGGATAATGGGATCGTTTGTTTGAGTTTGAGCGCCGAGGATTGGGCATTGCTTGTCGCCACTGCGTAGCAACAAAGCAACGCGACCCTGCAAACTGCCTTCGAGTTGAACGTTAGGTTCAATTGTGGATCGGTGATGTGACTTCTTGCAGACCCGCAACCAAAAACGCGCCTTTGATTGCCTGAGCTAGATCCTTGGCGCGGCCACGGCCCCAGTAATGGAAAAACATGATGCGGGGTTGTTCGTGCGTCATGTGCTGGTGGATCGCGACGATGTTTATTTTTTCTTTGAGCAACGATCTCGCTGTTGGTTGCAATTCGTCTTCGGTCACGGCAAAATCTCCGTCGACAACAGCGTTGTCGTCGCTACCGGCGAAGGCGGCCCAGGTGTTTACTCCCATATCTTTCCCGATGTTCGTGCCGTGCATTATTGCAGGTCTGCCGAACGTGAATTTCACCATTCCGTCTTTCGATTCTCCCTGCGCTCCAAAGATCTGATTAAGAGAAGCAGCGTTGATGGAATTCTTTTCAGGCAAGGGCAACGCACCGAAGGAATCTTTCGGTTGTGGACTTGCCACGCGAACTTGTTTGGCAGCGTCGTAAACTTTCCTGACAGCACCGGCCAGCGCATCGACTGTGCCTTCTCCTTCGATGTGCATGAAATACACCTTTGGATGATCGAAGAAGAAATGGTTGTGAAGCGCGGTGACGTTAAGGCCGTTGTCGAGCGCTGCCGTCATCGCGGCATTGACTTCGTCCTCAAACAGAACCGTATCGCCCATGACCATCGCTCCATCTTTCGTCGCGGTGAATGCGGCCCACGTTCCGAGCCCCATGAATGGCGGCATCGTCCACCCGTCCACGACCACCTTCACGTCGTTGCGAGGGAACGTGACTTTGTAGACGCCTTCCTTCTCGTTGAATTTGCCCTTCAGCCCGGTGAGCTGGTCGATTCGCGCTGTATCCAAGCCTGCAGCGGAAACGAGAACAACTAGTCCGGTGAGAATTGCGCCGGCAATTACCGTCGATTTCATGCGTTGTACTCCCTTGATCGCTAGCTTCGCTTGAGCGGGCGGACCTTTAATGCCAACCACGTTTTTTGGTTCCGGGACAATAACTTGAAATCGACCGAAAATCGATCATGAACCCCAGCGACACAGCTGCCTTGCGTTGAGCGCGAATCTCCGTAACAACGACGGGGTTTTGAGAACATCCCGTCAGTTTCCGTGATATTCTCCCATCTCGGACAAAACTGGAGACTCCAACCGCGTTGAGCGCCACCGCCGATCAGTGAAGGCTTTCACGAGTGCCGCAAAAATTAATATTGTCAGCAGCGACATTGGTTGGAGATATCGCGCACTGGGAACCACTGAGAGGAGAGTTATGGTCGTCAACAGAATCCAGCTATGAACACATAGCAGGAAGACGTAGCTTTGTGAGACGAAAAACAGCAACCCGGCACAAATCAATGGCGATACCAGGACAACGTAACAGTTTGGCTGCGCACGCACGTTGTATCGTTGCAGGAGCGTGTATGCTTTGACATCTTCAGGTCGCGGCGGCGACAAATGAAAGTGCTCGGCGTAATTCGCCATCGCCGGCTCCCACGGGAAAGCAGTTGTCAAATCGGCCTTTGTCAGCCTATGAAACAGACTGAAATCCCAATAGCTCAAAAATGTGTCGATCCCTAATCTCGCGACGTTCATTGGGCGATGCAATAACGCATGCAAAGCTGTTTGCTTCGCCACTTGGTCCTGAACGGCACGATTAGGTTCGATTTGTCTCCAGCGGTCGATAAGGTACCCAGGCGCATGCAACTGACCGTTTCTCGCCTTTGGGTTGTTTAACTCAAACTTGCCCCCGTCTGCAATTATCTTAGCTAGTCGCGGATCCGGAGAATCACTCGGCTTGAGCGCTGGTGCCCAGATCGCTAGCATCCGAAGCCCAGTTTGCTGGAGGTAAGCGGGTTCGCGACCCGCGAGCCTACCATTTACCTGTTGATATCCCTGCAGCAAAACAAATGCAAAGAAAATGCTCACTGCCAGATGTAAACCTGTTAACCTCGCGACCGAAATTCTACTTTGCATGGAGGAATGCTTCCGAAATGCTGCGCGAAACTCCGGAAAAAAAGCTATCAGCGGCAAAAGAAAGGCGCTCATTTGGATGACCAGTAAATAACTCATCCGAAAGCTTATCACCAACACCGACAGTGCCTGGACAATTACCAGCTGCCAAATGCTCCGTTGCCTCAGATATACAAACGCGAAGAGCAATGTCAGGCCGTAGAAAAAAAGGCTAATCGTTTCTGTCAGCACATAGCGCTGCCACACTAATTGCAACGGATCGACCGAACACAGGAATCCGAAGAAATAGGACCAGAGAGAGGTAAGCTCGAAAATCCATCGGCAGATAAATGCGACTGAAATTGCCGTGAAGGCACCCAGAAACGTCTGCAGAATCAGTAAAGAAGTAAGGCTTTGCGTGCCTAACGATGACCAACGAATAACATATCCGTATAAAAATGAGCGATCGGGAGGGATCCATCCGGACAATGCTGTCCACAGATAGCTTTGTGAGTCGCCCAAATACACTTTTGGCAAAGGGTCCATTGCGAGGAGAAGGAAGTTCAATCCTATGATTAGAAGACAAAACAACCACCAAGAAGCGTCCGCAGTAATTCGGATAACCCCAGTGTCTTTTGCGCCCCGCGTTATGGCTACTGTCATTTTGGCAAACCGTGCGGAATGTCTATTACAACCCAGCCATCAGCAACCCGAACACTTCTCGGCCGTCAATTGCTCAATCTTCGTCGGGTTTGCAATAAAGCTCGGAGCGATTTCATGCGAACCGTTGATGAACTTGATTGGCACATTGAGCATGTGCTGCACCAAGCCCGGCTCTTACGGGGTGACTACAAAGCGAGGCGATCACAACGAAGCGCGACTTTGATCGAGGCGCGGAATTGGGAATTGCGTCCGCTGCACATTGAAGATCAATTCCATTGGAAGCCGACGCACAACCGCCTGTAGGAAGTCAACGCTGAACCGATTGCAGGTCTTCAAAGCGCGATTGAGGATGCAGCTGCAACGAATTACTTTGACGGGCGATGCAGGTCCCATTCGACAGCGCGCCCCCAAGTGATCGAATGCCGTCGTGGCGCGAAGTATTCCTGTATTTTCTGTTCCTTGGCTTCGTCAACATCGGCGGACCGGTTGCGCAGATCACGATGATGTTCAATCACATGGTGGAAAAGCGCCGATGGCTCTCCAAGGATCGCTTCATCAAAATCATGGCTTTCTGCCACATGCTTCCCGGTCCGGAGGCCCTGCAACTGGCGATCTATATTGGTTATTTGAAACGCAAGGTTTGGGGCGGCGTATTGGCCGGTGTCACCTTCATTGTACCAGGTGCAATCGTTATGGTCCTTCTGAGCTGGCTGTATGTTCGTTATGGCAAGCTCCCTCAGGTGACAGACGCTCTGTACGTGCTCAAGCCAGCTGTGCTTGGCATCATCGCCGCGGGGATTATTAAACTCGGACGCGCTTCGATTAGAAACGCGTTCCTTGCGGTTCTGCTCGTCGGGGCGTTTGTGGGAATGCGTTTCGCGGGAATTAACTTCCTGCTGATTCTTTTGATCGCTGGGTTACTGAACCTGATCGTGGAGCGCGGCTCCGGGCTACTCAAAAGAACTGCACCGACTTTGCCAGTCATGCTTATCGGAACTAGCGCACTGATTCCATTCAGCGATTCGCGCTTGTTCCAAATCGCCTGGCTGTTTTTCAAGACAGGGCTGCTGAGCTTCGGAGGCGCATACGCTTCACTTGTTTTCGTGCAGCGCGGCGCGGTCGCGCAATATCACTGGTTGTCCGACGGGCAGTTATTGGACGGCGTAGCGCTCAGTGTAGCGACGCCGGGACCGTTCATGTTGTTCACGACTTTTGTGGGTTATATCGCCGGCGGAATTCCTGGCGCATTGATCGCCACTGTGTTCGTATTTCTGCCATCGTTCGTGTTCGTCCTCGGCGGCGTGCACTACGTGGAAAAGCTTCGCGAAAACAATGGGCTCCAAGCGTTCCTCGCTGGAGTTAGCGCCGCGGTAGTGGGCGTGATTGCAGTTGTATCGCTGGATCTAATCCCCGGAGCGTTGATTGACTGGATAACTGTCGCGATCTCAGTAGCAGCGTTCCTTCTGATTGCATTTCTTAAGCGGGACGTTGCTTTGGTAGCCGTTGGAGCAATGATTGGCGGAATCATCTACGCGAGTTGGCGTGCACTCGCAATGTAGCCCCGATCACCGACACAATCATAAGACTGTGGGAACGAGCGCGGCGAAGGCGACGTTACATCGTGCGGCTTCGCCGCGTTTTCAGCCCATCGCGTTGAGCCAAATCCAGACCCCCATCGGCGCGAGAAGGCCGCAAAAAGTCCTCAGTGGTCAGAATGTCAGGCCGAACCCGACAAGCGAGTACACTCTGCCTCGTAGGCGCCAATCAATTCCAAGATCTTGGATTGAAATGCATCCTGCGCGCCGTAAACAGCTCCGATCGCTTCAGCGAACGCCTTTTGCTTGAGCTCGTCCTCAATTGTCAGGCTGAGCTCAGCGAGTTTTTCGATATTAGCCCGAGAATGAAACTCCAGTTCTTTAAGTTTGGAGAGGACTACAAGCGACTTCTCCAGCTGTGTCGGTTCTACTGGTTGAGTTGGCTTTGCAACTTCGGGTTTGGCAGGGGTTTCGGGAACAGATGCAGATTTCTTGTCGGTTTGAACTTTCTTGGTGTGCTGCGACGGAGCGGCGCCAGCCTTAGGAGCATGCTTATCCTTATGATGCTTCTCCTGGTTGACTTTTTTCGCGTGTGCGACGTTTCGTGGGTCTCCCATCAACTTATTGACGGTTGTCGAAGGCCTCCCGGTTGTATATCGCGACGTAATTGCTCACGTCATCAAAGACAAAGAGGCACTCGAATAGGGTACATGATCCTCAATTGTGCGACTTAGCCGCACTGATTGCCCAGAAGTACAGTTCGAAGGCGAATCATCGTTTGCGCGTAGAGAAATGATCGTGCAATGCGGCGCGTGCCGCGTGATAACCGCACATGCCGTGGACACCGCCGCCCGGAGGCGTGGAAGCCGAACACAAATAGACCCCGGGCAAAGGCGTGCGGTAAGGCGTTGGACTAAGAATCGGTCGTGCAATTAACTGAGTCAGATTTGCTGCGCCGCCGTTGATGTCGCCGCCGGCTAAGTTCGGATTTGATCTGGCAAGATCAGCAGCAGCCATTGTATGGCGAGCCAGAACACAATCGCGAAAACCAGGCGCGAATCGCTCAATCTGCGATTCGATTTGATTCGACATATCCCTGCTGCAGTTGAACGGAGCATGGCAGTACGCCCAAAGCGTGTGCTGACCACGCGGGGCGCGCGTTTCATCGAACAAACTTTGTTGCGCGACCAGCACAAACGGGCGTTCGGGGACGTTCCCGCGCACCACCTCGCGTTCTGCCGCGGCGATTTCGTCAATGCTGCCACCGAGATGAATTGTTCCTGCGCGACGACAAGCTTCGGCCTTCCACGGAACGGCTTCATTGAGCGCGTAATCGATTTTGAAAATTCCAGGCGCGTGTCGGAACGATTTCAGCTGACGGCGATATCGGGGTGGCAATTCTTCACCGGCGATACGCAAAAATTCCCAAACAGAAACGTCCAAAAGAACAGCGCGCGATTTCGGCAGGTCCTTGAGATTTTCGATGCGGCGATTCATTTCGATCTTCCCACCGAGCTCACGCAAATAATCGGCAAGCGCGTTCGAAATCTGCTGCGATCCGCCGCGTGGTATGGGCCAGCCCACCTCGTGTCCCGCAAGCCCCAGCACCAATGCAAATGCTGACGAAACCGGCGCTTCCAGTGGAAGAAACGAGTGCGCGGCGATCCCGGCGAAAAGAGCGCGCCCTGGTTCGTGACAAAATAAAGACTTCGCCAGCAACGTCGCCGGGCAAAGCGCCAGGATTCCAAAGTGCGCGAGCGTGATCGGATGCCGTGGCCAATGCAACATTGGCCGCAGGACCTCAATCGACAGATTTTCCCACTTACGCGCCAGCGGCTTCATCAGGTGCCGATACCCGCGTGAATCGCGACCAAGTTGGTCAGCGGTGAAATCGACGTCTTTATAAAGGCAGGCCGCAGAGTCGTTAGCGAGCGGATGCGCCAGCGGAATTTCAGGCTCGATCCATTCAAGACCGAAGCGCTCCAGCGGCAGCGTTTTGAAAAACGGCGAGCCTGCTGCCAGCGGGTGAACTGCTGAACAAACGTCATGCAGAAAGCCAGGCAGAGTGAGTTCGGCCGAACGCGCTCCACCGCCAATTGTCGCATTTGCTTCGTAAACGAGAACGGAACATCCTGCGCGCGCGAGCGTGATCGCCGCCGCGAGACCATTTGGTCCCGAGCCGAGGATAACCGCATCACAAGCATCTGCCATGAGTTCCAGTAGCAGGAATTCTGAGAAAGTTCGCTAACAAGTTGCGATTCAAAAGCGACTCCACGCCGTCTATCACACGCAGAGATGCAGAATTTTTCGATTTAATTTCTATGGAGCGAACACAGCCTCACGAAACTGAAGCCGACTTTTCGATCGAGGAATACGGGGCGAAGACTGCTGAAACGGAGGAGTGCGAGGAACAATTGCTCGCGGAATATGCGACGCTACTCGGATTTTATCTGGCGGCTGTGGCCGTTCTAACAGGGATTGCCGTTCAACAGAACCGTCTGCCCAGAAAATTTGGTTTGCTTGATCTGGCGCTGCTTGGATTAGCCACGCACAAGCTGAGCCGCATCGTCGCCAAGGACAGAATCACCGGCATTATTCGCGCGCCGTTCGTGAATTACATTCGCAGTGCCGGTGCGGGCGAGGTGGAAGAGGATCCACGCGGCTGTGGATTTCAACGCGGCATAGGTCATTTGATTTCGTGCCCGTATTGCATGGCGCCCTGGTGCGCCACAGCTCTGAGTTTCGGTTTGCTCTTCGCCCCGCGTGTGACGCGGTTCTTCGCCCGGATTTTGGTAAGCGTAGCCGCCTCCGATTTTCTCCACCGCGCCTACGCCGGGATGAAAGAAGAGTAACTATTGAGTCTCAACGCTTCTCAAAAACAAATGATCACGCCTCTACGACCAGCGATCGCGCAAACGCGCCGGTGTGTTTCACGAGATCGGGTGAATCCCTGAGCCTCTCGATTTGTTTTACGATGGCGCTGCCGACGACAGCTGCGTCTGCAAAACGCCACACGGCGCGCACTTGTTCTGGACTTGAAATGCCAAATCCAACCGCAACCGGCAAATCGCTGACCGATCGAACACGTTTCACCAGGGCTTCAGCATCGCCCGTCATTTCCTCGCGCTCGCCTGTTACGCCGGCGCGCGAAACTGCGTAGATGAATCCGCGCGCTTGCTGCGCGATTCGCGCGAGCCGTTTGTCCGAAGTCGCTGGCGCCGCAAGAAAGATCGGATCGAGTCGGTGTCGAAGCAGGTTTTGAGTCCACGACTCCGCTTCCTCAGGAATTAGATCGGTTACAAGCACACCGTCGATGCCGGCCTGGCTCGCCGCTACTGCGAGCCGTTCCTGCCCGAATTGCAACAGAGGATTAAAGTAGCTGAACAAAACGAGCGGTACATCACTGTGCTGCCTGACGTTTTTCGCACATGTGAGCGCGTCCCGCACGGTCACGCCGTTTCGTAGCGCCCATTCAGACGCGCGCTGGATTACTTCGCCATCCGCGACGGGATCACTGAACGGCACGCCCAACTCGATCACGTCTGCTCCTGCTTTCGCGAGCTCAATTAACAAGCGCTCAGTAGTTGCAAGATCGGGATCGCCTACCGTGATGAATGGGATGAAACCAGCGCGGCCTGAACGCTTCAGTTCGCGAAATTTCTCGCGAATTCGGCTCATTGGTGCTGCAACTCCGCCACGAGCTGAACGTCCTTGTCGCCACGCCCGGAGAGATTGACGATTATCGCATCGTCCGGCGGCAGCTCGCGGGCGAGGCGAATCGCAGGCAGGATGGCATGCGCTGTTTCCAGCGCGGGAATGATCCCTTCCAGTTTTGCACAAAGCTGAAGTCCTTCGAGGGCTTCTGCGTCGCTCGCCTGAGTATATTCCCCTCGCCCGCTGTCGTGAAGGAATGCGTGCTCAGGGCCAATTGCTGAGTAGTCCAGTCCGGCTGAGATGGAATGGGTCGTGGCGATCTGACCGTTCGTGTCCTGAAGCACGTACGACATCGTGCCCTGAAGAACGCCCACGCGCCCGCCGCCGCTTTTTTTCCCACTGTGAAACCTCGCAGCGTGTTTGCCTAACGAATCACCACAGCCTCCAGCCTCTACACCAATCAATCGCACGTTTTCATCTCTTATGAACGGATGAAACAATCCGATCGCATTCGACCCGCCGCCGACGCATGCAACCAGCGCGCGCGGCAACTTGCCTGTTGCGGACAAAATTTGCTCGCGCGCTTCACGCCCGATGACGCTTTGAAATTCGCGGACCATGAGCGGATACGGATGCGGGCCAAGCGCGCTGCCTAACAAATAGTAAGTATCGTGCACGTTGGTCACCCAATCGCGCAGCGCTTCGTTGATTGCGTCCTTCAACGTGCGCGTCCCCGCATTTACTGTGATCACATCCGCGCCCAGCAATCGCATGCGGAAAACGTTCAGCGCTTGTCGGCGCACATCTTCTGCGCCCATGTAGATGACACAACGCAATCCAAACAATGCGCATACCGTCGCCGTGGCGACGCCGTGCTGTCCTGCCCCGGTCTCGGCGATGATCCGAGCTTTGCCCATGCGCCGCGCAAGCAGCGCCTGCCCGAGAGCGTTGTTAATCTTGTGCGCCCCTGTATGCAGAAGGTCTTCGCGCTTCAGATAAATTTGTGCGCCACCCGCGTGTCCAGTCAGCCGCTGCGCATGAAACAGTGGCGTGGGTCGGCCGGCGTAATCGCGCAGCAGGCCGTTGAGTTCGCTCCAAAAATTCGGGTCACCTCGAGAGTGCATGAATTCACTCGTTAATTCCTCCAGCGGTGCGACCAATGTTTCCGGAACGTAGCGGCCGCCGTACTTACCCCAATGTCCATGCGCGTCCGGTTCGCTCGATGTGATTCGCGCTTTTTGCACTGCTAGCTCCTAAACGAAGAAGCGTTCTTTATCGCGCTCGCCGCTCGCACAGCGCTGATGAATTGTGCGAGCGCACGCTGATTTTTCACGCCGGGCGCGCTTTCTATTCCGCTACAAACGTCGACCGCGTGGGGCGTCACCGCTGCGATCGCTTGATCAACGTTTTGTGCATTTAATCCGCCGGAGAGAATCAGGAATCGCGTGTAGCACATCGCAGCCCGCGCAGCGGACCAATCGCACGTTTGCCCCGTGCCGCCCCGGAGCTCGGGGTGGTAAGCATCAATGAGTACATCGCAACGTGGAAACGCTGCTACGTGTTCTGGCTCAAATCGCGTATCGGTTGAGAGCGCGCGAATCACGCGAAATTCTCGAGCCAGTTCGCTGCATTGTTCAGGCGCTGTATGTCCATGCAATTGGACGCACCGAACGCCGGCAATTTTGGCGAGCTTGCGAATTTCTGCTGGATCCGCATCGACGAAAACGCCGACGGCGCAGATTCGGGCCGGTAGCGCGTCCAAGATCCGGCGAACCATGGCTGGCTCGATATACCGCGGGCTCCCCGGATAAAAGTTAAACCCAATCATGTCTGCGCCGAGTTCAACGCAGGCGCGGGCATCATTCACATTCGTAATACCGCAGATTTTGATTTGTGTTCGGCTAAGACGACGGGCTGTAGCCACGGCGCTGTGCGCCGTTGGGAAGCCGGTTGGACCGGCCACAGGCCGGTGGCTACAACTAATTTGCAAGGCTGCTCGACTTTCAGCTTCAGCGATGAAATCACGAAGCGCCGCTTCGGGATCAGGCGCGCGCATTAGCGCTTGGCCGATCAGAAAACCGCGGAAGCCAAGCGCCCGCAAATGGCGCAGAGATTTCGGATTTTGTAATCCACTCTCGGAGATCATAATTCGATCGCGAGGAACTTCGACGATCAAGCGCTCGCTCGTACCCAATGAAGTTCGGAACGTCCGAAGATCGCGATTGTTCACGCCGATAATTCTCGCGCCTGCCCGCAGCGCGCGACACAGCTCTTCTGACGTATGCACTTCGACCACGGCGTCGAGACCGAGTTCATCCTCCGCAGTTGCACGCAGTTTTGGTAACGTCGCGTCGTCAAGAGCTGCTGCGATCAACAGCACGGCATCCGCACCGGCAGCAGCCGCTTCGTAGATCTGGATTTCGTCGATGATAAAATCTTTGCGCAACAACGGGAGAGCCGTGCTCGCGCGAATCGCCCCGAGATCGAGAATCGAACCGCCAAAGTATTGTTCGTCCGTCAGGACCGAGATGGCGCAGGCGCCACCGCGCTGGTAACGAGTAGCAACGTCAGTCGCCGACAGATCGTTGCGGATCGTTCCAGCCGATGGCGACCGGCGTTTGAATTCCGCGATAATGTTGACCCGTCCCGGGTCCGACTGAAGTGCTCGCAACAATGCATGCGGCGTTGCCTTTCCTCGGATCGCCAATGCGTGGTTGCGAAAATCTCGCGCGGCCCGATCGGCTCGAAGTCGCGCGACGATGTCGCGTTTCCGCTCAAGAATTTCAGAGAGAATATTGGCCATCATCAACTCCGATTTGTCTCGCGAATCAGCGCCTCCAGCTTTGATGCCGCCTGTCCACTATCGATGCTTTCACGCGCCATCGTCGTCGCGTTTTCAAAATCCTTCGCCACGTCCGCGAGATACAGCGCCGCAGCAGCGTTTATTACGATCAGATCGCGGGCCACAGCAAAATCGCCGTTTTTCTCGCCGTGCAGAATTGCGCGGGTCACTCGTGCGTTCTCGGCCGGGCCTTCCCGGCGCCGACCAAACGATCTGCGTTGTAATCCAAACTCCTCGGGCGAAATCGTAAACGTCTTCACGCTGTTGGCCGCCGAGCACGCCGCAACAAAAGTTTCGCCTCTGATCGTTACTTCATCCAGTCCGTCGGAACCGTGAACGACCCACGCTTTTTTCACACCGAGAAGACTGAGCACGGATGCGATCCGCTCAACAAGTGAAGGATGCCACACGCCCAGTAGTTGAAAGGGCGCACGCGCCGGATTCGTTAGGGGACCGAGCAAATTGAACGTAGTATGCACGCCCAATTCCCGGCGCACCTGTGCGACACGAGCGGTGGTACGGTGAAAAAGCGGCGCAAAAATGAAACAGATTCCGTGGTCGTTGAGACAACGTTCCACGATTTCCGGAGGGGCAGCAGTGTTAACACCCAGCGCTTCGAGAACGTCGGCGCTTCCCGAGGTCGAGGAGACAGCGCGCGCGCCGTGCTTCGCCACAGCCAAGCCGGCGCCCGCGATCACGAATGCTGCGGCTGTTGAAACGTTGAACCCTTTGACTGCGCTCGAACCCGTTCCTGCCGTGTCAATGAAGCGCTCGTAACTCGAATGCAGGCGCGTCGCGCGTCGCCGCATCGCTTCCGCCATGCCGGCAAGCTCGTCAACCGTTTCGCCTTTGGCCGTCAACGCGATGAGCGCCGCCGCTATCTGCGTGTCTGTGGCAGTTGGATCAAGCAATGCGTCGAGAAAATTCGCGGCTTCGACGCGCGAAAGATTTTCTCCACGCACAAGTCGCATCATGGTCTCGCGAAGATCGAGATTGCCGGTTTCCCGTACCATCGTTTGTACATTCATCGCGTTCTTATCTGACTCGCCATTGCGAGCGCCTTCATCATTGCCCGCGCCTTGAACACGGTTTCGTCGTATTCCCGTTGCGGATCCGAATCGGAGACGATGCCCGCGCCGGCCTGGAAGTACGCGTGCCCGTTTTTCAATACGGCACAACGTAACGCGATGCAGGAATCCACGTTCCCGTTGAATCCGAAATAGCCGATCGCGCCTGCATAACAGCCGCGCCGCGTTTTCTCCAATTCGCTAATAATTTGCATCGCGCGGATTTTCGGCGCGCCGGAGACAGTGCCGGCAGGAAATGTCGATCGCAGGGCGTCGAACGCGCTACAACCGGCGCGTAGATGGCCGACTACGTTCGAAACGATATGCATGACATGGCTGTAGCGCTCGATCTGCATAAACTCCGTTACCCGAACAGAACCGAATTCTGCCACGCGGCCGACGTCATTCCGCGCGAGATCCACAAGCATAATGTGTTCGGCTCGCTCCTTTGGATCGTTCAACAGTTGAGCGGCGTTCGCTTTGTCTTCTTCCGGACTCACACCGCGGGCGCGCGTCCCTGCGATTGGACGAATCTCCACCGTGTCGCCATCCAATCGGACATGCATCTCAGGTGAACTACCGACGAGTGAAAAATCGGCGCCGAAGTTGAGACAAAACATGTACGGCGAAGGATTGATGAAACGCAGGCAGCGATAGAAATCGAGCGGTTCGCCGGCGAACGGCGACTGGAATCGTTGGGATAAAACAACTTGGAATACGTCACCTGCGGCAATGTATTCCTTCGCTCGCTTTACGGCGCCCTCGAACTCTTCGCGAGAGAAATTGCTGCGCGGCAGCGGCTCTTCTGCATGTTCGACGATTGGAACGAGGCAAAGATCGACTGGTTGCGTCAGTTGTTGTTTAATCGATGCCAGGCATTCGACAGCGCGCGCATAGACCTTTTCGGGCGAACCATCGTCGAGAAATGCGTTGGCGATGATTTTCAAGGCGCGCAGCCGGTGATCGAAAACAAGAAGCGCGCTCGGAACCATGAACAACACTTCGGGCAGCTGAAGTTCATCTTGTAGCGCCAGTGGAACTTTGGGCTCGAAAAAGTGGATCGCCTCGTAGCCGATGAATCCAACAGCGCCGCCGGCGAAGCGCGGCAACTCCGGGTGCGACACGAACTGATAATGCGCCATCAATTTGCGTACCTCATCGAGGGCATCGCTGCTTGTTTCGAGTCGTGCTTTGTTTCCGGGCTCGATGATTCGAACCTCGCGCCCGTAGCTTTGCAAAATCACGCGAGGGTCCACACCCACAAACGAAAATCGTCCCGAGACATCATTCTTTTCAGTAGACTCAAACAGGAAGCTGTAACCACCGCAGTCCAGTTTTTTGAAAGCTGAAACTGGCGTCTCTCCGTCCGCGATGAACTCTGCGAAAACAGGAATGACGTTGCCCTGTTTCGCGAGCTCGATGAATTCGCCCAGAGTCGGAGCGACTTGCGTTGTCATTCAGTGCGCAGCCTCCAACAGCTGTTTGCTTGCGTGGCGGCTGTTTGTCGCCTCTCCCTTCCCAAGGGAGAGGGTAGGGTGAGGGTTTGCAGCTTTGACTCTACCGCGTTCGGAACCCCTCACCTCAATCCTCTCCCCTTGCGGCAAGAGGAGAGGCGGCGATTGAGGCGCAGATTCTATCTGAGCTTTCATACGTAAACTCAGGTGCCGAGTTGGCGAATGTTTCGATCAAGCTTCAAAAATCGCGCCAGGATTTTCTTCCCATCATGGGTAAGCACGGATTCGGGATGGAACTGCACTCCGTATACGGGGAATGCGCGATGGCATAACGCCATGATTTCTCCGTCATCGCTTTCTGCAGTGATTTCGAGAGACGCAGGCAAAGACGTTCGCTTCACAACAAGCGAATGGTATCGGCCAACCTCAAATGACGTGCCCAAATCGGAAAAGAGGATGTTCCCGTTATGTGTAATGGTCGATGCCTTCCCGTGCATCAGCTGCGAAGCCCGCACGATTTCTCCGCCATATGCTTCGGCGATACACTGATGTCCCAGGCAAACACCGAGTATTGGAGTCCGTGCGCCGAACGCCAGAACGACGTCTTTACTGATCCCCGCCTCACGCGGCGTACACGGGCCTGGCGAAATGCAAATACGCTGCGGTGCTAATGCAGCGATTTCCTTCAACGAAATCGCGTCATTCCGCCTAACGACAAGCTCACATCCTAGCTCTCCGAAATACTGGGCCAGGTTGTAAGTGAAAGAATCGTAGTTGTCGATCAGCAGCACCATAAGTGTCGGCTTGCTCAGGTGGAGTTGAGAGTACCATCGCGGGTCGGGCGCATGGCATTGCTGATAGCGCGAACGTCTACAATCAACTGCTCGTACTCCGAAAAAGTCAGTGCCTGTGCGCTATCGGAAAGAGCGAGCTCCGGTTGATTGTGGACTTCGATCATGAGGCCGTCCGCGCCGGCTGCAACACCAGCTCTTGCCATTGGGGTGACCATATAGGCCGTGCCGGTGCCGTGCGAAGGATCAACGATCACCGGCAAATGCGAAATGCGCCGAATCGCCGGCACCGAGGCAAGATCGAGAGTATTTCGCGTATGCTGTGCGAACGTGCGCACGCCTCGCTCGCAAAGGACGACATTGTAATTCCCCTCAGCCATTATGTACTCCGCTGCGAGCAACCATTCCTCGAGCGTCGCAGCCATTCCGCGCTTCAACAGTACCGGCAATGTCGATCGGCCGGCGCGCTTGAGAAGCGAGAAGTTCTGCATGTTGCGAGCGCCGATCTGGATTACATCGCCGTACTTCTCGATGAGATCGACATGCGATTCCTCAACGGCTTCAGTCACGACCTTGAGCCCAAACTCCTCGCGAATGGCTGACATAATTTCCCAGCCTTTTTCGCCGAGACCCTGGAACGTGTAAGGCGATGTTCGAGGTTTCCAAACACAGCCACGAAAAAAACGCGCACCACTCTGCTGCACGGCCTTCGCGATCGCGAACGCCTGATCGCGACTCTCGATCCCGCACGGCCCGGCGATGATAGCCAGATTGCCGTCGCCAATTGTCGCGTCGCCGACGCGAACCACAGTTTTATCCGGTCTAAGATCGAGGGTGATCAACTTGTACGGCTTTGTAACGCGGATCACTTCCGCAACACCGGCCAGGGTTTCAAAACGCCGGCCATCGATTGGGCCTTCATTGCCTGTAATGCCGATCGCCGTTCGCGTCGCTCCCGGCATGGGATGCGCGCGGAACCCCACTGCCTCAACAACTTTCACCACAGCATCGACCTCCGATGCCGTGGCGTTGGGTTTCATTACGATTAACATTCGATTATAAATGGTTGGATTTGTTTCGACAGACGCAAAGACAGATCTCCTGCGGGAGAGATGAATCAGCGTCCGTTGAGAAAACGGTCGCCCTCTATCGCCAGATTCCGAGCGCAGACGCGAAGATGCACCGCGAGCTATTTGCCGCTTCTGCTGAGGAAAGCGTAACAGCGCTCATTACCCAGGAGCATAGCGACAGTCCGACGAATTGTCGACTAGAAATGTGATTGCTTGGTAACAGCGACGTTACCAAAGTCGGCAACGCTTCATAACGGTCGAACAAATCCAATTAACATCACTCCGAGAATCTGGCCGTTGTGCTCATCGTTGCTGCTCATGTCCGTGCTTGCTGCTTCTTAGTGTCAGCGTACTTGGGCGGGGACCAGAGCGGATATGCGATTCCGCGCAGCCGGTGCATGACGATCGCCAGCACCACGATGAGTGCAACTGCAGCTTCCATGCCTAACAACTGAACAGGGTGCGTGATGATTCCCAGCGATATGATCAAGGTTGTCGCGCCCGCCGGCGAATGGACGACGTCGAAGAGGATCATTAGCGCGCCCGTAAACGCCATCGACAACGCCGCTGCCAGCAGCCGCGCCCCGTCCACACCCTGGTCCATCGCCGACGGCGCGTGCTGCAATCCCGTGAGCCACAACGCGGCGTATCCGCAAACGATGCCGATTGCGTGCCCGCAGAGCACGTTGCGCGGGCTGGCCGTCGGCAATTCCGGCGTGAAGAACAATAGAAACGCCGTCGGTCCGAGCGATGGAAACACCAGCGGCGTCCGCAGCGCCATCGCCAATGCACCCGGCACGGCGATTGCAATGAAAGTGTTCCCCAACACGAGTACGGCTGGCCGAACTCGGCGCGATAAAGGGTGCAAGCTTGTTCCGCGTTCCGATTCCTCGCCACCGTTCTTCATCCTGGAGCCGACTTGTTCTTGAGGCGCGGCCCGCTACCTCTTTTTCAACTTCGCCTCGAGATAGGATTTCAACGCGATAGCATTGTTGTGTTGGATGTCGTGCGCGCTGTAAAGGAGCGTGACGTTCCCATTTCGCGCCGCCTCGAGCAGCGGTTGCCAGGCCCTTGCGTGACCGTCCAGTTCTTTTGCGTACCGGTGCTGAAATTCGCGCCACTTTTTCGGATCGTGCGCAAACCATTTGCGCAGCGCGTCGCTCGGCGCGACATCCCTAAGCCACGCCTCCATGCGCAGCGTTTCCTTCGTCACCCCGCGCGGCCAGAAACGTTCGACCAAAAATCGTGCGCCGTCAGTCTTCGCGGCTCCGTCATAGACGCGTTTTGTTTGGATGCTCATCGTGGATGCGAGCAGATTGTTTCGAGCGATTGCGGGATCTCTTCGCTGCCTCGAAGACACATTTCTCATGATTGTTCGCGTTTGGTCTTGCGCATGGTTGTTTCCCAGTTCCGAACGAAGCGAATCGCATCGACCAATCGCCTGAAACCGATTTAGCATCGCCTCAATGGATGACTCGAAATTCTCTTCAATGTTGGTTTTTTTCGTCGGCAACTATTTCGTGACGTTTTTCATCATCGGCCTGATTGCCGCGGGAATATCGCTCCTCAAGAAGGCAAAGCCGCTGCGAATCAGCGAAGTCGCCGAAGCGTTTCTTTCGTACTACCTGCTTTTCGCGATTGGGATAAATAATCTGATCAACTTCGTCTTTCACGTGTTCTTCGGGGATGTGGCTGCGAAGTTTATCGGTTGGGAAAACAGCCCGTTCCAGGCAGAGGTAGGATTCGCCAGTCTCGGTGTCGGAATTGCAGGGGTCATTGCGTTTGAGGCAAGCTTACCGTTTCGCTTCGCGACCCTGATTCCGCCGGCTGCTTTTTCACGGGGCGCCGCCTGCGGTCACATTTACCAGATGATCGTGGCGCACAATTTCTCGCCGGGAAACGTGGGCCTGGTTCTTCCAATTGACATACTAATGCCGATAGTCGGCTTTGTGTTTTTGTGGCTGTCATATAAACATCCGCAGCCCGGAACCCCTTATCGCAAGTTGATTTAGCTGAAGACGGCAAGCGGCGCGCTTGCCCTACAACATTCATTTCGACTAATTTCCGCACCATGTATCGTCATGTACTCTTCCGCTTCCTCTTCGTCTGTTTTCTAATCTTTATCGAACTTCGACTAGCCGCGTTCGCTGCTTCGCCCATTCAGGAGCGCGCGGATCGTTTTCTCGCGCTGGCAAATGCCGGGTACCAAGCTCTGTTTCGAGTCAACAGCGAAGCGCAATGGAATGCGATGACCGACGTTACACCCGAGCACGACGCTGCTGCCGAAGCTACCGGCAAAGCGTATGCCGCATTCAACGGAAACCCTGCGATTATCAACGAGGCGCGCGAACTGCTAACGCACCAAAAGGAACTTAGCGAACTCACCGTGCGGCAGTTGAAACAGCTGCTATTAAACGCAGCGGAAGGACCGATGACAAATCCTGAGCTGGTGGGCAAGCGCGTCGCCGCCGAGACGAAACAGGCGTCGCTCATGAACGGCTTCGAATTCAAATTTAACGGCCAGAAAATCACCGCCAACGAAATCGACAATAAACTGGAGAAGAGCACCGATCTCGCCGAGCGCAAAGCAGTTTGGGAAGCGTCGAAGCAAATCGGCCCAGTGTTAAAACCAAATCTCGTCACATTGCGCGACCTGCGAAACGGCGTCGCAAAGGAGATGAAGTATCCGGATTACTTTTCGCTCCAGGTCGCCGCCTACGGCATGACCACCGACGAGATGCTCAAGATGCTTGACGATTGGATGGCCACCTTGCGTCCGCTCTATTTGCAATTGCATACCTGGGCGAAATACAAGCTCGCCGAGAAATTTCATCAGCCGGTGCCGAAAAAAATTCCCGCGCATTGGATCAACAATCGTTGGGCACAGGAATGGCCGGGGCTCGTCGAGGCAGCGAATATTGACAAGTACTTCGAAGGCCGAAAACCGGAATGGATCATCAAGACGGCCGAACAATTTTATACCGGGCTTGGGTTCTCGCCGTTGCCGCAAAGTTTCTGGGAGAAATCAGATTTGTTCCCGGTTCCGCCTGATTCGAAACGGAAGAAAAACACGCACGCCTTCTGCTTCCATATCGATCTTGAAAACGACATTCGTTCCCTGCAAAGCATCGAACCAAATTCGCGGTGGTTTTTCACTGCGCATCATGAGCTCGGGCATGGCTACTACTTCAAGGCTTACACGCGGCCGGAGGTTCCGTACTTGTTGCGAATTGGAGCGGCCCCCGGATTCCATGAAGGCATTGGCGAATTGATCGCGCTTGCGTCCAGCCAGGTCCCGTATCTGCAATCGCGCGGCGTTTTACCCCACGAATTCAACGCGGACAAGACAGCATTCCTTCTGGACGACGCACTCGCCCGCTCGGTACCGTTCATCTATTTTTCGTGCGGGACCATGCCGCATTGGGAGGCGGACATCTACGCGCGCAATTTACCGCCGGATCAATGGAATGCGCGATGGTGGAAATACGTCAGCGATTTTCAAGGCATCGAACCGCCCGAACCGCGCGGTGAAGAGTTTTGTGACGCCGCCACGAAAACGCACATCAACGACACGCCGGCCTACTACTACAATTATGCCTTCGCGACCGTGTTCAAATTTCAGCTGCACGATTACATCGCGCGCAAAATTCTGCATCAGCCACCGCAATCATGTAATTACGCCGATAACAAAGAAGTGGGTACCTGGCTGAACAATATTTTGAAAAAAGGCGGCACCGAAGATTGGCGGAAAGTTTTGAAGGAGGCTACCGGCGAAGACATTTCCACTCGCGCGATGATGGAATACTTCAAGCCTCTGATGACCTGGCTAGAGGAACAAAACAAAGGCCGCCAGATTGGCTGGGAATAGTGCTGTAGTGAATTGATTTGTAGGCCGTCTCTGTGAGACGGCGATCTGATAATCCCTGAATCAGGTGAGCCAATTCAATGCTTAGCATTTTGGCGTCCGACACAGACACCCTACAATTCCATCAACCATCAACTACTTGTCGCGCCGTAGTCCGCAGTCGCGAGATGAAGGCGGATCAGTTTGCCTCACGGGCGGGGCAACGGCGTTGGGCGTGCTCGTGGCGTGGGTATGACTCTTGGTGTTGGAGTAGGTCTAGGCGTTGGTGTTACGGTCACCGTTGCTGTAGGAGTAGGCGTTGCCGTTGGTGTCGCGGTGGGAGTTGCTGTAGGTGTGACCGTTGACGTCGCAGTGGGAGTTGCAGTTGGCGTTGGTGTCGGACCCGCTTCTGCGCAGTATCTCCCACCGGTGTTGAAAACTGGGTACGCTGGGCTGTGGTCAGTAGTTGTCGTCACCGTTTTTCGATCCACGTTTTCGCCGGCTCGGAGCCCACTAGCGGCATAAATGTTACCACCCCAGACGATCATTTCAGTGCCCGTCCAGACTGCCGTCTGGTATGCCCGCGCATCGGGCGCATTGGTGGTGCTA